>Ga0129309_1000248_pt1 | contig 47675 bp, 46 predicted proteins | sample L1105metagenome_FD_94439 | JGI IMG/M metagenome (GOLD analysis project Ga0129309, IMG submission 94439) | Ring-tailed lemur group fecal microbial communities from Wisconsin, USA - L1105 metagenome | ecosystem: Host-associated > Mammals > Digestive system > Large intestine > Fecal | place: USA...
CGGAGTATATCAAGAATCAGCTAAAAGAAGACGAGCTGGGTGAACAACTTACGATCAGTTCACCCAGCCCGTTTACGGGCCGCAAGGAATAATCTTTGCGCAGTTGGCAGACCGTGCTTACACGTTTACGTGTCTGCGAGGAACAAAGGGCTTTGCCCGCATCTGAAATACCACGCGTTTGACGCGTGGATGTTTATTTATGCCCGTTTTTCGCTGTTCGGCTTGTCTGTCAGATGCCTTCCTTTTCCGCCCGCTGGAACGCTTTTTCAATCTGGTCATCCAATATGAGCCGCAGATACGTCATGATGGTCTCCTCCGGCATATCCATATCTCTGCGGACCCACTCCATGACGGTGCCGCTGAGGGCGGCAATATAGAAATCCCCCAGGAAATGCTGATAGTCCTCTGAGACCTGATGGCTCCCCCGGATATCCGCCAGAAACAGTCCCATCAAATGTGTCACCTCTTGATAGAACATATTTCGCAGCGCCTCCTGGCCCAGGCTGTTGAGGGCGCATTTGCAGACCTCCTTATTCTCCTGGATCGTCCGCAGAAACAGCTGAAAGCCGTCCTGCCAGGTCAGGCAGTTATCGCTTTTTTGGATCAGGGACAGGGCCTCCTCCTGGAACATCCAGGCCAGCAGGTCATAAATATCCTTGAAGTGATAATAGAAGGTATAGCGGTTCATGCCGCAGTCATCGGCGATCTCCTGAATGGTGATTTTTTGCAGGGATTTCTGCGCCATCAGCTTTTTCAGGGAGTCCGCCATCTGTTTTTTTCGATTGTAGGACAATTCCTGCTGTTTCAGTTTCACCACCGCCTTTTTCACGAATATACCACAGCTGTCGAAAAAAATCACTACACAACCACCGGGGAATTGTTGGGAAACTCTCCGCGCAAAAGGCTGCACAATTTATCCGTTTTGTGGAAACTTACACATCCGGCGGCACTTGCGGATTGCATTTTCTCCCGCTTCGCCGTATAGTCCCCTCATCACGGAAAAAGGAGTCTTGACCATGACGGACACGCGCTATCAGATTCAAATGCAAAGCCCCATGGGCGTTAAAAAGGGCCATGCCCGGCTCTGCCTTCAGGAGGGGCGCATCGTGCTGGAGCTGCTGGGCGGTGAAAACCTGTTCAGCGGCACGCTGGTTCCGGAATACGCCTTTGAGATGACCGGGTCCCTGCAGACCGCCGTGCGCCGGCTGCCTGGCCGCCTTCAGGGGACCGTGTCCGCCCAGGGCCTGCGGGCAGTGTTCCGCACGGACAGCGGTGATTTTCCCATTGAGGGCGTTTTGAGCCCGGACGAACATCTGTGAGCCAGGCGGAGGAGCGCATATGGAGCAAACCAAGCAGAACCCCGGCTTTTTCGTCCGGCTGGCCACCTGGATTGTGGATAAGCGGAACCTGTTTTTCCTGATCTACATCGCGGCCATCATCTTTTCCCTGTTTTCCCGGAATTGGGTCAGCGTCAACAACGACATCACCGATTATCTGGCGGAAGACACGGAGACCCGCCAGGGTCTGAGCATCATGGAGGACCAGTTCACCACCTTTGGCTCCGCCCGGGTGATGGTGTCCAACATCTCCTATGAGCAGGCCCTCCCTCTGGCGGACACCCTGGAGGCCATCGACGGCATTTCCGCCGTGGATTTCGGCGACGAGGATGACGCCGGGGACCGGGCGGACCACTACCGGGATTCCGCGGCGCTGTTCGATGTGACCTTTGAAGGCGAGGAGGATGCTCCCGTCAGCCTCGCCGCCATGGAAGCGCTGCAGGAAACGCTGGCGGATTATGACGCCTCCATCTCCAGCAGCGTGGGCGAGAGCCAGTCGGAGACCCTTGCGGCGGAAATGCAGGTCATTATGGGCATTGCCGCGCTCATCGTGGTTTTGGTGCTGCTGCTGACCTCCAAAACTTACGGTGAGATTCCGGTGCTGCTGCTGACGTTTCTGGCGGCCATGCTGCTGAACATGGGAACGAACTTCATTTTCGGGGAGATCTCCTTTGTCTCCAACTCCATCTCCTCCATTTTGCAGCTGGCTCTGGCCATCGACTACGCCATTATCCTCTGCCACCGCTTCAGCGAGGAACGCCAGCACGCCCCTGCCCGGGAGGCCTGCATTCTGGCCCTGAGCAAGGCCATCCCGGAGATCTCCTCCAGCTGCCTGACCACCCTGGCGGGCCTTGCGGCCATGATGTTCATGGAGTTCCGCATCGGCTTCGACATGGGCATGGTGCTCATCAAATCCATTCTGTTCAGTATTTTGTCGGTCTTCACCCTGATGCCGGGCCTGTTGATGCTGTTCAGCAAGCTCATGGACCGGACCCACCACCGGAGCTTTGTGCCGAAGATCACCGTTTGGGGCCGGTTCGTCACCAAGCTGAAATACATCGTTCCGCCCATGTTCGCCTGTGTGCTGGTGGGCGCCTTTTTCCTGTCCAGCCAGTGTCCCTACGGCTACGGAGACAGCCTCATCAAAACGGATAAGCAGAGCAGTTCCAAATTGCAGCAGGAGGCCATTGAGGCCCGCTTCGGCACACAGAACGTCATGGCCGTCATCGTCCCCGCCGGAGACTACACCACCGAGGGCCGCCTGCTGGACGCGCTGGAAGCCCTGCCGGAGGTGGACTCCGCCACAGGACTTGCCAATGTGGAGATTGAAGACGAGGACTATGTGCTCACCGATGAACTGACGCCCCGGCAGTTCTCCGAGCTGGTGGACATGGACATTGAGGTGGTCCGCCTGCTGTACACGGCCTACGCCGCCGATTTGGAGGAGTACGGCCGCATCGTCAACAACATCGACCATTACAGTGTCTCCATTCTGGATATGTTCCTGTTTCTCTACGACCGGGTGGACGAGGGCTACGTCACCCTGGATGACGAGGACCTGGAGGACCTGGAGGATATGCACGACCAGATCACCGACGCCCTGGACCAGCTTCAGGGGACGGAGTATTCCCGCCTGGTTTTGAAGGTGGACCTGCCGGAGGAGGGCGATGAGACCTTCGCCTTCCTGGATGACCTCCATGAGCTGGTGGGCCGCTACTACGCTCCCGGCACCTTTTACATCACCGGCGACTCCACCAGCGACTATGACCTGGCGGCGTCCTTTGTCAGCGACAATGTGCTCATCAGCGTGCTGTCTATCCTGTTCGTCATCATTGTGCTGCTGTTCACCTTCCAGTCGGTGGGCCTGCCCATTTTGCTGATCCTGGTCATTCAGGGCAGCATCTGGATCAACTTCGCCGTGCCGGCTATCCGGGGCACCTATATCTTTTTCATGAGCTATCTGGTGGTCAGCTCCATCCAGATGGGCGCCAACATCGACTACGCCATCGTCATCTCCAGCCGCTATCAGGAGCTGAAGCAGACCATGCCTCCCCGGGAGGCCATGATTGAAACGCTGAACCTGGCCTTCCCCACGGTGTTCACCTCCGGCACCATCCTCACCTGCGCGGGCACCCTCATCGGCAAGCTGACCTCCGACACCGCCATTTACGGCGTGGGCAGCTGCATCGGCCGGGGCACCATCATCTCCATGATTCTGGTGATGGGTGTGCTGCCGGAGATCCTGCTGCTGGGAGACACCATCATCGAACGGACGGCGTTCAACATCAAATACCCGGCGCTGTCCCAGGTCTCCAGCGCCAGTGGAAAGGTGTACCTGGACGGCCGGGTCAAGGGCACCATCTCCGGCAAAATCGACGCGGAGGTCCACGGCGTTTTGGAGGGAGATGTGTCCGCGGTGGTCAGTGTCAGCAAAGCATCGCCTATCCGGCGGGAACAGGAGGAACCCCATGAAAACGCATAACCGGAGCATCCGGCCGGCCGCCATGGCGTTGGCAGCTGCGCTGCTTTTGTCCCTGGCGCTGCCCTACGCCGCCCTGGCAGCGGAACAGGACACCATTTCCATCCGGAGCGCGGCGGACCTGGTAAAGCTCTCTCAAAACTGCACGCTGAACACCTGGTCCCGGGGCAAGGCGGTGGTCCTGGAGGCAGATATTGACCTGAGCGGCACGGACTTTGCCCCCATCCCCACCTTCGGCGGTGTTTTCGAAGGCGGCGGCCATACCATTTCCGGCCTCTCCCTGTCGCAAGGGGCCTCTTACCAGGGCCTGTTCCGCTACATACAGGAGGGCGCCGTGGTCCGGAACCTCCATGTCACCGGCACCGTCGCCGCAGTGGGCGATCAGGCGTACCTGGGCGGCATTGCCGGCAGCAACGAGGGCACCATCCTAGATTGCTCCTTCCGGGGCACCGTGGAGGGAAAAAGCCAGGTGGGCGGCATCGCCGGCAGCAACGAAGCCGCCGGCTCCATCTACGGCTGCAAAGCGGAGGGCGCTGTCACCGGTGAAAAAAGCACCGGCGGCATCGCCGGACAGAGCAGCGGCACCGTCACCGGCTGCCTCAATAAAAGCGCCGTCAACACGGTGCATTCCGAGAAAGAGCAAACGATTGACGAAAGCCTGAACAGCCTGAGCGGCGAGCAGAAGGAAGATGTTCTGGATACCACCACGGATACCGGCGGCATCGCCGGCTTTTCCAACGGCGTGCTCCGCAGCTGCCGCAACGAAGGCGCCGTGGGCTATGCCCATGTGGGATATAACGTGGGCGGCGTCGTGGGCCGCTCCTCCGGGTATCTGGAAAACTGCATGAACGCAGGTACCGTGGAGGGACGCAAGGACGTGGGCGGCGTGGCCGGGCAGATCGCCCCCAACATCCGCCTGATTTTCAGTCCGGACACCATCGACGAGTTAAAGGATGAGCTGGACCGGCTGAACCGCATGGTGGATGACACCCTGGACCACTCCGACGCCAGCCGGAACACCATTTCCGACCGGCTGGACCAGCTGTCTGATTACGCCCGAACCGCCTCCGACAGCGCCGACCAGCTGGCGGACGTCATGAGCGGCTGGACCGACAGCACCATCGACACCATCAACGACGCCTGCGACACGCTGGCGGACACGCTGGACCGTCTGGAGGAGATCACCGACAACGGCGAGGAGATCCTGGACACCGTGGCCGACGGCATGGACCTTCTGGAGGACAGCCTGGACCGGATGTCCGGTGCCATGGGCACCGGGCAGGAAGGGCTGGACAGCCTGGCCGGCGCCATAGAGGATGTCCGGGAAGCCGTTCAGCAGGCCCAGGATGGCCTGGACAGCTTTCAGCGGGCTCTCCGGGACCTGTCCCGGGCCATTGTGGTGAAAGACCAGGAGGCAATAGAACGGGCGCTGCGGCTGCTGCAAAGCGGGACGCAGGACCTGTCCGACGCCCTGCGGGACTGCGGCGAAGCGGTGGAGGAGCTGTCCCAGCTCTTAGAAGAAGGCGGGCCCAGCGAGGAGGACCTCTCCAATTACCTCTCCGCCTGCCTCTACCTGCTCAAGGACGGCTTTGACGCCGCCGCCGACACGGCGGATGACTTGGGCAGGAGCCTGGCAGCGGTTATGAACAGCGTGGAGGTGGACTGGGACACCGTTCAGGAAAGCGCCCGGCGCATCGCCCAGGCCCTGGAGTCCTTTTCCGCGTCCTGCGAGGCCATGGACAGCTCCATGAGGCAGCTGCGGGAGGCCATTCTCTCCTTTTCCGAAGTGTCCGGCGGCATGGAGGATGCCCTGACGGTCCTGGCGGACGCCATGGACACCTTCGAAGGCGCTTTCCGGGACATGGGTGACGTGGCCGACGACGTCCACGACCTGTTCGATGACCTCTCCAGCCGGGACCCCATCGAATTCGACAAGCTGGGTGATGACTTCCATCAAGCGGAAGACGACCTCCACAGCGCCGTCAACGGCATCGGGGACCAGATGGACCTGCTGCGCGGGGAGGTCAACACCTCCGGCGACACCCTCTCCGGCGACATCCGGGACCTGGGTGACCAGTTTCAGGTCATCGCGGATTTGATTCTGGACGCCTTCTCCGACGCCAGGGACCTGGATGAGGAGGACCTCTGGGATGACGTGTCCGAGGAGCGCATCAACGGCACCACCCTGGGCAAGGCCCGGGGCTGCGTCAACCTGGGTGCCGTGGAGGGCGATTTGAACGTGGGCGGCATCTCCGGCGCCATGGCCATCGAATACGATTTTGACCCGGAGGACGACATCACCGAGGTGGGCGAGGAGTCCTTTGACTTCCGTTACGAGACCCGGGCCATTTTACAGGATTGCGTTAACAAAGGTCCCGTGACCTCCAAAAAGGACGCCGCCGGCGGCGCGGTGGGCCGCATGGAGCTGGGCTATGTGCTGAATTGCGAAAACTACGGCGCCATTGAGAGCACCGACGGCGACTACACCGGCGGCATTGCCGGCATCTCCAAATCCACCATCCGGGGCTGCTGGTCCAAGTGCGGCCTGTCCGGCGGCAGCTACGTGGGCGGCATCACAGGCTATGGCTATGAGGTCTACCGGTGCGTCAGCCTGGTGAGCATCCGGGAATCCGAGGGCTATGCCGGCTCTGTCGCCGGTGACTGGGACCGGGAAGACGGAAGCTTGTTGGGCAACCGCTTTGTGGAAGGCCGCCTTGCGGGTGTGGACGGCATCAGCTATGCCGGCCAGGCGGAGCCGGTGGCCTATGCGGCGCTGATGGAGGAGGCAGGCGTGCCCCAGCCCTTCCGCAGCATGACCGTGACCTATGTGGTAGAGGACCGGGTCCTGGAAACGGTGTCCTATGCTTACGGGCAGGCCCTGTCCGCCCGTGAAGTACCTACGGTGCCGGAAAAAGCCGGGTACTTCGGCGTCTGGGAGGAAGTCGGCGAAAACGTGATCACCATCGACCACGTGGTGGAGGCCGTCTATACTCCCTACACCACCACCCTGGCCAGCGCGGCCATGCGGAACAGCGCCCATCCGGTCTTCCTGGTGGAGGGCGTGTTTACGGGAGAGGCTGTCCTGCAGGAGACGCAGGTAAGCCGGGAGGACGGCAAGGAACAGTGGACCGTCACCCTGGCCGGGACAGATGCGGATACCTTCCGTGTCCGCTTCACGCCGCCTGGGGAATGGACGGATGTCTCCCTCTTTTTGCTGACGGAGGATGGCAAAGAACCCATCCAATGGGAGCGGGAGGGGAGCTGCTGTGTGTTCACGGTCAGCAGCTCTCATTTCACCATGGAAGCGGCTCGGCAAAGCGTTCCATCTTCTCTTTTGGGAGCGGTCCTGGCCGCCTGTTTCGCGGCGGCAGCGCTCTGCTTCCTTGCTATCTGGAAGCGCAGGCGGAAAGGGCCGCGCCAGCCGGTCCCGCCCCACAGCAGTGCGGTTCCTTCGGACACCCAAGTACACATCACCGAATAGTGGGCCGGTATCAAAGCGGCAGGCGGCATCGGCGGGGAGCATCCCCGCCGATGCCGCCTGCCGCTTTGCCCTCCGGAGCCTCTCCCTCCCCGCTGTATCCTTGATAAACCTTCGGAATCCGGGGCGGCACCCATAAAAATCCTCCATTTTCAGCTATACTTCAGCCTGAAGGTATATGTTGGATACAAAAGCGGATCACCCGCCATGCCGAGGAGAGCAACTATGAAACTGCTGATCATTGAGGATGATATTCTATTGGCGGATTCCTTGAAGACCCTGTTCACACTCAAGGGGTTTGAAGTGGAGACCGTCCACGACGGCGAGACCGGGGCGGATTACGCGGAATCCGGCATTTACGACCTGCTGATCCTGGACGTGATGATGCCGAAGCTGGACGGATACCAGGTAGCGCGGCAGGTCCGGCGCAAGCGGCTCACCACCCCCATTCTTATGCTGACCGCCCGGGCGGAGGTCCAGGACCGGATTGAGGGACTCAACGCCGGCGCGGATTATTACCTGCCCAAGCCCTTTGACAACCAGGAGCTGCTGGCCTGCGTCAATGCGCTGCTGCGCCGCCAGGGGACCCAGATGGATGTGCTGTGCTACGGAAATACCTGTCTGGACCTGACGGGCTACACCCTCAGCGCGGGAGAAAACCGTGTGCGGCTATCCTCCAAGGAGTTCGACGTTATGCGCCTTTTGATGCAGACCCAAGGGCGCAGCATCAAAAAGGAGACCCTATTGACGCGGGTATGGGGCTATGACTCCAACGCCGTGGAAAACAATGTGGAGGTCTACATCGGCTTCCTGCGGAAAAAGCTGAAGGCCATCGGCTCCAACGTGCGGATTGAGGCCATTCGCCTGCTGGGCTATCATTTGGAGGTGGACCCGTCATGATCCGGCGCCTGCGCATCAAGTTCGTCTGCATCAATATGACCATCGTCACCATCATGCTCTGCGCCATTTTCATCATGGTGCTCTCCTTCACCAAAACGAACCTGGAGCGGGAGAGCATCGGCATGATGCAGACCGTGGCCCAGGACCCCATGCGGCTGGGACCGCCCGGCGAGGTGGCCGCCAATGTGCGCCTGCCCTACTTCGCCCTGGAGGTCGGTGCGGGCGGTGAGCTCATCGCCGCCGGCGGCGGCTACTATGACCTGACGGACGGGGCCCTCCTGCAAGAGCTGGTCACGCTGAGCACCACCTCCTCCCAGCGGACCGGCGTCCTGCCGGAATATGACCTGCGTTTTTACCGGGTAGTAACCCCCACGGCCCAGTGCATCGTTTTCGCGGACATCTCCAGCGAGGTCAACACCATGAACGCTCTGGTGCGCAACTGTCTGGTAATCGGCGGCCTCAGCTTTCTGGCCTTCCTCATCATCAGCCTGCTGCTGGCCCGTTGGGCGGTTCGGCCGGTGGAGGTGGCCTGGGAACAGCAGCGGCGCTTCGTAGCCGACGCCTCCCACGAGCTGAAAACGCCCCTCACCGTGATTTTGAGCAACATCCAGCTGATGAAGGAGGGGACGGATGCACAGACACGGGACCACCTGACGGAGAATATTTTCGCCACGTCCCACCAGATGCGCAGCTTGATTGAAAGCCTGCTGGAGTTGGCCCGGGTGGATTCCGGCCTGACGGAAAAGGTTTTTTCCAAGGTGGAGCTGAGCCGGGTCGTGCAGGAGGCCCTGCTCCCCTTTGAGCCGGTATTTTATGAACGGGACCTGTCCCTTGCCAGCCAGGTGGCCGAGGATATTTTCGTTCTCGGCAGCGCCACCCACCTGCGGCAGGTGGCGGACATTCTGCTGGACAACGCCCAGAAATACGCCGCGCCGCAAAGCCATGTGGAAGTGACGCTGAAAAGCCTGGGCAGGAAGTACTGCCTTTTCTCCGTCTCCAACGAGGGGCAGCCCCTGACGCCCCAGGACCTGAAAAACATTTTCAAACGCTTTTACCGGACGGACACGGCCCGCAGCGCCAGCGGCAGCTATGGGCTGGGGCTTTCCATCGCGGAGGGCATCGTGAAAGGACACCGCGGAAAGATCTGGGCGGAGAGCCGGGAGGGTGTCAACACCTTTTTTGTGCGGCTGCCCGCATACCGCAGGCGCTGAGCACCGCAGAAAGCCGGGGATGGAAAACCATCCCCGGCTTTTCTGCTCCTCTGCTCCAGGCCGCATCCAAAATAATTGGCGCGGCTCCCGGCTCTTTTCAGCGATGGTTCAGCCCCCCGTGCTACATTGAAACTGTAAGGCGGCGGAGCCCGTCTCCGCCGCGAGAACGAAACAGAAGGAGTCTGAGAATGATGAAGCATTCAAGAAACCGGACGCACACCTGGGCATCCCGCGTCCTCGCCCTGGTTTTTACACTGGCCCTGACAGTATCCCTGTCCGCCACCGCCTTTGCGGCGGGAGGGCTGGAGATGAGCACGGACTATCCCGGCCTGACCGTGAAAGCCGGTGACGAGCTGAGCTTTGACCTGGATTTCAGCAACGGCGACAGCACAGGCATCAGCGCCGCGCTGTCCGTCACCTCCATTCCCCAGGGCTGGGAAGCCTATTTTGAGGGCAGCGGCAGCGAAATCAGCCACGTCTACGTCAAACGCGGCGACACCAATTCCGCCGCCAAGTTCCACGTGACCGTCCCCGATGAGACCGTGCAGGGTACATACACCATCACCCTCCAGGCCGCCGGCGGCGGGATGTCCTCCTCCCTGACGCTGACCCTGGATGTCAAGGAGGAAGAAGTGGGCAGCAGCGCCTTCAACACCCAGTACGCCGAGCAGGAGGGCTCCGCCGGCACCAGCTTTTCCTTCAGCTCCACCATTCAGAACAACTCTCCCAAAGAGCAGTCTTACAGCTTCTCCTCCAATCCTCCCACCGGCTGGACGGTGACCTTCAAGCCCTCCGGCGAGGACACCCAGGTGGCGGCCATCGACGTGGACGCCCGGGGCAGCCAGACCATGGATGTGACCGTCACGCCGCCCAACGGCGTGGAGGCCGGTGAATACACCATCCCCATCTCCGCCATCTCCGCCTCCGAGACCCTCACCGGCGAGCTGACAGTGGTCATCACCGGCTCCTATGAGCTGGAGCTCACCACCCCCAGCGGCCGCTTGAGCTTTGACGCCAACGCCAACAAAAAGACGGACGTCACCATCAGCATCACCAACAACGGCAACGTGGACCTCCAGAATGTGAACCTGACCTCCTCCGCTCCCAGTGACTGGACGGTGGAGTTCTCCGAAAGCTCCATCGATGTCCTGGAGGCCGGCGCCACCAAGGAAGTCACCGCCTATGTCACCCCCTCTGAAGAGGCCATGAGCGGCGACTACTCCCTGACCATCACCGCCAAAAACAAAGAGACCTCCGATTCCTCCGAGTTCCGCGTCACCGTGAAGACGGAGACCGTCTGGGGCGTTGTGGGCGTGCTGCTCATCGTGGCCGCCGCCGCGGGCTTGTCCTACGTCTTTAAAAAGTACGGGAGGCGCTGATATGGGCAACACCATCATCCAGACAAAAGGCCTGACAAAGCGGTACGACGAGGTCACCGCCGTCAGCGGCCTGGACCTGGAGATCGAACAGGGGGAGGTGTTCGGCCTGCTGGGCCCCAACGGCGCCGGAAAGACCACCACCACGCTGATGCTGCTGGGACTGACAGAGCCCACCTCCGGCACCGCCATGATTGACGGCCATGACTGCACCCGGGACCCTATCTCCGTCAAGCGCATCGTGGGCTATCTCCCCGACAGCGTGGGCTTTTACCCGGAGCTGACCGGCCGGGAGAACCTGCGGTTCACCGGACAGCTCAATGGTCTGGACAAAGACCTGTGCGAGCAGCGCGTCACGGAGCTTTTGGAGCGGGTGGGCATGACCTACGCCGCAGACCGGAAGACCGGCGGCTACTCCCGCGGCATGAAGCAGCGCCTCGGCATCGCGGACGTATTGATGAAGGACCCCAAGGTCATCATCATGGACGAACCCACCCTGGGCATCGACCCGGAAGGTATGCGGGAGCTGATTGCCCTCATCCGGGAGCTGTCCGACCGGGACGGCCGGACCATTTTGATCTCCTCCCATCAACTCTATCAGATCCAGCAGATCTGCGACCGGGTAGGCATCTTTGTCAAAGGCGAGCTCATCGCCTGCGGCCGTATCGACGAGCTGGGCCGCCAGCTGCAAAACGAGGGACGGTACATTCTGGACCTGCTTGTCGAGGAGCCGGACCAGTATCTGCACGACCTGATTGAAGGCTTTCTGGGCGTCCACACCGTTACCCAGGACGCGGACGGACTTCTCCACATCGAATCCAGCCGGGATATCCGCAAGGAGGTCAGCATTTTGCTGGTGGAGCAGGGCTACACACTGCTGCAGCTGCGGCAGCGAGGCGGTGACCTGGACGAGATCTACCGTCGATATTTTGAAAAGGCAGGTGAACAGCATGACCATACCAGCGTGGAAAGAAAAAGCGGCGCACTTCGCGGCGTCCTTCGGAAAAAAAGAGGCGAAGACGGGCAGCCGTGACCACAGCGGCCTTGCTGCACTGTACCGCAAAGAGCTGGCCGACCATCTGAACAGCAAGCGCTTTTACCTGATCTTCGCGCTTTTGCTGCTGACCACCACCGCCAGTCTGGCCGGCGCGGTGTCCAATCTCTCCAGCGCGGTCTCCCAGAGCAGCGAATTCATTTTCCTGAAGCTGTTCACCACCGGCAGCAGCTCCATCTATTCCTTCGCCACCTTCCTGGCCTTTTTGGGGCCTCTGGCAGGCATCACCCTGGGCTTTGACGCGGTGAACAACGAGCGCTCCCTGGGGACCCTGAACCGTCTGGCCTCCCAGCCCATCTACCGCGACGCCATCATCAACGCCAAATTCCTGGCGGGCGCCAGCGTGATCGTGATGATCGTCTTTACCCTGGGGCTGTATATCTGCGGCGCGGGCCTGCTGCTCATCGGCATCCCGCCCAGCGGCGAGGAAGTGGCCCGTATCATCGCCTTTTTGCTGCTGGCCTCCGTGTATATCTGCGTTTGGCTGGCGCTGGCCATCATCTTTTCCGTCATCAGCCGCCACGGGGCCACGGCGGCCCTGGCCTGCATCTCCATCTGGCTGTTCCTCAGCCTGTTCATGAGCCTGGTGGCCAGCGGTATCGCCGACATGGTCTATCCTCTGGACGGCATCGAGGGCTTTTCCAATATGCTCAGCAATTACGAGCTGGACCTGGCGCTGAACCGCATCTCCCCCTATTACCTGTTCAGCGAGGCGGCCTCCACCATCCTCAACCCCAATGTCCGCTCTATCGGCGTGGTGACCATGAGTTCCTATGACCGGGCGGTGGCCAGCTCTCTGCCCTTCACGGAGAGCCTGCTTTTGATCTGGCCCCACCTGGTGGTCATGGTGGCTCTGGCCATGGCCGGCTTCGCGGCGGCCTACGTCAGCTTTATGCGGCAGGAGATCCGCGCGTAAAAAACGGTGCGCCCATCCCCGCGTGGGTGGGCGCACCTTCCTGTAAGGAGGACATCTGCATTGATTGAAGTAAAACATCTCACCAAGCGCTACGGCGGCCACACCGCGGTCTGCGACCTGTCCTTCACCATCGGTGACGGTCAGATCTACGGCTTTTTGGGGCCGAACGGCGCCGGAAAATCCACCACCATGAACATCATGACCGGCTGTCTTGCCGCCACCTCCGGCGAGGTGACGGTCTGCGGCCACGACATTTTCGAGGAATCCCTCCAGGCCAAGCGCCTCATCGGCTATCTGCCGGAGCAGCCGCCCCTGTACCTGGACCGGACGCCCCGGGAATACCTGGGCTTCGTGGGAAGGGCCAAGGGCCTCTCCGGCCAGGAGCTGCACCGGCAGGTGGAGCACGTGATGTCCGTCACCCAGATCTCCGACATGGCGGACCGGCTCATCAAGCACCTTTCCAAAGGCTACAAGCAGCGGGTAGGCATTGCCCAGGCACTGCTGGGCGATCCGAAGATCATCATTCTGGATGAGCCGACGGTGGGCCTGGACCCCCGGCAGATCATTGAGATCCGGGATCTCATCAAACGCCTGGGCCAGACCCATACCGTCATTCTCAGCAGCCACATCCTCTCCGAGGTCCAGGCGGTCTGCCAGACCATCCTCATCATTTCCAAGGGAAAGCTGGTGGCCTGTGACACGCCGGAAAACCTGGAAAAGCTGTTCACCGGGACCACCACCGTGGAGCTGACCGTGGAAGCGCAGGAGGCGGAAGCGGCGGACATTCTTCGCGGAGTGGGGCATGTGACCGGCCTGCGGGCGGAGGACGCCGGACAGGGGCAGTGCCGCCTCATTCTGGACACGGACCTGGGCGACGGCGACGCCGTCTGCCGGGAGCTGTTTTTTGCCTTCAGCCGGGCGGAGCGCCCCATTCTCCGCATGAACACGACCCGGGCCAGTCTGGAGGATATCTTCCTGGAGCTGACGGCCGCCCAGACGGCGGGCGACCTGAAAAAAAAGGAGGCGGATGAAGCATGAGAGCGGTCTTCCGGCACGAGCTTTCCTCGTATTTCAGCAATGTCACCGGCTATGTGTTCGGCGCTTTTCTGCTGCTGTTCACCGGCATTTACACCATGGCCTACAACCTGCGGTCGGCCCTGACGAATTTTGAATATGTACTGGGGAACATGTCTTTCATTTTCCTCATCATCGTCCCCATTCTGACCATGAAGGTCATCGCGGAGGAGCGGCGGCAAAAAACAGACCAGCTGCTGTATTCTCTCCCCCTGACCATGACCCGGGTGGTGCTGGGCAAATACGCCGCGCTGCTGGTGATGCTCCTCATCCCCATGGGCATCATCAGCCTGTACCCCATTCTTCTCAGTGCCTTCGGCAACGTCTACCTGCCGGCGTCCTTTTCCGCCCTCATCGGCTTTTTCTTCCTGGGCGCGGCCCTCATCGCCATCGGCGTGTTCCTGTCCTCCATCACGGAGAGCCAGGCGGTGGCGGCAGGCATCTGCTTTGTGGTGATGCTGGTGAATTATTTCATCTCGGACCTTGCCTCCTATGTCTCCTCCTCCGCCTTTGCCTCCTTCGCGGCTTTTACCGCCGCCATCGCGGTGCTGGGCCTGATTTTCCGCCTGATGACGAAAAGCGGCTTTGCCTCCCTGGTGCTCATGGCTTTGCTGGAGTTCTGCCTGCTGGTGGGATACATTCTCAAAAGCAGCGCTTTTCAGGGCCTTTTCCCCAAGATCATGGAGCAGCTCTCCCTGTTCGACCGCTTTTACCAGTTCGTGGACGGCATATTTGATCTGCGGGCCATCGTCTACTTTCTGACGGTCATCGCCCTGTTCCTGTTTTTGAGCGTGCAGTCCCTGGAGAAACGGAGGTGGAGTGAATGAAGTGGACGACCGGGCGCAAGAAAAAAAATCCCAGGGAGATCCTGGGCCGCATGAAAACCCGCACCTTCCGGGTGGGCGGATACAGCGTGGCGGCCACCGCCATCGTCATTGCCATCGCGGTGTTCGCCAATGTCTTTATCTGCTCCCTGCCTGCCAAATGGACCCAGTTCGACACCACCTCCTCCCGGCTCTACTCCCTCTCCCAGCAGACGGAGACCATTCTGGACAGCCTGGACAGCGACGTCACCATCTACTGGATCGTCCAGAGCGGGAAAGAGGACGAGACCCTGGGAACACTGCTGGACCGCTATGCCGCCTTAAGCAAGCACATCACCGTGGAAAAGCGGGACCCCGACGTATACCCCACCTTCGTCCAGCAATATGTCAGCGGCGGCATCTATAACAACAGCCTCATTGTGGAGTCCGCCGACCGCTACACTTATGTCAGCTACGAGGACATCTATGAATACGAATACGGCGATGATTATTTCTACACCGGCTCCGCCGACGTCAGCTTCGCCGGAGAAAGCGCCCTGACCGGCGCCATCGACTACGTGGTCAGTGAGACCCTGCCCCGGATGTATGTACTGACCGGACACGGTGAAAAAACCATGAGCGCCAGCTTCCAGTCGGCGGTGGAAAAGCAGAACATTGAAATGACCTCCCTCTCCCTTCTGACCGTGGAGGGCATTCCCGAGGACGCCGACTGCATTTTGCTCTACGGCCCCCAAAGCGACATCTCCCAGTCGGAAAAGGACACCATTTTGCAGTACCTGCAAAACGGCGGCAGCATGATCCTCATCACCGATCCCCCCGAGGACGGCAAGGAACGGCCCAATCTGGCCGCTCTGATGGAATATTACGGCGTCACCGCCCAACAGGGCATCGTGGTGGAGGGCGACCAGAACAACTATATCTTCCCCTCTCAGATCGACCTGCTGCCTACGCTGGAAAGCCATACCATCACGCAGCCCCTGCGGGAAAGCGGATATTATGTCTACCTGCGCATTGCCCAGGGCCTGACTGTAGGCGACGCGCCCCGGAGCACCGTTTCCGTCTCCCGGCTTCTCACCACATCCTCCTCCGCTTATTCCAAGGTCAGCGGCTACACCATGGAGACCTACGAAAAGGAGGCCGGCGACCTGGACGGTCCCTTCGCCCTGGCGGTGGCCGTCACGGAGTCCGTGGCTGAAGAACGGGAGAGCCATATCGTCTGGGTCTCCTCCTCTTACCTGCTGGATGACCAGGCCAATATGAAGGTCGCCGGCGGCAACCAGGATTTCTTCCTCAACTGTATCAGCTGGATGTGTGAGCAGGAAAGCGGTATCTCCATCCACGCCAAGAGCATGAACTACGAATATTTGACCATCAGCAGCAGTACCTCTTCCCTGCTGACGCTGCTGATGGTGGGCGTGCTGCCCATCGGATACCTGGCCGCCGGCATCGTGGTCTGGGCACGGAGGAAAAAGAGATGAAGCGCGGAAAAAAACTGATGCTGCTGGCCCTGGTCCTGGCCGTCATGGCCGGAGCCTCCCTGGCGGCGCGAAAGCTGAATCCGGAGAACACGGAAGCGAACACGGAGGAAGACACCGTTATTTTTTCCGTGGACACGGAAAGCGTCACCAAGCTGCGCTGGACCTATCAGGGCGAGACCGTGACGCTGGTGGATGCCGGCGACGGCTGGATGTATGAGGATGACCGGAACTTCCCCCTGGATGAATCCTGCCTGGAGGACATGCTGGATGCGCTCAGTGAGGTCACTTCCTCCAAAACCATTGAACAAGTGGAGGACTTCGGGGAATACGGCCTGGATGACCCCGTCTGCACCATCACGGTGACAGCAGGCAAAACCAGCGAACTTCAGCTGGGCAGCGAGACAGGCCTGGGCGGCCAGCGGTATTTGTCCCTGGGTGACGGCAACGTCTACCTGGTAAACGAATCTTTGCTGCGGGATTTCTCCCGCGACCTGTACAGCCTCATTGAAAAGGAATCCATCCCCTATATGGGCGATATCCGCACATTCACAGTGGAGGACGGCACCCGCCGCTTCACCATTGACTATCTGGAGGACAGCGGCCTTGCTTACAGCAGCCATTACACCTGGTTCGCCGAGACAGACGCCGGATACCTGACCCTGGACACGGAGCTGGCCAGTGCCTTTGTGGAACAGGTCACGGACCTCTCCTGGGGCCGCTGCGTGGATTATCAGGCCACCCCCTCCGCCTTGCGGGAATACGGCCTGGATGACCCGTCTGTCACCGTCACCGTGACGTATGCGGAGACCTCCAAGGTGGAGACCAACCAGCAGGACGAGGACGGAAACACCGTATACGACACAAAGGAGACGGAGCAGACCTTTGTTCTGGAGATTGGCGGCTATGCCGGCAGCAGCTGCTACGCACGGCTGGCCGGGTCCAAAATGGTGTACCTCATCTCCTCGGACATCTGCGATTCCCTGCTCTATACCACCGCGGACGACCTGCTGCCGGATGATGTACTGGTGATGGACTGGGAGACCGTCACAGGCTTTGATATCGTTCTGGACGGCACCGCCTACACCATCCAAAAGGAGGTACAGAAAAATACCGGTGAGGACGGCACCACCAGTGAAACGTACCTCTATACACTGGATGGCGAGGAGGTTGAGATCGGTCCGGTGCTGGACAGTCTGGAAGCCCTGAATGCCACGGGCAGCGGCGATGGACTGACGCCTACCCGCAGCGCCGAGCTCCGCTTCGTATTCCACCGGGACGCCGACACTTTCCAGAATGTGGAGCTGACCTTCTACCAGTATGACAGCAGCTCCTGCCTGGTGAGCCTGAACGGCGAGACACGGCTGTTCGTCTCCCGGGATTCTGTTGTCTCCATCGCGGAGGATGTGAAGGAGCTTTTGTCCCCCGGTTCCTAACGCATGTTCCTTTTCCCCGCAAAGAGCAGGAGCGGCGCCGCATATGCGGCGCCGCTCCTGCATAGGGCGCAGTTCTCTGTGTGGGTAGCGGCCATCACTTGCAGCAGCCCTTTGCGTCCTCGTAGTTTTCCGGCATATGGACCGTGTTGGGCGGGAAGAATTCCCCCACCGGGAAGGCAATGTTCCGGAACACACAGCAGGGGTCCACATTGCCGCTCTCTCCGCTGTTGCAGGAGCACTCCTTGTCGGGCATGCAGTAGTCGAACACCGGGACCAGCAGCTGGGAATCCCGCTCCAGGCGGACGATGGAGAACTGGCCCAGGGTCACGTAGATGCGGCGGGAATCGTCTCCGCTGGAGAGCTCCCCGTCAAAGCAGCTGTTGACGAAGGACGGCACCTCGCACAGGTCGCAGTCGCAGTCCCGCTTGCCGCAGCAGTCCAGGATGCGGGCGTCCAGCACGATGGGGTCCACGGCCTCCACCACCGCCACCGGGGCGTTGGCCCGGCGCATCATCTGGATATCCGGCTCGCCGGTGCGCATCTCAGAGGAGAAAATCTTGGCGTTGCCCTCGCTGCCGAACAGGATGACCCGCTTGTCAAACACGCACAGGCCCTCCACGGTGACGGGAGCCGGGCAGCTGAGATACGCCTGGAGATTCACAGCGTAGAAAAACCGCATATCCACGGTAAAAAATCCCCGGTTGAAGCTGACGGGCTCCACATCCACATACACGTACAGCAGCCGGGCGGTGCCGCCCTTCACAGACAGGGCGTGGTTGATGACATCCACATACTGCATTTTGGGATAGAACCGCAGGTCCTCCACACAATCCTTGTCACGGCAGGAATCGTAGATTTTTCGGGTATGGATACAGACTGCCTCCCGGACGCCGTCGCAGTCCGAAATGGGCCCGGGCATGACTTTATCGGGCATGGTGATACCTCCTAATAAGTAACTGGATGAAAGCATGGTGTCTTTCAATCCAGTGTATGCCGGATAGCCGGGATGGTGCGGAAAACGGCATTCCCTCAAAAAACCGCGGCGGGCAGCCGGTGCCCGCCGCGGTGGAAAAAGCCAGTCCCCTGTACCGGCTCCTCATTCCTCCAATAGACGGAGATAGTGGTTGGCCTCCCGCAGCACATGGTCGGCCAGAAGCGGCAGGATGATGGAGCGGATGCGGCAGGCCTCAATGCCCTCCACCCCCGCCTGCTTGAAGTCCCGGAATTTCCGGGTCAGTTCCAGAGCGCCGCAGGGCATGGCGGCGTCATTGGCCGCCGCGGAGGCTGCCAGCAGCCGCTTATAATCCTCCGCAAAGCCATCGGCAGTCTCGATGAGCGCATCCTCTCCGGGGTCCAGCAGGCCCCGGATGAACAGGGCGTGTTCCATCATGATCTGGTTCCAGAACAGCTCGCTGTCACAGAGCTCCTGGCGGCAGCGGCCGCCCCGCCCCTCTAAACGAAGCAGATGCGACCGGTAAAGCCGGGCCTCCCGGAGGATATGCTCCAGCAGCAGCGGATAGTTGGCGGTAAACAGGCAGCAGCTATGGACGCTGTGCAAAAGCCGCTCCTTAAAGGCAATCAACCCCTCCACCAGCCGCAGTCCGTCCCGGTTCAGCTGCCGCACCTGTCCCACCAGAGAGCGGGGGATGCGGGCATCGTCGCCGTTTTTCAGCGCCGCCAACCGGGCGGTCAGCTGCCGGTCAATGGCAATGCCGGTGAGCTTTTGGGTCTGGCACTCGGCCAAATCTGTAAACTCCGTGACCAACTCCCCGGACGCCAGCACTCGGCGGCGAACAACGCAGTCGCCCAGCGCCGCCGCCCGGGAGAGCAGCGCCTCAAAGCCCCGCAAAAAGCGCTCGGCCTCCGCCGCCAGGTCTGTGTTGGGCGGTAAAAAGCCGGCTTTTAAAAACAGTGAATGCTCCTTCATGATCCTGGCGAAAAACAAATGCTGCTCCAAGGAGCCAACAATATACTCCCGCGCCTGGTCCATCGCAAATGCGCCTCCTCACAACGATATACGGTAAACCAGTATATGCTGTCAGGGCGGGAGCGGTCTCGCTTCCGGGCGCCAGGCGTTTTTCCGGGCAGTGAGCAGACGGCGGCCGGCGCTAATCCCCTTTCAATCCGCCTGTGGCGGGATTGTCCAGCAGTTCTCCGTTCTCCTTGAACCGGGAGCCGTGGCAGGGACAGTCCCAGGTCCGCTCCCGGGGATTCCATTTCAGGGCGCAGCCCATGTGAGGGCACCGGGGCTTTGACACCGTGAGCAGGCTGGCGGTGGCCTCCGCCAGGTTGGCCAGCAGCTGGGGACGCAGGACCGTCCGGGTGGGAGAAAACACCGCCGCATAGGGGTTTCGCTTTCCCTGGACCAGGTCGCTGAGGACCATGGCCGCCGTCATGGAGGAAGTCATTCCCCACTTGTTGAAGCCCGTGGCCACATACAATCCCGGCGTGTGCCTGCCGTATTGGCCGATATAGGGCACTCCATCCAGCGTCATGCAGTCCTGCGCCGCCCAGCGGTGCGTTTCCCGGGAATTTGGAAAGTACCGCCTGGCAAAAGCCTCCAGCTCCTCCCAGCCGCCCCCCGGCTTGCCGGTGCGGTGTCCGCCGCCGCCCAACAGCAGCCAAGGGCCGTAATTCCGCAGGGAAATGCCATTCTCCGCCGCGTCCAGGTACATTCCCCGCACATCCATGGCCCCCTCCAGGGCCAGCACATAGGAACGGTGCTGGTACAACTTCAAAAAGTACCCTCCATGCTTGTTCAGCAGCGGAAAGTGAGTGGCCACGATGATGCTGTTGGCCCGGATGCGGCCATGGTCCGTGACCACGGTGTTCTTTTCAAAGGCCCGGGCCGCCGTGTGCTCGTGGATGGGCAGGTTCCGGGCCACCCCCGCCGCCAGCTTCAGCGGATGGAACTGCGCCTGTCCCTCAAAGCGGATGGCGCCTGCCGTGGGAAACGGCAGCGGCACGTGGTCCGCGAACGCGGCGGGGATGCCCAGACGCTCCAGGGCCGCCAGCTCCGCTTTCAGCGTTTCCGGCTGGTCCAGAGAGTAGGCGTAGGCGGGCTTTTCCTCAAAGTCGCAGGGAAAGGCTCTGGCCAGCTGCCGGTAGCGCCGCAGGGCCGCCTCATTGGCCTTCCAGTACAGGCGGGCCGTGTCCGGGCCGAACAGCCGCTCCAGCTTTCCGTAGAGGAGGCCGTGCTGGGAGGTGATTTTCGCCGTCGTGTTCCGGGAGATGCCGCCGCAGATGGTATCCGCCTCGATCAGCAGGCAGTCCGCCCCCGCCTGGGTCAGGGTATAGGCGCACAGGATGCCCGCCAGTCCTCCGCCGATGATCAAAACGTCGGTCTCCGCATCGCGCTCCAGCGGAGGAAAGGCAGGCAGGGCGGTATCCGCCCAGAGAGAGTCCATCATGTTCATCACCGCTAGTAGTATGCGCGGCGGCAGGCAGGCTCATGCGGCCCACCGCGAAAAGGAAGTCCCCCGGCCATGCCGGGGGACTTCCTTTTTGTTTATTCATAGGACAGCTGGCTGGTTTTGGGACTCATGATGCACACATAGCTGTTGCCCTGTCCCATGGTCAGCGGAGTGCCGTCCGCCAGGGTGTAGACAAACTGGCTGTTCCGGTCCGCCTTGCTCCACCGGATGTCCACGGCCTTGCCGCCGCAGAAATACGTGCCGTCGCCGCTGCCGGTCAGCTGTACCGTCAGCCGCCCCGCCTTGTCGCCGGAGATGACGGAGATGGCGGTCTCCAGCACCAGCACATTGGTGACGCCCACCTGCTCGCCGGTGTTGCCGTCGGTATAGGCGCCGCCGTACTGGCTCACCAGATATTTGCAGGTCTCGCTGTCATAGTCGAACGTTCCGGTCTTGTAGTTGGAAAATTTCAGCGTCACATGCTCCGCCGCGGCGCCGCCGTCGGGGGTGCCGTCCCCGGCGAAGGCCTGGGTGTACACATATCCGTCCTTGTGCTCCGTGCGGAAATGGCTTGCGGCATACTCCAGGATCTTCTCGCCGGAGGTCACCAGGGTGTGCTCATAGTCCATGGTCTTCCGGCGCTCGGCGTCCCGCCAGAAGATCTTGGCGTCGCTGCCGCCGTTGACGCCGTCCATATTGTCCACGCCCCAGGCGGGGATATCCTTGTAGGCGTCCGGGCTGCCGCCGGCGTGGACGTACAGGGCGTCATGGCCCAGGGCCAGCTCCAGATAGTAGGGCCGGGCGGAGCGGATGCTGCCCAGGGTGCCCACCCCCTCCAAGGACTGGTATATCCCCAGCATCCGGGTGATGCCGCCCTCGGCGGGGACCTCATAAATGATATCCGCCTGGCTGACGCCCAGCTGGGGCTGGGCGGCCTTCAGGTTGTTGAGCATGACGGCCACGGGGCGGTTCTTTTCATACGCCGGCTCCATGGGCTCCCCTGTCAGGGGATTGGTGCCCGCCGGGACGTAAGGTTCCGGCTCGGGCTCCGGTTCCGGTTCCGGCTGCGGCTCCGCCACAGGCTCCGGCTCCAGGACCGGCTGCGCCGGTTCCTCCTCTTTCCCGCATCCCGCCAGGGAGACCGCCATCATTGCCGCCAGGAGCATCGCCAGAAACCGCTTTTTCATAGGGCCGCCGCCTTTCGTATTATGGTCAACTTCATGATACCAGTGTCTTCCAGAGCCGTCAAGCAAAATCCGACCTTTTTCGTTTTGCCACTGTACAAACCGCCACCAGATGCGGTATACTGTATGTAGATTTGAAACAACATCTGGAGGTGTATGCATATGGCAGGCCGGGGCTTTATCCACGACAAGCTGGAGATCAAGTTCCTCATTCTCTATATCACCGCCCGGGTCATTGAGCCCATTCCCTTTGACACGGTTCTGGACCTGACGATGTGCGACGACGGCGTGGACTATTTTGACTTTTCCGAGTGTCTCAACGACCTGGTGAAAACGGAACATCTGACCCTGTCCGAGGACGGGATGTACGCCATCACGGACAAGGGCCTGCGGAACAGCCGCATCTGCGAGTCCTCCCTCCCCTACTCTGTCCGCCTCCAGTGCGACAAGAACCTGGCCACCTGCAACCGTAAGCTGCGGCGGAAAAGCCAGGTGCGCTCCTCCTGGGAGAAGCGTCCCAACGGCACCTACACCGTCAGCATGGCCCTGGACGACGACACCGGCAGCATCATGGATTTGAAGGTCATGGCCCTGCAGGAGGAAATGGCCGTCATGCTGGCGGAGCGGTTCCGCAAGGCGCCGGAAAAGCTGTACAGCGAGATCATGAATGTTCTGCTCAGCGACGGCCAGGACATGAAAAGTGAAAAGTGAAAAGTGAAAACACACCGCCCCGGACAGCCGTCCGGGGCGGTGTGTTTCATTTGACCACCACATTCTCCTCCCCAAGAGTCTCTCTCGCCTCCTGGAGAAGGGCCTCGTGGAGCAGGACCTGGGTGGCGAAGACCTTGCGGGTATCCGCCATGACCATTTTCACCTGGGTGGTGCCTGGGAACATACTGAACACCAGCTTCATGTGGCGGATGGAAGGATGGTCCAGGCTGGGGAATTTCAAATACAGCACCTGGTGCTTTTCCGGTGGGCGCTCCTCCGCCGGGCCGCTATCTCCCGACAATGGGTAGACGGAGTCGCACATGACCTGCGGGGCCTTCTCATCCCGGACGGACAGCCGGCCCTTCACCACCACCGCCTGGTTTTCCCGCAAATACGCGCCGCAGGTGTCCAGCACCCGGGAAAAGCACAGCAGCTCCATGGACGCGGTGTCATCCTCCACCGTGACGTAGGCCATGAGGCTGTTATTTTTTGTGGTCTTCGTCTTGCTGGAGGTGACCACGCCGCAGATGGTGATCCGCTGGCCGTCCGCGAAGCGCTCCGGCCCGCCCTCCTGGGCAAAGTCCTCCAGGATGGAGCCGATGGTGGGCGCGCGGAGCTTGCGCACCTGCTCCCGGTACTGGTCCATGGGATGGCCGGAGAGGTACAAGCCCGTGGTCTCCTTCTCCATATTCATGAGCTCCTGGGGTGTGAACTCCGGAATATCCGGCAAGGGGATTTCCTTCACAGGGGCTGTTCCGCCGGAAACACCCGCCGCCATGGAGAAAAAGTCCATCTGTCCCTCCAGGTTTTTCCGCTGCTGGTCGGCCACGGAGTCCATGACCTTTTCATACACCTGGATCAGCTGGGACCGGCGGGCGCCCAGGGAGTCGAAGGCGCCGGAGCGGATGAGGTTTTCCACCGCCCGCTTGTTCATGTCGCTGCCGTTCATCCGCTGGCAGAAACCCGTCAGGGAGGTGAAGGGGGCGCTCTCCCGCTCCCGCATGACCGCCTGGATGAAGCCCCGACCAATGTTTTTGATGGCCACCAAGCCGAAGCGGATGCCCCCCTCCTCCACGGTGAAGCAGTCGCTGGAGCGGTTGATATCCGGCGGCAGCAGCTGAATGCCGCAGTCCTTGCACTCGTTGATATAGCCGGACACCTTGTCGGAGTTGTCCAGAACGGAGGTCAGCAGAGCCGCCATGTACTCCTTGGTGAAGTGGCACTTGAAGTACGCCGTCTGATAGGCCACCACCGCGTAGGAGACGGCGTGGGCCTTGTTGAAGGCGTAGTTGGCAAAGTCGTAGATCTCCTGGTAAATGGCCTGGGCGGTCTCCTCCGGGATACCATTGGCCACACAGCCTGTAATGCCCCTTTCCTTGTCACCGTGGATGAATGCGTCCTTTTCCTTTTGGATCTGGGCGGCCTTCTTTTTGGAAATGGCCCGGCGCACCATATCCGCCTGGCCCAGGGAATAGCCGCCCAGCTGCTGGAAGATCTGGATGACCTGCTCCTGGTAGACGATGCAGCCGTAGGTGACGGACAGGATGGGCTTCAGGGCCGGGTGTTTGTAGGTGACCTTTTTGGGGTCCTGGGAGCAGGCAATGAACCGGGGGATAGAGTCCATAGGGCCGGGACGGTACAGGGCGATGACAGCGGTGATATCCTCGATGCTCTTGGGCTTGAGGCCCACGCACACGCCGGTCATGCCGGAGGATTCGATCTGGAACACGCCGGAGGTCTTGCCGGCGGAGATCATGTCAAAGGTGGCCTTGTCATCCTCCGGAATGTCCTCCAGGCGGAAGTCCGGATGCTCCGCCCGGACCAGCTTCACCGCGTCATCCAGCACCGTCAGGTTCCGCAGGCCCAGAAAGTCCATTTTCAGAAGGCCCAGCTCCTCCAGGGTGGTCATGACGTACTGGCACACCACGGACTCGTCGTTTTTCGCCAGAGGCACGTATTCGTACACCGGCCGCTTGGTGATGACCACGCCGGCGGCGTGGGTGGAGGCGTGGCGTGGCATTCCCTCCAGGGCCTTGGCGGTATCGATGAGCTTTTTCACCTGCTCGTCCCGGTCGTACAGCTCCGCCAAGGGCTTGCTGAGCCGCAGGGCGTCGTCCAGGGTGATGTGGAGGGTATTGGGCACTTGCTTTGCGATCTGGTCCACGTCGGCGTAGGGCATATTCATGACCCGGCCCACGTCCCGGATGACGCCCCGGGCGGCCATGGTGCCGAAGGTGACGATCTGGGCCACGTGGTCGTCGCCGTACTTCCGGCGGACGTAGTCCACCACCTCGCCCCGGCGGGTGTCGCCAAAGTCCATGTCGATATCCGGCATGCTGACTCGCTCCGGGTTCAGGAAGCGTTCAAAGTACAGGCTGTACTTCATGGGGTCGATGTCCGTGATATGGAGGCAGTAGCTGACCATGCTGCCCGCCGCGCTGCCGCGGCCCGGGCCCACGGGGATGCCCACGCTTTTGGCGTAGCGGACGAAGTCGGACACAATGAGGAAGTAGTCCGTAAAGCCCATCCGCTCGATCATGTTCTGCTCGTACTCCAGCTGGCCCCGGTACTGGGCATCCTCCCCGTACCGCTCCCGGTAGCCCTCGTCGCAGAGCTTTTTCAGGTAGGAAAAGCTGTCGTAGCCGGGAGGCAGCTGAAATTCCGGCAAGTGGTACTTGCCGAAGGTGAATTCCAGCTCGCACATGTCCGCGATCTTGGCCGTGTTCTCCATGGCGCCCTCGTAGCCGGAGAACAGCGCCGCCATCTCGTCCTCGCTGCGGAGGTAGAAATTCCTGGGCTCGTAGCGCATACGGTTTTCATCGTCCAGGGTCTTGCCCGTCTGGATGCACAGCAGCACATCGTGGGCCTCGGCGTCCTCCTTGCGGAGGTAATGGGCGTCGTTGGTGCACACCATGGGGATGCCTGTCTCCCGGTGGATGCGCAGCAGCTCCCGGTCCACCTCCGCCTGCTCCGGGATGCCGTGGTCCTGGAGCTCCAGGTAAAAGTGGTCCGGTCCGAAGATATCCGCCATATCCAGGGCGTACTGCTTGGCGTTTTCGTATTCCCCGTTCCGCAGCATCCGGGGGATCTCTCCGGCAAGGCAGGCCGACAGGGCAATGAGGCCCCGGCTGTGCTCCTTCAGCAGCGCCAGGTCGATGCGGGGCTTAATGTAAAAGCCCTCCGTCCAGGCCATGGACACCATGTAGGAGAGATTGCGGTAGCCCTCCTCATTTTCGCACAGCAGCACCAGATGGCGGCTCTCGGCGTCGAATTCGTGGACCTTGTCGAACCGGGAGCGGCCCTTGGGCGTCACATACACCTCGCAGCCGATGATGGGCTTGACCCCCACCGCCTTGCAGGCCCGGTAAAAGTCGATGACGCCGTACATGACGCCGTGGTCCGTGATGGCGCAGGCAGTCTGGCCCATGTCCTTTACCACCTTGGGCAAATCCCGGATGCGGCAGGCGCCGTCCAGCAGGCTGTATTCCGTATGGACATGTAAATGGACAAAGGACATAGGCTATTCCTCAACTTCCTGAAAATGTTCCCGCAAAAAGTGTAAAATTTCTTCCGCACCATCATAGGAGTCAATGGCCCTGCAAGCGTGGATGAGATGGCGCAGATACAGTACCGCCGCGACAGCCGCCACCACCAGCGTCTCCACATTGCGGGGCGATAAAAACAGTAGGCTGCATACGATCACGATCGCAAAGACGGCAAACAGCAGCTTTCCCGCCAGATGGATGCGGAACCGGCCGGACAGGACGCTGCCCCCCTGTCCGTCGGGGCGGGCCTGGCCGCAAAAGGGATTGTTCCACTGCCAGTCCATGCGCCGCCCCTTGGTCCAGCCCACACCGTGGACCCTCGGGACCCAGCCATCTTCCGCGGTATAGCGGCGAACGGCGGTTCTGGTCACCGTGAAACGCCTGCCCCTCCACCGGGTCTTGACGCAGACCTCCAGCTTTGCCGTCCGGTCTTGGAAGCGAGTCTCCCCCGGCAAGACGCGGGGGAGCTGCTCCGGCGGCAGGGGGCTGTGAAATTCATAGCTACGGGACATCCGTATCGTTCTCCTTTTTTCGTGAGCACCCTCAGGATCGGCACGTTTTTTCCAGCTTCTCGCCGCAGTTCGGGCAGGAATGCGGAATGGGAGACATCATGCGAAAGGGTCTTTGCAGCGGTGCTCCGCATTTGGGGCAGACACACCCATTCACCAGCACATGGTTCCCACAAAGGCACAGGCAGAGGAGCCAGCCGCAGCAAAGAATACCAAGTACGCCGGGGTCCCCAAATCCCATCCAGCGCACCAAAGCACCTATGGGAAGCGCGGCAAAGCCGGCGCATACAAGACCGCAGCCCAAGCGGCGGGCCCGGAAGCAATCCATTTCCCACTTCATTTCAGATTCTCCTTCCCCAGGGCTGCCGATTCCCGCAGGAGGTTTTCCTCGATAAAGGCGATGGTCTCCCTCTGCTGGCGGCGATTGAGCGCCGGGGCCAGCTTCGTCAGTAAAAGCCAGCACAGGCCGCCCCACAGAAGCACACAAAACGTCAGCACTGCCAGGGCATAGGCGCTCAATCCGGTAAAGGCCAGTCCCACTGCAAAAGCCACCGCCATCATTCCCAGCAGAAAATTCCGCATGGCCCCGGTCGGGCAGAAGCCGCCGCAGATGCGGCAGCCCCCCTCCGCCGCTGTCACCGTGCCCACAAAGGGCAGCAGCGGTTTCACCTGCCACATACCGCCGGTTTTCACCAGATAAAACCCGCCGTCCGGCAGCAGCCGGGCAAAGACTTGGTGATCCTCATACACCCAGCTTTTCATGGGACGGGCCCGGACCAGCAGCCGGGCACGGACCTGCTCCGGGGAGAGGCGGCTGTCAAACGTATAGTGCTTCATAGACTGCCGTTCCTCCCTTCATAAACGGTCAGCTCCGCTCCGCCAGCATTTCCTCCACCAACTCCACGGCGGTGACGATGAGGATGTCACAGTGCTTGTCCACACCCAGCCGGACAGCGGCGGGCGTTTTTTCCGCCGTAGGCTCGATGCGGGAGCGCAGCAGGTCGCCGCAGCGGCTCAGCCCGTCGAACCGGGCTTGGAAGCGCTGCAAAAATTCCTTGGCCTGAGCGTAGACCCGGCGCTTTCCCTCGGCATCGGCGCCGTCGGTAAAAGGGAACAGCAGTCCCAGGGCGATGACCGCGCCGTTGGCGGCGCCGCACAGCTCCTGGTGGGTAGCGCCCACGCCGCCGCCCAGGCCGCCGGCCACAGCAAAGCCCGCGGCAGGCTCCAGCTTCGTCAGGTCCTCAAAGGCCATCAGCACGCTCTGAGCGCAGTTGTAGCCGCTGTGGTGATATTGTAATGCCAGTTCGCAACGATCCATCGTTCATTCTCCTTCTCTGATGTCATTCGGCCATCAGTCTTAATTCTTTCAAATATGCCTCCAGCAGCACCACGGTTTCCGCGATAAACGCGGCACAGATCCGCCGGCTGCCCAGCCGTTCCGCCAGCTGCCGGTCCTCCGGCTTTGGCTCCAGAGCCAGCAGTCCGCCGCAACGGGTACACCCGAACCGCTCCGCAAAGCGGCGCCGGAACTCTGCCGCCGCCTCATAGACCCGGCGCTTGGCATCCAGGTCATCCGCCTGGGTATGGGGCACCAGCAAGCCCAGCACCAATACCGCGCCGCTGAGAGCGCCGCAAGCCTCCTCCTTGCACCCGCCAAAGCCGCCGCCCAGGCCGCCGGCAATGGCTTTTGCCGTCTCCTCCGTCAGCCCCGTCAGGTCCCCAAAGGACAGCAGCACACACTGTGCGCAATTGAAGCTCTGTTTCCGGTAAGCCTCCGCTATCTCCCAACGCGTCATGGTCTCAGCTCCTTGTTTCTCCTCATTTCAATCATTTGCAAGCAAATTTCCTTTACAGGGCCTTTGCCAGCTCTACCAGCTTCCGCAGCCGGTGGTTCAAGCAGGATTTCGTCACCGGCGGGTCAAATTCCTCCGCCAGCTCGGAAAGGGTCAGCTCCGGGCTGGCCACCCGCAATGCCGCCGTCTGCCGGAGTTTTTCCGGCTGCTTTTCCAAAAGGCCCGCCGCATCCAGCTTCCGGATGGCCTCCAGCTGCTCCTGGGCGGCGCCGACGGCCTTGTCCACATTGGCGCTGTCGCAGTTGAGGCGGCGGTTCACGCTGTTGCGCAGGTCCTTTTCCATCTTGGCGGTCATGACGTTCATGGACGCCACCGGTGCGCCGATGAGGGTCAGAAAGTCCTCGATCTGGTCACTTTGCTTGAAGTACGTTACAAAGCTGCCGTTGCGGGTAACGCTTTTGGGGGGATAGCCGCTCTCCCGCAGCAACACCTCCAGCTCCCGGCTCACCTGGCCGTGGGAGGTGGTCAGCTCCAGGTGGTAGCGTTTCAGCGGGTCTGTGATGCTGCCGCCGGCAAAAAACACACCCCGCAGGAAGGCGGCCCGGCAGCAGTCCTCCTCCAGCATGGCAAAATTGATGTGGAGCACCAGGTTCTGCCGTGGGTCGAAGCCCAGGGTGTTGGTGATGTGGTCCAGCTTTTTCCGCTCCGTGATCTGGAACACCAGCTTTCCCTCCGCTCCAGGCTCCGGCTGACGGTCAAACCGCAGGCCGAAGGCCCGGTGGAACAGGCGGGGCAGCCGGGCGGCGAAGTTGGGATTCTCCGTCACCACCCGGACCTCCGCCGACTGGAAGGTGTTGCAGTAAAGCAGGATGCCGTATGCCTCCGCCCGGGCGCAGCACAGCCGCTGCACCGGCAGGCGGCACAGTTCGTTTTTCGTGTCAAAGGAAAAGGACATGAGTGGTTCCTTTCTTTCGGGATTCCAGGGCCCCGTTACCGCCGCTCCACCCGGTAGGTGTCGTCCCGGTAATCAAAGCTGTCGCCGGCGATGCGGACGCTCCGCTCCGCGTGAAGCAGGATGAGCTCCCGGGCCAGGTGGCCGGGATGATGGCGGACATAGCCGTTTTTCACTGTGGCCACCGGCCGGTCAATGACCTCCACGCCCAAGGCGGCGCAGGCCTCCCGGTCACACCGCAGCAGCGCGGCGCCCTCCTCGGCGTACCGAGCGGCCACTCCCTTGGGAATGGGAGAGGAATTGGTAAGGCACAGGTCGAACAGGTCCGGCGCCGAGTGCTCGAAAATGGCCCGGATGTGGTCGGAGACCGTATAGCCCTCCGTTTCTCCCTCCTGGGTCATGACGTTGCATACGTAAACTTTCAAGGCACCGGAAGATCGAATGGCCTCCACGATGCCGTCCACCAGCAGGTTGGGAATGATGCTGGTGTACAGGCTGCCGGGGCCCAGGACGATCATGTCCGCCTCCCGGATGGCCTCCAGTGCCGCGGGCAGGGCCTTGGGATGCTCCGGCAGAAGCCGCACCTGCCGGATGCGGCAGTCCTCTTTTTTCTTGCAGTAGAAAATCTTCGACTCGCCGATGACGCTGGCGCCGTTTTCAAACTCCGCCTCCAGCTGCACATCGGCGGTGGTCACCGGCAGCACCCGGCCCGTCAGGGCCAGGACCTCTCCCATGCGGCTCACCGCCACGTCAAAGGAGGGCGAGATGCCGTTCATGGCCGCCAGGAACAGATTGCCGAAGCTCTGGCCCGCCAGGGACCCCTCCGTAAAGCGGTAGTGCAGCAGCTCGCTCATCAACGGCTCCGTGTTGGCCAGGGCCTCCATGCAGTTGCGGATGTCCCCAGGCGGGGGCATACCCAGGTCCTGGCGCAGCATCCCTGAGCCGCCGCCGTCGTCCGCCACGGTCACCACGGCGGAGAGATTCTCCGTATAGTGCTTCAACCCCCGCAGCATGGTGGACAGGCCATGGCCGCCGCCGATGGCCACCACCTTGGGGCCGTGCTCCTTGGGAAGGCGGTAAGATACCCGTTTTGTCTCCATCGCCGCACCTCCTCAGCCGCCCCGGCTGATGTCCCGGTGGTTTTCCGCCGTCTGGTACCCCAGGCCCCGGATGTATTCCGCCAGGGCGTGGGTCACCGCCACGGAGCGGTGGTGGCCGCCGGTGCAGCCCACGCCGATGAACAGGCTGGTCTTGCCCTCCTCGGCGTACAGGGGCAGGGTGAAGGACAGCAGGTCCTCCAGCTTTTTCATGAAGGCGCCTGTCTGCGGAAAGCTGAACACATAGTCCGCCACTGGCGCGTCCAGCCCCGTCTGTCGGCGCAGCTCGTCAATATAAAAGGGGTTGGGCATGAAGCGCACATCCAGCACCAGATCCGCCTCCATGGGCAGGCCGTATTTAAAGCCAAAGGATGTGACGCTGACCACCAGTCCGCTTTTTTCGTCCTTGCCGTCAAAGAGACGCAAAAGCTCCGCCCGCAGCTGCGCGGTGGAAGTGCGGGAGGTGTCGATGATGAAGTCCGCCCGGGCACGGACCGGCTCCATCATGGTCCGCTCCTTTTCCACCGCCTCCGCCAGGGACGTGGTGTCTCCGCTGAGGGGATGGCGGCGGCGGGTCTCCTTGTATCGCTTGATGATGGTCTCCGGCGACGCCTCCAAAAACAGCATCCGGCAGGCGCCGTCCATGGTTTTCAGCTGGTCCAGCACGGTGAACAGCTCCGTAAAGGAGCTGGCCGTCCGCACATCGTATACCAGCGCCACCCGGTCATAGCGGCCGTTGCCGCCGGCACAGAACTCCGCGAATTTCAAAATCATGGCGGCAGGCATATTGTCCACGATATAAAAGCCCATGTCCTCCAGGAAAGAGGCCGCCTTGCTCTTTCCCGCGCCGGACAGGCCGGAGATGATGAGAATTTCCATATTTGCCTCCCGTCACCGGATGATGCGGACCTCCGGCTCCAGCCGGACGCCCGTGTCCTCCCACACCCGCTGCTGGACCTGGCGGATGAGCTCCAGCACATCCGCGCAGGTGGCGCCGCCGGTGTTGATGAGGAAGCCGGCGTGCTTCTCACTGACCTGGGCGCCGCCCACGGTCAGGCCCTTCAGGCCGCACTGCTCGATGAGGGTGCCGGCAAAATGGCCCGCGGGCCGCTTGAAGGTACTGCCGGCGGAGGGCCACTCCAGAGGCTGGCTGGCCTTCCGCCGCTCCATGAGCTGGCGCATTTGGGCCCGAATGGTTTCCGGGTCACCGGGCCGCAGCCGCACCACGGCACCCAGTACCACTGCCTCCGGGTGGTCCGTGAACAGGCTGTGGCGGTAGCCAAGGTCCAGCTCCGCCAGGGGAATGGTGCGGACGCCGTCCGGGAACAGGGCCGTGACGGATTCCAGCACCTGGCTCATCTCTCCGCCGTAGGCGCCGGCGTTCATGCACACAGCGCCGCCCAGGGTGCCGGGAATGCCGTGGGCAAATTCCAGGCCCGCAAGGCCCTGCTTGCAGGCAAAGTCCGCCAGCCGTGCCAGGGAGACACCGGCGGCGGCGCTGATGCGTCCGTCCCCCCGCGCCTCCATGGCGTGCATGGCGGCGGAGGTGTCGATGACCAGGGCGTCCAGCCCCTCGTCCGGTGTCAAGAGGTTCGTGCCGTTGCCGATGACCAGGGTCCGAATGCCCTGCTCCTGGGCAAAGCCCATGAGCAATACCAGCTGCTCCCCCGCCGCCGGGCAGGCCATACGCTTTGCCGGCCCGCCGATGCGGAAGGAGGTATGGCGGCTCATGGGCTCATCACGAAGCATGTGCAGGTCCGGCAGGTATTCCGCCGTCCATTGGTCCAATTGTGTCGTCCAATCCATGAAAGGAACTCCCCCATTTCAGATGGCGCGGCCCAACAGCGCCGCGCCGATGATACCGGCGTCGTTGCCCAGCTCCGCCCGCACGATACGGGGAACTTGGTTCGTGTGCCGGGCATAGCATTCCCGTGCCACGATGTCCCGCACCGGCTCCAGCAGCAGCCGCTCCGGCGCCGCGGCCACGCCGCCGCCCAGCGCCACCGCCTCGGGATGCAGGATGTTCACCAGGTCCGTCAGACCCGTGGCAAGATACCGGGCATAGTCTCCGCACAGGGCCAGGGCCGTTTCGTCACCCATCTGGGCGGCCTGGAAGGCAGTCCTGCCCTCCACACCGCCGTTTTCCGCGGCAACCGTGTGAAGTGCGCTCTCGGGATGGGCGGCCATGGCCTCCTTCGTCAGGCGGATGAGGCCGGTGGCGGAGGCATAAGCCTCCCAGCAGCCCCTGCGGCCGCAGTTGCAGGGAGTACCGCCGGAGACGATGACGATATGGCCCACCTCACCGCCGGCTCCCATGCCGGTGTGCAGCTTTCCGTTGAGGATGAGGCCGCCGCCGATGCCGGTGCCCAGCGTGACCACAACAAAGTTTTTCGTGCCCCGTCCGGCGCCGCAGCTCCACTCGCCCACGGCGGCGCAGTCCGCGTCGTTGCCCAGCAACAGCGGCAGGTCCAGATACCGGCGGAACAGCTTTTCCATGGGCACATGGGCCATGGGGATATTGGCGGTGTACAGAATTTCTCCGCCGGACACGGCGCCGGGAATGCCGATACCCACATATTCGATGTCCTCCACCGCGGCGCCGCCTTTGCGCATCACGGCCTCCGCCAGACCCGCCAGGGTCCGGGCAAAGCCCTCCGGTCCCGGGAATGCGCCCAGGGGCGTTTTCTCCGTGGTCAGGATCTCGCCCGTTTCATCCACCAGGCCGGCCTTCAGGTTTGTGCCGCCTACGTCGATTCCAATATACAGCATATGTCTTTTCTCCTCTTTAACGCAGCTTGCTGCCGGCGTCCGCCCGCTGGTCCACACGGCGGGCCAGCTCCTGGGCGGCGTTGTATCCGAATTTCCGGTGGCGGTTGTTCATGGCGGCCACCTCCACGATGCTGGCCAGGTTCCGGCCCGGCCGCACAGGGATGGTGACAATGGGCACCTGCACATCCAGAATGTCCGTGAAATGGTCCTCAATGCCCAGGCGGTCATAAAATTTCGTCTGGTCCCACTGTTCAAAGTGCACCACCAGGTCCAGCTGGGACTCCGTTTTGATGGCCCGCATACCGAACAGCTGCCGCACATCAATGACGCCGATGCCCCGCAGCTCGATATAGTGGCGGATGACCTCCGGCGCCGTGCCGATGAGCTGGTCGGAGATGCGCCGCAGCTCCACGGCGTCGTCCGCCACCAGGCGGTGGCCCCGCATGATGAGCTCGATGCCGGCCTCGCTCTTGCCCACGCCGGAGTCGCCGGTGATCATGACGCCCTCGCCGTAAATATCCAGCAGGACGCCGTGGCGGGTGACGCAGGGGGCCAGGGCCCGGTTCAGATACTCAATGGTGTGGCTGGTGAAATCCACCGTGGTCTCCTCGGTGCGCAGCAGGGTCTTCTCATGCTCCACGGCACTCTCCAGGCACTCCGGGAAGCAGTCCAGACCCCGGGAGATCACCAGGGCGGGGATGTCATACAAAAACAGGTCGTCAAAGCACTTGCGGCGCTGTTCGTCCGTCAGGCTCTTGAGATACGTCACCTCGGCCTTGCCGATGACCTGGAGGCGGCGGGGGTCAAAATAATCATAAAAATCGTGGAATTGCAGTCCCGGGCGGTTTACATCGTTGATGGTCAGCAGGGCCGTGTCGAAATCGCTGCCCTTGTTCAGCACCTGCAAATTAAAGATGGAGACAAATTCCGTGATCTTCAAACCTTTTTCATACATCGCGCATTCTTCACCTTTCCGGCGCGGCGGCGCCCCTCTCCGCCCGGTCCGGGCCATGCGAACACCCGGCAGAGCGGTCAAAAAAACTTCTTTGGAAAACTGTTTTTATTATATATGAATTTCCGCCATTGCGCAACACTTTCGCCGCCGGGAACCCCCTGCCGGCCCTCGGAAAATTCCTTGAATTTTTTTGAAAATTTTGCTTGCTTTTTTCCGTTCTTTCTGTTATGATATCAGCTGTGCTTGTGAAAAGCGGCACGGAAGTACGCAACAGCAAGGAGGTGCAACGGATGGCAAAGTGCGAGTTCTGCGACAAGGGCGTTACCTTCGGCATTCAGGTTTCCCACTCTCACCGGCGTTCCAATCGTCCCTGGAAGCCCAATGTGAAGCGCGTGAAGGCGATCGTCAACGGTTCCCCCCGCCATGTGTATGTTTGTACCCGGTGTATGCGTTCCGGTAAGGTCACCAGAGCGGTCTGATTGTACAAACAAAAAGCCCGGACTTTTGTCCGGGCTTTTCTTTTTCTTCAAAACAGACGGGAGCAGGCAAATGCCTGCTCCCGTCTGTTTTTAATGCTCCGCGGCGGCAAGCTCTTCCAAAAAAGCGACGGTTCCCCGCCTCTCCGGCTGGACCTCCGTCTGGAGCGCCGTTCCCGGCAGACAGAGCCGCCCCAGGAGCGTGTGTTCATGATGGGGGCTCTTTTCCAGGGAAACGCCCTTCAGGGCTTCCCAGGGGATGGAGGTAAACTCCGCGCTGTACGTCTGCTCCCCCTTCTTCTCCGGCTTGCCGCTGCGCAGCAGCAGCAATTCCCGGTCATTGTGCAGATACAGCGTACCGGCGAACTCCTCCTTGCGCTTCCAGGGAAGACGCCGGTCCGTCCGCAGATCGTCCCAGCAGGGCTGGTATGCGTCTATTGAGAAGTCCGTCCCCCGCTCCCGCAGGTCCCGCATCTGGTTATAGAGCCAAATGTCGATATCCGTTTCCCGCAGGTCCGGGTCCCCCCGGAGCGCGATGCCGCTCCCGCCGCGGTATGACTGCCGCACCAGATCCGCGAAGCGCCACATGACATCGGCGGAGACCGTATTGTACGGCAGGCGCAGCTGGGCGCTTTCTCCGTAAATGGTGCACACACCGTGGAGCAGCCGCTGGTACAGGCGGATACCGCTGATATCACGGTAGGACATCCGGGTCGTCTCCACGGTCTTCTCCCGGCGGCTCCAAACCTGAACGCCGTCATCATCAGCGGCCGCCACATAATCATAGAGGTCCATGTCCGGCGTGGCCCGCCGCCGCTCAATATCCCTGGGGATCTTGAACAGCATCCGGTACGGCTTCGTCTGGTCCACATAAGGCACAAACAGCGGCGGCATGGGGTGGCCGTCATCGATCTCATACAGCCAGGGGCCAAAGGCGTCATATTCCGAGATCCGCACGTTTCTCTCCCCTTTTCGTTACATCCAGGTCGTTTCCAGCAATTCGTCCTTCTTGGCCCGGGTCATAAGCTCTGTCACCACGTCCCGCACCTGCTTGCCGTGGTACAGCACCTCATAGGCGCAGCGGCAGATGGGCATATCCACACCCTCCCGCTGGGCCAGCTGGTGGATGCTCTCCGCGGCGTAGTAGCCCTCCACCACGGCGCCCACCTCCTCCATGGCCTCCTGTACGGTCTTTCCCTGGCCGATGAGGATACCGGCCCGGTTGTTCCGGGAGTGCAGGGAGGTGCAAGTGACAATGAGGTCGCCCATGCCGGCCAGGCCGCCGAAGGTGCGGCGGGTGCCGCCCAGCTGCTCGCCCAGGCGGGTAATCTCCGCCATGGCCCGGGTCATGAGCAATGCTTTCGTGTTGTCCTGGAACCCGAGGCCCGTGCAGATGCCGCAGCTGAGGGCCACAACGTTTTTCAGTGCGCCGGACAGCTCCACGCCGATGATGTCATAGCTGGTGTAAATGCGGAAATAATCGTTCATGAAGGCATCCTGAACGAACCGGGCCGCCGTCCGGTCCGGGCAGGCGGCCACGCAGCCCGTGGGCATCCGGATGCCCACCTCCTCCGCGTGGGAAGGGCCCGAAAGGGCCACCACTTTACAGATATGATGCGTTTCCTCCTGAAGCACCTGGCTCATGCGGAGGTTGGTATCCCGCTCAATGCCCTTGGACACGGACACCAAAATGCTGTCCCGCCGCAGATAGGGCGCCGCTTTTTTCCCGGTGTCCCGGACGGCAAAGGAGGGCGCCGCGCACACCACTAGGTCCGCTCCCTCCAGTACGGAAAGGTCCCCGGTGACCTGAAGGCTCTCCGGCAGAGGGACGCCCTTTAACAGGGGATTTTCCCGCGTCCGGGCCATCTCCTCCGCCTTGGCGGGGTTGTGGGACCAGAGATATGTCTCGTGACCATTGTCGCAGAGGACCCGGCTCAGGGCCGTGCCCCAGCCGCCGCTGCCCAGCACAACTGCTTTCATGATATCTCCTCCCTTATGCGTGTTTCCGGTGCAGGCTGAATTTATTTTCCGTGCCGCTCAAAAGCCGCTTGATATTGCTGCGGTGCTGCCACACCACCAGTCCCCCGCAGACGAAGGCCAGCACCACGATGACCGGGTCGGGATAGCAGTACCAGGAGATGAAAGGAAAGCTGGCTCCGGCCCAGAGAGAGCCCAGGGATACGTAGCGGGTCAGGATGGTGAGGAGGAGAAAGCCGCCCCACACCACCAAGGCCACCCGCCAATCGATCATGATGGCGATGGTGCCGCCGGAGAGAATGCCCTTGCCGCCCTTGAAGTGGAACATGCAGGGGAACATATGCCCCAGAAGGCAGAAGACGCCGGCCCAGTATTTTCCAAACAGCGCGCCGTCCACAACATGGCCGAACAGGCTTACGCCGACCCCGCCGAAAAGCTTGGAAACGATCCAGACAGCAATGGCCGCCTTCAGTACGTCACACAAAATGACCACGAAGGTCAGCGGTCCGCCAAAGGTACGGTGGAAGTTCGTCAAGCCCGCGTTGCCGCTGCCGTGGGTGCGCACATCATCCCGCAGAATATACTTGGAGACAATGACAGCCCCGTTGAAGCAGCCCAGAAAATAGGAGAGCAGCGCCGTCCCGCCGTACATCAAAAGTATGAGCAGCCACCAGTTTTCGCCCATGATTTACTCCTCCTTGTCGCCCTTCTGGCGGATGGAGAGGATCACAGGGGTGCCCTCCAGGCCGAAGGTATTGCGGATGCAGTTTTCAATATACCGCTGGTAAGAGAAATGGAACAGCCGGGCATCGTTGCAGAAAATCACGAAGTGGGGCGGCTTGACGCCCACCTGGGTCATATAGTAAATCTTCAGCCGCCGGCCCTTGTCCGTGGGGGGCTGCACCCGGGTCTGCGCGTCCTCCAGGACGTTGTTCAGCATACCGGTGGTGATGCGGGTCGCCGCCTGGTTGCTGACATAATCGATGAGCTCAAACAGCCGGTCCACCCGCTGGCCGGTCTTGGCGGAGATGAACAGGATGGGGGCGTAGGTCATGAAGGCCAGGTCCTGGCGGACCTTCTCCCGCATCCGGTCCATGGTCTTGTCATCCTTTTCCACCAAATCCCACTTGTTGATGACAATGATGCTGGCCTTGCCGGCCTCGTGGGCCAGGCCCGCCACCTTTGTGTCCTGCTCCGTGACGCCCTCTGTGGCGTCGATCATAATGAGGCACACGTCACTGCGCTCGATGGCCATGGTGGCCCGGAGCACGCTGTACTTTTCAATGTCCTCCTCCACCTTGGACTTCTTGCGGATACCGGCGGTATCGATAAACACGAACCGGCCCTGTTCGTTTTCAAAGCGGGAATCGATGGCGTCCCGGGTGGTGCCGGCCACGTTGGACACGATGACCCGCTCCTCCCCCAGGATCTTATTCACCAGGGAGCTCTTGCCGGCGTTGGGCTTGCCGATGACGGCCACCTTAATGGCGTCGTCCTCTTCCTCCTCTTCCTCCTCCGGGGGGAAATACTGGATACAGGCGTCCAGCAGGTCGCCGGTGCCATGGCCGTGGACGGCGGAGACGGCAATGGGGTCGCCGAGGCCCAGGTTATAAAACTCGTAAAAATCCGGGTCCACGGTGCCGGTGGAGTCCATTTTGTTCACTGCCAGCACGATGGGCTTGCCGCTGCGCAGCAGCATGTTTGCCACCTCGTGGTCGGAGGCGGTAAGGCCGGTCTTGATATCCGTCAAAAAGATAATGACATTGGCGTTTTCGATGGCGATCTGGGCCTGGTCCCGCATGAACTCCAGGATCTGGTTGTCCGTGCGGGGCTCGATGCCGCCGGTGTCGATGAGCGTGAACTGGCGGCCGTTCCAGTCCGTCTCTCCATAAATGCGGTCCCGGGTGACGCCGGGAGTGTCCTCCACGATGGAAAGCCGCCTGCCGATCAGCTTGTTGAACAGCATGGACTTGCCCACGTTGGGGCGGCCTACGATAGCAACGATAGGTTTCGACATGTTGTCTCCCTTTCCAGAGCACCGCCGCTTCCCCGCTTACGGCGAAGAGACTGCCGGATGCTCACAGTTCTTTTCATAAAATCCCATGATGTATTATACCCGCTCCCAGCCGGTTACGCAAGCATAAAGCGCAGCTTTCGGCGCTCCTCACGGACGTATTTCCGTCCACAGGCGCAAAAAAGTTAGGAGGGAAGAATCCTTCTTCCCTCCTAAAGCAAGCATGCGCAAATCCTTATTTAGAGACGACGGACTTAACAACCTTGACCTCACGGCCATTGTAAGTACCGCACTCCTGGCACATTCTGTGAGGCAGGTGCAGCGCACCGCATTTCGGGCATTTCACGAGACCGGGGACAGCCAGCTTCCAAGTGGAGCTGCGCCGCTTGTCGCGTCTTGCTTTGGATACTTTTCCCTTAGGTACTGCCATTGTGACACCTCCTTGATCTTTCAAAGGCCCGGGAGGTCAAGCCCGTCCTTAGTTTGTTTCTTTATTTGTTCTCCAAAAGCTTGGCCAGGACTGCGAGCCGCGGGTCCACTTCCTTTTCACAGGAGCAGGGGCCGAGGTTCAGGTCAGCGCCGCACCGGGGGCACAGTCCCTTACAATCTTCCGAACACAATGTCTTCGTGTCCATTTCGAGGATGAACGCGGTCCGGGCCAGGTCGGAAATATCCACCTTGCCCTCCTCCAGCAGGACGATCTCATCGTTGTCCTCGTCCTGAAGCTCCTCCGCCAGCATACAGCTGTACGGAACCTCTTTGTCCTGGAGAAATTCCTTGCCGCAGCGGTCGCACACGGCGTCCAGCACGGAGCGGGCCGTCAAATCCAGATGCAGCACATCGGCGCTGCTGTACACCCTGCCCTCCACCGTCACGGGACGGGAAACGGGATGCCGGCCGGAAAACTCCAGGTCGGACAAATCCATTTCAAACTGGAAGGTCAGCTCTTTGGCGGGGTCCCGCAGGATGGGTTTTACATCAAAAAGCATAAGCTACCTCGCAATGACACGAGTAGTATTATAAGGGATACACCACTCGTTGTCAAACTATTTTTTCAAAAAATTGTTATCTTTTTTTCTTTTTGCCGCCGGTGTCCCGGTTGGGGTCAAAGCAGCTGCCGGTCACATCGATGCCCATGATGGCCGTGCGGAAGCCGGTGCGCAGGACCTCATAGGTGGTGATATGGTACGCCTGCTTTGGCCAGCGGTCCGCCCAGCTCTGCCGCAGAACGCCGGCGAACCGTCCGCACAAGGGATTGGGCTCCTCCAGAAGCATGGGGGAAAGGAAGCAGACCACCACCTGCCGTTCATCCACGATCCGCGCCCCCCGGCCCAGCAGGCGCTTATTCCAGCGCTGTTCCAGGGCGTTCAGCATGGCATCCGCCAGTTTTTGCAGTCCCTCCACATCTTCCGCCTCCCGGACGGCCTGGGCGTACAGGGGCGCAAACCGCTCCTGATACCGGTGAAAGGCCTCCTCATACTCCGCACGGTTGAACCGCTTCAGCCAGTCATCGGCTTCCCAAACGGCGGCACAGAGCGCATCTACGTTCATAGCTCCTCCTCTTCTCCGCCGGTCTCCTCCGCCGCGCCGAGCTCCTCCGGCTCGTCGGACCAGGAAGAGGGGTCGTCCTTATGCTCCACTCCGTAGCGGTATGCCTTCCACTCCCGCCAAAGCAGCCAGCAGCCCGCGACGGCAAAGACCACAGCCGCGCCGATGCTCAGAGCCTTGTAATCACTCTCGCCGATGCCGGTGATCAGCTGATAGGCCAGATACAGCAAATAGCCGCCGGCCAGGATCATAAACGCATTGGTCCGCCCTGTCTGCTTTTTTCCGGGACCTTGTTTCTCCATTCAGTTTCTCCTGCCTTCCCGTAAAAATTCTTGTTCCCATCGCTTTACAAGTCCGCCGGAAACAGGTATGATAAATGCGATTTCACCATATTTCGGAGGACATTATGCGGGAATTCACCATTGGAAAAAATGACGCCGGCCAGCGGCTGGACCGCTTTGTGGCAAAGAATCTGCCGCTGCTGCCCCCTGCCCTGCTGCAAAAATATATCCGCCTCAAGCGCATCAAGGTCAACGGCAAGGGCTCCAAGCGGGATGTGCGGCTGAACGCCGGCGATATTCTTCAATTATATATCAACGACGAGTTTTTTGACAAGCCCTCTGAGGAAAACATGTTCCTGACGCTGTTCAATCCCCAGCTGGACATCGTATACGAGGATGAAAACCTGCTGCTGGTAAACAAGCGGCCCGGCCTGGTGGTCCATGCCGACGAGACGGAGAAGGTGAACACCCTCATCAACCATATCCAGGCCTACCTGTACCAGAAGCGGGAGTGGAACCCCAAATGGGAAAACGCCTTTGCTCCCGCCCTGTGCAACCGCATTGACCGCAACACCGGCGGCATTGTCATCGCCGCCAAAAACGCCGAGACCCTCCGTATCATCAACGAAAAGATCAAAAACCACGAGCTGGAAAAAAGCTACCTCTGTGTCACCGTGGGGCACCCCCGGCCCGCGGAAGGGCGCATCGAGGGCTTTTTGCTGAAGGACGAGGCCAAAAAGCAGGTCTCCTTTTACCACAAGCCCGTTCCCGGCGGCAAGAGTGCCGTCACGCTGTACAAAACGCTGGAGAGCCGCGGCCCGCTGTCTTTGGTGGAGTGCCGCCTGCTGACCGGCCGGACCCACCAGATCCGGGTCTCCATGGCGGAGATCGGCTGTCCCCTGCTGGGCGACGGCAAATACGGCCAGGGCACCGTCAACAAGCAGTATCATGAGACCCGCCAGGCCCTGTATTCCTATCAGCTGGCCTTTGCCTTTACCACGGACGCCGGGGCACTGGAATATCTGCGGGGCAAGGAGTTTCGGGTGGACAGCGTTCCTTTCCGGGATAAGTATTTTCCCCCGAAATGACCCCCGTCTCCCCTGGCGCGGGTCTCCATGGCTCCGGGGAGGAATTTCCCTCGTAAAATATAGGTAATTCCCTTGACATTTGGGGATACTTCCGATATAGTTCAAATTGCTGAATTTCGACGAGAAAGGTTCCCCCTCAACAGAGAGAAGAGGCGCATGTGTTTATACAAAAATATGATTGAAATGGGGGAGGATACATGTCCAAAGAGTTGATTCGCCTGCGGGACCTGTGCATGGCGTTTGACGACGAACCTGTATTGAATCACATCAATCTTTATATCAATGACAAAGAATTCCTCACATTGCTCGGACCCAGCGGGTGCGGTAAGACCACCACGCTGCGGATCATTGGCGGCTTCGCGACTCCCACGTCCGGAGACGTCCTGTTCGACGGTGTGAGGATTAATGACGTTCCGCCCTATCAGCGGCAGATCAATACTGTTTTCCAAAAATACGCCCTGTTCCCCCACCTGAACGTGTACGAAAACATCGCGTTCGGCCTGCGGATGCAGCGGCGGCCCGACCCCAACGACCCCACCGGAAAGCGGAAGGTAAAAATCCCCGAGGAGGAGATCGACCAGCGGGTCATGGAAATGCTGGAGGTCATCAGCCTCAAGGGCTTTGAGCACCGCAAGCCCGACGCCCTCTCCGGCGGCCAGCAGCAGCGGGTGGCCATCGCCCGGGCGCTGGTGAACCGGCCCAAGGTTTTGCTGTTGGACGAGCCTCTGGGCGCTTTGGACCTGAAGCTCCGCAAGGACATGCAGATCGAGCTCAAGCGCATCCAGCAGCAGGTGGGCATCACCTTCATTTATGTGACCCATGACCAGGAGGAGGCCCTGACCATGTCCGATACCATCGTGGTCATGGACAAGGGCTGCATCCAGCAGATCGGCACCCCCGAGGATATTTACAACGAGCCGAAAAACGCCTTCGTGGCGGACTTCATCGGCGAGTCCAATATCATCGACGGCGTCATGGTCCGGGACAAGGTGGTAAAGATGTACGGCCGGGAGTTCGCCTGCCTGGACGGCGGCTTCGGCGAAAACGAGCCCGTGGACGTGGTCATCCGCCCCGAGGACATCGACATCGTCCCCGTGGAGCAGGGCCAGCTGGTGGGCACCGTCACCAATGTGACCTTCAAGGGGATGCAGTACGACATCATCGTGGACTTCCGGGGCTTCAAGTGGCTCATTCAGACCACGGACCACTCCCCTGTGGGCGCCCGCATCGGCATCAAGATCGACCCCGACGGCATCCACGTCATGAAAAAGAGCCAGTACTCCGGCATGTTCGGCGACTACTCCTCCTTCTCCGAGGAGTACGACGAGCTGGACGACGCCAGCCTTGCGCTGGACGAGGAGGAGAGCGGGGATGAAGAATAAGCTCTCCCACTTCGCCATCCCCTATGTCATCTGGATGGCGCTGTTCGTGGTGGCCCCCATTATCATCGTGGTCATTTACGCCTTTTCCTCCGCCAGCGGCGGCTTCACCCTGGCGAACTTTGCCCGCATGGGCACCTACGCCGTGGTGTTCACCCGGTCTTTCAAGCTGGCCATCATCGCCACCATCATCTGCCTGCTCATCGGCTATCCCGTGTCCTATATGATGAGCAAGGAGGGCCCCCGGTTCCAGCGGATCGCCATGGTGCTCATCATGCTGCCCATGTGGATGAATTTCCTGCTGCGGACCTACTCCTGGATGTCCATTCTAGAGAATAACGGTCTTTTGAACCAGCTGTTCCAGAAGATCGGCCTCATTGTCCTGTACAATCAGGTTTTCGGCACGGACCTTCAGTATTTCCGGCTCATCAACACCCAGGGAGCCGTGGTGCTGGGCATGGTGTACAACTACCTGCCCTTCATGATCCTGCCCATCTATTCCGTCATCATCAAGCTGGACCGCTCCCTCATCGAGGCGGCCCACGACCTGGGTGCCAACACCTTCAACGTGTTCCGCCGGGTCATCCTGCCCCTTTCCCTGCCCGGTGTACTCTCCGGCATCACCATGGTGTTCGTTCCCTCCGTGTCCACCTTTGCCATCAGCAAGATGCTGGGCGGCGGCACGGAGATGATGCTGGGCGACCTCATTGAGCAGCAGTTCCTGGGCGGCGCCTACAACCCGCAGCTGGGAGCCGCCATCTCCCTGGTGATGATGGTCATCGTGGTGGTGTGCATGTGGGTTATGAACCGCTTCGGCGAAGGTGAAGAACAGGCGGTGATGATGTGAAAAAGAACAATTCTTTTTTGAACCGCCTGTTCATGGTGCTGGTGTTCGTGTTTTTGTACGCGCCCATCGTCCTGCTCATCGTATTCTCCTTCAACGCCGGCAACAGCAACACCGTCTGGAAGGGCTTTTCCCTGGACTGGTACGCCAAGCTGCTCCATGACCGGCTCATCATGCAGAGCGTGTACACGACGCTGCTGGTGTCCCTGCTGGCCACCGTCATCGCCACCGTTGCCGGCACCTTTGCCGCCATCGGCTTTTACGCCATGCGCCGCAAGCTCCGGGACCCCCTCATGACCATCAACAACATCCCCATGATGAACGCGGACATCGTCACCGGTGTGTCGCTGTGCCTGTTCTTTGTGGCGTTTTTCGGCCTGTGGAGCGATTTTGCCTCCTGGTTCAACGGTATGCAGCACCTTGTCCGGCTGCCCACCCGGCTGACCATGGGCTTCGGCACACTGCTCATCGCCCACATCTGCTTCAACATTCCCTACGTCATTTTGTCCGTTGGCCCCAAGCTGCGGCAGATGGACAAAAACCTGGTGGACGCCGCCATGGACCTGGGCTGCACCTGGATGCAGGCTTTCCGGAAGGTCATCCTGCCGGAGATCAAGCCCGGCATCGTCTCCGGCGCCCTGACGGCCTTTACCATGAGCATTGACGATTTCGTCATCAGCTACTTCACCGCCGGCTCCTCCGCTTCCACTCTGGCCATGACCATTTACGGCATGACCAAAAAGCGGGTCACGCCGGAGATCAACGCCATCTCCACCCTTTTGTTCGTGACGGTGCTGGTGCTGCTGGCCATCGTCAACATCCGGGAAGCCCGCCAGGAGCGCCGCCGCTCCGCGGAGCTTCACCGCACCTGAGGGTTTCACGGCCCTTGGGCCATGAAATAGATTTTCACACAAACACTGGAGGAATGATCAATTGAAAAAGACACTTGCCTTGGCCCTTGCCATGATGATGGCAGCTACGATGCTCCTGACCGGCTGTGGAAACGGCGGCAGCGAGGAGCGGGTCGTCAACGTGTGCAGCTGGGGTGAATACATTGATGAAGATTTGATTTATCAATTCGAGGAGGAAACCGGCATCAAGGTCAACTATCAGACTGCGGAAAGCAACGAGGCCCTCTATTCCCTGCTGAAGACCGGTGCCGGCGACTATGATGTCATCGTCCCCTCTGACTATATGATTGGCCGTCTCATCGCCGAGGATATGCTGGCGGAGCTGGATTACAGCAACATCCCCAACTATGACCTCATTGACGACCAGTACAAGGGCCTGAGCTACGACCCTGACAACAAGTACACCGTGCCCTACACCTGGGGTACCCTGGGCATCATCTACAACACCACCATGGTGGACGAGCCCATCACCAGCTGGGACGCCATGTTTGACGAGAAGTACGCCGGACAGGTGCTGATGATCCGCAACTCCCGGGACGCCCTGGCCGCCGCCCTGCTGGACCTGGGCTACGACATCAACACCACCGATGAAGCCCAGATCCGGGAGGCCTACCAGCTGCTCTCCGGCGCCAAGAGTGCCGGCGTGTACCAGGCCTTCGTCATGGACGAGGTGTTCCAGAAGATGGAGGGCGGCAACGCCGCCATCGCCATGTACTACGCCGGCGACTATCTGACCATGCTGGAGAACAATCCCGACCTTGCCTATGTGGTGCCTGAGGAGGGCAGCAACTGGTTTGTGGACGCCATGTGCGTGCTGAAGGACGCCCAGCACAAGGAAGAGGCTGAGGAGTGGATCAACTTCATCGCCGGCACCGACGCCTGCCTGGCCAATATGGATTACATCTGGTACGCCTCTCCCAACACCGAGGCGCTGGAGCAGTATCCTGATTACTACCAGGAGACCTACGGCGAAGCGCTGGACATGGGCCTGTATGAGATCATGGCCGCTCCCCAGGAGGTCCTGGACCGCTGCACCCTGTACGAGAACCTGCCCGCCGAGACCCTGACCCTCTACAACGATTTGTGGACGGAGCTGGGCATCTGAGCTGAGAAAAACGGCGCCGGGAACGGCGCCGTTTCCCTTTTAAAATTTCAAACGGAGGTAATACATATGATTCTGATCGGAACAAAATGCCAGGTGGAACAGACGGTCACGGAGGAACTGACCGCAGCCACCGTGGGCTCCGGCCTGCTGCCGGTGTTCGGCACCCCCTTCATGGCCGCCATGATGGAAAACGCCGCGCAGACGGCCTTGCAAAGCTTCCTGGAGGAAGGCAAGGGCAGCGTGGGCACCCACCTGGACATCACCCATGACGCTCCCACTCCCGTGGGCATGAAGGTCTGGGCGGAGGCGGAGATCACCAATGTGTCCGAAAACGGCAGGATGGTGGACTTCAAGGTGTCCGCCTGGGACGAAAAAGGTCCCATCGGCGGCGGCACCCACACCCGGGCCATCATTTCCAATGAGCGCTTCCTGGCCAAGTGCAACGCCAAGCTGGAAAAGTGAATCCGCAAAAAATATCCCACGGCTTCTGCCGTGGGATATTTTTTATGCTCGTTTCAATTGCTCCCGGACATAGTCCACCGGCACATCCATCCGGCGGGCGATGCCCTCCTCGTCCAGGCCGCTGTCCCGGAAGCGGCGGCACACGTCGCTGATGGCCTCCCCCACCTCGATGATGTGGCGGTCCGGGTCATACAGCCGCACCACCCGCTGGCCCCAGCGGTGCTCCAGCGGCGCGTGTACCAGCTCCACCGACGGCCTTTCAAACAGCTGCCGCAAAAAGCCGTCAAAGTCCCCGGTCTCAAAATAGACCTCGCTGTTATTGCCGCCAAACGTGATTTCCTCCGGTGTCTTTCCCAGAAAGCCCGCCCAGCTGTCCAGGGTCTGGAGGGCCAAACCGCCCTCCAGCACCACGTTGGCGCCGAAGTCACTGACCGGCTCCAGACCCAGCACCGTCTTATAAAAGTTCTTGGAACGCTCCATATCCGCCACCACAAACAGCGGATTTTGCAATTGCAGCTTCATGCCGCGCCTCCTTCCAATCTGGCCTTCAGCTTCTCCCAGAGCTCCACGGACTTCAGCCGCAGCTCGTAGCCCTGGTTTTCCTCCGTGATGAGACCTACCTGATCCTCGCTCAGTCCCGCCGCCAGCGCCGTTTCCGCCACATCCTCCGAGGCTGCCGCGCACAGAGGCGGGAACACCACGCACCACCAGTTCTGCCCCTCCGCCGCGCCGATGAGGACCCGCAGGGCCAGATACTCCCCCGCCGGCAGGGTGAAGCCGTCGTACGTCCGGGTGGGAAAGGCCGTCTCCTCCAGCCGGACGGAGACCGGGTAGTCATAGCCGCTTTCCGCGATTTCCTCCGCCGCCAGCCGCTCCAGCTCCGGCAGGGCCGCCGTCAGCCGCTGTTCCGCGTCCTTCCGGTCGGTGGACGCTTCCAGCAAGACTTCTGTCTCCGCCAGCACCCGGTCCCGGACCTGCAGCTTCAATTCCTGGTCCTCCTGGGAGTCGGAGTTTGCCAGCACGTGGAGCCGCACCACTTTTTCCGACAGGGCCGTCTGCTCTCCCAGGGACAGTGCCCCTGTCAGCAGCACCGCCGCCAATC
>Ga0129309_1000250_pt1 | contig 47654 bp, 43 predicted proteins | sample L1105metagenome_FD_94439 | JGI IMG/M metagenome (GOLD analysis project Ga0129309, IMG submission 94439) | Ring-tailed lemur group fecal microbial communities from Wisconsin, USA - L1105 metagenome | ecosystem: Host-associated > Mammals > Digestive system > Large intestine > Fecal | place: USA...
CGCGGGCATAACGCTCTGCCTGAACTAGTTTGTCGGCTTCTGCGTCTAGAAGAGAGTTGATTGTTTCTTCCACACTGTTTTTTACAAGAGTTTTCAATTCATTATGGATAAATTTTTCATTTAATTGTATAATGTTACCAGACATAGATCTTACCTTCTTTCCAGTTTTGTGTGGTAACTTAATTGTAAGCAAAGGTAAGGTCTATGTCTATTTTTTATGAATTGATTTTGCGCAACTTATTATACGTTATCCACTGATAACGCCGATTGTTGTAATAATCCATATAGTCATCAATGATGACCTGAACCTCAGCAAACTCAGTACATTCCGCAAGTTTCGGTATGATGTGGTCTTTCATATGGCCGAAGAAGCTTTCCTGCGGAGCATTGTCCCAGCAGTTACCCCTGCAGGACATGGACTGGCGAAGTTTTTTATCATACAGGATATTAATGAATTTATGGCTGGTATAGTGACAGCCCTGGTCTGAATGAATGATCGTTTCCGCTTGGAGGGAGACTCCATGATTTTCCACCAGTTTGTTGATGGTTTCCAAAACGAAATCTATTTCCAGTGATGGGCTGAGCACATACGACAGTATCTGCTTGGTAAAGGCATCCAGAATAGTAGATAAATAAGCAAAGGTACCATTGTACGGCAGATAGGTGATGTCAGTTAGCAGGACGATTCTGGGATCATATGCCTCGAATTCACGCTGTAGCAGATTGTCTGCGACATTGCTTGTCTTAAGGGCTTTGGCCATCCGCCTGTAGGGGTTCGGCCTCCTGTAGGGGCAGGACAGATTGAATTTATCCATCAGACGCCGGATCTTTTTGAGATTCATGATCACAGGCGGATCCATATGAAGCAAGGCCATGTAAATGCCCCTGGCACCTTTTGTATAGCCGTGTATTTTGTAGGCAGCGAGTATCAGATCAAAGTCATCACGATCCTGCTGTTCTTTAAGTTCTCTTGCAGGGGCGGCTTTGACCCAGGCGTAATAACCGCTGCGGGATACACCAGCCATTTCACAGAGCGTCCTGACAGACATGGTGTTATGGCTTTGCTGCATGGTGTTGTAGATGATTTCGAATACACAGGAAGAATCGTTCATGAGCAGTGCACCTACTTCCTTGTAGTTCTGATCGAGGAAATTTTTTTTAGAAATTCCATCTCCTGTTTGAGGTAATCTACTTCATGCCGGAGCTGTTTGATCTCATCAGCCGCGGATACAGGTTTGGTAGCATCTGTGGGCGCATCATGGCTGGCTGCTTCGCCCCGTGGACCATAACCCTCATGGAATTCCCCGTACTTTTTGTATTCTGTACGGATATGATTGGAAATGCTCCATATGCGTCGCTCACCAATGATGTTGATGTCAAAGCCATGATCTTCAAGGATCTTTCTCGGAGATTCACCGGATTTGTATGCGGTCATGAAGAGATCCTTGAATTCTTTGGTGAGAGTGATCCTTGTCTCAGTAACACTGTAGATGTAAGGGTTTTGACGAAGTAACTGTTGTTGTTCTTCTGTGAATAGTTTTCTGCTCATGAAAATCCTCCATTTCTGTGATTAGAATATCACATCTGGAAGGAAGTGTCTAAGAAAAAGGATTCACATGGGAACGGTGTTTAAGAACAGGGGCACGTCTTGTGTAGGTGTCTGTAAAACGGGTACTACACTAATTCGCGTGTCCACTGTTATGGGTACATTATACTTAGATATTCTTGAGATAAGATTTGTACTAATTGATAGAGTAATTTAAAGAATTTTATAAATAAAGGAGAAGAAAGTAAGTTGGAAAGGTATTTGAATGTAAAAAAGATAATGGCGATATTATTAGTGATAGCATTGTGTTTTCAGCGTCTATCTATGGCTATTGGTAGTATATTTTTAGGTATTTCTATGTTATGTTTTTTATATTTATTGTATAAAACGTATAATAATGGAGACTTAAAAGAAAGAGTAGAGCCATATAAAAAATATTATTTGGTTTTTGGTTTTGCAATGCTATGTTTTATTCCTTCTATCGTTTTATCTGAAAATTTTAAAGATTCTCTAAAACTATTTTTCGAAATGTGGGTATATCGTATGATGCCATTTTATATCGTTACTTTATTCATAAAAAATAGTAAATGGTTAGAAAAAATGTTTTTATTTCTATTGTTTTCACTAAGTATTGATAGTCTGGTTGCCTTGGGACAGGTATTATTAGGTATGACTTATAGAGGTTGGGGATTTGGTGGTAATTCACTAAACCTAGCATCTATCTTAAGTGTTGTTATTCCATTAGTTTTAGTTATTATTTTAGATAACACATTTTTAGTCAGATTAAAGAGAATAACTCTGTTGCTATTGCCTTGTATGATGTTGGGAATATTGGCGGGTAAAAGTAGAGGAGCATGGCTTACCCTGAGCATTGTGACTACTATTTTATTATTAATATATGCAAGGAAAAATAAGAAAATAGTGGTATATTTTTTAACTGTTTTAATTTGTTTAGGTACGTTTTTTCTAACGTCTAGTGATTATAGAAACAGACTTGTTTCTATAACTAATGTAACTACTAATAATTCAAATTTAGCACGTTTTAGCTTATGGAAGGCTAGTTGGAATATTGTTAAAGATCATCCGGTAGTAGGAATCGGTTTGGGGCAGTTTGGTCATGAATATCAAACCAAATATTTTTTAGAAAAAAGATTTTCTCATTATAATCACTGCCATAACAATATTTTAAAGATTTGGGCAGAAACTGGTACGATTGGAGTTATAGGTTTTTTGACCATGTGTTTGTATATTTTGTTAAGCAATTTCACTGCGTGGTTAAAATATAAAAACGCATATTCTTTGATGATTTGGAGTGGCTGGTTAAGCTTTTTGATTTTTGGTATGTTCGATGTAATTATTGACCATGGTGCTATAACTAAGATTTGGTGGTTCTTGCTAGGCGCATTATTAGTAATGCTAAATGAAAAAAGGAATACATGAGTTTTTATAGTAAATTAAATTTACGCTCATGCAATTATAAAAAACTTCATAGACCCTTTCATTCCCCCCTGCCAACCTCTTACTTTATAGAGTAACAGGTTTGGCAGGGGTTGTTTTTTTTAGTAAGTATGATAAAATTAGAAGAAAAACATCAAACTAAAAATAAATTTTTGCTTTGAATAGTTATAAAACAAACAGGTGATTACATGGACTTTCAAATAAAAGCGCCGTTTGCACCGGCAGGCGATCAGCCGCAGGCTATTGAAAAATTAGCGGCGGGCGTGGAAAAAGGTCTGCGCACGCAGGTTTTGCTGGGCGCTACCGGCACGGGCAAAACCTATACCATTGCGCAGGTTATCAACAAGGTTCGCAAGCCGACGCTGGTTATTGCGCACAATAAAACTTTGGCGGCGCAGTTGGCCAGCGAGCTGAAGGCTTTTTTTCCGGACAACGCCGTGGAATATTTTGTTTCCTATTACGATTATTATCAGCCGGAGGCGTATATTCCCCAGTCGGATACTTATATTGAAAAAGACGCTTCCATTAACGACGAAATTGATAAGCTGCGCCACTCTGCGACCAGTGCGCTTTTTGAGCGTAAGGACGTAATTATTGTGGCCAGCGTATCCTGTATTTACGGCTTAGGTGCGCCGCAGGATTATTATGACATGGTGCTGTCCCTGCGTTTAGGGCAGATTATCGACCGCCAAAAAATTTTGCACAAGCTGGTAGAAATTCAGTACGACAGAAACGATATAGATTTTAAGCGTGGTACCTTTCGTGTGCGCGGTGACGTTATCGAGGTAATTCCTGCCGCTTATGGCGAAAAGGCCGTGCGGATTGAAATGTTTGACGATGAAGTTGACCGCATTTTAGAATTTGATGTGCTGACCGGAGAAATTTTGGCGCAGCGCAATCATGTGGCAATTTTTCCCGCGTCCCACTATGTTACCAGCCGCGAAAATTTGGAGCGCGCTATGGCTGATATCAGGGTGGAGCTGGACGAGCGGCTTGATTATCTTAATCATAATTTTAAGCTTTTAGAAGCGCAGCGCTTGGAACAGCGCACAAATTACGATTTGGAAATGATGAACGAAATGGGTTATTGCTCCGGTATCGAAAATTATTCGCGTCATTTGGCTGGGCGTAAGGCTGGCGAGCCGCCGTTTACGCTGGTAAATTATTTCCCAAAGGATTTTTTGCTGGTTATTGACGAGTCTCATGTTACGCTGCCGCAGATTCGCGCAATGTACGCCGGTGACCGCTCCCGCAAGGAGATGCTGGTGGAGCATGGCTTCCGTCTACCGTCCGCCTATGATAATCGTCCGCTGACTTTTGATGAATTTCAGGCACAGATTAAACAGGCGATTTATGTTTCGGCTACCCCAGCCAATTATGAGATGGAGCAGGCGCAGCAGGTTGTGGAGCAGATTATTCGTCCCACAGGACTTCTAGATCCGCAGATTGAAATTCGGCCGATTAAGGGGCAGATAGATGATTTGTTGGGAGAAATCAATAAGGTTGCGGCGGGCAACGAGCGCGTTTTGGTAACGACGCTGACTAAGCGTATGGCGGAGGATTTGACGGAATATTTGAAGCAGGCCGGTGTGCGCGTGCGTTATTTACATTCGGAAATTGCGACCATTGAACGTGCGGAAATTATTGACAGTCTGCGCGCAGGTAAATTTGACGTTTTAGTAGGCATCAATCTTTTGCGCGAAGGTCTGGATTTGCCGGAGGTTTCGCTTATCGCTATTTTGGATGCGGATAAGGAAGGCTTTTTACGCAGCGACACGGCGATGATTCAGACTATCGGCCGCGCGGCGCGCAATGCTCACGGACGCGTAATTATGTACGCCGACCGCATTACTGACAGTATGCGGCGCGCCATTGACGAAACTAACCGTCGCCGGGAAAAGCAGGAAGCGTATAATAAAGAGCATCATATCACACCGAAAACGATTTATAAGGAGCAGCGCCAGCTGATTAAGCTGACGAAGGTTGCCGAAAGTGATGCCGCCAGCGAATATGGCAGCAAGTCGAAAAAGGCTAAGTCCAAAAAGGAGCTTACGACGTTGGCGCGCGAACTGGAGCGTAGAATGCAGGAAGCAGCTAAAGCCCTTGATTTTGAAGCGGCGGCAGAGCTGCGCGACCAGCTGATTTTAGTTAAAGGGCAGCTGGGGCAGAAATTAGTGCCGAAAAAGAAAACCAACGGACGCTAAGCTGCCATTTGTTAGTGAAATTAAATAAGTGGAGAAAATAATGCAGGAAAAATTGCTTGTTAAAGGCGCACGCCAACACAATTTAAAAAATATCAATGTAGAAATTCCGCGTAATAAGCTAGTGGTCATCACCGGATTAAGCGGCAGCGGTAAGTCCAGCTTGGCCTTTGATACGATTTACGCGGAGGGTCAGCGCCGTTATGTAGAAAGCCTTTCTGCTTACGCGCGCCAATTTTTGGGACAGATGGACAAGCCGGACGTTGATTATATTGAAGGCTTGAGCCCGGCAATTTCCATTGACCAAAAAACTACCAGCCGCAATCCGCGTTCTACGGTGGGCACGGTAACGGAAATTTACGATTATCTGCGCCTGCTGTTTGCCCGCGTGGGCGAGCCTCATTGTCCTCAGTGCGGCAAGCTGATTGAGCAGCAAAGCGTGCAGCAGATAGTGGATCGTGTGATGGAGCTGGCGCCGGGAACTCGCTTTATGGTTATGGCGCCTTTGGTGCGCGGACGCAAGGGCGAGCATCAGCGGGTGCTGGACGATATGCGCCGCGCCGGTTATGTGCGTATGTATATTGACGGCGAGATACGCACTTTAGATGAAGAAATTATTTTAGAAAAAAATAAAAAGCACAGCTTGTCCGTAGTTATCGACCGCTTGGCCGTGCGCGAGAATATTCACCAGCGTCTGACTGATTCCGTAGAAACGGCGCTGAAGCTGGCCGACGGCTTTGCCGAGGTGGCGGTTTTGGGAGAGCAGACGGAAATTTTGCTGTTCAGCGAGCATTTTGCCTGCAATGACTGCGGTATTAGTCTGCCTGCCATTGAGCCGCGTCTGTTTTCATTCAATAATCCTTACGGCGCTTGTCCTGCCTGCACAGGCTTGGGCATGAATATGGAGTTTGATAAAGCGCTGATTATTCCCGACCCCGATAAGAGCTTTGCCGACCGTTGCTTGGCGGCGTTCAGCAATAATCAAAATTCTTATTTTATGCGTCAGCTGGCAGTAGTTTTAGCGGCTTACGGTTATAGTTTGGATAACAGCTGGAACGATTTATCGGCGGAAGCGCAGGAGCTTGTTTGGTTTGGCGCAGGCGAGCGTAAATTTGCATTTTGGTACGAAAATTTGCAAGGCGAAACCAAACTTTACGATAAAGAATACGAAGGCGTGCTGAATATTTTGAAACGCCGCTATCGCGAGGCTTTCAGTGATGCTATGCGTCAAGAGTACGAGGAGTTTATGAACAGCACTCCCTGCCCCGTGTGCCATGGCAGCCGTTTGAAGCCGGAAGTGCTGTCGATTTTAGTGGGCGGTAAAAATATTTGTCAGGTTACGGCGCTGACCGTGCGCGATTGTCTGAAATTTTTTGCTGATTTACAATTAAGTGAAAGGCAGCAGTTTATTGCTAAGCAGGTGCTGAAAGAAATTTGTGCGCGTCTGCAATTTTTAAACGACGTTGGCCTTGACTATCTCACTTTGGACAGAAGCGCCGGAACCTTGTCCGGCGGCGAAGCGCAGCGTATTCGTCTGGCGACGCAGATTGGCAGCGGTTTGACAGGCGTGCTGTATATTTTGGACGAACCGAGTATCGGCCTGCATCAGCGGGATAACGGCAAGCTGTTGGAAACGCTCAAGCATTTGCGCGATTTGGGCAATACCTTGATTGTGGTGGAGCATGACGAAGAAACCATGTATGCTGCCGACCAAATTATCGATATCGGACCGGGGGCAGGTGAACATGGCGGCGAGGTTGTCGCTCAAGGCACAGCCGAAGAAATCAAACAAGTAGAAAATTCTGTGACGGGAACCTATTTAAGCGGACGAAAATTTATTCCTGTGCCGAAAAAGCGCCGCCAGTGCGACGGCAGATTTTTAACAATCAAAGGCGCGCGCGCTAATAATTTAAAAAATATTGACGTTAAAATTCCTTTAGGCGTGTTTACCGTAGTAACCGGCGTCAGCGGCAGCGGTAAATCGACCTTGATTAACGATATTTTGTATAACACTTTAGGCTCCAAGCTGAACGGCGCGCGTCTGCGTCCGGCAGAGCACGATACTATTGAAGGCATTGAGCTGACCGATAAGGTAATAAATATCGACCAATCGCCTATAGGCCGCACGCCGCGTTCTAATCCTGCAACCTATACGGGAGTTTTTGATTTTATCCGCGAGTTGTTCAGTCAAACTAACGAAGCGAAAATGCGTGGTTATAAGGCGGGGCGCTTCAGCTTTAATGTGAAGGGCGGACGCTGCGAAGCCTGCAAGGGCGACGGCATGAATAAAATTGAAATGAATTTTCTGCCGGACGTTTATGTGCCTTGCGAAGTCTGCCACGGCGCGCGTTATAACCGCGATACGTTAGAGGTGCATTATAAAGGAAAGAATATTGCTGAGGTTCTTGATATGACTGTCAGTGAAGCCTGCGAGTTTTTCAAAAATCTGCCGCGTATTTACCGCAAGCTTGAGGTTTTAGAGGACGTGGGCTTAGGCTACATTCATTTAGGACAGGCGGCGACTACGCTTTCCGGCGGCGAAGCGCAGAGAGTAAAGCTGGCTACGGAATTATCGCGCCGCAGCACTGGCAGAACTGTGTATATTTTGGATGAGCCTACAACCGGTCTGCATATTGCCGACGTACATAAATTGTTGGAGGTTTTGCAGCGCTTGGTGGAGGGCGGCGACAGCGTTATTGTGATTGAGCATAATCTTGACGTGATTAAGGTTGCAGATTATATAATTGACTTAGGCCCTGAGGGCGGCGACAAGGGCGGTTCTTTAGTAGCCTGCGGTACGCCGGAGGAAGTGGCTAAGGTGAAAAAATCCTATACCGGTCAATATATTAAGCGCGAGCTGGCGAAAGCTAAAAAGAATGGGTGGTATGTATGACAGAGCTGGCAGCAGGCTTCAGCGACAGTATTAAAAACGCGCTGGCGGTTCTGCCGGAAAAACCAGGCGTGTATTTGATGCACGATGTCGAAGGCAAGGTTATATATGTTGGCAAAGCAGTGGTGCTGAAAAATCGCGTGCGCAGTTATTTTCGCAATTTGGCCAGCCATTCTCCCAAGGTTAAGGCAATGGTGGCAAAAATTGCGGAAATTGAAACCATCGTCACCTCCAGCGAGGTTGAAGCGCTGATTTTAGAATGTAATCTGATAAAAAAATATCGCCCACGCTACAATATCAGTCTGAAAGACGATAAAACCTATCCTTATTTAAAGGTTACGATGCAGGAGGATTTTCCGCGGCTGTTCGCAACGCGCAGACAAAGCCGCGACGGTGCCAAATATTATGGCCCCTATGCAGATGCCAGCGCTATGCATGCTACGGTAAAGCTTTTGCGCAGTATGTTTCCTTTGCGCACCTGCCGCACTATGAATCCCGACCGACCTTGCCTGAATTATCATATTAAACGCTGTCTTGCGCCGTGCGCAGGTTTGGTATCGAAAGCGGAGTATCAGCAAATGATAAAATCTGTATGCATGGTTCTTGACGGGCGCACTACGGATTTGGAGCGCGAGTTGAAGCAGCGGATGCAGGATGCGGCTGAAAATTATGATTTTGAAGAAGCTGCGCGCCTGCGAGATCAGCTGCAGGCAGTGGAGCGTTTAAACGAATCGCAAAAAGCAGTTACTAATAACGGCGGTGATATGGATATAATTGGCTTTGCGCAGGATATGACTGGCATTTGCCTGCAAATATTTTTTGTGCGCAAGGGTAAGCTTATTGGTCGCGATAATTTTTTCTTGCAGGATGCAGGCGACACGCCGCAGGAAGTGCTGACGGCATTTGTTAAGCAATACTATAATGAAGCAACTTTTGTGCCTAAAGAAATTGTGCTGCCTTATTTGCCCGAAGCAGACGAGCAGTCGGTAATAGAAATTTGGCTGACGGATAAGGCACAGCGCAAGGTAGAGCTGCTAAAACCGCAGCGCGGCGTGAAAAAGGAATTGCTGCAGCTGGCTAATGATAATGCCGTAAAGCTTTTGCAGGAGCGGCTGCGTAAGGGAAGTCTTTCGCTAAAAAATGACCAGCAGGCCGCCGAAGAATTACAGCAGGCTTTAGGTTTGCCCCATTCACTGGCACGAATGGACTGCTTTGATATCAGCCATACGCAGGGCAGCGAAACAGTTGCTTCTATGGTTGTTTTTCGCAATGGCAGTATTAGTAAGAAAGATTATCGCAAATATAAAATAGTTTCTGCCGAAGGCAAGCCGGACGATTTCAAATCCATGCAAGAGGTTGTTTACCGCCGCTATAAGGATTACGAAGATTTACCTAATTTGGTGGTTATCGACGGCGGCAAGGGACAGCTTAGTTCGGCGCTGGAGGTTATCCGCGGCTTGGGCTTGGCAGAGCTGCCGGTGGTTGGCTTGGCTAAACGCGAGGAAGAAATTTTTATTCCTCATCGCAGTACCAGTATTCTATTAGACAGAGATAGCGCAGCTTTGCATTTAATTCAGCGCATCCGCGACGAGGCGCACCGTTTTGCCATCACTTTTCATCGTAAGCTGCGGGGCAAGCGTAATCTTGTTTCTGTGCTGGATCACGTGGAGGGCATTGGACCTAAACGTAGGCAGGAATTGTGGAAGGCCTTTAAAACCTTGGACGCTATGAAAGCCGCCAGCATAGAAGAACTAGCAGCTGTGGAAAGTATGAACATGGCGGCAGCGCAGACGCTGTACGATTTTTTCCGCCTTGATTTGCCGGATAAAGTGCAGGTCGTCAAATAAAACGCTGCTTACAATTTTGTACGATTTTGTTCACATATTTTTTTATATCTTATTATTTAGAATATGTTATAATGAGTGTAGTGAATTTGATAATTATTTTTGAAAGGAGCTGTCAATTATGGCTAAATGGGTTTGCAATATTTGCGGTTATGTTTATGACCCGGAGGTTGACGATCCGGATAACGGCGTAGCAGCAGGTACTGCCTGGGAAGATGTTCCTGCAGATTGGGTTTGCCCGCTTTGCGGCGTTGGCAAGGACGATTTTTCTGCGGAATAATTTTTCTTGAGAAATTTTAATTAAAAAGGAATGGAGCTGGCGCTTTGTCAGCTCTATTTTTATGCAATATATACAAGACAGCGGCACGGATATATGATAAAATAAAAGCATCGGCAAATAATTTTGTCTGTTAAATATGATTTCATTTTGGGCGAATAAGGAGGATATAGTGATGCAGGTTGTTTTAACTATTGTAGGTAAGGATAAGGTTGGCATTACTGCTAAGGTAGCAAATGCTTTGGCTGATATGAACATCAATATTATTAACATCAATCAAAATATTATGCAGGGCTTTTTTAATATGGTGTTGATTGCGGATATGGAGGGTGCCAGCGTGCCTTTGGTTGAAGCTCGCGATAGAATGGCGGCTTTGGGCCGAGAAATTGGCGTAGAGATTCGTTTGCAGAGCGAAGAAATCTTTACTGCTATGCATCGCATATAGGAGGACGTTATGTTATACAACGTACAGGACATTTTAGAAACTACGCGCATGATTACCGAAAATAATCTTGATGTGCGTACTATTACCATGGGTATCAGTTTGCGTGATTGTTGTCATCCGGATATTAAAGTAACTGCGCAGAAAATTTATGATAAAATTTGCACAAAAGCAGAACATTTGGTAAAAACCGGCGAGGATATCGAGGTCGAGCTTGGTGTACCCATTATCAACAAGCGTATTTCTGTAACACCTATTTCTATGGTAGGCGAAAGCTGCGATGCTAACGATTATGTGCCTCTGGCTATGGCGCTGGATAAAGCTGGCAAGCAAGTTGGCGTAAATTTTATCGGCGGTTTTTCTGCTTTGGTCGATAAAGGCTATACTAAGGGCGACCGTAATTTGATTGCGTCCATTCCGGAAGCTTTGGCAGTAACGGATATAGTTTGTTCTTCTGTCAGCCTTGGCTCTACTAAATGCGGTATAAATATGGACGCCGTTAAGCAAATGGGTCAGGTGATTAAAGCGACTGCCGACCGCACTGCGGATCGCGATGCTATTGGCTGCGCAAAATTGGTAGTTTTTTGTAACGCTGTGCCCGATAATCCTTTTATGGCAGGCGCATTTTTAGGCGTGACCGAACCGGAAACAGTTATTAACGTAGGCGTCAGCGGTCCCGGCGTAGTTAAGCATGCGCTGGAACAAGTAAAGGACGGCGATATTGGCGCAGTTGCGGAAACTATCAAGAAAACTGCATTTAAAATTACCCGCGTTGGTCAGCTGGTAGCGCAGGAAGCAGCGCGCCGCCTGAACACACAATTTGGTATTATTGATTTGTCCTTGGCTCCGACCCCTGCAGTAGGCGATTCCGTAGCGCATATTTTGGAAGAAATCGGTTTGGAAAGCTGCGGCGGCCCCGGCACTACGGCAACCTTGGCTATGCTTAACGACGCTGTGAAAAAAGGCGGTTTGATGGCTTCCAGCTATGTTGGCGGTTTGAGCGGCGCGTTTATTCCTGTCAGCGAGGACGCAGGCATGATTGCCGCAGTTGAGCGCGGCAGCCTGACTTTGGAAAAATTAGAGGCTATGACCTGCGTTTGTTCCGTTGGTCTGGACATGATTGCCATTCCCGGCGATACTTCTGCCAGCACCATTTCTGCTATTATTGCCGACGAAGCAGCGATTGGCATGATTAACAATAAAACTACTGCTGTCCGCTTGATTCCTGTGCCTGGTAAAAATGTCGGCGATAAAGTTGAGTTTGGCGGTTTGCTTGGTTATGCGCCGATTATAGCTGTGAATAAATTCAGCGCTGAAAAATTTATTTCCCGCGGAGGACGTATTCCTGCGCCGGTAAGGAGTTTGACTAACTAATGCTGCGCAAAGCACAGAAACAAGCTATTTTAAAAAAATTAGAAGAAACTTATAAGGATACAAAAACTGCGCTTAATTATAATTCGCCTTTTGAATTATTGGTAGCGGTAATTTTATCTGCCCAATGTACGGATGAGCGAGTAAACGTAATTACATCCCGCATTTTTCCGCGGCTGAATACGCCGGAAAAAATGGGCGCGCTGACGCAGGAGCAAATGGAAGCAGAAATTCGCGACTGCGGTTTATATCACGCTAAAGCCAAAAATCTTTTGGGCGCCTGCCATATGTTGGTAGAGCGCTTTAATAGTACTATTCCCAGTGATATTAAAACCTTAATGGAGCTGCCGGGCGTGGGTCAGAAAACGGCGAATGTAGTTGCCAGCATTGTTTATAATGTGCCGGCGATTGCCGTTGATACCCATGTTTTCCGCGTGTCCCACCGTTTGGGCATGGCCAAGGGCGCAGATCCGCTTGCTACAGAAAAGGAGCTGCAAAAAGCAATTCCTATGGAAAAATGGAGCGCAGCTCACCATTGGTTTATTTGGCACGGACGTAAAATCTGCAAAGCGCGCAAGCCGTTGTGCAGTCAGTGCGTACTGCTGGAGGAGTGTCCTTTTAAGGAGAAAAATTTACAGTAAAGGCTTAGGCATCAGCAAATTTGCATTGCTTCCCAAAAGTATAATGGGGAAGCTGCAAATTGCCGGTGCCTTTTTTGCTGCGGTAAACCTAAAATTTTTTAAATAAAGCAGAGTAGATGTTCACAGTTTGTTTACGTCTTGCGTTCGGTTATACGCTGCTGTAAACGGGAAAATATGGTATAATAATAATATATAAAAGTAGTTTTGGGGGGTCATGTAAATTTTAGAATTTAAAAAAGTAACATTGGCGCAAAAGCCATTGTTTGAAAGCTATATATCTAAATCTCATCAGCGGGGCAGCGAATGTGCTTTTTCCAATAATTATGTGTGGCGTGACTGCTACAATATTTTTTGGTGCATAGACCATGACTTTTTGCTGATGAAGGTTAAGCGCAATAATGTAGATTTTTATTTGCAGCCATTTGGCGGACGTGATGAGGATTTGCCGCTGCTGATTGAAGAGCTGCGTCAGGAGCATAAGGGCGAGCCTTTTGAAATGCACGGTATTTATGATTTTACCAAAGAGCGTTTTGAAAAGGTTATGCCGGGCTTGGAATACGAGGAAGACCGCGATAATTGGGATTATGTGTATCTGCGGGAAAAGCTGGCGACCTTGAGCGGACGCAAGCTGCATGGACAGAAGAATCATTATAATGCTTTTTGTAAGGCGCATCCTGATTTTGTTTACGAGCCGATTACCTTTGCCAATATGCGCGAGTGTTTGGAATTCGGCGAGCGTTGGTGCAATGAGCATAAAGTGGATGACCCTACGGTAGAATGTGAGCTATATGCAATTCAGCAGGCTTTTTTGAGCTTTGAACAGCTGGAGCTGCGCGGCGGCGCTATTCGTTTTGACGGAAAAATTCAGGCCTTTAGCTTCGGTAAAAAAATTAACGATGATACGGCAGTGCTGCACGTAGAAAAAGCGCGCCATGACGTGCGCGGTCTGTATACTGCGATTACTAAAGAATTTGCCGCTCACGCTTGGGATGATGTAATTTATCTGAACCGTGAGGAGGATATGGGTATTCCCGGCCTGCGTACCGCTAAGGAAGCGCTGCATCCGGAATTTATGGTGAAAAAATATAACGTATATTTTAAATGAGGTAAGATATGATTTATCGTGTAGTTAATGAAGAAAGGCTGCCTTTGGTAAAAGAGCTGTGGGATTACTGCTTTGAAAAGCAGGACGAGCCTTTTTTTCAATATTATTTTACAGAATACTGTCTGAAAAATAATATGGTTATCGGCGGCTTTGATTTAGTGGGAGATAAAGAGCGTTTGCGTACTATGGTGCATGTTAATCCCTATATGCTGCGCATCCGCGGCAAAGAGCAGCTGACGCCGTATTTGGTAGGCGTGGCTACTGCACCGGAGGTCAGAGGTCAGCACGCCTTTGCTCCGCTTTTATCTACAACCTTTGACGTACTACGTTCAGAAGGCTTTACTTTCGCTAATTTAATGCCTATCTATGCCGGTATTTATCTGCCCTATGAGTTTGCTTATTGCTATTATTGCCACCGTTACGCAATGCCTTTAGCGGAGCTTGGCCGCGAAATGGCTAAAGCAGCGGGCAGTGAACTGGTGGTGGAGCGTGAAGCTTTACAAAAGGATATTTTAGCGCCGTTATATGTAAAATTTACCGCAGACTATAACGGTGTGCCTGTGCGTACAGATTTTCAGTGGCAGAAGCTGTTGACTGTGCATAAATTGGAAGGTGTGCAGTGCGCTGTTGTTTATAGAAACAATGAACCGTCAGGCTATATGCTGTACCGTATCGCTGACAATTGCTTTACGGTGTTGGAGCTTTTAACCGATGCGTATGACGCCCGTAACCGTTTGCTGCAATATGCCGCTATGCACCAAAGCTCGGCGCAGAAATTTTCTTGGCTGGCGCCTGCCTGGGATAAAACCTATCTTGGCTTTGCCAATCAGGAAAATACAGGCTCGCTGCAGCCCTTTATGATGACTCGCTGCCTGGACGCGCGCAAAGCGTTGAATCAGCTGGAAGCGCCGGAAGATATGCCGGAGGACAGCGTGGTTTTGCTACTGACGGACAAAATTATCGACCGCAACAGCCATTTACTGAAGCTGTATACTGCGCCTAATAAATTAGAAGTTAAAAGCACCATAGATGCGGAAGAGGTGACTATGGATATGGCGGCCTTTACCCAAATGTATATGGGCGCTTTTACGGCAACCGAGCTGTGGGAGGCAGGCAGAGTGCGTGCCGCTGCACCGGAAAAGCTGGCGCTGCTGGACAAGCTGCTGCCTAAATGCCGCAATTTTATTAACGAATATTTCTAAAGCTGGTAAAAATAAATCGTAAACTGCGTAAGCAAAGGAGGAATTTCCATGAAGATTACGTTCCTAGGTGCCGCACGTACAGTAACAGGCTCTTGCTATTTACTGGAGGTGGGAGAGAAAAAGCTGCTGGTGGACTGCGGTATGTTCCAAGGCTCCAAACTGGTAAAGGCTTTTAACGAAAAGGACTTTTTATTTAATCCCGGTGAGATTGATGCCGTAGTTTTAACTCACGCTCACGTTGACCACAGCGGACTTCTGCCTAAGCTTGTTAAAGAGGGCTATCGCGGCCCTATTTACTGCACAAAATCTACCGAGGAGCTTTGCTCCATTTTGCTGCCCGACAGTGCGCATATTCAGGAAAGCGATGCCGAATTTGCTAACCGCAAAGGTATGCGCGCAGGTAAAAAAGTAGTGGAGCCTTTGTTTACGGTGGACGATGCCAACAGAGCGATGAAGCTGTTTAGAGTGCGTGATTTCGGTAAAGCATTTACCGTTATTCCCGGAGTGGAGATAATCTTTAGAGTTGCCGGACATATTTTGGGTTCTGCCTTTATCGAAATGACTGTTACAGAGGAAGATAAGCGGACGCGCTTGATTTTTACCGGTGATATCGGTCAGCCTAATCAGCCGATTATCGACGATCCCTCTAAGCTGCCTGCTACGGATTTTGTGATTACCGAATCTACCTATGGCAACAGAGTGCATGAGGCGTATGATAAAGAAGGCGAATTGGCGGATATTGTTAACGATACGGTGGAGCGCGGCGGCAACGTTATTATTCCTGCTTTTGCCGTTGGCCGTACCCAGGTGCTGCTGTATTATTTCCAAAAGCTAATGAGCAAGGGACGTATTCCGGAAATTCCAATTTATGTGGACAGTCCTATGGCTAACCGCGCTACTGCCATTACTTTGACTAATCCCGAAGAATATGACGAAGAAGCGCGCGCTTTGTACGAAATGCAGGGCAGACGTTTAGTAGCTATGCATAATCTGCGGTTTACGGCTACGGCGCAGGAATCCATGGCTATCAACACTATTCCCGGACCTAAAATTATTTTGTCAGCCAGCGGTATGGCGGATGCTGGCCGTATTCTGCACCATTTAAAGCATAATTTATGGCGTCAGGAATGCAGCATTGTTTTTGCCGGCTATCAGGCAGAAGGGTCTTTAGGGCGGCAGATAATCGAAGGCGCCAAAAAAGTAAAAATTATGGGCGAAACTATCAGCGTCTGCGCTAAAATTTACAATATGAAAGGCTTTTCCGCCCATGCAGATAAGGAACAGCTTTTGGCTTGGTACGGCGCTATGCAGAAAGTGCCGAAGGCTTTCTTTGTAACTCATGGTGAAATAGATGCTTCGCTGAATTTGGCTGACGAATTGGGACGCAGATTAGGTACTGCAACCTATGTGCCTCATTTTGGCGACTGCATTGAGATCAGCGGTCAAGAGTGGCAGGTTCATGCTTCTGAAGCGGTGCATGCAGAGCCTGCGGCTTTGGAGCTGCGCAGCTATTTGCAGGGAATGGAGCGCGATTATTTGTTGCAGCGCAGCAAAATCGAGCAGATTGTTACCCGCGATGCTTCCAAAGCAGCCTTGGTGCGCAAAAAGATGGAGAAGCTGCGTAAATACATGGATGATCTCTTGAAGGATATTTAAAGAATCCAATGGTAATAAACAAAATCCTTCTGTAATGGCACATGTGTTAAATTGAGTTAGAAAAACGAAAAAAATAACGCAAAATAGCTTGACAGATACAATATGTGTTGTTATACTATCTATAATTTACACTATGTTGAACAATACATTATTTTATCGGCTGTGAGCAGGAATAAAATAACAACGAGCTTTAGAGAGTCAGCGGTTGGTGCAAGCTGACGGAACGGAGTTATTTTTCTCACCTGTGAGCTCTTTTTCTGACATTGCTTTGCACAATTTAGGAAAAAGCGTCAAGCTGCGTTAAGGCTCAAGAGTATAATGTAGGGTGGTACCGCGTTTACACGCCCCTACCGACAACGTCGGTAGGGGCTTTTTATGTTGGGGGGAATAAATTTAATGTTTAATTCCGGTAAAAAATTACGTGAACGTTTGGCTCGTAAAGATATTTTGGTTTTGCCCGGCGTATATGATGCCTTGTCGGCTAAGATTGCTGTAAGTTCCGGATTTGAGGGTTTGGTTATGGGCGGTTATGCCGTTGCTGCATCTCGTTTAGGAGAACCTGATGTTGGCTATTTGTCCATGACCGAAATGGCGGCAGCGCTGCGGGGAATTGCGAGCGCGGTTGATGTGCCTGTTTTGGCTGACGGTGATACTGGCTACGGTAATGCTCTCAGCGTACAGCGCACTATCAGAGAATATGAACGTGCCGGAGCTGCAGGCGTATTATTTGAGGATCAGGTTTGGCCTAAGCGCTGCGGGCACATGGCCGGTAAGCAGGTTATCGAAGCAGAAGAGCATGCACGCAAGCTGCGGGCGGCGGCTGATGCGAAATTAAATCCAGATACGTTGCTGATTGCCCGTACAGATTCTCGTGCCGTCTACGGTTTGGATGCGGCAATTGAAAGAGGCAAGCTATATTTAGACAGCGGTGCAGATGCGCTTTTCATTGAGGCGCCGCAGAATGAATGGGAGCTGGAGGAAATTTGCAAGGCTTTTCCTGATACTATTCTTATTGCTAACATGATTGAGGGTGGCAGAACTCCTAATTTAACCTCCAAAGATTTAGAAAATCTAGGCTTTGACATTGTTTTTTGGCCCTGCACCTTAGTTTATACTGTTACCAAGGCTTTAGGTGACGTGTTGAGAGCCTTGCGTGACGAGGGTACGACGAACAGTGTCCATGATAAAATGCTCAGCTTCAGTCAATTTAACAGCTTCATTGGTTTAGATAAATATAATGAGCTGGATAAAAAATATAAATAATAAGCAAAGATGCTTGTAAAGAAAGGAAGTTATGTTTATGAAGATCTCTAAGAAATTTACTGCTGTTGCTTTGATCGCTGCTATGGCTTTGATTGCCGGCTGCGGCGGTTCTGACAAAAAGGCTGCTCCTGCTGCCAACCAAAAAGTTACTCTGAAAATGGCTGCTCATCTGCCGCAAAGCCACCCGCTGGTAAAAGCAATGCAAAGCTTAAAGGAAAAAGCAGCGCAAAAATCCAACGGCTCCATTGATATTACCATTTATCCGGCAGGTCAGCTGTTTAACGATAAAAATATGAACGACGCTTTAATGAGCGGCGGTATTGATATGGGTCTGAATACTGTCGGCCGTTGGGCCAGCATTGTTCCGGCTATGGACGTTTTCGACGTTCCATTCCTGTTCCCCGGCTATGAAAAGGTTGATAAAGCTATTGACAACGGCTTAGGTCAAAAATTAGGCGAGCAGCTGGAAAAGAAGGGCGTTCGTCCGCTGCTGTGGGCCGACTACGGCTTTGTACAATATGGCAACAACCAAAAAACCATTAAGGTTCCCGCTGATTTTGCCGGTCTGAAGATTCGCGGTTACAGCAAATATTCTGCCGAAACCATTAAAGCCTTGGGCGCTTCCAGCGTAACCATGGGTTCAGGCGAGGTTTATATGGCTATTCAGCGCGGTACTATCGACGGACAATCCTCCGGCACTACCGCTATGCGCGATCGTAAAATGTACGAGGTTCATAAATATATTACTATTACCAACCATGCTTCTCCGGAATTTATTGTTGCTATTAACGATAAATCCTTTAATAAATTGAGCGCAGACCAACAAAAAGCTTTGAATGAAGCTGCTAAGGAGGTTCAGGCCGACATTCGCGCTAATGCTAAAAAAGAAGATTTGAAAGCTTTGGAAGATTTGAAAGCTAAAGGCGCCGAGGTTTATGTGGTTCCGGAAGCTGAGCTTAAACAATGGCAGGAAGCTACCAAGCCGGTTTGGGATAAATTCATTAAAGAAAACGGCAAGATTGGTCAGGAGCTTATTGATATCTGCCTCAAACAATAAAAGCAAATTTGTTATAGAGAAATAATCTATAAAGTGAGGGGTTATTTTGGAGAAATTTTTGTCTATATATGAAAAGCTGTTAAAAGTTTTAACTATGCTGGTAGGCGTAATTGCCGGTGCATTGGTACTCTTTTGCGGTTTTACGATTGTGTGGGAGGTTATTTCCCGCGGTGTTTTTGATGCTCCTACAGAGTGGGTTATGGAAATTTCCACTTACTGTATAGTTATTGCCGGCTTTTTGGGAATGGGCGTTGCTTATGCCGGTAAAAAGCATATTCATGTGGATATTTTCGTTTCCCGCATGTCTTTAAAAACGCGTACCTATGTGGAGCTGTTTACTTCGATTATCGGCTCTTTTTACAGCTATCTTTTTATGGTAGAGTCTTGGAGTATGACAATGCTTTCGTTGGAGCTTAACAATTGTGCTCCTACAACCTTGGGTACTCCGCTGTGGATTCCGCAGATGTCTATGCCCTTAGGCTTTGCCGTACTTTTTTTGCAGATTATCCGCACGATCTTAGAGGATATTGTAAAAATTAAGCATGGCGATTACGCTATGGAATTTGGGAAGGAGGAAAGTAAATAATGTTAGCTGGTTTTACTATCCTGCTTCTTGTATTGCTGGCCTTGGGCCTGCCCGTAGCTTTTTCTTTGGGAATGGGCGGCGTTGCCGGTATGCTGGCCTTTATGGGTGGCGAGGGAGCTTTAGCGCAGCTGCCGATTATAGGCTACAAATCACTGGACGATTTTGTTTTGACGGCTGTGCCTATGTACATTCTGATGAGCCAAATTCTGCTGACCGGTAAGGTGGGCAATAATCTGTTTGAACTGGCGAATAAATGGCTGCGGCATCTGCCTGGCGGCTTAGGCATAGCTACGGTTATGGCCTGTGCAATTTTTGCTGCTATTACCGGTTCTTCCGTAGCCTGCGCCGTAACCATTGGTGCTATTGCTATTCCGGAAATGCTAAAACGCGGTTATGATCACGCCTTGGTTTTGGGCTGTGTGGCTGCAGGCGGTACTTTGGGTATTTTGATACCGCCTTCTATTCCTATGATTCTTTACGGTGCTATTACCGATGAATCTATTGGCAAGCTGTTTATGTCCGGTGTGGTACCGGGTGTAATGATGACTGCAATGTTTATGGCAATCGTTGTTTATCGTTCGCGCAATTTGCAGCGCGAAGCTGCTGCTTCTTGGGCAGAGCGTATGGAAGCATTGCGCAAAACCTTTTGGGGCTTGCTGCTGCCGATTATTGTTGTTGGCGGTATTTATACCGGCGTATTTACTCCTACGGAAGCAGCTGGTATCGGTACTGTGTACAGCTTGATTATCACCTTCTTTGTATATAAGAGCCTGACGTTTAAGGATTTGCCGGGAATTTTGAATGATACCATTAAAACAACCTGTATGATTTTTGCCATTATGATTGGTGCCAGCCTGTTTGGTTTTGTACTGACCATTTTGGATGCACCGCAGGCTTTGACTACTTACGTTGTTAGCTTGGAGGCTAATCGTTGGTTGATTTTTGTGGCTATCAATATTCTTTTGCTGTTCTTAGGCTGTATTTTGGAATCCGTTTCCATTATTTTTATTACCCTGCCAATTTTATTCCCGCTGATTATGCAGCTGGGCTTTGATCCGATTTGGTTCAACGTTGTTATGCTGCTGAATTTGGAACTGGCATTGATTACTCCTCCTGTAGGTATGAACTTGTTTGTACTGCAGGGTATCAGCCCCGACAGCAAAATGACGCAGATTATCAAGGGTGTAATTCCCTTTGGCGCTGCTATGGCGTTGGAAATTTTGATTCTGTGTTTCTTCCCGCAGCTGGCTACCTGGCTGCCCAGCGTTGTAAAATAGTATACTCCCCTCATTGTTTTTGCCCGAGCCGCGCACACTTTATGGCTCGGGTATTTTTTATCCTGTTTAATACTTGCCATTGTTGGCGGATGATGTTATAATAAACACAGAAACATAATTATTCTTAGTGAAAGAGTGGGTGCAATACCCGCTCTTTCCGCTTATTATGCAAAAAATTGAATATGGAGGTGAAATGGATGCAGGCGAAAGAGGTTGAAGCACTGATTACCGCATTGGTAGAGCCGCTGCTGGCAGAAACGGCAATGAGTTTAGTAGATGTGGAATATGTGCGGGAAAAGGATTGGTATTTACGTATTTTTATTGACAAGCCGGGCGGTGTCGAAATTGATGATTGCCAAATGGTCAGCGAACAGTTGACAGCCTTGTTGGACGAAAAGGATCCTATTCCTGACAAGTATTTTCTAGAGGTTTCTTCCCCTGGCATCGACAGGCCGCTGAAGAAAGATAAGGATTTTGAAGCAGCCTATGGTACAAAGGTTGATATTATGTTTTTCGCTCCATGGGAGGGGTTAAAAAATTTAACCGGCGTACTGGAAACCCATGACGATGAGGCAGTTTGGGTAAGAAAAATTATTAAGGGCAAGGAATTTAAAACTCCCGACCGCATTGAACGCAAATTGATTTCGGTTATCAGACCGCATATTGACTTTTAAAAATACAGAAAAATAGGAGGCGTACTAAGTGAACGCAGATTTTATCTCAGCCATTCAAGAATTGGGAAAGGAGAAGGGCATTGACCCCGAGATCCTTTACAAGGCTGTTGAGGACGCTTTGGTTGCTGCTTACAAAAAAAATTCTAACACTAATCAAAATGTTAGAGTAGATATGAATAAGGAAACCGGTGAAATCCATGTTTATGCTCAACGAACCGTAGTTGAGGGCGAGCCTATCGACGAAACGGAAATTGCTTTAGACGAAGCCCAAGCTATTGATGCTCGTTATATGGCAGGTGATATTGTTGAAATAGAGGTTACTCCCAAAAACTTTGGCCGCATTGCTGCTCAAAATGCTAAACAGGTTGTAGTACAGCGTATTCGTGAGGCTGAACGCGGACAGGTTTATGAGCGTTTCCAAAGCCGCAATCAGGATATTGTTACCGGCATTATCCAACGTATGGAAAACAAAAATGTTTACATTGATTTGGGTAAGGTAGAAGCAGTTTTGACGCCTAATGAGCAAATTCCCGGCGAAATTTACCAATACCATGATCGTATGAAAACCTTTATTGTAGAAGTTAAACGTTCTACTAAAGGTCCGCAGATTATGGTTTCCCGTACTCATCCCGGCTTGCTCAAGCGTTTATTTGAATTGGAAGTACCTGAAATTCATGACGGCGTTGTAGAAATTAAATCCGTAGCCCGCGAACCGGGTATGCGTTCTAAAATCAGCGTATATACTGCTGATGAAAACGTAGATCCCGTAGGCGCATGTGTTGGTCATAAGGGGATGCGTGTGCAGACCATTGTTAACGAGCTGCGTGGCGAAAAAATAGACATTGTAAAATACAGTGAAGATCCCGCACAATATGTGGCTAACGCTTTAAGCCCTGCAAAGGTTGTGAGCACCAATATCAATGAAACAGAAAAAATCTGCCGTGTGGTAGTTCCCGATTATCAGCTTTCTTTGGCTATCGGTAAGGAAGGGCAAAACGCCCGCTTGGCAGCTAAATTGACTGGCTGGAAAATTGATATTAAGAGCGAAAGTCAAGCTAATGAAGAAACTGCTGAAGCAGAGCAGGAAGTAGAATGAAGGTAAAAAAAATTCCGCAGCGTAAATGTGTAGGCTGCAATGAAATGAAAGATAAAAAGGCTTTGCTGCGTATCGTTCGTTCTCCTGAAGGCGAAATCAGTTTAGATTTAACCGGCAAGAAGAATGGCCGCGGCGCTTATGTGTGCCCCGATAAGGAGTGCATTATGAAGGCTGTGAAGGAGAAACGTCTAGAGCGCGCTTTAGAAAAGCCTATTAGTGAAGCAGTAACAAAGCAGCTGCTGGAGGATTTGGAGCATGGTCAACAATAAGCAGGCCTTTGCGCTGAGCTTGGCTCAGAAGGCAGGCAAGGTAGTTTCCGGTGATTTTGCGGTGAAAAGCGCGCTGAAGTCCGGAACAGTAAAGCTTTTAGTGGTGGCCTGTGATACATCACTCAACTCTAAAAAAGAATTGTATTATTTGGCTGAGCAGGCAGATGTGCCTGTGGTAGAACTGTTGACCCGTTGGGAGCTAGGAAGCGCTATGGGAAAGGGTCAAAGAGCTGCCGCGGCCATTATAGACAGCAATTTTGCCAGCATGTTGCAGGGTAAATAGTCCCCTTGTGTCTAGTCTGGAGGTGGATGCATGAGTAACAAAAGAATATATGAGGTGGCTGCCGATTACGGTAAGCCTGTAAATGAAGTTTTAGATTTATTGAAAAAGCATAATTTAGAAAAGAAAAATTTCAGCGGCGCAGATGAGCAGGTTATGGCTGTAATTCGCAAAGCTTATGACAAAAAGCCTGAACCGCCTAAAACGGCTCCTAAACAAGAAAAAAAGCAGGAGCCTGTAAAGCCGATTACTCCGGCGGCTGGCAAAAATCAGCAATCCCAGCAAAAAAATAATAAAAACGGTCAGAGGAATATGCAGCAAAATAACCAAAGCCAACGCATCAATAACGGTCAGCAAAGCCGCCCTGAAAATCGTCAGGGCAATAATGGCCAGCAGGGTAATCGTGACAACCGTAACCAAAATCAAAATCGCGGCAACGGTCAACAGGTAAATCGTGATAACCGTAGCCAAAATCAAAATCGTGGCAGCGGGCAGCAAAACCGTCAGGGCAATAACGGCCAGCAGGGCAATCGCGATAACCGTAACCAAAATCAAAACCGTGACAGCCGTCAGGGAAATCGCCAAGGCGGATACGACAATAAACGTCAGGGCGGCATTTTTGTAGGTCCCAAAGGTCAACAGCTGGGACAAGCTGCGCACGGTGAAAGCCGCAGCATGAATAATTCACGTCCTGCTGCCCGCACCGAAAACCGCAGCGAGAACAGAGGCGAGGCTGTTCGCGAGAAGAGCAATCGCAAAGAAATCAACAGAAACCGTAAGGAAAAGCCGCAGATTAAAGGCTCCTACGCAACGAAAGAAAGCCGTCCGAATCGCAGCGCCGGTCACCAAATGCCGGTAAACCGCAGCCGCAAGCCGAACAATACTCCTAAAGCTCCGGTTGCAGCTGTGGAAGTGGTTCGTCCCTCTTATGTAGAAATTGGCGAATCCATCAACGTTCAAGAATTTGCTAAACTGATTAAACGCGAAGTAAATGAAGTTATTAAAGCACTTTTTATGCTGGGCATGATGGTCACCATTAACCAAGATATTGATTTTGATACAGCGCAGCTTATTGGCGATAACTTTGGCGTAGAAGTTGGACAAAAGGCTCCCGAAGAAGACCCAACCGAAATTCCGGAGGTAGACGATCCGGAAGAAAAACGTCTGCCTCGTCCGCCTGTTATTACTGTTATGGGCCACGTTGACCATGGCAAAACTTCTTTGCTGGACGCTATCCGTAAAACTAACGTTACTGCTCGCGAAGCAGGCGGTATTACTCAGCATATTGGCGCTTACAAAGTAAATTATCAGGGCAAGCAAATTGTTTTCTTAGATACTCCCGGCCACGAAGCTTTCACTGCTATGCGTGCACGCGGCGCTCAAGTAACCGACGTAGCAATTTTGGTTGTTGCCGCAGACGACGGCGTTATGCCGCAGACCATTGAGGCAATTAACCATGCGAAGGCTGCTAAGGTGCCTATTATTGTTGCTATCAATAAAATGGATCGCGCAGGTGCAAATCCTGACCATGTTAAGCAGCAGCTGGCTGAACAAGGCTTAATTCCTGAAGATTGGGGCGGCGACACCATTATGGTTCCCGTATCCGCTCATCAAAAAACAGGCATCACTGACCTTTTGGAAATGATTCTTTTGGTTGCCGAAATGCAGGAGCTTAAGGCTAATCCCAATCTGCCGGCTCACGGTACTATTATCGAAGCGCAGTTGGACAAGGGACGCGGTCCCGTAGCAACCGTTTTAGTACAGCGCGGTACCCTGCATATTGGCGATACCATTATTGCCGGTACCAGTTTCGGTAAAGTACGTGCTATGGTTAATGACCGTGGTGAAAAGGTTAAGAAGGCTCTGCCGTCTACTCCTGTAGAGGTTTTGGGCTTGAACGACGTGCCCCAGGCAGGCGATATTTTGGATAGCACTGAAGAAAAAATTGCTCGCAGTGTTGCTGAAAAGCGTATCGCTAAAAAGAAAGAAGAAGAAATTAAGCTCAACTCTAAGGTTTCTTTGGATGATTTGTTCCAACGTATTCAAGAAGGCGAAATCAAAGAATTGGATATCGTTGTTAAGGCCGACGTTCAAGGTACTATCGAAGCATTGAAGGCTTCGTTAGAGAAGATTAAGAACGACGAGGTTAAGGTAGTTGTAGTTCATGCCGGCGTTGGTGCTATTACAGAATCCGACGTTATGCTGGCATCTGCTGCCAACGCTTTAATCATTGGCTTTAATGTTCGTCCCGATGCTAACGCTCGCAAGGCTGCCGAAACCGAGAAGGTTGATGTACGCACTTACCGCGTAATTTATGACGCTCTGAACGATGTAGAGGCTGCTATTAAAGGTATGCTGGCTCCTAAATTTAAAGAGGTTGTTCAAGGCCGCGTAGAAATTCGTCAGCTTATTACTATTTCTAAGCTGCTCATTGCCGGTTGCTATGTACTGGAAGGCAAGGTTACTAATAGCTCTAAAGTGCGTATTATCCGTGATGGCATTGTGCTGCATGAGGATGTAATTGATTCTCTGCGCCGCTTTAAGGATGACGTTAAAGAGGTTGCTCAAGGTTATGAGTGCGGTATAACCTTGGAAAAATACCGCGACTTAAAAGAAGGCGACATCTTTGAAGTTTATGATATGGAAGAGGTCGCTGTAGAATAATTTGAGGATAAAATAAATGGCTAGATTAAGAGTGGAAAAGGTTCAGGAGGCTATTCAGCATGAAATCAGCAATATGCTGCTGCATGATGTAAAAGACCCTCGTATTCAGTTTGTGACTGTAACTGGCGTCGAGCTGACTGACGATATGAGCTACGCTAAAGTGTTTATCAGCATGTATGGGCCTAAGGAGAAGCAGGAGGAAACCTGGAAAGCTTTAAATAAAGCTTTAGGTTTTATGCGCACGGAGATTGCCAAACGCATCCGCTTGCGCTTTGCCCCGACTTTGCTTTTGCAGAAGGATACTTCTATGGAATACAGCGCTCATATCCAAAGTATTTTGGACAAAATTAAAAAGGAAGAAAAGCCTGCTGAGGTAGATGCAGCGGAGGTCCCTAAGGATGAGTAAGGAGCTTTCTTTGCAAGCAACCGGTTCCTTGCTGTTAGCAGCGCAGAAAATAGTTCTTTGTACCCATGTGAGCCCGGACGGAGATACTCTGGGCTCAGTCTTGGGCTTGGCGCGTTTTTTGCGCCGACAAGGTAAAGATGTAACTGTTTATTGTGATGATCAAATCAATAAAAGTTTTAACTTTATTCCTGATATAGAATTTATAGAGCGGCCTTCTGCTGGTGAAAAAGTTTTCTGCGATTTGTTGGTAGTGGTTGATGCCAGCTCCTTTGATCGAATAGGATTGGTTTCTGAGGTTGTGGCGTATAAACAGCTGCTGAATATAGATCATCATATTTCTAATACTCGTTTTGCCGAATATCTTTATTTAGATGCGCAAGCGGCGGCAACTGGTGAGATTATGTGTGATTTGTTCCAGACAATGGCTTGGCCTATCGACAGAGAAATAGCAGATTGCTTTTATATTGCAATTTCTACTGACTGCGGTTCCTTCCGTTATGCCAATACTACGCCTAAAACTATGCGTGCTGCTGCCTGGCTTTTGGAGCATGGTGTGGAACCTAACGAAATCAGCGACCAGCTGGATATGCGTTCTCGTTTGACTATGGAGCTTTTAAGCAAGGTTTTACCATCGTTGACCTTTGAGGAAAATGGCAAAATTGCTTATCTAACTATCACTAGCGATTTATACGATAAAAATGCTAACACAGACAGCTTTGTCAACTATCCGCGCTATATTGAAGGTGTCAAGGTTGCAATTTTGTTTAAGGCTGTGGAGCCTAAGGTTACGCGCGTAAGTATGCGCTCTAGTGGCGTGGATGTGGCGCAGGTTGCAGTTGGTTTTGGCGGCGGAGGGCATCTGCGTGCAGCAGGCTGTACCATCTATGAGGCAGTGGAGGAAGCGCGGGAGCAGCTGTTGGCTAGACTGCGCGAATTAGTCTAATGGACGGTATTTTTAATGTTTTAAAGCCGCCTGGCATGACCAGTCACGATGTGATTGGCTTTTTGCGGAGGGCGCTGAATACGAAAAAAATAGGCCATGGAGGCACGCTGGACCCTGATGCGGCTGGCGTGCTGCCTGTTTTTGCAGGCTCTGCTACAAGATTGCTTTCCTATGCTGTGGATGGTCGTAAGCAGTACACAGCAGAATTTACCTTGGGGGAGCAGCGTGATACAGGGGATGACAGTGGACGAATAGTCAGAACCATGCCGGTGCCGCCCATAAGTGAAGTAGAATTGAGGCAGGCTTTGCAAAGATTTTTGGGTAAGCAGCTACAGCTTCCGCCTATGTACAGCGCCATAAAAATTAACGGCCAAAAGCTGTATCAGCTGGCGCGCAAAGGCTTGGAAGTGGAGCGTCAGGCCCGGCCTATTGAAATTTATAAGCTGGAGCTGCTGTCTGCCATTTTGCCGACGGAGCAAGCGGATACAGCAGAACTTGGTAAGTATAAATTTACTGTGGCAGTAGAATGCAGCAAGGGAACTTATATCAGAGTTTTGGGCGAGGACATTGCTGCAGCTTTGGGAACCTGCGCACACATGAGCTTTTTGCTGCGCACTCAAGTGGGCAGCTATTTTTTAGAAAACGCTCATACTTTACAGGAGATTGCCGCAAATCCTGCGGCGTGCTGTGCTAAGCCTATAACGGCTGTGGCGCATTTACCTAAGCTTGCGCTCAACTCGCGGCAGGCAGCGCGCATTACCAACGGCGTGCGCACTACTATCGCCGGGACAGCAGAAGGTCAGTATGTGCTTTTGGGGCCGCAGGAAGAATTTCTCGGCATTGGCAAGTGTCAGGAAGAAAAAGTGCAGGCAGAAAAAATTTTTGCTCATTATCAAATGCCCGCAGAGGAATAGATATCCATGGAAATTATTCATTCGTTAGAACAACTACATAAATTTTCCGTGCCCTGCGTGGTAGCTTTGGGAACCTTTGACGGACTGCACCGCGGTCATTTGGCGATTATCGGCGCAGCTAAAGAGCAGGCGCAGAAAACCGGTGCCAAGCTGGCTGTTTTTACTTTCAGTAATCATCCCTTTGCCTGCTTTAAGCCTGATAAAGTACCACCAGCGTTGATTACCTCTGAGCAAAAACAGGAGCTTTTGCAGAAGTTGGGCGTAGATGTGCTGATAGATATTCCTTTTGATATACACGTGGCTAATTTAGCGCCGGAAGTTTTTTTGCAGAAGCTGCAAAAAATTGGTTATAGTAGCTTAGTTGTAGGCAGTAATTTTACTTATGGTATTCGCGGTGAAGGCAACATAAAAACTTTAGCTGCCAGCGCCAAAGAATTAGGCTTTAATTTAATCGTGCGCAATCTTGTCAGCGACGGAGAAACTGTTATCAGCAGTACCATTATCCGTCGATTGATTGTCGAAGGTAATGTAGCGGAAGCCAATAAAATGCTGGGACGCAATTACAGCCTGACTGGTATAATAGCTCATGGCAATGAAAGAGGACGTCTGTTAAGCTTTCCTACAGCTAATATTGAGCTGCAAGATAGTAAGCAGGCAGTTCCCTATGGCGGTGTATATGCCGTAAATGTTTTAGTTAACGGCAAGCGTTATCAGGGTATGGCGAATATCGGTAAAAATCCTACGTTTAATGATGTGAAGAACGTGCGTTTAGAAACGCATATTTTTGATTTTCAGCAAGATATTTATGGTAAGCAAATTACTGTGGAATTTGTGGAACGCTTGCGCGGTGAAGTAAAATTTACTTCGATTGAAAAACTGAAGCAGCAATTAGCAGCAGATGCTGCGCAGTGCAGAAAAATTTTACAGTGATTAACTAAAATATATTAAAAAGTTTACAAAAAACTTGCGTAAGCATGGATAGTATGGTATACTATTCCAGTATGTGAACCAAGGCTTGGTGGTGCGCTTCTCCGGCGGCTACTATGCTTTTGGCAATTTTTAAATTTTAGGAGGAAACAAATATGTTAACTAGCGAAGCAAAAACTGCTATCATTCTCGACAATGCCCGTCATGAAGGCGACACCGGTTCTCCGGAAGTACAAATTGCTGTTCTGACCGAACGCATTAAATATTTGACCGAGCATCTGAAAGAGCATAAAAAAGACCATCATTCCCGTCGCGGCCTGCTGAAAATGGTAGGTCAACGCCGCGGTCTGCTGAATTACCTGCAAAGCAAAGATATTGAACGTTATCGTGCAATCATTGCTAAACTGGGAATTCGTAAATAATTTTTGCGCAAGCATAAGACTGTCACTGAAAAAGTGACAGTCTTTTTTTATCTTCTTTGTGTATTTTTTATGTATTTAGTGAAATTTTCTGCATAAAAGCAGGAAAAATTGTGCCTCTAGCAGAATATTACAGGCTATAAAAATAATTTTCTGTTAAAGGAGTTGACAGATATGCCATTGTTGATTTTAGTAATTGTATTGAGTATTATTGTTGCCGTTTTTGCCGTACAAAATGCTGTGGCAGTATCTCTGAATTTTATTTTTTGGAGCTTTTCTTCGTCGCTGGTGCTGGTTATTCTTGGTTCCTTTCTCATAGGCGTATTGGTAGCCACTTGTTTCTTGCTGGCGATGAAAGCCCGTTATTATTTGCAGGCTAAAAAAACGCAGGAGCAGATAACCAAATTGCAAGCAGAAAATGTGCGCCTGCAAGAACGTATTGCTATGTTACAGCATACCCAGATGCTGCATGATAAGGCTGCGGCTTCTGTGCATCAGCCTATTGAAGCGGATAAAAAACCATGATAGCTAAAGAACGTATTTGGGAAATACGTGAGTATGATGAGTATAAGGCAGGGTGCCTCGCTGCAGAGCTGGGGATATCTCCTTTAGTTACGGGGATTTTGCTGGAACGGGGCTTAAACGACACACAATTGATGCGACAATTTTTATATGGCAGTCCTGTGCCATTTCACGATCCATATTTACTGAAGGATATGGAGCGTACCGTAGCGCGCATTGAAAAAGCTTTACAAGAAAACGAACAGATTACCGTTTATGGCGATTATGACGTGGACGGGATAACTGCGTCCTCTCTATTGTATATTTATTTGCAGGGGCGGGGAGCTAAGGTTGCAACCTATATTCCGCAGCGAAAAAGTGAGGGCTATGGTTTAAATGACGAAGCCTTGAAAAATATTGCAGATGGCGGCACTACCTTGGTAGTGACCGTGGACTGCGGTATCAGCGGCTTGCACGAGGTTCAGAATGCGCCGGCTTTTTTGGATATTATTATTACAGACCATCATACTGTGCCGGAAATTTTGCCGCCTGCCTATGCTATTGTTAATGCTAAGCAGGCAGACGATCGTTATCCTTTTAAAGATTTAAGCGGCGTTGGTATTGCCTTTAAGCTTTGTCAAGCGTTAGAGCTTAGTAGGCAGCAAAAAAATCGCGGTGAGCTGCCTGATTGGGAAGAGCTGACGGAGCTGGCAGCCTTGGGAACCGTGGCTGATATTGTTCCGTTAGTGGATGAAAACCGCGAGATTGTGCGTCGCGGTTTGACGGCTATGAAAAATACCAAGCTGGTGGGTCTGCGAGCTTTAATGGATGTTAGCGGCTGTACCGGAAAAGACATTTCTTCGGAGAGTATTGGCTTTGGTTTAGCGCCGCGGCTGAATGCCGTTGGACGTTTAGAGCATGCCCAAAGGGCTGTAGAGCTTTTGGTGACAAAAGATGCTGATAAGGCGGCGGAGATTGCGGCGGAGCTTAATCAGGAAAACGCTTTGCGGCAGGAAATCAGTCGTCATATTTTAGCGGAAGCAGAAGCGCAGCTGGCGCAGGAAAAGCATATAGATACCGCTATAGTGCTGGCTAATTCCGGCTGGCATCAGGGCGTTATTGGTATAGTGGCTTCGCGTTTAGTAGAAAAATATCACTTGCCGACGATTTTGTTGAGTATTTCTGATGATATGGCGAAGGGCAGCTGCCGCAGTATTCCAGCTTTAAATTTATATGAGGCTATTGCGGCTGAAAGTGATATTTTAACGCAATTCGGCGGGCATCACCAGGCAGCAGGACTGACGCTGCCGACAGCAAAAGTAGAAGAATTCCGCCGTCGGTTTAAGGAATATGTTCGCACTCATTTACGGCCGGAAGATTATCAGCCTCGTCAGGTAGTGGACTGTGTTATTAAGGATAAAGGTGAAATTACTATCCAGGATTTGGAAGAGCTGCAGCTTTTGGAGCCTTGCGGCTGCTCAAATCCACCGCCGGTATTTGCTTTTCGTCACGCTTTGCTGCACAATAGCAGAGCCATTGGCAGAGAGCAAAAACATTTGCAGTTTACCTTGGACAAAGGTGATTTTTCTTACCGCAGCATTATGTGGAATAACGCGGAGCTGCTGCATTTTATGTATGATAATATGATTGCCGACGTAGCTTTTCAGCCGAAAATAAATGTGTGGCGCGACGAAGCTACAGTGCAGCTTCATGCGGTGAGTATTAAGCAGGAGCTGAGCTTAGGTGATTTTCGCAATTCTGCCGTAAATAAGTGGCAGCTTTTAACGGCTTTGGGTCGCGTGCATAATTACCTGCAGGTTTTTGTACAGAATAAGCTGCAGGCAGAAGCGCTGATAGATAAACAGCTCACAGCTTATGTAAAATTTATAGAATATCGCGATTTAAAAAATATGGCAGATCGTAGTAATAGTAGCGATGCCGTAGTATTGCTGGATTTTCCGACAATTTCTTTGCCGGAAGTAATTAAAAAGCTGCGTTGCAATCAAATAAGTACGCTGTATTTATTGTATAAGCAGCAAGAAGGCTCGCTTTTGTTGAACGAGCTGCCTATAAATTGTCCTAATCGGGAAGCTATGGCCGTGGCCTATAAAAGGGTGATGGAAGAAATTGCCAAGCAGCCGCTGCATTTAACGCAAGTTTTAGAGTGTTACGCAGACTGCGTTAGTGAAAATGCTGTAAAAATTATGATGGAGCTTGGTTTTATTACCCTAAAAGATGATATAATAGAAAAAAATATTATCAAACGCTGTCAGCTGGAGGATTCGCCTTTGTATGTGCGGTTGCAGCAGCAGCGGCAGCATTTGGAAACGATATATAAAGAAAATCTGCGTTTAAGCCAGCATGATTTGCTGCGCGGCTGACGCTGAGGATGGGAGTGGGGATAGCATGCCCTCAACAGAAAATATTACTAATGTTGAAAAACTTTTTAGTGAAATAGAAGCATATTTGAATCCGGAGCAGGTAGCTTTTGTGCGCAAGGCTTATGAGTTGGCTGCAGAAGCGCATAAAACTCAAGTACGCAAATCCGGTGAACCGTATATTATTCACCCTATTGGCGTAGTGGGAATTTTAGTTAGCCTGCAAATGGACGAAAAAACCTTGGCTGCAGCTTTTCTACACGACGTAGTAGAAGACACCGATTACACCTTGGATGATATTAAAGAGCGCTTTGGTGTAGTAGTTGCCAATTTGGTAGATGGCGTTACGAAGTTGGGCAAAATTGAATATATTTCTAAAGAGGATCGTCAAATAGAAAATTACCGCAAAATGTTTTTGGCCATGGCCAGAGACATTCGCGTAGTTTTGATTAAGCTGGCAGATAGACTGCATAATATGCGCACCATGAAATATATGCCTGTGCATAAGCAGCAGTCTATTTCCCGCGAAACCTTGGAGATTTATGCTCCTTTGGCTCACAGGCTTGGTATTTCTGCTATTAAATGGGAATTAGAGGATTTGGCGTTCCGCTATATGGAGCCGGATATTTATTACGATTTAATGGAGCAGGTGAAGATTAAACGCCGCGAGCGAGAGGCCATGATTAACGAAGCCATGGCGACGCTGAAGGACGCTGTGGAAAAAGCAGGCATTCGCTGTGAAATTCAAGGCAGACCCAAAAATTTCTATAGCATTCATAAAAAAATGCTGCGCGACCATAAGCAGCTCAACGAAATTTATGACCTTTTAGCTATTCGTGTTTTGGTGGATACAGTTAAGGATTGCTATGGCACTTTAGGTATTGTACATAGCATGTGGCGTCCTATTCCCGGTCGATTTAAGGATTATGTAGCTGTGCCCAAATCCAATATGTACCAATCTCTGCATACTACTGTGCTTAGCTCTGCGGGACAGCCTTTGGAAATTCAAATTCGTACTTTTGAAATGCACCGCATCAGCGAATATGGTATCGCAGCTCATTGGCGCTACAAAGAAAGCGGTGGGTCCAAGCCTGCAACCGGCGCAGATAAAAGCTTTGATGCTAAGCTGTCCTGGCTGCGCCAGCTTTTGGAATGGCACAACGATATGAACGATTCCCGTGATTTTGTCAACACGGTGAAGATGGATATTTTTGCGGACGAGGTCTTTGTTTTCACTCCCCGCGGCGATGTTATTGATTTGCCTGTGGGCAGCGTGCCTATCGACTTTGCTTACCGTATTCATACGGACGTGGGTAATCGTTGTGTAGGCGCTAAGATTAACGGACGCATTGTACCGCTTGATTATCAGCTGAAAAACGGTGATATAGTTGAGGTTATTACCTCGAAACAATCCAATGGCCCCAGCCGCGATTGGATAAATATTGTTGGCTCCAGCGATACCAGAAATAAAATTAAGAATTGGTTTAAGAAAGAGCGTCGCGAAGAAAACATCATCAAAGGACGCGAAATGTTGGAGCGTGAGGTTAAGCGCCTAGGTTATGAAATCAAAGTGCTTATGACTCCTGAAAAATTAAAGGCTGTAGGCAATAAGCTGCGTATTGATACGGACGAAAATTTGCTGGCTACCTTGGGCTATGGCGGCGTAACATTAAATGCTGTTATGTCTAAGCTGGTAGAATTATATAAGAAAGAACAGAAGCTGGAAACAACCAAGGATTTGGCACAGGTTTTAGCTGAATTGAAGCCGCGTAAATCCAAAGCCAAGGCTAGTCATGGCATTCTCGTTAAGGGTGAGGAAGGCATCATGGTTAAGCTGGCACGCTGCTGCAATCCAATTCCCGGTGACCCCGTTATTGGTTATATTACTCGCGGCAGCGGTGTTTCTGTGCATCGCGCCGATTGTCCTAACGTGCTCAGCAATAATCCGGAAGAGCAGAGCCGCTTGATTGAAGTTTCTTGGGATGTTGGTATTGATGATGTTTATAAGGTTAATATTATGATTACTTCTCAAGACCGTCCGGGCATGATGAGCGATATTATGAATATTACCAGCGAAGCGAAACTGAATATTTTCTCGTTAAGCTGTCATACGGATAAAAATAAAATGGCAACTACGCATATGGGCTTGGATATTACCAGCCTAGATCAGCTGGAATATGTAATGAACCGCATACGTCACATGAAAGGCGTTTATACTGTTGAACGCGTATTTTCTACTATTGGCAGCGGAGGCAAACGCAAATGAGAGCTGTGGTACAGAGAGTTGATTGCGCTAGCGTTACGGTAAGTGGTGCTGTTAGCGGTAAAATAGCTAAAGGCTTGCTGGTGTTGTTAGGCGTTGCCGAAGGCGATACGGATAAGGACTTAAATTATATTGTAGACAAAGTTTGCGGTTTGCGTATTTTTGAGGACGCGGCGGAAAAAATGAATTTATCCGTGCAGGATGTAGGCGGCAGTATTTTGGCTGTTTCACAGTTTACCTTGTGCGGCGACTGCCGTAAGGGTAAGCGCCCGTCCTTTGACAAAGCTGCCAAACCCGATATTGCTAATGCTTATTACGAGCGTTTTGTAGATGCCTGCCGTGATAAAGGTATTGCGGTGGAAACCGGTGTGTTCAGAGCGCATATGCTGGTAGAATTGGTTAATAACGGACCTGTGACTATCTTATTAGATAGCACGAAATTATTTTAGGAGGAAATTTATGAAAATATACAAACAAGAAGTTGGCATGCTGGCCACTAATTGTTACTTAGCTGTCAACGAGGAGCTTAAGGAAGGAGTTATTGTTGACCCTGGTGCAGACTGTGAAGCTATTTTAGAAATGGCAGCGGAGGCTGACGTTAAGGTGGCAGCAATTCTTTTGACTCATGGGCACAGCGACCATATTGGCGCTTTAAGCGAGGTGCGCAAGGCTACGGGAGCGCCTGTCTATATTGGCGAAAATGATAAAGCCTGCTTAACTAAACCGGATGTAAACCTTTCCTTTTTTGTAGGTCGCAATATTCAATGCGAGCCGGCAGAAGATATTGTGCACGACGGTGATGTTTTGGAGCTGGCAGGCATGGAATTTGTTGTGTTGGCTACTCCAGGACATACTAAAGGCGGTGTGTGCTATTACAATAAGGAAAATCATGTTATGTTTGTAGGCGACACAGTTTTCTGCGAGTCCATTGGCCGCACCGATTTACCCGGCGGCAGCTACAAAGAAATTTTGCAGTCTATAAAAAATAAAATTTTAGTTTTAGATGACGGAGTAACTCTATTGCCGGGACATGGACCACAGACCTCTGTGGGTTGGGAGAGACGCAGAAATCCTTTTCTGCAATAAATAATTATGTTTAAGTATTGGAATCAAATAAAAACCAGTACATGGTTCAAATTATTGGTGGCAGCAGCAATTTCTTATATTCTCTATTTGCTGGCAGGTTTTATGCTGCCGGTGCTGCTAGCTATTGCCTTGGCTTTTGGCCTTTATCCCTTGGTAAATGTCATTACGCAGGTGCGTGTAGCTCATGGTATGATTAAGCTTTCGCGAGCAGTGGCGATAGTTTTGTCACTGATTGGCTTTATCATTTTTTTAATCATTACTGTGGGATTTATCGTGCTGCCTCTTTTTGGGCAAATGAACGATTTACTGGTCAAGCTGCCTCAACTTACCGAACGTTCTAATTTGCAAAGTTTAGAAGCAATGCTGCAAAATCCGCAGGCGATTCCTACTCTGCCCTCAAGCTTTGATATGTTAACTGACGGCATCATCAATTGGGCTATGGGATTTGTAAGTACGGTATTGCGTAATTTGCTGCGCAGCAGCTTGGAAATAGTTTCCAATCTTATTGGCTTGATTATTGTGCCATTTTTGGCTTTTTATTTTCTCAAGGATTGGCGCGAGCTGCGCGGCATGGCTATCAATTTATTTAACTATGACGTGCAGGAGCGGGCTGCAAAAGTAATAGACGATATTGGCCGCACTTTAAGCGCTTATGTGCGCGGCCTTTTTAAGCTAAGCTTGATTTCAGGCTTTGTGATTAGTGTAGGCACCGCCTTTTTAGGTATTAATTTTCCCTTGGTTTTAGGATTTTGGGCAATTTTAGCTGAAACTGTACCGGTTGTGGGACCGATTATGGGTGCAGTACCGGCAGTATTTATTGCTTATGGACAAAGTCCTACGGCGGCTTTACATGTAGCGATTTTTTATGCTGTTTATTACCAATTAGACGCTAACTATATTATGCCCAAAATTATGGGTGCCAAGATTGATTTGCATCCTGTTTTTGTAATTGGCAGCTTGCTTGTGGGCGCGAAGCTTTTTGGTATTTTGGGTATGGTGTTTGCAGTACCGGTGGCCGCAGTTTACCGCGTGCTGTATAAAGAGTTGTGGCATGCAGAAGAACGCATAGAAGCTGAGGATAACCCATGAATAAATATTTTTCTCTAAAAAACTTTTGCGGATTTGAGATAACGCGGCCCGTGTGTGACATGGCCGCGTTCTTTGGCTATGAGCTGCAAGACAATGCAGATCCTTGCTTGCAGATAATTTTTGCAGATAATAAGCTGCAAGCTGATTTGCTGGCTGATGGTCAAAAATATAGTTCGCAAATACTGTGTCAGGCAGAGCAGAACGATGAAGTTGCATCAGGTGAAATTACACGCTGCATCAAGCTTGCTGTGCTGCAGGTGTTTGGTAAATTTATTGGCATCAAGCCGGAGCTGCCTTGGGGAATTTTAACCGGCGTACGTCCGGGAAAGCTGGCGCATAAATTGCTGGATAGCGGCATTGCGGCAGAAGAATTAGCTGCTGTCCTGCACAAAAAATATTTACTGCCTGCGGCAAAAGGTGAATTGCTGAAAAATATTGCCGTCAAGCAGAAACAAATTTTAGATGATAGCACTCGTTTTCAGGACGTGGGGGTTTATATTGGCGTACCCTATTGTCCGTCACGCTGTTCATATTGCTCGTTTCCGGCAGGAATTGTGCCTGCTGACGAAGAATCTCAGCAAAACTTTGTAAATTTGATTGAACAAGATGTCCAAAATGTGGTACAATTATTAAGTATGCATAGTTTGTCTGTGCGCAGTCTTTATATTGGCGGCGGTACGCCTACCAGCCTTAACGATACGGTTTTTGCCAGGCTGCTAAGTATTGTGCAAAAGCAGCTGCATTTTGCAAACGTAACGGAATTTACAGTGGAAGCCGGCCGTCCCGATTGCTTCAGCAAGGCTAAGCTGGCGGCGATGGAAGCGGCGGGGGTGAATCGCATCAGCGTTAATCCGCAGACCTTTCACGATAAAACCTTGCAGCTTATTGGTCGCAGGCATTCTGTGGCAGATTTTTATCGTGCGTATGAAGAAGTGCGCCGCAGTAAAATTTCTGTGGTGAATATGGATTTGATTATTGGCCTGCCAGGCGAAACGGCGGCTGAAATTTCGTATAGTATGCACGAAGCTGTTAACTTGGCGCCGGAAAATTTAACTATTCATACGCTGACATTAAAACGCAGTGCACCGCTTTTCGGTTCGGCGATGAGTTTGTCTGCTCAGGCGGCTGCCGACTTGGTAGAAGAGGGCAGAAGCCTTGCCGTGCAGGCCGGGTTAGAGCCTTACTATTTATACCGTCAGCATTATATGCTGGGGCATTTGGCAAATATCGGCTACGCGAAGCCGGGAACCGAAAGCATTTATAATATTCAAATGATGGAGGAGCGTCATCCCGTAATTGGTGTGGGGCCTTCATCTTCCACAAAGCTGCCTTTGACCGACGGACATCATCTGCGGCATGTAAATATGCCTAAAAATGTTGCCGTTTATGGACAAAATTTACCGGCTTTGCTGGCTAAAAGAGCAAATATTTTCAATTAAGATAAAGGAGGCGAAGTCAGCATGCTGACTACAGCACCCAGAGGTACGAAGGATATTATGCCTTCTGACGTCAGCGCATGGCGTTATCTGGAAGAAACCGTGCGGAGAATTTGCGCTCAATATGGCTATAAAGAAATCAGAACTCCTGTTTTTGAGCATACGGAGCTGTTCCAGCGCGGTATTGGTGATACTACTGATGTAGTAGAAAAGGAAATGTACACTTTTACCGACCGCGGCAACCGCAGCATTACTCTGCGTCCTGAAAATACCGCGTCTGCCGTGCGCGCTTATGTAGAGCATAAGCTGAGCAAGGAGGAGGGACTGGCCACTAAATTTTATTACATTGGTTCCATGTTCCGTTATGACAGACCGCAGGCAGGCCGTCTGCGTGAATTCCACCAATTTGGTGTGGAAGCGCTGGGTGTTCCCGGACCCAATGTGGATGCCGAAATTATTCTTTTGGCAGTGCAGGTGCTCCAAGAACTTGGTTTAAAGGATTTGAAGCTGAAAATAAATTCCGTTGGCTGTCCTAATTGCCGTCCGCAGCACAGAGAAAAATTGCAGGAATTTTTCCGTCCGCATTTTGACGAGCTGTGCAAGGATTGTCAAAGCCGTTTTGACCGTAATCCCTTACGTTTGCTGGATTGCAAAACTCCCCACTGTCAGGAATTAGGCGTCGGCGCTCCCAGCTTGGAAGAATGTTTGTGCGACGATTGTAAGGCGCATTTTGCAGGCGTAAAAGAGCTTTTGACTGCTGCCGGTGTAGATTTTGAGGTTGACCACAATTTGGTGCGCGGCCTTGACTACTATACTAAAACCGCTTTTGAAATTCAGTACGCGCCCTTAGGAGCGCAGTGCGCAGTTTGCGGCGGCGGACGTTACGACGGCTTGGTACAGGAAATCAGCGGCGACGAAGCGCGCCCCGGCATTGGTTTTGCTATGGGTATGGAGCGCGTGCTGCTGGCTTTGGAAAAACAGCAGCTTCTGCCGTCCTTTGATGAAACAATTGACGCTTACATTGTTTGCCCTAAAAAGGAAAACTTTACTTTGGCATTTAAAACTGCCATTGAACTGCGCCGTGCAGGCTTGAAGGTTGAATATGATTTCAACGGCCGCAGTATGAAAGCGCAGATGAAGCAGGCTAACAAATTCCAAGCTAAGCAAGTGTTAATTTTTGGCGAGGACGAGGTTGCCCGCAATGCCGTTACCGTGCGTAATATGGCTACCAGTGAGCAGCAGGAGATTATGCTTCCTGATATAATCAACTTTTTCAATTCTTTATAAATTTTTAAGTAGAGGTGCTAAGATATGATTAACGAAAAACGCAGTCACCATTGCGGTGAGCTGGGCAAGAACCAAGCCGGCGACAAAGTAGTTTTGTGCGGCTGGGTTGCTAAACGCCGTGACCACGGCGGATTGATTTTTATTGACCTGCGTGACCGCAGCGGTATTGTGCAAGTTGTTGCCGATCCTGAATCTGCTGGCAGCAGCTTTAAAACTGCCGAAGATATTCGTAACGAATATGTAATTAAGGTAGTTGGCAATGTGCGTATGCGCGATGAGGATACTATCAACGAAAATATTCCTACCGGCACTATCGAAGTGTTGGCTAACGAAATCGAAGTATTAAATAAGGCTAAAACTCCTCCGTTCTATATTAAAGACGAAATTGATACCGACGAAAATCTGCGCCTTAAATTCCGTTATTTGGATTTACGCCGTCCGGAAATGCAGCGCAATCTGATTTTGCGCCACAAGGTTGCAAAATTGATGCGTGATTATTTGGACGAGCATCGTTTCTTGGAGATTGAAACTCCTATGCTGTGCAAATCCACTCCTGAGGGCGCGCGTGACTACCTGGTTCCCAGCCGTGTAAATCCCGGCAAATTCTATGCACTGCCCCAATCTCCGCAAATCTTTAAACAACTGTTGATGGTTGCAGGCATGGAGCGTTATTTCCAAATTGCCCGCTGCTTCCGTGACGAAGATTTGCGTGCAGACCGTCAGCCTGAGTTTACCCAATTGGATATGGAAATGTCCTTTATGGAAGTAGACGAAATTTTGGCTTTGATGGAAGGCTTGATTTATCATATTTTCAAAGGCGCATTGGGCAAAGAAATTAAAATTCCGTTCCAACGCCTCACTTGGGATGATGCTATGGACCGTTTTGGCAGCGACAAACCCGACCTGCGTTTTGGTATGGAGCTGAAAAATGTAAGCGAAGCTGTCAAAGGCTGCACCTTCCAAGTTTTCAATAACGTAATCGCTAATGGCGGTCAAGTAAAATGCATTAACGTCAAAGGCTATGCAGATATTCCCCGCCGTCAGCTGGACGAGCTGGTTAAATTCTGCGGCATTTACGGCGCTAAAGGCATGGCTTGGCTGCAATTCCCCGCAGAGGGCGGCGTAAAATCCTCTATTGCTAAATTCTTCAGTGATGAAAACATTGAAGCAATCAAAAAAGCAGCAGAGGTTGAAGCAGGTGACTTGCTGCTCTTTGTAGCTGATAAGCCTTCCGTAGTAGCTGCTTCTTTGGGCGCACTGCGTATTGAAATGGCTAAACGCCGTGGCTTGATTGATCCCGACGAATTGGCTTTCACTTGGGTAGTTGACTTCCCGATGTTTGAGTATGACGAGGAAGAAAAACGCTATGTAGCTATGCACCATCCGTTCACCTCTCCCCGCGATGAGGATCTGCCTTTGCTGGAAACCAATCCCGGCAAGGTATATGCTAAGGCTTATGATATGGTTCTTAACGGTACCGAAATTGGCGGCGGCTCCATCCGTATTCATCGCCGTGACGTTCAAAAAGCAATTTTCAAAGCTATTGGCTTGTCCGACGAAGAAGCGCAAGAGAAATTTGGCTTCATGATGAATGCGTTTGAATACGGTGCTCCTCCACATGGCGGCTTGGCATTTGGTTTGGACCGTTTGATTATGATTATGGCTAAACGCGAGTCCATCCGCGACGTTATCGCTTTCCCGAAAACTCAGAGCGCTTCTGATTTGATGACCCAAGCTCCTAACGACGTTGATGAAAAACAACTGCGCGAACTGCATATCAAAACCTCTCTGCTGATGAAAAAAGAAGCAAAATAATTTTAATTTTTGCCTGATTTAAAAGCGAATCCCCATAAAATGTTTTACGCATTTTGTGGGGATTTTTTACTTGAAAAAGCTACTGGTTTTTGATATTATATATATGTCGGTGATAGCTGATACAGCGTCAATGCCGGTTAAAAAAATTGCAAATTATACCCCTGCGATGTTCGTTACATTGCTCCATAGGTTTTGAGCCAACACTCTTACCTAGGGAGCCTGATACTTCTTCTTTCAAAAACCGGCCTCCTTTGAGTGGACTTTTGCGATAGAAGAGAAGGCACCCACCTGCACATGCAGGTTCAAAACAAGGAGCTGGACGGCATTGTGGGGATTAATTTTTATTAGAACTTAATAGCGGCGTTCCATAAGGCACCATCTACTTCAAAAAGTTTCGTCGACGTACTCCTAGTACGCCTTCCTCAACTTTTTTCGTATCTGATACTTTCTGAAACGCCTAAGTAGAAGTGGCAGAAGATTGAGAGATACTACCTGCTTCAAAAAATTTGTCGACGTACTACTAGTATAACTATTTGCCATCTCAGGAATATGATACTTTCTAAACCGCCTTGGCAGAAATAGAATGAAATGAGCAATTAGCATATCGTCCGGCGAACATTGCGACTTTTAGTGAATGAATGGTTGGAACAATAGAAATCTCTACATGTTTGAGCGCAGCGAGTTTGTAGAGATTTCGTGATTGTTCCCCATGAAATGAACGTAAAAAGTTGCAGTGAGCGGCGATATCTAATTGCGTTTTGCTTTGTTCTTTATAAATATTTTTATAGGTATTATCATGGATAATTTATTTGGTAATCTTTTTGAAACTGAATATAAGCAGACTAAACCGCTGGCTGACCGTATGCGCCCGGAAAAATTAAACGATTTTGTGGGACAGGAAAAGGCTGTGGGCAAAAATAGTCCTCTGCGGCGGATGATTGAGCGGGATATGCTGCAATCAGTGTTGTTCTACGGGCCTCCGGGAACCGGTAAAACTACTTTGGCGCAGGTTATCGCCCATGTTACGGGCGAGCAGTTTGTGGCTATCAATGCGGTTTCCAGCGGTGTGCCGGAATTGCGCAAGCTGATTGGCAAGGCGCAGGATGATCAGCGGCGCGGGCTGGGGCGTACCATTGTTTTTATCGACGAAATACATCGTTTTAATAAAGCGCAGCAGGATGTGCTGCTGCCCTATGTGGAAAACGGTACTATCGTGCTGATTGGTGCAACTACGGAAAATCCCTTTTTTGAGATAAATTCTCCCTTGCTTTCCCGCATGAAGGTTGTGCGTTTAGAGAAATTGCAGCCGCAGCATTTAGTGCAGATTTTGCAGCGCGCTATTGCTGACCCGCAGCGCGGCTTTGGCGGCAGCTTTAGCGCCGAGCCGGAAGCTTTGCAGATTATTGCCGATTTTGCGGCCGGTGACGCCCGCGGCGCTTTAAATATTTTAGAGCAGGCTGAATTTATGCTGCCGTTGGCAGGAGAAGGGGAGCGTCTACTGTCAAAAGAAATTTTACGCAGCGTTATTGGCACAGCTATGCAGCGTTATGATAAAAAAGGCGATCAGCATTACGATATTATCAGCGCGTTTATCAAAAGTATGCGTGGCAGCGACGCTGACGCGGCTTTGCACTATTTGGCGCGTATGATTGAGGGCGGAGAGGACTTGCGCTTTATTGCCCGCCGCATTGTAATCTGCGCCGCAGAGGATGTTGGCCTTGCCGACCCGCAGGCGCTGGTAGTGGCTAACGCAGCAGCGCAGGCTGCAGATTTTGTTGGCTGGCCAGAGGCACAGATACCGTTGGCGGAAGCAGTCTGTTATATTGCTAACGCTCCCAAAAGCAATACGGCCTATATGGGTATTGCCAACGCGCGGCAGGATGTGCGCCATAAAAACTGCGGCAGTGTGCCTAAACATTTGCGCGACGCTCATTATCCCGGAGCGGCGGCTTTAGGTCACGGCTTGACTTATAAATATCCCCATAATTTTCCCGGCGGCTGGGTGGAACAGCAATATCTGCCGGACGAGCTGCAAGGCACAAAATATTACGTTCCTAGCGGCCATGGACAGGATGTTGGAAGAAAAAAATAAAATTGCATAAAAATTAAGCCTCCAAAGTCAGCGTAAAACTGACTGCGGAGGCTTATTTGTTGTTATAAAATTTTAATTTTGTCCAGGAACTTTCAAAACTGCGCCGGTAGCAGCGGAGGTTACGAGGGCTGCATAACGCGCCAAATAGCCGGATTTAACCTTAGGCTCGGGGCAAACCCAGGCAGCGCGGCGTTTAGCTAATTCCTTGTCGCTGACTTTGACATTCAAAGTGCGGTTAGGAATATCAATTTCAATGATGTCGCCGTTTTCAATCAACGCAATATTGCCGCCCTCGCGTGCTTCGGGAGAAATGTGGCCGATGCAGGCGCCGCGGGTTGCGCCGGAAAAACGTCCGTCGGTGAGCAGAGCAACATCCTTATCGTGACCCATGCCTGCCAATACGGAAGTGGGGTTGAGCATTTCGCGCATACCGGGACCGCCTTTGGGGCCTTCATAGCGAATAACAACTACGTCGCCGGATTGCACTTCTTTGCCGCAGATAGCAGCAATTGCTTCGTCCTCGGAATTGTAAACCTTAGCCGGACCGCTGAAAACCTTCATGGAAGCGTCAACGGCAGATTCTTTAACAACGGAGCATTCGGGAGCAATGTTGCCTTTTAAAACAGCAATGCCGCCGGTTTTGTTGTAGGGATTTTCAATGCTGTGAATAACGTCGGCTCTTTGAATTTCAGCGTGCTCAATAATTTCGCCGATAGTTTTGCCGCTGATAGTGGAGCAATCCTTATTGATGATGCCCAAACGGTCCAGCTCGTGCATAACGGCAGGAATACCGCCTGCTTCATTGAGGTCGATAATATGGTGAGAGCCGCCGGGACTTAATTTTGTCAGATAAGGAGTGTGCTTGGAAATTTCGTCAAATAATTCTAAAGGCAGCTGAATGCCTGCTTCATGAGCGATAGCCGGAAGATGCAGAGCAGTGTTAGTGGAGCCGCCGATAGCCATATCTACGGTAATGGCATTTTTAAAAGCGTCGATAGTCATAATATCGCGGGGACATTTATTTTCGGCAACCAGCTTCATTACAGCCATACCGGCGTGCTTAGCCAACGCAATGCGTTTGCCGTTGTAAGCGGCGGGAATGGTGCCGTTGCCGGGAAGACCCATGCCTAAAACTTCTGTCAGGCAGTTCATAGTGTTAGCGGTGAACAGACCGGAGCAGGAGCCGCAGCCGGGGCAGGCGCAGTGCTCGATTTCACTTAATTGGCAAGCATCGATTTGTCCGGATTCAAAACGTCCTGCTGCTTCAAAAACAGTGGAAACGCTGATGTCCTTGCCGTTGAGTCTGCCGGGGAGCATGGGACCGCCGCTGACTACAACTGTCGGAATGTTCAGGCGTGCTGCTGCCATCAGCATACCGGGAACGATTTTATCGCAGTTAGGAATTAAAACTAAGCCGTCAAAAGCGTGGCCGTTAGCAACTGCTTCAATAGAATCAGCAACCAGTTCGCGGCTTGCCAACGGATATTTCATACCATCGTGACCCATAGCAATACCGTCGCAAATACCAATAGCAGGAAATTCTATAGGAGTACCACCGGCTTCTAAAACGCCGTATTTAGCGGCTTGGGCAATAGTATCCAAATGCATGTGGCCTGGGATAATTTCGTTAGCGGCACAGCAGATACCAATTAACGGTTTTTGTAATTCTTCTTCAGTATAACCCATAGCATAAAACAAAGAGCGATGGGCTGCGCGGGTGGAACCTTTTTTTACTTCTATACTGCGCATATTTTCAGACCTCTTTCCCTTAAAAATAAATTATGAGTAAACTTCACCTTCAAAAGGTTACTTAAAAAATTTTACATTTTTTGCGGCTAAAAGTCAAATATTATGGAAGATAATCGATAATATTCGCGCAGAAGTAATTTTTACAGGATAAATTAGTTACATTACTTACATTTTTTTCTTAAAGTTTCCAAAGATTTCACCACGGTTAAGGAATGAATAGGTTATAATAAAAAAAGAAAATTACTGAAAAAATTTAGCAGCCCATAGGAGGTTTTTATTATGCAGACCAAATTAACCAAGCTTTTAGGTATTAAATATCCTATTCTTCAAGGCGGCATGGCCTGGACCAGCGACGCTGTTTTGGCGGCGGCAGTTTCCAACGCAGGCGGCGCAGGCATTATCGGCAGCGGCGGACGCACCGTGGAATGGACCCGCGACGAAATTCGTAAGGCAAAGCAGCTGACTGACAAGCCTTTTGGCGTAAATGTTATGCTGATGGCGCCCAATATTGCTGAAATTATTGACATGCTGTGCGAAGAAAAGGTTGCCTTTGTAACCTTGGGCGCAGGCAATCCCGTGCCGTTTATCAAAAAATTCCAAGAGGCAGGCATCAAAGTAATTCCCGTTGTACCTAACGTTAAATTGGCTATGCGTATTGAAGCTGCCGGTGCCGACGCACTGGTTGTAGAAGGCATGGAAGCCGGCGGTCATATCGGCAAGCAAACTACTATGGCGCTGATGGAAAACGTGCTGCCGAATATTAAAAATATTCCTGTGCTGGTGGCAGGCGGTATCAGCGATGGGCGTGCGCTGGCAGCAGCCTTGCTGATGGGCGCTGAAGGCGTGCAAATGGGCAGCCGTTTTCTGCTGACTACGGAATGTCCTGCGCATCCTGCGGCTAAAGCAGCGATTATCAAAGCCACCGATACCGACAGCGTTGCTACTGGTTACAGCCGCAATTTAGGCGTGCGCTGCTTGGCTAACGCTTTTACTGACGCTTACACCGCCAAAGAAATCGCCGGAGCGCCTAATGAAGAATTGATGGCGATGGGCACCGGCACTAATCGTTTGGGAATTTTAGAAGGCGATACCGAAAAAGGCACGGTAATGGTTGGCCAAAGTCTGAATGTGTTAAATGATGTTTTGCCTTGCAGGGAAGTTATGGAGCGCATTATTGCCGAAGCGAAAGCGGCTATTGAGCGCGTAAAAAATATTGAGCTGTAAAATTATTGTGAGAGCTATACTGTGGAAGTACCATAGTATAGCTCTTTTTTATGCAAAAAATTTGTTTGTGGTAATTTACCACAAGTGCTATAATATTCTTAATAGAAAGGATAGGTGAATTTTATGAGCACAGTAAGCATAAGAATAGATAAAGAATTATTTGACGCCGCTGCTCAAGATGGTAAGGCAGAATTTCGTTCTGCGCCGCAGCAGATAAATTTTTGGGCAAAGGTAGGCAGAAATGCTTTGGCCAATCCTGATTTGCCTGTTGATGTAGTGCGCGATTTGCTGATTGCCAAAGCTCAAAACAGCGAGCCTTTTGAATTTGAGGAGTAATGTTTGATGAATATAGAACAAAAGCCTATGTTCAGACAGGCGTACAAAAAGCTTTATCCCAAGCAGAAGCAAATCGTCAACGAAGAAATTAGAAAAATAGCTGCCAATTCCGCCATTGGTGTACAAAAGAAGCAGGATTTAAGAGATGTTTTTGTGCATAAGTTTAAAATAAATGACCGGCAGTATTCGCTGGCCTATATGTTTGCCCCCATAACCTTAACTTTAATTTTTTTAGGCGTACATGAAAATTATTACCGAGATTTAAAGCGCAGTTTGTATTAAGCAGTGATGCTGCGCTTATTTTGTCGTTAAACGCTAAAATTTTTTTGAACAGCCGATTAGGAATTGCTTTTTAGCGATAAATAAGTTATTATAATATGTGTAAATAAAATTTCTTAGAAAGAGGTAGCTTTATGAAAAAATATTTATTGACTTTAATTATGACTTTAGTGCTGGCTTTGGGCTGCATGGGTTCTGCATTTGCCGCTGAAAACAATTTGGTAGGCTTTGTTGACGTAAACCGCGTGTTTCGCAGCCATCCTGATTTTCAATCTACCATGAGCGTTCTTGAATTAGAGCGTAAAAATGCGCAGAACGAATTTGAACAGAAGGCTCCCAATCTGGACGAGAAAGGCAGAGCAGAATTAGGCCAAAAGCTTTCCGAACAGGTTGACAAAAAAGAAGCTTCTTTAATCAACCCTATTCGCAGCGCTATCCGCAAGGCTATTGGCGAAGTTGCTAAGGCTCATGGTATTGGCAGCGTAGTTTCCGCTGAATCCATGATTTTTGGCGGCTACGATTTGACCAATGAAGTTATAGCTAAGGTTGCCGAAGGCAAATAATAACAAAGCGTAAAATAACCCGGCTTGTACTGACCCCCGAATGTTAGACTATAAATCTAGCATTTGGGGGTCAGTATTTTTATGACTAAGTATGATTTTGAACTCAAGAAAAAAGTAGTCATGGCATACTTTAATGGTGAGGGCGGAA
>Ga0129309_1000251_pt1 | contig 47639 bp, 39 predicted proteins | sample L1105metagenome_FD_94439 | JGI IMG/M metagenome (GOLD analysis project Ga0129309, IMG submission 94439) | Ring-tailed lemur group fecal microbial communities from Wisconsin, USA - L1105 metagenome | ecosystem: Host-associated > Mammals > Digestive system > Large intestine > Fecal | place: USA...
AAGAATGTTACTCATCGCATTTGGATTAAGCGCATCAACTTCCAAATATCGTACGTTTCCTTTCGATGGATGCTTTGAACGAGAAGTGACATGAATTTCAATGTCCGTATTTTGTCTCAAAATACTAATAAGAGGAGTACCTATGGCTCCTGTTCCTCCTAATATTAAAACTTTCATCGTGCGAATTTTATCTTTTGTATGAATGAAATTAAAAAGTTCCGCTCATAATTATTGAGGGATAGCTTATATGATATAGGAAAATAAAATAAAGAAAAAACGATAATGCCCAAAACCAATTTACCCCAGTCGGTAAAATTTGTATAGGGCAAAATCAATAGACCGATTATCGCAAATAAAAGGGGCACCAAAGACATTTTTAATATTTCTATCCAGAACTTCCGTATATTGATGCCAATTACACGGGAATACATCTTGTTCAATATCGGTCCATAGGTAATTACAATACACAAGAAGATAGGCAACGAACAGCCTACAGCACCCCATTCCTTTGCGCAAGGGAATATGGCAATGAAGCTCAATAACGAGGCAAATACTACGATTACCGCTTTTTTCTTCATGTTATTATATGCCATCAGAATGGAATTACCCAGATTCTGTATGGAGGGTATTGTCGTACATATAAAGATCATTAAAACAATGTAATATGCAGGCATATATTCTTCACCCACCCAAAGAGCTATAAATGATTTTCCAAATATCACAAACCCCACCACTATGTACGATATGATTGCATATTGGATTCGTCCTGTCTTTATAAATAGATCAGAGATCTCTTTGGTGGAGGTCTGTGTTGTAACCATGCGTGTAACCTTTGGAAGGAATACCGAACTTATGGCCGAGGCGAACAGGTAAAACATTCCCTTTAATTGAATGGCTAACGCAAAAAGCGCGACCATCGTTGTCCCTTGAAACATTCCTAATGCCCATTGTCCCGAGTTCCAATAAAACTGTTCGGTTATAGCCCCAAGAAAAATCCAAAAAGAGTAAAAAAGAATTTCTTTGAAAAAATCCCAGTTTATTTTCCCAAATAAAACCTTTATCCTAAGTTCGTGACGGCAATAAAAAAAATTGGCAAGTAAGAATGCGATATTGAATACAGTTTGCACAATTACCAATCCTATCGCTTTATATCCCAACCTTAGAATCACGATCATTACAATAGTCGATAGAACGATACGAGCTATTTGAGCTAATTTCTGGAAAATATATTTTTCATAAGCGTTTATTATAGAGCTATAAATACTAAGCGGAAATGTTAGAGCTAGATTTACCAACAATATTATCATTAAAGTTTTCGCCTTTGACAATTCTTCCACCGACATGGATTTGTCAAATAAATTGTTTACATTGAAGTAGAGAACTAGTCCGATGCAAAAAGCAAACAAACCTATCACACAAAACAATTTCATGAACATACCAAACATTTCGTATTGTTCAGTCGTCTTGTTTTCCGCCCGAAATTTCGCCGTGTATCTTACAATGGCATTGCCAAATCCAAAATCAAAAATGGTCAGATAAGAGATTACTGATGCGACCAATGAGAATAATCCATACTCATTCTGTCCCAGCGTTCGTAGCATATATGGGGTGTAGAGCAGTCCTACTAAAGCGTTTATTCCTATTATTACGTAATTAAGAGCGGCTCCAGCCTTAATTTGGTTCATTTATGTCTAAGATTTTTATTTTATCTAGAATTTCTTTCCAAATACAATCGAACAGAATGTATTTACAAGAATTTTAAAATCGAAAAGCCACGAACGATGACCCAAATAGTACAAGTCATATTCCAATCTACGGAGCATTTTTTCCATGGTGTCCGTATAGCCATTATACAATGTGGCGTATGATGTGACTCCTGGGCGTATTTGATAGAGGTAAGTGTACCTTGAATCGTGTTCAATAATTTGGTCTATATAGAACTTTCGTTCAGGTCGCGGACCTACAAACGCCATATCTCCTTGAAGAACGTTATACAGTTGAGGTAGCTCATCTAAATGGTGTGACCTGATAAAACGGCCGATCTTTGTTAACCTCGGATCGCCATCTCCTCCACAATGGCTTAACTGCGGGCCAAATTTTTCGGCATCCAATCGCATGGAACGGAATTTGTAAATGCAAAAAGGGCGACCAAATCGGCCTATCCGTTCCTGTTTGAATATGGCCGAGCCTCCATCCTCTAAACGAATGGCGATATAACAGAACAAAAATAACGGGGAAAATAGAATCAAAGTGATAAATGCCAGGATACAATCACCTATACGCTTGACGTTACGTGTAAGAGCAGACATTCCATCAGCAATGAATCCCTCTTTAGGAACGTATTGGCTTACATGTGTAAGAACAATTATTTCATCATCATTCGAATCTCCTCTCTTTAGCTTGCGCAACCACTTCTGATAAGCATCTAAATTTATCACATCTGCCATTCTTAATTTTATGTAGGTAGCTGTCTGTTCCCCTATCTCCACGGATTTTTTTGACAAACCAACAAGTGATTCACCAGATGTGATGGTACATGGCATTTGCATTTTTTTAGAATAACTACGCAGGTTCATGTATCCTGAACGTTTATCAAAGAGGCGTAGCCCATAGGCAGAATAGCCGTATGCACACCATGCGCCAATTTGTTCATTGCGATACAAATTGATGTAAGAACCGTCATTTTCACTTTCGTTCACCTTTATAAGTTGAGTATTCATAAAAATATATTATTTGCAATTTATGTCAAAGACTTGTAAACAATTAATCAGAAAGTAATTAGCTAACAAAATTTCAGATAAGCATAATGGCGTCACCTGAATCTTCTTGATATGACTATAACGGCAGTTGAGGACGATGCCCACTATTTAGTTTGCAGCTTTCAAGTAGTGAATACATAAATCCTATATTCGATACGGCAAAGTGACTACCACTGTGTAACCAGTTACGGCACGGTGAACCATTTCACCATATTCAGTTCCGGCTAAACGTATCTTTTCCAGTTCATTCATCATTCTCAAAACAATGGGCTGACTGTACTCCAATCTAAATCTGAACCGTTGTTCTGGTGTGCGTTCCTGCATCACCTTCTCAAAATATTCTTTTGTCTCCATCATCTTGATTTTTGGTTGGAGGCAAAGGCAAGAAGGTTTCATCTGTTTAAAGTACGGTAGATTGGTGGTTTCCCTTCATTCCTACCATTTACCGGGCCTTGCTTAACGGTAAGGTCAGCCTGTTTTCTGTTCCGGATATGAATTTCACCTCCGGGTCTTTTTCGCCGAAGATAGTGCCTAGGTTGGCGATCGCCAAAGGTAGGCTCTTCGTAGGGCACTTCAACACCAGTTTAGGCTCCTTGTGGATAGGTCTGAAAACAGGCCTTCCATAATAACAAACATGATGTTTATGATTACGCAACGACGATTCTCCTCTCCGCTCCTCCATCTTTACCTGCGCCCCATTAATGCTCTTGGCCAATCGCAAGATCTCACGGATCAGCTCCGTGTTGTCCGTACTTATACGGATCTCTATGGTGACATCCGCTGTTCGCGGCAGGGAGGGCTCTTGATAAGAGATCGCCGGGCTTTCGTCTCGCACCTCCACCTTGCGCTTCCGCTCGACCTTCACCGTGTCGTCATCCAGCATCTTGCGCACATGATAGGCCACGGAGTGGGGCTTTCCCTGCTTTCCCATACAGGTGAAGGGTAAAAGGAGGGCGATGAATTTCTCGCTCACCGCCGTAATGGAGTCTATATCGCCCGACACGTACATCTGCCGGATCGCCTTGTTCGCCACGTCGGCGTAGCTGTTACAGCTATTCAGCACCTCTACATATTCCCTCGCCTTCTCCACGCCGTGGAAACGCCAAGCCAATTTCAGCACCTCATCCGGTTCCTCCGGATAATGCTTGCGAAACGATTTTATGTATTTATCCTTATACATTAATTATATAAACATCTAGCAACTCCATCGGGCGATTTTGAGGATTGTTGATTTGTTTGGATACTTCTTGCGGATATTCGCCTTTAGCATAACCTCGCTTGTATCTTCGGGGCATCATCTAAAAACACTTTGATATATGAACGAAACGACATTCCGAATTCGCCCGTACTCCAAAAGGGAGTTGGCGAGACTCTATTTTCCGGATACGGTCAACGAGGAATCTGCCATTGCGAACCTCCGCAACTTAATGAAGCATAACCCCGACCTGATCGCCGAGTTGAAAAAAGCGTACTATAAGCCTCACAACAAAACGTTTACGCCTAAACAGACAGGCATCATCGTACAGTATCTCGGTGAACCGTAAGCGGGAACTGAAGCCGTTAGTTATTCACTTCCCAAGCCGCTAGTTATTCACTAGGTATAGCCGTTAGTTATTCACTTGACAAGCCATTAGTTATTCACTTCGGAAATGCCTTAAACGAAATAACCGGAATGAAACCGAAAGCATCGGAAAGTGAGGTTTTCGACTTCCTTACTTTTGTATCAGTCAATGACATTGATAAAAATAACAGAGTATTCACTATTAAAATTTTAACATTATGGCACAGCCTTTTTATGCTAGAAAAATCGATTTGAACATTGGCCCTCGTAAGGGAGAAACTGTTTACAGTGCTCAAGCTTATTATTATGGTACAATCACTACCAAGCAGGTGGCTACCCAGATCGCACAAGAGTCGGCCTTGACACCGGCCGACGTGATCGGGGTCATCGAACGTCTCGCTTATTTCTGCCAAACCCACATGGCGCTTGGTTACAAGATCAAGCTGGACGGATTGGGCATCTTCTACAACGAGTTGCTCACCGAGAAAAGCGTAAGCACACCCAAGGAGGTGACAGCCAAGCTGGTGAAAAGTATCCGACCGGCGTTTAACGCCGAGTATACGATCCTTAACGGGACGTTCCGTTATGCGCTCCTGCCCGAGAAAACCAATTTGGTGAGAATCGACTTTAAGGGTGGGGTACCTATCGTAACTCCCGAGGAAGGGGACTCCGAAAGTCCCGACGAGATCTGATCTCCAAGAACTATACATTATTCACCCTCAAATTTGAACAGACATGAGCAATTCAAGTAAAATCGATTGGAAGAAAATAGTCCAAGCTATCGTACAGGCTATTATCGCAGCCTTAACGGCATTAGGTGTATCTTCCTGTGTTTCTCACTTCTAAATTCTAGTGACAATGACGCAAGAAACATTTCCCATGATTGTCGGCGGAGAAGAGACGCTCAACGAGCGTACCCTGCTGACGCAAGTGGAAAGCGGATTGATGATGAATGGGGCGGACTCTGTCCGCTTCATCGTCATACATTGTTCCGCTACCCAAAGTGACCGTGACTATACGGTGGAACAGCTTCTCCGTGACCATAAGGTACGGGGATTCCGTACCATCGGCTATCATTTCTATATCCGCAGGAGTGGAATCGTGACACAGCATCGCCGACTGCTGGAAGTAGGTGCCCATGTCCGTGGACTCAATCGTTGCAGCATAGGTATTTGTTATGAAGGCGGATTGGATGAAAGCGGCAAAACCGCCGATACCCGTACCCCGGAACAGAAGGAGCGATTGAGGGAACTCCTGTGGAAACTCCACACGCTCTTTCCTCATGCGCTAATCGTGGGGCATCGTGACTTGCCCGGCGTAAAAAAAGCTTGTCCCTGCTTCTCGTGCGATGAATATCGTTACTTGTTCCATTAATTAAACCTATCCGGGAAATGTCTAGAGATGATGCCTCGCAACATCCGAGAGACATTTCCCGATATTTTTTCTATATCTATCATATCGTTGCATGACACATTATCCCATCTTCAGATTCTCATCCTTCGATTCCCCCACATTCACGGCAAACACCGTCAACTTATCAACATCGAATATAGCAGGTGGATTTCCGTTATCGTTCAACATTTTCTGCACCCGATCTATACCCCGGTTGAATTTGTTTACATAGCCAAGTATTTTCATGGCTTCCGATATGATGGGATTCCGATAGTCGTTTACAAAAGGAAAATTTTCGGGTCGCGCCTTCCCATATAGTCCACCGGGATTCATTATCTCAATACGGTTTTCAAACTGATAGAACCTTACAGGCATATTTGTCTGTAAGTCGCGATGCATCACTGCATTCATAAGTAGTTCTCTAATGCCCCAATAGGGATAGTTGAATACCGTTTTTTCCCTCAAGATAGATACCGGAACAGGACGCTTTCTTACAACAGAAAGATCGAGGAAGTCATCCAACCTCGGTAACATATCCATAAGACACTTGTCGAAGGTGCGTTCTTCGTCAATGTCACTAGCCTTGTCTGTTCCCTTAAAACGAACAAATTGCAGATAAAAGCCCGGTAAAAAGAATTTTGGGTTTTTGCCAAACAACGTAATTGCAGCATAAGTAGGACAATCATGCTGCCTGTCATATAAACCAAGTGAAGCTAATTGCTCTCTTATGTCACGCTTGTCTTCTTCCAGCAATTCCGGATCTATGGCTTTCGGCAAATAACCAGCTTTTATTTTGTCAACCTGAAGATCATCAAGAGATGCCCGCAAACAGGGAGTAACATCAAAAGTCGCCATATTAGCGGTGCGACGTTCAATTAAAATACGTTCTTCCTCTTCTGAGGCAAAATCCCTTCTGGGACCGATGCGAATAAATGTACGCCCCCTATAACGAATGGGGGTAAAAAAGGAAGGATGAACTTCTGCTACCAACAAATCTCCCTCAGGAAATTCAAAGCGGTCAACATTCATCACCGGAAGCGGCAATATGTTACCATCAGAACGGATGCCCGATATTTTTTTCATTAAAGCATCGTCCACTTTCAGACCAGCCAAGCTGCCATCATCATTAGCTCCAATAATCAAGTATCCATTTTGGCGAGAACCGGGCATATCATTGGCAAAGGCACAGATAGCTTCGCAAAACTTATCCATATTACCGGTAGAAACCGTTTTTTCTATCCGATACGTCTCTGTGCTCTTCAGCAATTGCAGTAATTCTTCTTTTGAGATCATATTTATCCTTCCTTTTTTGCAAAGTACTCATTATACAAAGGAACAAATTATTATCTGCTTTTCCTAATAGACAGGATACTTTTGTAGAATATATACTTCAAGTGCCATAGAAGATATACTTCATCGAAAAAGTAAGTAACACTCCTATTGGCTACATGATGCCTCGCAACATCCGAGAGACATTTCCCGATATTCTTTTCTTCATAACACTTTCTTTCCAAAGCGTAAGGCTATGAATATCAGTTCCACAGAGTTGATAATAGCCGTTTTTCAGTAGCCACTCCGCCTTACCTCGAACCTCCGGACCATATGCACCGATCAAGGAAAGGAGATTCAATTGGAACCTCACGTTCATACCTTTCAATCGCCAATAATCTTTCTCATTCATATAGGTATATCGTTCGGGATGCGCCAGTACAGGTATATAGCCTTTTGCCTTGATCCGAAGCAGAATATTATTTAATCCCATCGGAGGATTAAAATAGGAAGTCTCCACTAGCAAATGTTTTTGAGCCTTGCCAATCGGCAACAAGTCTTCCGAGGCCAATCGCTCCTCAAATAAGTTATCCAACATGTATTCCGCGGCTAAATGGAGAGCTATACCTCCGGAATAATATTGAAGAAGAAGCTGGAAACGTTCTCTCAATTTCTCGCTCGTGTTGGGAATGTCTTCCATGACATGGGGAGTAAGCCAAATAGATTTAACTCCTAGTTTCTCCAAACAATCCAACGTATCCAAAGATTCACCCAACGTCCGTATACCATCATCCACCCCGGGTAATATATGTGAATGGTAATCAGTAAATCCCTCCAAAATACCGCTTCCCACAAGACTGGTCTGCTTTTTGAAAAACCACATCCTATTTATTCCTCTTTCGTATATCCGGCGTAGCCGTAATGGTAGCCATATTTGTAGCCATAACGGTTACCTCCTCCGTCTGTTCCATTTAAGATCAAAGACATGTTGCCGTATTTACGTTCCGTATGGAACTTCTCGACATCCGCTAACAGGTTTCGGTCAAGTAATCCCGCACGGATGATAAACAAGGTCAAGTCTGAGTACTTATTGATAATGGAAGCATCGGCCACGATCTCGACCGGCGGACAATCGATAAAGATATAATCATACTCCATACGGAGCTGTTCCAGCAATGTGGCGAAACGTTCCGAGAATAAAAGTTCCGTAGGGTTTGGGGGGATCGTACCCACGGGAATCACATCCAAACCGGCGATAGTTTCTCCCTTTACGATAATAGAGCTATAATCCGGAACCTGTCCGCTTAGGTAATCGGATATGCCACACTTTGGAGAATGGATATAATCGCTAAGGGATGCTCGACGAAGGTCCATATCTATCGCCAGAACCTTTTTACCTTTTACGGCGAGACTCGTGGAGAGATTCATCGTTATAAAGGTCTTACCGCTACCGGGATTCAAGGAAGATACCATGATAACCTTTGAGTGAGCGTCTTTTCCCATCATGAACTCTAAATTGGTACGTACTACCCGGAATGCCTCATTGATTACGTTGCGGCTTTTTTCCTTGACTACGATTATGGCCTTTTCCTCTTTCTTACGCCGGAAAAAGCCTTTTTTCGCCCGATATGACAAAGGTATCTCTCCAACGAATGGAATGGTCAATCGCTCTATATCTTTTCGCCCGCGAATAGTCGTATTCATATTCTCCAACATAAACAGGATCACGACCGGTATTAACAAGCCGAGCGCAAAAGCTACCAATAAGATATTCTTCTTAACCGGGGCTATAGGAAGCATATTTCCCGTCGGCGGGGTGATCAACCGTGTATTATATGCCGTAAAAGCTTGGGACAACTCATTCTCCTCACGTTTCTGCAACAGGAATAAATACAATGACTCTTTTACCTTTTGCTGACGTTCCACTGATAACAGGTATTTCGCTTGCGAGGGATTAGCGGCGATACGGGCCGTGGTTTGCTTCTCGCTTTGTCGCAAAGTACTAATTTGCGTATTAAGCGTGACTACCAGATTATCAATGGACGAGATGATAGCCGTACGCATGGCCTGCAAGGAATGATCCAGATCCATCACCAACGGATTTCGCTCGCTACTGTTCGCCACTAAATTGTTACGTTGCAACTGCGTCGTATTGTATTCCGATATTTGATTCTCTATATTGGAGCTTTCCAAACCGGAGTTCGCAGGCAGCAACTGGTTCTTGCTGGAGGTGTTCGTCAGGTAGTTCCGGATATAACGGGCCATGGATAATTGGGTGTTCAAGGTTAGGATGCGGGAATTGGTCTCGCTGGATTGCGCCAGATACAAACTGGAGGCCGCTTGCACGTCCGGCAAGAGATTCTCGCTCTTGTAGGTAGAGATATTCTCATCCACGTTTCCCAGCTCTCCCTCGATCACGCCCAGACGCTCATTGATAAACATGGAGGTGCTGATGGCGATCTGGTTCTTGTCTTTTACCCAATTCTCATTATAGACGGATATCAAGGTATTCAATATGTCTTCCGCACGCCGCACACTGACATCCTTAATCGAGAGGTTGATCACCGTTGATTTCTCGTCGCTTAACGCTACGCTCAAATTACCGGAATAGGCGGATAACGTGCCATACAGACCGGATCGCGAGACATAAATCGGCTGAGCGAACGCTCCTTGAAAATAAGGGGTCGGATCTATCGTCAGTTTACCCACCGGAGTCGTAACCAACTCCCGTAACTTACAGGTCATGACCGAGGTCTCTTCAAGCTCCTCACCCTCCCGAATGAAATCGGATAGTTCCACGTTCTCCTCATCCAGCAAACGTAAGGTAAAAGACACGGATTCATTATCTTGCAAATCCGCAAATGAAACAGAGACCGGAAGATCCTGTCCATAAAGGACTTTGCGATAAAAAGCCCCATCCGTATGATAGGCAACATCCAAACGCAATCGATTCACGACATCCAGCATAATCGCAGGAGATTGCAAGGATATCAACTCATTGTTCACATTGGAGTTCGCCTGAAAAAGCCCCAGATCAGAAAAAGAGCCTCCCACCTCGCCGGAAAGAGATTGCCCCTTCGACTCGTCCTTGATCAACAAAGCCGCCGACCGCATATAAACCGGAGGAGTAACCAATACATAAAGAATAGCGACACTTAGCGTTATCCCCAAAGAGATGACAAACCAATACCACTTGGAGAGACAGAGGTAAAACAAGTCCTGAATCCGGATGAAGTCCTCCGGTTGACCCGTTCTAACGTTATTTTGAGCCATAATTTTTTAATGAATGAATTGAATGATCAATTATTATTTGAATACAAGTACGCTAATCGTTGTCAACAAGGAAGCCAGCGATATCCAAAAGGAGGTGGAACGAACATTGTTTCCGTTGACAGTGGACTGACGTGCCCGCACGGTATTCGGCTCCACATAAATCACGTCATTCTGCTGGAGGTTATAGGCAGGAGACGCATACATCTGGCTGGCAGAACAGAGGTTTATCCCATACACCCGTTGCGCTCCATTTTCCTCACGTAATACCATGATCCTATCCCGTTTGCCATAAATCGTCAAATCGCCCGCCATACTGATCGCATCCAACAAGGTCATTTGATCCCGGTCGATATTGAAACGCCCCGGGTTGTTCACCTCACCCAGAATCGATATTGTAAGGTTCATAAACTCAACGGTCACAACCGGGTCTTTCACGTAATTCCCGGTAATCAGCTCATCCTTGATGAAGGCGGCTATCTCTGACCGGCTTTTCCCCGCCACATGGATCTTTCCCAATACAGGAAAATCAATCTCACCCCGATCGTCTACCGTGTAGCCGGACAAGCCACGGCTCGTGCCATCGCCTTGCGATACCTGTCCGACCTGCTGCGACAGGATCGGCAAATTAAACAGGTTGGTCAATTGGGGATCTCGGCTATTCACCAGAATAGAGATCTGATCGCCCGGTCGTATCTTGACTGCCAATGGAGACACTACTTTCTGTTCACTCTCTCCGGGGTAAAGATCTTGGAAATAATTCGTTTGACGCGTAGTGGAACAAGCACTTAAAAGAAATAACAACCCCACTAATCGTATGAAAAAGACATGTGAATAACGAGAATTCTTATTCATGATATATAACTAATTTATTTGACTTCATTGATGCCGCTCTTTCTCTTGATAAAAGAGGATACGCCGGTTGATGATAAGATGTATCAAAGCCCACAATACCATATTTAATACCAGTAACCAAGTAAGGTTTAAGACCGGTTTATATTATTGTTCTCATATTTTTTGAATAAAGCTTTGGGGTATATAGGAGGTAGCCACAGCGCAGACCCCTTGAATGGCAACAACCAAACGGCTATTTTTCTTGATCCGGCAAATATATCCTTCCGCCCCCTTGAATTTGCCGTCAATCACTCTCACACGTTCTCCCCGACAAAACTTGGTACTGTCAGCCCCCAAATATTCCATCCCTTTCTCACCGGACGACGTGACCAACATGAAAATATTCATCTCCCGGTCCGGAATGATAAGTGGCACCTTTTTCAATTCCTTATCTCTTGTATACAGTATCACCTTGTCCGTGAATTGTCGCTGTATCTCCATCGCACGCAACGTCGTAGAATGAAAGAACAGGATTGAACTGATAATTGGTTTACGTATGATCTTTCTTACTCCATTCCGCATGACCACCGCATCCTCACAAGGGAAATAGCAATCGATATCATCCTTCTTGAGGGATTCCTCGATCTCAAAAACTTTGTTATAAAATACTTTTAGCGCAAACCAATGGTTGCCGTCAAGTGTTATTGTTTTCAATGAATTATACCGTTTTTATTCATGTACAAAGAGGATATACCTTCCATTCCTGTATTTCCTTATTTTTTGATTAAAGGATATACAGCAATCAAGGTTAATCCGGCTATTTTTATATAAAATTCCGAAATGAGGACCATTCCTGACTACAGTGAATGGGAAACCCTAACCCTATATTTCTACCGTTTCTTGGTAAGAAACAGTACAAATAGTTATTTATCTTATTATCAAATACATAATATATATATAAACTACTTTTTTACTCGGTTTACTCAATTTGATACTCGAAAAAAGATAAGGTTGTTGTCGAAAAAAGTATACACTCTCATTTTCCACACCAGACAAAGAATAATAGAGAAGAAAACAATTAACGTATTTATATATGCTATTTGTTAACGAGTTACATCAACAGAGGATACAATTTATATCCAAAAATCCCCCCTTTATTTTTTTGTTTTGCAGATTATAATTACATTTGCGACGTATTTCTAAGATTTCTTACCAAGAGACAGTAGAATTTAGGTCTTTTAAAATTCCATTATTCGCATTGTCTATCAACGAGTTATCCAAAGAGTCCAAATAAATAAGAGTTGTCTTCTCGGAGGTATGTCCCATTCCTGCGCTGATAACCGCAACAGGGATATTATGATTGCGTGCAGCGGTAGCCCAACTATGGCGGGGAGTGTATGAAGATAGAGGCAATGTCTCACCGATTAACTTCCCCAATCGCTTTAATTTCTGATTATGGTAATTCAATCCCGTTTGGTATTGCAAGTAAGCCCGATCCGGATTTTCATCGGTAATGATTGGAAATACATAGGGAGTTTTCGAAGAGTCCGATAGATATCGTCTCAAGATCGCCTCTATACAAGGTTCAATTCGCAACGTCAGGTTTTGACCGGTCTTATGGCGACAGTAAGTAATTACCCCTTTACCTATATTTTCTTTTTTCAAATAAGCCATATCCACAAACGCCATCCCTCGAGTACTATAGCTGAATACAAACAAATCCCGAGAGAGAGCCAAAGCCGATGAATAAGACAGGTCAAGTCTCTGCAACTTCAAAATGGTCTTTTCACTAACGGCACGTTTCGATGTCTTGGCGATCCCGGTATATACCTCATGAAAAGGAAAAGCTTGCTCCACAAGTTGCTCTTGTACAGCTTTATTATAAGCGGCACGCAAGATTCTCATATAAAATGAGCTACTATTCTTACTCACTCTCCTTCCCCATAGCCATTTCTCATATTTGCAAGCCGTATCGGAGTCTAATGCGGTGAGAGGTATATCACAATTCTCTAAAAAAGAGGAGAAGCTGTTCAATGTTCGTAAATAATTACGGGAAGTACTGAATTGACCGCTATCATGAAGGAGTCCAATCTCTTTTCTCAAATAGTCCAACATTCCGGTTTCAGTTTTTGGAGATCGAAATCTCCCGATCACATCGGACAAGGTGTATTCATTCCCTACAGCATCTAATTCCCGAATGATTTTCCGGATCGCAGCTAAGTCCGCATTTATTCGTTTCTGATAAGAAAAAATAGTTTTTTCATTGTCAGGCGTAACAACCAACTCTCGTTTCTCCCCATTCCACCAATGAGGAAATATCCGCATATCGGTAGTTATTTGCCTATTCTCCTGTCTGTGACAAAGTTGGTAACAGACAACACCCGCTTTGCCTCTCACCGTCGATGGACGAAACTTTACTTTTATTGTAGCCATACTTTTTTAAGCCAATTTTACACTAGCCAACCCGAAATGTCAATAGGTAGACAATAATAATTATCGTAGAAAATCTATCATAATGTCCTCATTCAGGAGCTATTTAAAACATATGACTCACCCAAAAAGTTGTTTATAGGAGATATCTATCAGATTTTGCTAAAAAGATTGAATTTATGAAAAGAATAGTCTGCAACTAACACTTAATTATTTCGACGATATTCGGTTGGAGTGACCCCATAGCTTTGTTTAAAAGCCGTACTAAAATAACGAGCGCTGGAAAAACCGACACGGTCCGCTACTTCCTGAATACTCATATCCTTATGAGATGAAAGCAACCGAGAAGCCTCGACCATACGAAACCGAATCACATAATCACCAACCGAGACATCCGACAAATGACTGAACTTGCTATAAAGCGTCGTTCTACTCATCGCCATCGCAGAGGCGATAAAAGGCACATTCAAATCCGGATTACTCAAGTTCTCCCGAAGCAACGTATTCAATTTACACATGAATTGTTCGTCCGCATTGCTTGTCGCATCCTCTTTTGGAGAGAATAGACAACCGGACTCACGATAACGCACACGAAGTAGGTCTCGCTGTCTCAATATATTCCGTAGAATCACCAACAAGGAATCTATATCAAACGGCTTCGCCAAATAGATATCCGCCCCTGATTTATACCCCTCTACCGAACTTGCTTGATCCACCCTAGCGGTCAATAGAACCACAGGAATATGGCTAACCGCTACGTCGTTCTTGATTCGGTAACACAGCTCAAAACCATCAGTCCGAGGCATCATGACATCACTGATTACAATATCCGGCTGACATTGCCCCAAGATTTCCCAAGCCTCTTCCCCGTCTCCGGCTACAAAAACCTCCTTAAACTCTGCCTGCAAGACACCGAGTAAGTAGTTACGCAGCTCTATCTCATCTTCAACCACCAACAATGTATATTTAGCAAGCTCCGTATCGACCTGTACTCCGCACACATCTGTTTCCGGCATGTCAGTGCCCTTCACGCTTAAATCGATAACCCTATCCGGTTCCGCAGCAACAAACGCTTGCGTGAAAGGAAGGTCGAAATAGAAAGTGGCACCTCCATCCTCATTATTGTAAGCACCTATACTTCCGCCATGCAACTCTATAAGTTTCCGGGCATAAGCCAACCCGATCCCACTCCCTTTACGGTCGTGTTCACCTTGGTAAAAACAGGTAAAAAGACGGTTTATATCCACATGTCTCAATCCGATCCCCTGGTCCGCAAGGAAAACCCGCACATTCTTATCCATACGCTCCGTACCAATGACTAATGAGGTATCCGGATCGCTGAATTTCATCGCATTTATCAATAAATTAGATAAAACGACACGACATTTGGAAGTATCAAAGGGTACCTTCTCTACCGAAGCATCCAACTGGAACCGCACAGAAATCCTACGGGCTTCGAATTCCATGATAAAATCATCCGTTACCGATCGTATCCAATCGTTAAGATCGTAAAAACGAATATCCATAACATCGCCGTTCGTATCAGACTTCTGGGCATCGAGCACCATATCGACGATCTCCCGCATCCGGCAAGTCTGCAACAACAAACCATCCAATTGCCGGGATACATCTTTATCCGTCACCTTTCCGGATTTCAGCAAACGTTTGAGCGGAGCATAGATCAAAGTAAGCGGCGTACGTAATTCATGGCTGATGTTCACCATGAAACGGACTTTTTCCTCATAAAACTTTCGTTCATGTTCTTTCATGGCCCAAGCAAGTTTCCGTTCTTTGCGTCGCATGACAGACCAGATCATCCCTCCAATTGCCGCAAACGCGATCACCCCCATCGCAATCAGAAACCAAGCGCGTCTCCACAAAGGAGGCTCCACATCTACCGTCAATAATCTCAAAGGAACACTCCAGTCTCCATTCTTCTTGCTATAGGAAACCCATAATTCATAGTTGCCCGGAGAAAGTGCCGGAAATGTAAATGCATGGCTTGAAGTCTCCAACAACTCCTCACGGTCTCCCTTGATGTAAAAACGGAATAATTTCTTCCGCATCAAATCCTTCTCTTTCACGATAACACTTAACCCAAGGGAAACATAATCCCACGGAATGGAAATAGCCTGTTCCCCGGATATACCATCAGGATGAATCGGTAACCCATCTAAAGCCAAATTAATCATGCTCACAGAAAAATCCTCTTCCTCATGAATGTCATAGCCGGGCCGTATCCTAACCAGCCCTTCCACTCCAGAAATATAAATATTACCGGAAGAAGACTCAAAAGCAGGTTCCGGAAGAAACTCACGTGTAAAGATACCGTCAGATTCCCCAAAAACGATTACACGCTTCTCATCCGGCACATACGCATACAACCCTTCATAAGTACTTATCCAAAGACGATCAGAACGATCAAACGCAAGAGACGTTACCCCGATAAAACGATCCTGATCAACCGTATCCAATCTTTCTGAGAGACGGTCATAAACATACAGTCCGGAAGATGTCCCCAACCAAAAACGATTATCCTTATCTTGTTTTACCGCAAGTATCGTACCGATATCCTCATTCCTCACAAATAACGGACGTAGTTGCTTATGCGGGACATCCAACACATACAAAGCCGCGGAAGAGCTTATGTAACAAGAATCGCCTTGTATGAAACGGGGCGCAAGCAAACTTTGTGGTAACAGATCTTCCGATAAAGGCTCAAATTGTTGTTTCCGCCGATTATACACAGACAAATGAATCGGATAAAAGACAAAAATGATCCTCGTCTAAAGGAGATAAACGAATCGAATTACCTCGTAAGAACAAATCCTTTCGCACATGCCCCCAATTTAACAAAAACTCCCGGCATTCTCCGGTATTTTTATTAAAAAGACAAAGCCCTACGCCAAACAAAGATAACAACAATTCCGAATCGCTATACGGCATGATAGACACCACCTTCATCCCCGCAGTCTGAGGATATTTCCGGAAAGTCTCTTTTTGCGGATCAAACAAGTCAAGACCTCCCCCATCCGTTCCTACCCAGATTTTCCCATCACGATCTTCATATATGGAAGTGACCGACTGAAAACTCAAACCGTAAGAAGCCCCGGGAGGAGCATCCCGATAAGTTGTCATAAAAACAGGTTTGATGCCGATCAATCCTCCCCTGATACTACCCGCCCAAACATTATCCTCATCATCGATATACAGACAGGCGAAAGAATTTATCGGCAACGAATGGCGATCGCCCGGAAGATGCATAATCGCTCTTACGGTCTTATTTTTGTAATTATATATATTGATACCACCTCCGTCCGTCGCCAGCCAAAGTTCGCCATCTTTCTCGCACATATCTTGCACGACATTATGAGTCAATCTCTCCGGGGCTTCCAAATGTTCCTGCAATCTCCCCTCTCGATCATAACAAAAAACACCTTTATTATAGATAGCCACCCATATTCTCTTGAATGCATCTATATACATGGAGGGGATATTCCCTTTTGGGATAAACGGCACACGTTCCATATCTCCGGTGTCTAGCGAATACCACCAAAGCCCTTTTTCCAGAAAAGACAGTATGACCTTCCTCTCTTTTTCGTCATACAAATAAGCATAATTAGGCGAAAAGGTAAACGACCTCTCCTCCTTGAACTTGCACCGGATCATTTTCTTTTCCGCATAGGAATAACAAAAAACACCTTGCTTCCCTAAAAAATAGATTCCTTCCGGCATGAGGAGGCTACAGGCAGCAACCATGGGTTGACCGTCTATTTCCTGACGTATAAATTTTCGAGTACCACGATCGAAATATGCCAATCCGCGACTGGTTCCTACCCAAATATTTCCCTCCGCATCTTCCTCCAAAAAAACTATATCATTATAAGGAAGAGAATGCGGGTTCTCCCTCTCCTCCTGATAAACGGTAATCTTTTCCCTATCGAAACGATTCAACCCAAACCGGGTACCAATCCACATAACCCCTCTTTCATCTACCAGCACACATTTTACGGAAGACTGCGATAATCCGTTTTCCAAAGAGATTTGCTTAAAATAATACCTAGGAGCTGCATAAAGAGACTCTGTTAAACACACTAAAAACAGCAATAGATATAATTGTAAAAACTTCCAAAATACTCGCATAGTTGTATATCACCCATTGTTCGGCAAAAATACTAAATCGTCCGAAATATAAGGCTTGCAGAGTATAAAAAACGTTTTTTGAATTTTCACGGACGATTTTGGACTCAAGAAAATATCCTTGAAGCATAGATTTGCAGCAAGTGAAAAATTAAACAAAAAAGCATATCATTAAAAATTATTCTTATGTTACGTACAACGGGTATATATTTTATTATTTTGGTTATGATACTTGTAAAATGTTTCCTTCCGGACGAAAAACCGGAGATCATTCCTTTCCCCTTGCAAAGTGTATCAGACAAAGGTGATTTCACATTCAACAAGGCAACCCTCATCAGTGTAGAAAATGAAAAACAGGCTATGATCGCTCGGGAGTTGACCGATCTGTTCACGCTTTCCGCCGGATTCACCCCGGAAATAAAAATACAAGACAAACGAGCCAATATCATATTCCGCACAGACAGAGAACTAGCGGCCGAACATTATAAACTGAATATAGCCCCCTCTTGTATTCTAATAAAAGCATCCGGACAAAAAGGTTTCTTTTACGCAACGCAAACCTTACGTTTTCTGCTTCCTCCAGCAATAAACAGCCAAACTCAGGTAGAGAATATTCAATGGAACGTACCGGGAATGACCATACTAGATGGCCCCCGATACAGCAATCGGACCGTGGCAATACACACACCTTTCACTCTCATCTCGAAGGATAATCTCAAAGAATTGATCGATCACCTAGCCATGTTAAAAATAAACAGACTTCATTTCACACAAGAAGTTCATGATACGACACCTGAAGGACAGCAAAAAATGAAGGATATGAACCTGTATGCTAAATCCAAGAAGATCACGATCTCAAACGGAACAACACACACCCATGATATCATATCGTATCTCCCGTTCCAAGCAGAGCGACTTATCTGGAAAGCAAATATCTCCGATTGCGATGAGGATAAAAAAAGGTTATTCCAATATTTAGCGCCCATCGCAGAAAGAAGCTGGTCTGGTAATTTGTTAGCCCATCGCCTCACGCAAGATATCGATCAAGATAGGCTTCAATCCGCTTACGAAACATTCCACGGCGATCACCATCAGTATCAATCCCATCAAACGCATCATCACGTTATTTCCCGTCTCTCCCAATATCCGTACCAAACGGGTAGAAGCTTGTAAGATCAAGAACGTGATAAAATAAACCAATGCGATAATACCAATCAACGTACCCTTTAAGCTGAGTGTCGAGGCGTCATCCATAAGCATGATTGCGTTGGCGATCGCTCCCGGACCGCACAACATCGGGATCGCCAGAGGAGTAATGGATATATCATCCGCATAGGTTTTCACCTCTTCCTCTTTCAACTTCGCATTGGAGTAGCGTGCTTGAAGCATATCAAACCCGATCTTGAAGATAATAAAGCCGCCAGCTATGCGAAAGCCGTTCGAAGAGATACCAAAGAACTTAAACAGGAACTGACCGGAGAAAGTAAAAACCATCAAGGTGATAAACGACACGATCGTGGCCCTTCGGACAATCGCTTTCCGCTCATGGTCATTCATACCATTGGTCATGGTCAAGAAAACCGGCATCGTACCGAGTGGATTGGTCAACGTAAAAAACGAAGTGAAACATAATAGGGCGAAAGGTAACAAGTCTTCCATATCAATAATTTTTTAATTGGCTAATGTGCCAATATGCCAATTAGTTGAAGAGAAAATGATTGGCACATTGGTACATAACATATTGTCACATTATTTACTCATCCCAGACCAAATAGGCTGAGACCAACCAATGATTCAGCTTATTCCCATCCACTTCTGCCGCTTCCGGAATACTCACCGTCAGCGTATGATGGCCGGGTTGGATATCCTTCAGCTCCACCTCTTCCGGTATCACGTCCGATCCGGGACACCAATTAGAGCGGGAAAGATCCGAAGACGCCAAGGGTTCCTCTACTTCTTTCTCCGAATATCCCTTCTCGGTGATATAGGAAGCCAGACGCTTTCTCAACCAAACCCCGGTAGCCGGATTAAAACGACGGAAAGAAGCGCAGTCCGTACGCCAAGGAACAAAATTCAAGACTGGAACTCCATCAACAGAGACAATATTCTGTTTTTCCACGAACTCATCACCACCGGAATGACCGCCATGTCCCGTAACGATATATTTCAGACGGACATCACGTGCGCCTTGAGGAATATCAAAATCCAATGACACGTCCTTCCGGGCGAATATATCCGGATATTCCTGCCCGATATAATAAACCGTATTCATCAACGGCTCTACATGTTTCTTCGGCAAAGCGTCGCAAGTCAGATCGGACTCGTCCACATCGATTGTCATGCTAGCGACGTATCCTTCCGGTGTCCATGTATCGATAAAGATCCCAACATAAGCGCCACCTTCCAGAAGAGGATACAAATCGGTTATGTCTTGCTCCCAGCTTACGCTATCCTCCCAATGGTCGACATACACCGGTTTACGATGTTTCGTCAAGCTATCCTCGGGACTACTGTAATGCCCTACTCCGAACGGAGTCATGAAACGCATCAATTCCACGGTAGGTTGATAATCCGTCCCGGGGATGATACCGATCATCTTCTCCAGTTTCACGCTATCCACCGCAGGAAACTCCTTCTCGCCTTTAGCGATATTCAACAAATTAATGCCCGAGGCATTTGGCAATACAAAACAAGAGCCGGATTTATCCCAGCGATCTCCATTCGAAGCTACCGTAACCCGGAGTTTGACGGAAACGTTTCGCTTATATTCCGGCAATGTTACCTTCTTCAAGATAATACGGCCATTCACCAAATGATAGATACTGTCCGGTCCCGGAGCGTTAAAAGCGGCGGGATATACATCCGGAGCGAAACGTACGCGAGTATCATTAAATACCTGTACGGAATAATCTCCCATTGACGGTAATTCTTTATGCCCGCAAGAAGCGGTACATAGAAAAACTCCCGTCAAGGAGACAAATAAAACCAATTTTTTAATCATTTTGTCTAGAATTTAGTAAGCTCCTTAATAAGCTGCTTTTGTCCGGCAGTCTTATCGGCGTGCGTACAAGGACCTGTCACACAGCCGCCCTCGCAAGCCATCACTTCTATAAACTGCGCGGGAGCCTTTCCGGTTTTAGCGTAAGCACGTAATAATGCCACATTTTTCTTTGTCAGGTTGGCTACCTGCACGGCATTTACGTTCTCGTCCTCCAAATAAACCTTAACGGCGTTGATCACACCACCACTTTGGGCGAAGCCATGCGCCTCACGGACAGCGTTAAATAATACAGAGAAAGGCTGGGCCTCCTCGATCTTGATACCCAATCCCTCCAATACGGAACCTACTTCCTCAAACGTAAGTGTAAAATCCACGCACGGATCTAGTTTCACCTCTTTTCGTTTCGCCACGCATGGGCCAACAAACACGATCTTCGCATCCGGATATTTTTCCTTCACGATACGGGCCGTATAATACATCGGAGATCCAGTAGAAGAGATGTATTTCTTTAAATCCGGGATATGTTTCTCGGCCAATTGCACGTAAGACGGACAGCAACTAGTGGTCATGAACGGTTGTCCTTCTTTCAATTTCTCGATCAATTCTTCCGCCTCATGACGGGTGGTTTCCATAGCGCCTTGCGCCACCTCGACCACTTCCTCGAATCCCAAGGATCTGATAGCGCCATACACTTTTTCCTTCGGAGCGCTAAACTGAGCTAAGATAGACGGAGCGACAATCGCTACCATCTGTTCCTTATTCCGCAAGCGTTGCAAGATATCGAATACTTGCGAGATCTCGAAGATAGCACCGAACGGACAAGCATTCACACATTTACCGCAATATATACATTTAGACTCGTCGATATGCTCCACCCCATACTCGTCCTTGCTGATCGCCTTAACCGGACAAACTTCCTCGCAAGGGATCGGGATATAAACGATGGCATGGTACGGACAGCTTTGGTGGCATTTACCACAGCTGATACAAGTTTCATGATCAATCTCGGCCTGACCGTTTTTCTTGAATCGGATAGCGTCCTTCGGGCAGTTCATATAACAACTACGAGCCACGCAACCCCGGCAAAGATTCGTGATCTCATAATTCACGGAGACACAAGAGGAACACGCCTCATCCACTACACACATGATATTTTCCTTCTTATTCTCCGAGCGGAACAAGGCACGCTTCGCATACTCTGAAAGCGGTGTCAACTCATCTTCCTCGTCCTGCATATCAAAACCAAGCAAAGGCAAGGTCTTGTATTTCCAGACGGCACGTTCCTTATGTACACAGCAACGGCCCCTCACTTTCGATTTTCGGGGACTCAACTCGATCGGTAAGCGATCTATTTCTTCTAGAAGACGGTTTTCTTTCCAGAGCTTTACTAACTTCGCCAGCAATCCGTGACGAACAATCATTACGTTGTTGGTAAATGCCATAATGTTATCGTATTTGTGCTTTTAGTATATCGTATATCGCATCACTTCTTTACAAACGCGAAGGTAAATAAAAGTTTCTAAACAGAAAGAAAGCTTTCTTTAAGAATTATCGAGGCACTATGAATATCTCCGCCAAACGGAGGATTTAATTTAGACAAGACAAGTTCCACCTCCGTGATCTGTGGAAATCTCTCTTTCAAAGCCTTCAAGATACGCCCCGCCGCGTGCTCGAGAAGTCTCGAGGGGATAGCCATTTCTGCTTTCACGGTTTCATATACTGTGGCGTAATTGATCGTATCGCTTAAATCGTCGCTCCATACCGCATTCTCCAACGGAGCTGTCAGTATCAAATCTACGATAAAAGTATTCCCAACCCGGGTCTCTTGGGGTGCCACGCCATGATAGGCATAGAATGTCATCCTTCGTAATTCAATCTTTGTTGTCATAATCTTTTAATTTATCTGTAAATGTATAGAAAGTAAACCTTCCTGCAAAAAAATAGTCTTATATTTGTCAACCAAGTAACAACACATTATGATGGGAATAAAACAAAAAGATGAAAATTCCGCAGGCGGATTACACAACGCCTTGGCTGCGGGGACAACGATAAAGGGTAATATTATCACAGAGACAGACTTTCGCTTGGATGGAAAAGTAGAAGGGGACATCAGTTGCAACGGCAAGATCGTTATCGGCCCCAAAGGTAGCGTAACAGGCAATATCGTATCCGAGAATGCTGAGATTCTCGGTGAGGTAGATGGCTCCGTAAAAGTAAGCGCAAAGCTTATTCTAAAATCAACAGCAATTATCAAGGGAGATATATATACCCAATCCCTAGAGATCGAACCAAACGCACGGTTCAACGGAGCCTGCTCGATGTGTTCCGAGAAAAAGAAAGCGGACAAATAGACTGAGGGCCGCACTTTTCGATACGGCCCTTAGTCTTTCTTATTTTCGTCCAGCCTCTTTTATCAACGAGACTATCTTATTATTCAGGTTATCAGCCTGTAAAAGCTGTTCCAACGTAATATGCATCCGGTAGCGCCAATAATGCGTTGAATTCGCAGGAACGTTAATACGCTCGGATTCTATATCCTTTCGCTTGATAGAATCATCCATAGCAAACCAATCCTGCAACGGAATAATCGTCAGCATGGAACGAGTCTTCAAATGATTAGAAATAATCTGGGCAACGATTTCAGCCGTACATTCATCCGGGGCCTCACCGATCCGTTGCAATACATGGTTGTAATAACGCTGTGTCTTCTCCGGATCTTCTTTCCACCAATTACGAAGAGGAGTCATATCATGTGTAGAAGTCGTACAAACGGAATGATAAGGCAAATTAAACATATCGGAAAATTCCCGCTGCGGACTCTTCGGCATACGCTCAATCTCAAGGCTTAGTATTTGCAACTTATTCATAACCTCGGGAACAGAGGCGGGGATCATACCTAGATCCTCTCCACAAACCAACATCTCCGTGGACGCAACCAACGGTGTCAAACGCTTAAACGCTTGCGCCTTCCAAAAATCATTATGGCGATGATAGAAGAAATGCCAGTATAACTGATCGAACGCATAACGGTCGGAACCACTCAATTCCCGATAGATATAGGATTGATTCGCCGAGATCCGGGGATGGAACTTATCGGTCTCTCTTGGGTCACGAAGAAATAATACCTCATTCGCAATCGTAAACAGGCCATTCTTGATCCGTAGGGAAACTGGATCCGCCTTATCCGCAAACAACGCCTCAATCTTCCTTTGCGTATCACAGAACGGTTTTAACACATAATGCCGGGAGGAGGATTGTGCCAAATAAGCACCTATCACCTCTTCTGTATTTTCCTCAAACAATTCCGATAAAAATTGTCGATTGATATGTGGGGTCGTGAAACGAGACTCGTTAAAATTCAATCCATACTGCTCGATCTCTTCTCTCGAGAACGGCAACGCTGGATTGAAATGACCACAAAGCCCTTGCACATATTCACAAGGGACCTCCCATATTCGGAAAAATCCCAAGATGTGATCTATACGGAAACAATCGAAATAATCACTTAACTTAGCGAAGCGTTTTTTCCACCAAGAGAAATTATCTTTCTCCATCGCATCCCAGTTATAAGTCGGGAACAGCCAGTTCTGACCGTTCATGGAAAAGTCATCGGGGGGAGCACCCGCTTGACCATTCATATTAAAATATTTCGGTTCCGTCCAAGCCTCTACACTAGTGCGGCTCACGCCAATGGGTAAGTCACCTTTCAATACAACTCCATTCTTACGGGCATAATCCGATACCGACTTGAACTGGTTGTGCAATACATATTGCAAAAAATAAGAGAACGAGATCTCCGGCCATGCGTCACTATCTTCCCGGCATAGGGCGCGAACACGTGTCTTATTATAAGTAGAATTACCTTGCCATTGAGAGAAATCCGATGTCCCATAACTTTCCCGCAAGAAACAATAAGTAGCGTAAGGCATCAACCATGACTCATTTTGCGCCAAGAACTCTTTAAACTCCGGCGTATCTAATACGGCCTTACCCTCCCCTGCGAAATATTCTTGACAATAACCCAATTTATATTTCAGTACTTCCTCGTAATCAACCGTATCTTTTGCGTTTAATTCTTTTTGCTTCCCTGCATAAAAAGCAGCTCTCTCCGGATCTTTCAAGGTCCCCAAAGCCGATAAATCCACATACATGGGATGAAGGGCATAAATAGAAATAGCGCTATACGGATAGGAATCCACCCAAGTATGGGTCATCGTCGTATCATTCATAGGTAATACTTGAATGATACGTTGGTGCGTCTTTCTAGCCCAATCCACCAACATGTGTAAATCTCCCAAATCACCTACTCCAAAGCTCTTTTCCGAGCGCAAGGAAAAGACGGGGATAACCGAGCCGGCACAACGCCATAACGGTAAGCTATCCCGGAAGTAAAGACCAGATATAACAACGGTCTCACCCTGTTTCTGGGGAACAAGACTTAGAATACGATTCTCATCACTCTCCCAATACAAAGGTTGACGGGAATCATTATCCCAAACCAAAAATTTATATTCTAAAGGATACCGTATCTCCGCAGCGTCTAAATCAATATGCCATTCCGGGAAAGTATCGCAACTCAGCAATAAAGCCTTGTCCGGATGCCAGTTACCTAAGCATTCTTGATTTCCAGTAATGGCTACACACTGATTCTTTTCCACCCGGGGAGCGGATATCTTTATCACCAATTTTCTTCCACTTCTAACGACCCTCTCATGTGTATTGCAGGGATGAGCGAATAAACTTTTGGTGAAAGCCGAAGAATAAAAGGCTAGATTATCCGGACGGATTTGCCAATAATCATAAAGGATGTAAGAATCAGATTGTCCATCCAATACAATCCGGTGATTCTTCTCCCACTCCTCAAAGATCTGCTTATCATTAACACTTAAGAAATATCTATATTCTATATCTTTTATATCGGGTGGAAGATCCAGTTCCAGTTTCCAGTTTCCATCCCCAGAGTAATTCATCTCCTTAGCCAAAGCAGGTTCCCAAGAGCCTAATTCCGGTATGGAGCCCACTACACATAACTTCTGTCCCCAAACGGTATGGAAGTTTATATTAAAAGTGACTTTCATGGTATATAGATTTAGTCAATTATTTAACCGCATTTAGAGGCTCCGCAATTCGTGCAGATCAAACAACCTTCTTGATAAATCAAGGTCTCCAACCCACAGTTCGGACATTTCTGCCCTTTCGCTTCCATGCCGTTCGGTAAATATTTCTTCAAGGCCCGTTCCACGCCATTCTTCCAAGTATTGATAGACTCGCTATTCAACTCCATACCCTGTACCAGTTTTATAACCTGATCGATAGGCATTCCGTAACGGAGCACACCGGAAATCAATTTAGCATAGTTCCAATATTCCGGATTAAACTTGCCATCCAAGCCTTCGATTGTCATTTTATAACCGCGTTTATTCTTGAACTGGAAGTCGTAATGCTTATTACCATCCTCATCATAGCTCTTGATGATCGTACCTTTAGAAACGTTTTTAGGTAACATGATACCCTCGTCATCATCGGCCAAACCGGTAAAGATCTCATACGGACGGCCATTCAACAAGCCGACGAAAGCGATCCATTTCTCACGGTTATTCTGGAATTTTACCACATCCGCATCCAATTCACGAGGACGGGTAGATACGATAACCGGTGGTTGCATGCAGTTGCAATCCTCTTTTTTCTTCTTTTTATCTGTCGCAATCAAGACACCGGAACGAGAACCATCTCGATAAACAGTACATCCTTTACATCCGCATCTCCATGCCTCAACATACAAAGAATCTACCAACTCCTCACTTACATCGTTCGGCAAATTGATCGTTACGCTGATAGAATGGTCCACCCATTTCTGAATGCGTCCTTGCATACGGACTTTTTGTAACCAATCGACATCATTGGAAGTCGCTTTATAATAAGGAGACTTAGCAACTAGCTCCTCCACTTCTTCTTGTGTATATTTCTTACTTGCCGAATAACCATTCGCTTGCATCCACGTTACAAACTTATGATGGAATACGATATACTCCTCGAAAGCGTCGCCTGTCTCATCCACGAAATCCACACGAGCCTCGGAATCGTTCGGGTTTACTTTGCGGCGGCGCTTATATACCGGCAAGAATACCGGCTCTATACCGGAAGTGGTTTGTGTCATCAAGCTAGTCGTTCCCGTCGGAGCGATTGTTAAGCAAGCGATATTACGACGGCCGTATTTCAACATATCCTCATATAAAGCAGGATCAGCCTCACGCAAACGGTTGATGAACGGATTTTTTTCCTCACGCTTCGCATCGAATATCTCAAAGGCACCACGTTCTTTCGCCAACATTACGGATGAACGATAAGCGGCCAAAGCTAATGTCTTTTGTATAAGTTCCGCACAATCGGTTGCTTCTTCTGTTCCATAACGCAAACCTAAAGCGGCAATCATATCGCCTTCCGCCGTAATGCCCACACCTGTACGGCGTCCTTGCAAAGTCTTTCGTTGGATCTTTTCCCACAAATGACGCTCTGTTTGTCTTACCTCCATGGATTCCGGATCCGAGTCGATCTTAGCCAAGATCATCTCGATTTTCTCCGACTCCAAATCAATAATATCATCCATAATCCGCTGGGCCAAACCTACATGCTTCTTGAACAAATCATAATCGAAATAAGCGTCCGGAGTGAACGGATTTACCACATATGAATATAAATTGATCGCTAACAAACGGCAACTATCATACGGACAAAGAGGTATCTCGCCACAAGGATTCGTGGAAACCGTACGGAACCCCAGATCCGCATAGCAGTCTGGTACAGACTCACGTAAGATCGTGTCCCAGAATAGCACACCCGGTTCAGCGGATTTCCAAGCGTTATGAATAATTTTTTTCCATAAGCCAGAAGCATCGATATCCTTCACATAAACGGGAGAATCCGAATCAATTGGATATTGTTGCTTATAGGTACCGCCATTAACCGCGGCATTCATGAAATCATCATCAATCTTCACAGATACATTTGCACCTGTAACCTTACCTTCCGTCATCTTAGCGTCGATAAACGCCTCCGAGTCCGGATGTTTAATAGAAACGCTCAGCATCAAAGCTCCACGACGGCCATCTTGGGCCACCTCACGGGTGGAATTCGAATAACGTTCCATAAACGGAACCAACCCGGTAGAAGTCAACGCAGAATTCTTAACCGGAGAACCTTTCGGGCGAATATGCGAAAGATCATGGCCTACACCACCACGGCGCTTCATTAATTGTACCTGTTCTTCGTCAATACGAATAATCGCACCATACGAATCCGCTTGCCCGTCCAATCCGATAACAAAACAATTAGAGAGTGAGGCAATTTGATAATCATTGCCAATTCCCGTCATCGGACTTCCTTGCGGAACGATGTAGCGGAAATGATCAAACAGGTCGAAAAGTTCTTGTTCCGACAACGGATTCGGATACTTTTTTTCCACACGGGCAATCTCACTTGCCAAGCGATGATGCATATCATTCGGAGATTCCTCATAGATATTTCCAAACGCATCCTTCAAGGCATATTTATTTACCCATACTTTAGCGGCGAGCTCGTCACCGGTAAAGTAATCCAATGAAGCCTTAAACGCTTCGTCAAAAGTGTAAGTTTTACGATCCACAATTATTATATTTATTTTGCGACTGCAAGTTTACGCATACTTTACCAGTTATCCAAATTACCCTACGTTAAAAAGAATACTTATTGAAAAGTTTTCCAAAACCAAACTCGCAACCCCACATTTTCAACTACTTAAACAAAACTAAGCATCAAATAGTTTTCCAAAAAGAAAACTTAACACTTATACGGATCTTCCAAAACAAAGAAGGACGCCTCTTTAGAGAGACGTCCTTATCCTACTATATAGGGATTCTTAATTTAGTTCTTGAGCAAGACCTCGATTTCCTCTACGGAAGACCGGAAAGACTTACTAGTCTCAATCTGGTCTTTGATCGTCTTACAAGCATGCAAGACCGTCGCATGGTCTTTCTTTCCTACGATCTTTCCAATATGGGAAAAAGAGGAGTCCGTATATTTCTTCGCCAAATACATCGTGATCTGACGGGCTTGCACGATCTCACGTTTACGGGAATTAGTCTGGATAACCGATTGCTCCAAGTTGAAATACTTGCAAACGATCTCCTGAATCATCTGTACGGAGATCTGTTTCTTCTCCAACCGAACCGCTTGGCTAACCACACGTTTCGTCAACGGCAGATCGATCTCGCGATTATTGATAACCGCATTAGCCATTAAAGAGACGAGAATACCTTCCAAGTCACGGACATTCTCCGTCACATTATTAGCGATAAAGTTAAAGACCTCATCCGGAATCATGATTCCGTCATGGTTGATCTTATTCTTCAGTATCTTTTTACGTAGATCCAGATCCGGACGGCTCAACTCAGCCGTCAATCCCCATTTTAAACGGGTGATCAAGCGCTCTTCCATCCCTTGCAAATCCACAGGAGGTTTATCAGAAGTCAAGATAAGCTGCTTACCTAACTGGTGCAAGTGGTTGAAAATATGGAAGAATGTATTTTGAGTCTTATCCATACCGATCAACTCCTGTATATCATCCAACAGCAGCACATCGATATTTTGATAGAAATTCAAGAAGTCATTAGTCGTATTCTTACGGATAGCATCTGTAAACTGTACCCGGAACAAATGCGAAGATACATATAACACTTTCTTTTCCGGATGCAACTCCCGGATACGGGTTCCGATCGCATGGCATAAGTGAGTTTTACCCACTCCTGACGGACCAAAAATAAACAACGGGTTAAACGTAGTCTTTCCCGGATTCTGGGCAACAGCCTCACCCGCCGTACGAACCAGCTTATTGCTCGTACCCTCGAAATAATTATCAAAATTATACTTCGGGTTCAACTGAGGGTCCAAATCCTGCGGAGCAGTCGTCATAAAAGGATTCGGAGCCTTGTTAGCGTCCTTGGGAGTGACTTTCTTTACAGCGGTGGAAGCATTCTCCGCCGGATAATCAACCGTACCACCAGTTGTCTTATCCACCATGATACGGTAGTTAAGAATGGTTCCTTGACCGATTACACGATACAATGTAACTTTCAAAACATTAACATACTTCTCTTCCAGATACTCATAGAAGAATTGACTAGGCACCTGTATGGTAAACTTCTTGTCTTCGTATGATAACGGAACGATAGGTACGAACCATGTGTCAAAAGCTGCCTTAGGCACAATATCCTTTATGACCGCAAGGCACTTATTCCACAATGTTTGATAATCAGTCTGCATGTTTTCTTTCTCTCCCACTAATACTTTTTACATTCGGACTACAAAGTTTAGAAATTAATTCCGAAAAAAAAAGTGCTATTTTGTTTGGTAAATATGAATTTTCAATATCCCTTTTAGATTCAGACAGTTACTAATACCCATCTGATTTACTGCTATTTAGATCGACCAATGTTCAAAAACCCTTTATTTTAGAGACCTCTACAAAAGCGTAAACGCTGACGTCCGGTGACGGAATAAGGCCTCAGGAAGTATCTATCTCACTTTACCTAAAGGCCTTATGCGTATAATCAGCAGGAGTCCCCTAACTTTTTGTCTAATTAGAATGATTCTAAATAACGTCTTTTATGCTATGATTTTTTAACATAATCAAAAAACAGAGAAATGCACGTATCTCTTCGGATTCTCCCGCAAATCAAGCAATAGCTTAGAGGCGTTGTCCATCGTGCTGTTCAGATTATCATACAATCCTTTGTCGTTTAACAACAAGCCGATGCTATTATCCGTCGAGTTCAATTTATCCGTAGTCAACTTCAAGTTCGCCAAGGTCGCATTGATGGAATTGACCGTTGTAGCCAAATCCAATTCTTTCAAGTTGGCGCTCACCTCCGAGAAATTATCCGTCATCGTCTTCAAGTTATTCACGATACCCGGTACATCCTTACTCAACATCTGATTCAACTGACGGGTAGACACCTCTAGGTTGCTAGTCGTTTTTTCGATATGATTCAAGGATTGAGCCAAGGCCGGATGAGCGATCAAGGTTTGCAAGCTACCCAAGATCGTGTCGATCTTCGGCAAAAGGTTCTCAACGCTTGGCAAGATCTTCTCCTGTACGGATTGCATCATATCCTCTTCCATTCGTCCCTCAAGCGTAGAACCCGGCTTCAAAAAGTCATCCACGTAAGTGTTCAAATGGATATGCAACTCAGCTCCGCTTAAGAAAGTATTGACAACCGCTATATAACTTCCCTTATTCAGCCTCATCTTATCTTCCAAACTAACCTCAACGATGATCTTACCGGTCGTATCATAGTCATAAATAATATCACGAACCAATCCCACCTTAAAACCATCCACAAATACAGGGCTGGAAATCGTCACCCCCTTTACGTTGCTGAATGATACGTAGTAATGGTTCACCGGTTGAAACAGGTTAATACCCTTCAGATAATTAATGCCTAAATACAATAACGCCAGACTTACGATCGTCACAAGTCCGATCTTCGCCTCTTTAGTGAATACACTTTTCATTTCCTTTATTTATAATGTATAATTTATTCCTAAATCATTAATATTTCACCTTCTTCCCATCCTTAAAAGCGATGATGAAAGCATCTTTAAAATCTTTTGCAATCGTTCGGCGCATCTTCCGGATCGAGTTAAAATCCGAAGTCTCGCCATACGTGTATTTATAGATACCTTTCTCCACATAGAAATCCACGTTCTTGTACCCCTTAAATAACCGGGAGTTCGCAGGAAGCTTCTTATTGGAAGTCAAGAATTGTATCTTATATATAACCTTTCCTTTCGTGTTCCTGTTCACGGAAGTGGTAGAAGAAACTGAGGTTTTCTGTCTTGTGGCTTGCTGTTTTTTATTTAAGATATCAGCCTCGCTCCCCGGAGGCGGAGTTTTCTCATTCGCTACGGGAGCAACGACAGCTCCGGAAATATTTCCTTTACGACGATCGTAATTCTTCTTATATTTGCAAAAAGCATCGTACAACGCTTCCGCCAATTTATTTTGTCCGGCGGCGGTTCTCATGAACTGCTCTTCTTGACGATTCGAGATATACCCCAACTCGACCAGAACACTGGGCATGCTCGTTTTACGAAGCACCAAAAAACCAGCCTGTCTTACGCCACGGTCCACCCGCTTACAAGCCCCGAACGATTTCTGTATCTCGGAAGCCAGACTAATACTTTGCTCCATATGCTTATTCTGCATAAACTCGAAAATGATATAGGACTCCGAAGAGTTCGGGTCAAATCCCTCATACCGTTGTTGATAATTATCCTCCAACAAGATCGCTGAGTTCTCACTCATAGCCACCTCTAAGTTCTCTTCGCTACGGGCCAAACCCAGCGTATACGTCTCCGTACCTTGCACGGTACTTCCACGCTTTACGGCATTCGTATGGATAGACACGAAAAGATCCGCCTTATTGCGGTTCGCTATATTCGCACGTTCGTCCAACTCGATAAAACGATCCGTCTTACGAGTATAGATCACACGCACATCCTCCGCGTTATTCTCTATCAATCGACCCAATTTTAAGGCGACAGCGAGATTTATCTCCTTCTCATTAACATTCGCCCCTCTAGCTCCCGGGTCCTTACCGCCATGCCCGGCATCGATCACGACCGTAAAAGTCTTCTCTCTCGCCTGAAGTCCGGGCAAGAAAAAAAACAACGCAAATAGCAAGTTAATATATAGAAAAGACTTTTTGCTCACTTTCTAAAATTATCGCAAATTTGGAGACAAATGTAGCGCTTTTTTGCTGATTGACAGATATCTTTTTTTATAATTAAAACAAAAAAAGAGGGCAGTTTCGAAACTACCCTCTTTCATGATATATTAAAGTATCTATTATTCAGAAACAACCTCGAAAGGAACCTCAACGGAAACCTCTTTGTGAAGTTTCAAAACAGCCTTATAGCTACCTACTTCCTTAACAGACTCCTTGATATAGATAATTTTACGATCGATATTCTCGAAACCAGCCTTAGCCAAAGCCTCAGCAACTTGGATATTCGTCACAGAACCGAAGATCGTACCTGTAGAGCTAGTCTTAGCACCAATCGTCAAAGCTACACCCTCTAACTTAGCGGCCAAAGTCTGAGCGTCTTCCTTGATCTTAGCCAATTTGTGGGCACGTTGCTTCAAGTTCTCAGCCAATACTTTCTTAGCAGACTCTGAAGCGATCACTGCCTTACCCGTGGGGATTAGAAAGTTACGTCCGTAACCGTCTTTTACTGTTACGATATCGTCTTTGTAGCCTAAATTCACTACATCTTCTTTCAAAATAACTTGCATATTCTGTCTCCTCTTAATTAATTATTTCATCAAATCGGTCACGTAAGGAAGCAAAGCCAAGTGACGAGCACGCTTTACAGCCTGAGCCACACGACGTTGGAACTTCAAGGAAGTACCAGTGATACGACGCGGAAGGATCTTACCTTGCTCGTTCAAGAATTTCTTCAAGAATTCAGGATCCTTATAATCGATATACTTGATACCGTTCTTTTTGAAACGGCAATATTTTTTCTTCTTAACGTCTACTGAAGGCGGAGTTAAATATCTGATTTCTGATTGAGTTGCTGCCATAATTAATTATTCTCCTTTACTGTTTCTTTAGATGATTTCAGATTTCTTCTCTTAGCTGCATATTCTGCGGCATACTTGTCTTGACGGAAAGTCAAGAAGCGGATCACACGCTCGTCACGACGGAAGTTCAACTCCAACGTAGCGATAACACTAGGATCTGCCTTGAATTCAACCAACTGGTAGAAGCCTGTTGTCTTCTTGTCGATAGGATAAGCTAACTTGCGCAAGCCCCAGTTCTCTTCATTCACGATCTCAGCTCCTTGAGCTTTCAGAAGGTTCGTGAATTTCTCTACCGCTTCCTTCATCTGAGCGTCAGACAAAACGGGAGTCAAAATGAAAACGGTTTCGTAATTGTTCATAAAACGCTGTTTAATATTGATTAATAAAAAATTTTGCGGTGCAAAGGTAGTGATTATTTCGTAACTGACAAACAAATACATATTATTAAAAAGAAAAAACTTTCGCTTAACCTATTTTAATACAAAAAAAATCCACACCCACTCATTCGGGATTCTTTTTGCCCGTCTAAAGGTAAAAACATTTTCTTGACATAAAAAGAAAAGAACCGTATCAACAAAACAAGAATTCATTTCTTGATTCCATTAATACGGTTCTCCAATCCTAATTTTTACCAACACACAATATTTACACAAGTTCTTTTTTCCATGCAATCTCGACTCCTTCTTTTTGAATCCATTGCTGGAAATCCGTTAGCATATTCTTATCGCTGCGAATAATACGAGCGGATATTTGCTTTTTACTGGCATAGGTAATTAATAAACCTACAGCTTCTCCTATTCCCCACTCTACTGGATGGGTACGATAACACCCATTTGTTATGTGAGTCGTCCCTATATTTTTACATGCAGGGAACAAATTATTTACCCGCTGTGGTAATAAAGCACCTAACGGTATTTGAAAACGAAGAGAGTTGAAATCTATATAATTGTCTCCTCCACAAGAAGGATGCAAATCTATATGATAATAACCAATACCAACACTATCATAAAATGCAGCAGCAGTTGTTTCTCCTGATATCAACTTCCTATTCTCTTCGCCCACATGCTCCTCTAAAATTCTAAATTCCGCTTTAATGCGGCGTGACTCCCTTATATAAGGATATTTAGCCATTCCATCTTTCGTACCAAGCAAATTTTTACGGAGCCTTAATCCCTTCCAACCAACACCACCATCTGGTCGTGGGGCTTCAGTCTGTAGCCAATATAACAATGAAAGATTCAAAGCTTTTGCGGCATCCACATGCTTCTGAAATTCATTCTCGGGCACATCTATAATATTCCCTAACATATAATCATTCTGAGGCCAATTAACAAGAGTCGTGCTCCCTTGGTAAGTACCTGGAAGAAAATTATGCTGATCTATAATTCTACGATACATCCAAAAGTTAAAAGCATCCGTTGGTGTTCCATCAGGAATACAGACGGCATGATTAGGTTTTAATGTAGATGGTGTCGGATAGGTCATACTCAACAATTTACCCGGCCATGCAGGAGTTAAATTTGGTATATAGTTAGCCCAAAACGTATAATTATCTGGCTTATCGATTGTCCAATCTTCTCCCGGTATGTATTCCATCGCAAAACAAACAGTAAAAGCCTGATTATTCAAAGGATTTGACTGCTTAGCAGCATGCAGCTCTTTTGTATCTTCTTGCGACTCCGAACCTGTTACATATTCAGTCTTCGTCAGTGGTAGTAAATCACCACACTCTGTCGCATCCACAAAATAGGGAGCGGTCAAGGTTACAAGTTCTCCATTTTGTCTATCTCGTACAGTAACAGCTAACACTTCATCTCCCTGCACATCGGAACTTTGAGCCTTATGATTTAACAAAATTTGTAATTTTCCCGCACTAACATAAGGCATTAGCATTTCCATCAAGACCTCCACAGAAACCATCGGTTCATGGCATATTTTAGATACACCACCATTACCCGGATTTAGATATGGATTATTACGAGCCGCCTCTGTTAAATGATAATGATACCGATAAAAATCACGTATTTTATTTCTATACATTCGATAAGATGCGGTAGCTCCACCAGACTCAATCCATTTATGTTCGTCTGGCGGTACACCTTGCTGAGAAACCTGTCCACCAATCCAATCCGTTTCTTCCGTAAGAATTACATTCATACCATTTCTACAAGCGGCTAACGCAGTTGCACAACCGCCCATTCCTCCTCCAACAACCACAATATCAGCTTTCATTTCCTCTACTTTCGCTCCTCCTTCAATCGGCATGGAAGAGGAAATCTTATTCCCTTTTTGGCAAGCTGTCACAAGAGGAAGCAAAAGCGAGCTTCCTCCTGTCAATAAACTATAAGTCAAAAAATCTCGTCGTTTCATATTTTAATACCCTTTATTTTGAACTAATTTAGGATTACGATCCAATTCTTGTTGAGGAATAGGCCATAACTCAAATTTAGCATCCCAATAACGATTTGCGTCCCTTACTTTCAATTTCTCTTTATAAGACTCATAATCAGGAATATCATTTAAATCATGACGATCCGATTTCTTAAAATAAGGAATATCGGTCTCAGACAAACCTTTATAACGAATTTCCTCGATAGGACGACCATACATCGGTTTCTCATTTTCTAAATCCCCAATTCCCCATCTTCTCATATCGATCAGATGCAATCCTTCAATAGCGAATTCTACCTTACGCTCTCTTCTTACTAATTGACGCATTTTCTCTATATTTCCGATTCTATCAGCCGATACATTGGGCATCCCTACACGATTTCGTACTTGATTGATAGCGTCATAAACGCTCTGATCCAACTCCCCTAGTTCAATCTTCGCTTCCGCATAACCAAGTAAGATTTCCGCATACCGCATGATTGGTACATTTTGACTTGTATAGCTAATATTTTGAGATGTTTCTTTACTATATTTAGCTATAATATAACCACACCCGGCATTGGTAAAACTAGCCCAAGCTGCAGCGCTATTTATATCATCATTATTTCTAACCTCCCATTCACCAGTCGTATAATTATATTGTTGTGTCTCGTCATCATAGGCATTGATAATAACGGTATTCAAAGAACCATTATTACAAGTAGCTGTATCTCCATGCATCCATAAAGTAGCCTTGAAACGAGGGTCCCTGTTCTTTTGTGGGTGATGTACATCATATAGTGGAGATTCATCAATACGTTTCCCATCTATACATTCATAAGTATCTGCCAACAGCATACTCGGATGTCGAGACGTTTGTCCTTGCATACGAGAGACAAAACCAAATCCAGTCCAATTCCTGTGAACATTCGTACCATCAACATTATAGATCATCTCCAAAATCATCTCGTTTCGGACATCTGCTTTCGCCTGTCCTTCCACGACAAACAAATCCTCGTAGTTCAATGCCAGCAAACGTTTCCCGATCACTTTTGAGGCTGCTTCAGCGGCTATTTTAAAATATTCAGTACTTTTTCCTCCGAAATCTAAACTCCCCCCTAATAAAGCCATACGATTGATAAGACCATACGCAAATGATTTATCAACACGTCCTCTATCCATTGCGATCCAATCTAGATATTCGGTAGCTTCATTACATTCGTTTATAATAAAATCCAATATTTTAACCCTTGATGTTTTTTCCACCTCATACTGATCGGAAGTGGGAGGTTCTGTATAAAAAGGCACATCCCCCCATAAAGCGATTAACAGATAATAATAATACGCTCTTAACACACGGACCTCCGATACATACTGTAAAGACTTCTTACTAAGATCATCCATATTCGGCCTCACTCCTGTTAAAAATGCGTTTGCTCTCGCTACGTTCGTATAAAGTTGGGACCAGAATTTAAGTATATCGTTGTTATCCGCATTTAAACCACCTCCCGCACCAATCGTCGTATTCTCATTTCTTTCCAGAGCTAGCCCTGTATAAAAATCAAAGATTGTCGTATGGGCGAGTTCTCCTACAACCTGCATATATAAGTTCGAATATACACCAGTTGCCCCTTCTCTGATTGCGTTCTCATTTGTATAAAATCCCTCGTTTGTGTAAGACGGATTCGTATCTTCTACATCCAAAAAATCACTGCATGATATATTAATAAAAACAAGTAACACGCAAATCGTATAAATGAATCTGTATCTTTTCATAACCTTTCCTTTAAAATTTTATATCGACACCAAATGTATAAACCTGAGTAACCGGATAATAAGATGATACATCACCTTCAGGATCATATCCTTTATATCCTTTTGCTATTGTGAGTAGATTTTGGCCGCTTAGATAAAATCGCACATTACTAAGCCCTGATTTACCTAATATATTCTTAGGCAATGAATAACCTACACTCACGTTCTTTAAACGCATATAAGCCCCACTCTTTACCCAAAAAGAAGAAGGAATATTATTCATGTTTCCTCCGCCTGAACCATCAATCAATAATAGAGGATATTCTGCATTTCGATTCTCTTCAGACCAAGAATCCAACTGATGTTCGTAAACAGTACCTCCCATCCAAAACGGCCTTGCTCCTGCTCCGTTAAAGAATATATCCCGTTTACCCACTCCTTGTAAAAACACATTAAAGTCAAAGTTATTCCATTCCGCACCTAGATTCAGACTAAAAGAATAACGTGGTTGTGGATCACCGATAATCGTACGATCCGCATCTGTTATCTGGCCATCAGGTACCCCTTCAGGGCCACTAATATCCTTATATTTTATATATCCGGGCTTTACATTATCTTTATTATTCCCATAAACTGGATAGTTATTAATCTCCTCTTTAGACTGGAAATATCCATCAGCCACATATCCATACCAAGAACTTATAGGGAATCCCTCTTGTGTCGTATTATTATCATTAATATACTTATTTCCATACAGATCCGTCACCTCATTTTTTACATCGGATAACATAGCCCTAATGTTATATTTCACTTTTCCTATCCGATCATGCCACATCATGCTTAAATCCCAACCGTTATTTCTCATATTGCCCGCATTCTCCCATGGAGAAGTCAAACCAACCGCATAAGTCACGGGAAATTGTTGCAACATATCGCTAATTTCACGGATGTAATAATCAAACGTCACATCCAAACGGGTATTAAAAGCGGTAATATCCAATCCAAAATCAAACTGCTGTGATTTCTCCCAAGAGATTTCAGGATTAGACAACGCATTGGAATAAATTCCTGTAGTATAATTTTTACTATCTCCAAACCAATACGAGGCATCCAAGGCTAATACAGACGCATATGGATAATAGTCCTTGAGGTCTTGGTTTCCTAAAGAACCATACGAAGCACGGATCTTCAAATTATCAATCGCATCTTTTAATGGATCGAAGAAATGTTCCTCTGATATTCGCCATCCAATAGACACTGAAGGAAAAAATCCCCAGCGATTTTTAGCAGTGAACCTTGATGAGCCATCGTAACGTCCGGTAAGTTCGATTAAATATTTGTCCGCAAAAGTATAATTAAAGCGAGCGAAATATGACATCATAGTCAATTTAGAACTATTACCATTAACCATAGAGGAAGAGGCATCCCCATGATTCATTTCCTCGTAGCCATCATAGTAATAATTATTACGTGAACCACCAAACGACTTATTTTTGAACTCATCGGTTTGAAATCCCAAAAAGCCCTTAAAATAATGCCTTTCATTGAAAGTATTTTCATAAGTCACCTGAGCGTTAAACTGGTTCTTAATCAACTGATACCACTCCTCATACCTAGATTTAGTCGTAGGATAAGTCATGATAAAATTACCACCCTCATAAGTATCATAGGTATTCTGAAACTTATCTTGTTTATTCTCATACCGCCTGCTGGCATAACTGGCCAAGATCTCCATACCTTTGATTGGTGTCAAAGCGAGAGTTCCTTTTACATCTATATCATTATTATCTACGACCTTAACCCCACCATCAATCGCTTGCGCTAACGGATTGATACCATTTTGGCCATTTCCCCAAGTTCCATCATTATTAACAGCCCCAAAAAGAGGTGTAAAACGCAACGTACTATTTATAATATTATTTGTTCCACTCGTCGGGTCTTTTTGAATGCTTCTACGGATATTCAGGTTTAAACCCGCCCTAAGCCACTCTGTTAGCTTAACGTCCGTGTTTGAACGAATAGCAGTACGTTTGAACGAATTATTTGGTATTAAACCATCCTCATAATTATAGGAAGCATTGACAAATGTCTTTAACACATCACTACCACCACTAACACTAAGTGAATGATTATGTGTTAACGTGATTTCATCAAATACTAAATCTTTCCAATTCGTATCATACCTATGAATATTATCTGCCCCAGAAGTTTTATAGGCATTAATTACCTCTTCCGAATATTGAGGGGCTTGATTATTATTAACGCACGCTTGATTGATAGCCTCCATATAAGTGACCGCATCTACGGGATTAGGAGTCGAGGTAGGCGTACGAAAACCTACATAACCATTATAAGAGACCGATAATTTATTTTCTTTAGCCCTTTTGGTTGTCACCAAAATGACACCATTAGAGGCACGAGATCCATAGATCGACGCTGATGCAGCATCTTTCAATACAGAGACAGACTCTATCGCATTCATATCGACAGAGTTCATATCCCCCTCAACTCCATCTATCAATACCAAAGGCTCACTATTTGAATTGATCGATCCCGTTCCTCGGATTTGGATGGAGGCCGTCGCTCCCGGAGCTCCGGAACTTTGGGTAACAACCATACCCGGTATCAAGCCTTGTAAGGCTTGAGATGAACTGGAAAGGTTTCGCTTCGTTAAATCCTGACTAGAAATACTTTGCACCGCTCCCGTCAGATTTACCTTCTTTTGTGTTCCATATCCAACAACGACCACCTCGTCTAAAGCTTGCGTATCCTCGCCAAGTTTAACGGAGAAATCGGTCTTTCCTGAGACCGATAATTCTTGCGTATTATAGCCGATATATGAGACTTGAAGAGTAGCATTACCGCTTACCTCTAACGTGAATTTCCCATCAATATCAGTGATAGTTCCGTTTGCAGTCCCCTTCTCCACAACATTTGCACCAATCACAGGGATACCTTGGTTATCGACAATCACACCCGATACTCTTTTTCTGTCTTTCGTGGTATCATCCGCTTTCTCCGGTACAATAAGTATGTAATTTCCATTTGTCTTATATGTGTACCCCGTATTCTTTAACAATTGCGATAAGGCCAACAAGACTTCCATTTCTTTTTGATCCATCAAGACCTTTCTCGACACATCCAATTGACTGTCATTATAGGCTATCTTATAAGTCGAGACTGACTCTAGTTTCTCAAATGCTTGTTTTAAAGAGATAAAACCGTCATGAAATGTCACTTTTTGCGCATCAATAGGCAAACTCCGAACCATAGCAAGACTCAAACAAAGAATAGTGATACATATAGATTTATTCCTGTTCATGCGATATTAGATTTTTTAGTTAAACATTTATATTTCCTTCTATAGTACGTACTCGTTATTAGGACAAGGAATACGAAGGATACACCTAACAGAATAAAGTTAACAAATGTAAAACACAGAACATTGAGTAATAGAAATTCCAAAGGACACAAACACCAAACTGTTTATCGAAAGCTCGTATCTATTGTTCAGCTCGACAAACAAACAGTGAGATAAAGTTTTTACTTCTAATTGGTAAACACACTCGTTTCTATATATACTTTCACTTTTAAAAGAAGACTAAGAAATATACATTTTAATCAATATAGACTCCATCCTCTTTGATCTGATACTCTAAACCAGGTACTATCTCCTTGAGCAGCATCATGATGTTCACCAATGACTCATTCTTATTGAAATGGATCGTAAGCCGGTTGGAATGATAAGCGGAGGTACGCAAATGCACCTTCACATTATAGACACGTTCCAAGGTTTTTAAAATATCCTCGAAAGAATCGTTGTTAAACAACAAGCCTCCCTCTTTCCATGCCGAGTAATCCGAGCCCACCACCTGCCGCACGTCCACCTTTCCCCGGGAAGGGATGTAGACAAGCTGCTCGTTAGGACTCAATATACATGGAGCCACCGAGGGATCATCAGGAAGGATCTTCAAGGAACCTTCCTCCAAGGTTGTCGTTATCTTCTCTTGGTCCGAGTAAGCGGATAAATTAAACTCGGTACCCAACACTTGTACCCGCATCGCTTTCGTCCGCACAATGAAAGGTTGCTCAGGACGTTTTCGCACCTTGAAATATCCCTCTCCCACCAGATAGATCTCTCGCTTATCCCCGATAAAGTCGGATGGATAAAGCAGCAAGGTACCGGAATTCAACCAGACCTCGCTACCATCGGGCAAGGTGATCCGCTCCCGCTTGCCGGAAGGTACGAACCGCTCCATAAAAGCGAGCTGCCTGACATCCCGTGCGTCTCTATATAGATAATAAGAAACACCCAACGACAACAAAGGGATCAGCCAGATAGCGGCGATACGCACCCATGCCGGGATACGCAGACAGGGACGGGGCCTCACGTCCAATGTATTCTCCAACCGGGTGAAAGCCATCTCGCTTCGTTTATCCGCCTCCGGAAAACCGATCTCATTCCAGATCTCCCGTAAAACCTCTTCCTTTTCCCGTTCGTCTCCCGGCTCCGCCAATCGTTGATGTACCCGATCCACCATCTCCCCGGAGAACGAATGATGGAAAAAGTATTTTAATATCTTTTTTATAGGACTCATTCCTGCTTTTCTATTTTATCTTGTTTATAGGACCTACTTTTCTCACTTTACCCTCAATTCATTAACATATCATAACAAGAAGGAAAGTCAATACTACGTTCCGCAATTCCCTTAACGCTAGATTCAAATGTTTTTCCACGGTCTTTTTTGAGAGTTGTAAATTCTCGGCGATCTCTGTGTTCGACAATCCCTCATTACGGCTCATCCGGTAGATCATCCTCCGCTGTGGCGGCATGGTCTCTACAATCATATCCACCAACAATCGCAAATCCTTAGCGACTAAATCCTCATAAGGCGTACTTCGCTCCTCGTCTTCCTCCGAAGCACTCTCCAAGCTCACGAGATTCACCCGGCGGGATTCGATATAATTGAACGCCGTATGCTTCGCCAGCACATAGAGGTAGGAACCGAACGTCCTCACTTCCGTGAAACGACTCCGATGCGTCCAAAGCTTTAGGAAAATCTCTTGGGTCAAGTCCTCGGCATCGTTCTCGGACTTCACGAGTCCCAGCACGAAATAATAGACTTTCAGATGGTAACGCATGAACAATTCCCGGAAAGCGGTATGACTTCCAGCGGCAAATTGTTCTAAAATGGATTTTTCATCTGTCATCTCGATTAACTCCTTTCACGATACGGTGGGAGCAAATAAAGTAATAATAACCGGCCGTAAGAACGTTTTTTTTGTTAATAAACACAAAATTGAAAGGAATCCACTGTATATCAAGCCCTCCCTTCCCGAAGATTTAAGGCTTCTAAAGGCATCCTTTAGCCGTTTTCTCCGTACCTATTCATATTCTACCATCCGTTGTATGATCATCCACCAACTGTTAGAAGATCATGCAACGGATGGTAGATGATCATACAACAGCTGATAGAATATGAAAGTCTACGCTCGAAATCCTTTAAATGTAGGTTTCTTTCGCCTAATGTGTGATGAAGAATCGCTTACCGCTTCCTTATGTTCTTTTTTTTGTCTAAGTTTGTTCCTTCAATGACATTCAATATGTATTGGTTACATCATTCTATCAATTTACTCAAGATCGTGCCCTTTTTGGGCGGTTGGTTATCCGACCGGTTGCTGGGAGACCCGGAAGGTTGGCCCCATCCTATCGTATGGTTTGGCAAAGCGATCAGCGCCGGAGAGAAAGAGTTGAATAAAGGCTCCGAGCGGGTCCTAAAAGGCGGCATACTGGCAGTCGTGCTTATCCTTGGCGTGTATTTAATCTGCGAGTGGATATTGTCGTGGGCTTGGATCATACATCCGCAGTTCAGTGGGTTGCTGACGGCTGTCGGCGTATTTTATTGCCTATCCGGGAAGACGCTTATTAAGGAAGTGAAGGCGGTGTTCGAGGCCGTGGACCGTAGCACGGAAGAAGGACGGCGGCAAGTGGCGCGGATCGTTGGGAGGGATACCTCGAACCTGTCGCCGCAAGAGATACGGGCGGCTGCGTTGGAGACCTTGTCCGAGAACCTGAGCGACGGCGTGATCGCCCCGATGTTTTGGTTCGCCCTGCTGGGGTTGCCGGGGATGATGGCTTACAAGATGGTGAACACGCTGGACTCGATGATCGGTTATAAGAATGATCGTTACCTTGAGTTCGGACGGATAGCGGCACAAATCGACGATATCACCAATTACATCCCGGCCCGCCTCACGGCCTATTTGATATTGCTGGTCTCCAATAATTGGGGGAAAAGGGATTTCGTACGGCGTTTCGGCCCTGAACACGCAAGCCCCAATTCCGGTTATCCAGAAGCGGCCTTGGCGGCGGTCTTGGACTGCCAGTTCGGGGGGACGCACGATTATTTCGGCAAACCGGTGGAGAAGCCTTATATCGGGACGAACGCGAGGCCTTTCACGACCGAGGATATGCGTATCGCCATTCAAGTGAATAGCAATACGGAACTGTTGATGGGTGTGATCGTCACTCTTATTTTACTAATAATATAATATTAATAATATGGAAATTAGATTAAACAAACTGATAAGCGAAGCCGGTGTTTGCTCACGCCGGGAAGCAGACAATTTCATCGAGATGGAACGGGTAACCGTAAACGGCAAGCAACCGCACGTAGGCCAGAAGGTCACGGCGGAGGATGTCGTATTGGTGGACGGTGAACGCTTGAACGTAGAGAAATATATCCGCCTGCAAGAGGAGGAGAAAAAGGAGGTGCAGCAAGAAAAAGAATTACTCGGCACGCTCCGGAAAGCGAAACCCGAGAACAAGGGAGGCCGTGAAGGCGCTAAAATGGAGAAGTTCGGAAAGTTCAATAAATACGCTGCCGCCCGTAAGGCGCAGAAAGTGGGAGGCTGGAAATCCAAGACCGCCAAGCTTACCGACGAGGAGAAGTTATTGCGGGATGCCTTACGCCCCAAGTTCGGAAAGGCACTGAGCAAATCGGCGGTGGCGCAGCGGATCGCCGCCAACCCGAAATCGGCCGCCCTTCGGAAGACGAGCAAGAACAATCCGATCAACAAGGCTAAACGTGCCGCCCACCGGAAAAACAGGAATCACGAAGGCGATGAATAAGAAAGTGATCTTAGTGACTGGAGGACAGCGGTCCGGCAAGAGCGGATACGCACAGAGGCTCGCCTTATCGCTGTCGCCCAACCCGGTTTACCTAGCTACCTCCCGAATCTGGGACGAGGAGTTCCGGAAGCGGGTGGAACGCCACCAGCGAGACCGTGGACCCGAGTGGACCAATATAGAGGAGGAGAAATACTTGAGCCGCCACGATCTTACCGATCGTGTCGTGGTGATCGATTGCGTAACCCTTTGGGGGACAAATTTCTTCTTCGACAATCAAAGCGACGTGGAATTATCCCTCTCCCTCCTCAAAGCGGAGTTCGATAAACTCTCCCGGCAAGATGCCTACCTGATCTTCGTGACGAACGAGCTGGGTATGGGAGGCGTGCCGATAGACGAGGTGCAACGTAAATTTACCGATATGCAAGGCTGGCTCAACCAATATATCGCCTCTAAAGCGGACGAGGTTGTCTTGATGGTCAGCGGAATCCCCGTCAAGATCAAGGAATAAGAACAACGACTTATATAAAATACTACTATCATGATACAATTTCACATCGAGGCCCCGGACAAAGGGCTGGAGGCCGCTTTACAAGACAAGATCGATAATCTGACAAAGCCGAAAGGCTCATTGGGAACGCTCGAGGCGCTCGCCCAGCAAGTGGGATTGATTCAGCAGACCTTATCGCCAGTCTTGCGTCATCCCGTGAACGTAATCTATGCTTCGGATCACGGCATCGCCGACGAGGGCGTAAGCAAATCTCCCAAGGAGGTAACTCGCCAAGTGATCCATAATTTCTTGAACGGTGGGGCGGGAGTTTGCTACCTTGCCCGCCAGCATGGTTTTGAGTTGAAGATCGTGGATGGCGGCGTGGATTACGATTTCCCCGTTATCCCCCAACTTATCGACCGCAAGGTGCGCAAGGGAGGAACCCGTAACTTTCTTCACGAGGCGGCCATGACCGTGGAGGAAATGGAGAAAGCCCTTCAATACGGAGCCGATATCGTGACGGATTGTTACAACGAAGGCTGTAACGTGATCAGTTTCGGAGAGATGGGTATCGGCAATACGGCGGCTTCCAGCATGTGGATGACTTGCCTCACGCAAATCCCATTGATCGACTGTGTGGGGGCCGGTAGCGGACTGGACAGCGAAGGCGTACGGCATAAATACAACGTACTGAAACGCTCGTTGGAGAATTACAAAGGGGATGGAAGCGCCTTGGATGTAATGCGCTACTTCGGAGGGTATGAGATGGTTATGGCTGTAGGAGGCATGTTGCGTGCCGCCGAACTGAAGATGATTATCCTCGTGGATGGTTTTATCATGACGAATTGCGTATTGGTGGCTTCCCGCTTATATCCGGAAATGCAATCGTATTGCGTATTCGGGCATTGCGGCGACGAGGCCGGACATAAACGGATACTGGATTTCTTGGGGGCAAAAGCATTGCTCGATCTAGGGCTACGGCTGGGAGAAGGCTCCGGCTCGGTATGCGCTTACCCGATACTCGACTCCGCCGTTCGCATGATCAACGAGATGCATAGTTTCAAGCAAGCGGCAATCACCAAATATTTCTGATATGTTGCGGATACTCGCTGCGTTTATATTCTTTACCCGGTTACCGTTCTGGCGGTTGGCGGAGGTTCCGGCGGCCTGTTTCAAGAATATCGTGAGCCATTGGGCGTTGGTCGGTTGGCTGACGGCTGGTTTGTCGGTATTGGTATTGTACGCTACCTCCTTGATTCTTCCGCCATCCGTGGCGATCTTATGCGCCATGATTACCCGATTGCTGATAACCGGCTGCCTGCATGAGGACGGGCTGGCGGATTTCTTCGACGGTTTCGGCGGCGGCACGAGCCGGGAACGCATATTGGCGATCATGAAAGACTCGCATATAGGTAGCTATGGGGTAATCGGACTGATTTTCTACTTCGGACTATTCTACCTACTAGTAAGCAGTCTCCCGATCGAGCTAGCGGGATGTGCCATACTGGCTGGAGATCCTTTTTGCAAAGGCGTCTCCAGCATGATCATCAATCGCCTGCCTTACGCGAGGAAAGAGGAGGAAGCCAAGAACAAGACCGTATATAGCCGAATGATCTCTCGAGAATATGTATTTAGCATCATTTGTGCTTTCTTACCATTATTATGGCTTCCCCAACCTGTTTACTTACTAGCGGGTATATTCCCGGTTATCACTTGGTACTTCCTCACCTCTTTCATGAAGAGAAAGATACAAGGATATACGGGAGACTGCTGTGGAGCGACTTTTCTTCTTTGTGAGTTAAGCTTCTATATGGGTTTCGTGATCATCTATCAAACTATATAATTATGGAGATTTATTTAATCAGACATACCTCTGTCGATGTTCCCGCCGGCTACGCCTACGGGCAAACCGATGTTCCATTGAAACCGACCTTCGAGGAAGAGGCGGAAGAGGTAAAAAAAGGCTTGAGCGATCATACGTTCGATAAGGTTTGGACAAGTCCCCTTACCCGCTGCGTGCGCTTAGCTAATTATTGCGGCTTTCCGGAGGCGGAGAGAGAAGACCGTATCAAGGAGGTGAATTTCGGGGAATGGGAAATGAAATCGTGGAATGAGCTATCCTCCGATCCCCGCTCAGAGGCTTGGTTTAAGGATTGGGTTAATAACCCGACTCCAAACGGTGAATCCCTACAAGATCAATACGACCGGGTTAGCGACTTCTTGAATGAGCTTCGCAAAAGCGGGCTGCAAAAGGTATGCCTATTCGCGCATGGCGGGGTATTGACTTGTGCCCGGGTCTACGCTGGCGAATATCCTTTGCAAGATGCTTTTAAGAACGTACCCTCTTACGGGGCTATCGTAAAATTAGTGCTGGATTAACCAAAATCCGGCACATTTCGAAAGGATAAGATGCGGCACGCCACATCTCTACAACGGATGGTGTATATAACAAAAAAAGGAGCCAATCTTTCGACTGACTCCTCTCACCTAAGACGGCGGCGACCTACTCTTCCACTGTTACGCAGTACCATCGGCGTGACGAGGCTTAACTTCTCTGTTCGGAATGGGAAGAGGTGGATCCCTCGTGCTATAGCCACCTTAATATCATTATCAAGAT
>Ga0129309_1000252_pt1 | contig 47620 bp, 40 predicted proteins | sample L1105metagenome_FD_94439 | JGI IMG/M metagenome (GOLD analysis project Ga0129309, IMG submission 94439) | Ring-tailed lemur group fecal microbial communities from Wisconsin, USA - L1105 metagenome | ecosystem: Host-associated > Mammals > Digestive system > Large intestine > Fecal | place: USA...
CAACAAGCGTAGAGTTCGCTGATGACATCTCTCCGGCAATAACAGTCAGCTGCGCGGCTTCGGTGGCTGCAGGCTGGCCGTTGAAGAGCGGCATGACACGAAGCTCGCCCGTCTTTCCGCCTGTAGTTAACGTAGCAACATAGGAACCGTCACCTTTTTCGGTCCAACTGGAAACGGTCGCCCCTTCAGAGGCGGTCCCCGTCAAACTTGCCGACAACGAAAGACCACTGATAGCGTTGCCATGCGCATCTTTCGCCACCAGCGTTACGGTTGTGCTTTCACCGGCTTTTACGTGATCTTCTGCGACAGAGACTTTCGACTGGTTTGAAGATAATGCATCAGCCACCACGGTTACTTTTGCCGCATTTGCTGCCGCGTCCTGCCCATTGAGCTTCGGCATAACGTCTAATTCACCCGCCGTAGTGCCGAGAGAAATCTGCGCAGTCCAGGTCCCGTCGCCATTATCCGTCCAGCCTGATGCCGTAGAACCAGCAGCAGCTGCGCCCGATAATGACGGTGCATCCGGATTGAGGCCAGTTACAGGGTTGTCATTAGCATCTTTTGCCGTCCAGATTGCCGTAACTGTACCGCCAACCACCGGTTTATCAGGATTCAGTGTGATGGACGAATGTGCTGCATCAAGCGGCCCGGCAACAAACTTCAGCGTTTGTTGTAATGTGCCCAGCTGATACTGCTCGCTGAAGGCACGCACAACAACGTTTCCGGCACGGGTCGAAGAAACCGTGGCGCTGTAAACCCCTGGTTTTATTTCCGAAATGGCACCAACGGTTACACCATTAGTGTCTTGCGGAACAAGTCGCAGGCGGCTGGCTTCTCCCGTCACCGGATTACCCTCGGAGTCCACCGCTGTCAGTGTCAGCGTGTAGGCTTGCTGACCATCAGCAACCACATCACCTGACGGCTCGTTAGCACTCAGGGTGGAGTTTGACACATCCATCATCGTGGCCCGCAGTTCTGCAGTGACAGTTTTGCTCATGTCATCAACGCTAACAGTAATCGTTGCCTCACCTGACTGCGTTCCGGTAGTAAAGACAGACTGATACACCCCTGCTTCAGTTTCGGTGAACTCACCCAGTGTTGGCTTTGCCTGTGATTTAGTGGCCTTCAGGGTACGAGTCACAATATTTCCAGCCGGTTTGAAGGTTAGTTCAGTCTTGATCTGATCTTTCATGCCCGTGACTGGCTGGCCCTCGGCGTCGCGCAGAGACAGCACCAGCGGCTTTTGCTCATTACCGTTAGCAAGCATTTGAATACGGCTCTGACCGTCAAGCGTTAACGCCGTACGATCGGCGCTCATACCAGCTCCGCTAATAACTACTTCTGTCTGCACACGTTTCGAGGCATTGCCTTTGTTATCGTAGGCAATCGCTGAAATCGCATAATAATTGTCTTTGCCTGCCTGATAAGCCGGGAGCGTCACTTGCCACTGATTGCCCTGCCCCGTAATTTTTCCGCCTGCGGCCAGCAAAGACGGCGCTTCCCATTGCACATTTTTCAGACCGTGAGTTGCTTTGCTGACCACAAGCCCCAGGGAAACCGTCTGGCCGCCCTTGCCTTCAATACGCTCAGGCAGAGCAATACGGATCACTTCAGATTTGCGATACTCAAGAACGATATTGTTATTACGCTCAACCAGGTCATAGCGGCTGCCTGCCAGCATTCGACGCTCGCGAATGCTGTCTGTATCGAGTTGTTTTTCCAGAGGTTCGCCAATCCGATAATTAACTTCCAGGCCAAAGCGAGTGTCATTCTCACCACTCTTGCCCTGCTTATGCCCGGCACTCAGGGTCAGAAGAGGCACTGGCGTGTAATTCACTTCAGCGGTAATCGCATGTGGATCTTTCTGGCGTTTATCTTTACCAAACAGCCCGACTTCATCGCCATAATACTGTTCATACATCAGGCTTGCGCCAAGCTGCGGCCAGGCAGGTAAATAGCCCTCAGCACGAATATCCCAGCCATTCGCCGGGCGTTCCTGATAATCCTCAACATCCGGCGATGTTTTCCAGCCAGAAGCCCGGATATAACCATTGGCGCTCAGTTTCAAATAATCACGCCAGTATTCCGCACCAACACCAATGCGGGTATGACTACGGGATAAATCATGATCGATAAAAGTATTCACCCCCGCCATCCAGTCATTTTCTGAAAAATGACGCCAGCCAAAACCAATATTTGACTGAGTACGATCGTCGGTACGATGTATTGCCCCCTGAGTGAACAACATATTTGTCGGTGTATCATAAATCGGATAAAGCATTTCCAGCGAAGAGTCCTTCAGCGAGAAATTTTTATCGACATTCAGTTTGACGCGCGCAGTACCGTATTTCCCGAGCCACTCCTGAATTTCCTGGTTAGCTTTAGCGGTGGCCATTCCGGTAATAAAGTTACGTGTCGCATCGCTATCTGGCTGACTGCTTAAAAATGTCCCGGCATTAGCGGCAAGCGACGCGACATTTTTCTCCACGTTATTATCAGCAGTTACCGTAGTATTTTCCATGCTCAACCGTGGCTGAACCGCATGCTGCGCACGTGCTGCCATTACTGGCGTAAAGGTGACAGCGAGTGGAAAAAGAACCTGAACAGAGATATTTGCCCACGCCACGCAGCGGGCCAGAACTGAATAACGAAATCGTGGCTGTTTATTGTCTGTTTTATAACGTGACATTGAGATAATTTCCTGATGAACGAATTAACGAACATAGGCAGACACAAATAATGGCGTCTGCTTGTCAGAAAAACCGGGGATTTCCCGGTTTCCTTTTCCACAGAAAAGGAAATACCTTTATGTAAGAAAGTACACCGCCACCTAATATATCCAGTGTCTGTAGCCACTCATCAGGTGGTTGGGCGCGGGATTATATTTTTATTTATGGGTAAAAATTTAGCTTTTTGTGCAAGTCATTAAATAGATACTTAAGTTATATTTCTTACTCTGCGGGCAGTGAATAATTCATTATTCAGAGTGAATAATAATGACCCGTCTTTAATTAACTGCTATTGGGAGTACGTCGAAGTAAGTATATACGCCGGGATAAACCAATATATTTTTTATGGACATTCATTTTTATTCATCGGACTGTAAATTCCGGGGATATCGAACTTGCACGACTAATCTCAACCCTCAAACAGATTTATGAATTTTGTTCATAACCCCTGACAAATCCTGCCGTCTAATCGAGCTCTTCCCTTTACGTTATGCTTCTCATGAACGATAACGGAAGGATAACACCATGCAAAAAGTAAAACTGAACAACGGTATTGAAATGCCCCTGTTGGGCTTTGGTGTATTTCAGATGACCGATGCCGCCGAATGCGAAAGAGCGGTCATTGACGCTATTAACAGCGGTTATCGACTGATTGACACCGCCGCCTCTTATCAAAATGAAATCCAGGTCGGGAACGCACTGAAACAAAGCTGTATCGCCCGTAACGAACTCTTTGTCACCACGAAACTCTGGTTGCAGGATACCAGTTACGAAGGGGCCAAAGCCCAGTTCGAACGCTCTCTGAATCGACTGCAACTTGATTACGTTGACCTGTACTTGATTCACCAGCCATATGGCGATGTCCACGGAGCCTGGCGTGCCATGGAAGAGCTGCAACAGGCCGGTAAAATTCGCGCTATTGGCGTCAGTAACTTCCATCCTGACCGACTGGCAGACCTTATCGCTTTTAATAACGTCGTTCCGGCGGTAAACCAGGTTGAAGTTAACCCTTTCAATCAGCAGCTACAGGCCGTTCCCTGGATGCAAAGTCGTGGCATTCAGCCAGAAGCCTGGGCACCGTTTGCGGAAGGGAAAAATGGTCTGTTCCAGCATCCTGTTCTCACGGCAATTGGCGAGAAGTATGGCAAAAGCGTGGGCCAGGTAGTTCTGCGCTGGATCTACCAACGAGGCATTGTTTCACTGGCAAAATCAGTGCGAAAAGAACGCATGGAAGAGAACATCAACATTCTCGATTTTGAACTCAGCCCTGAAGATATGCTGCAAATTACCGCCCTGGATACCGCAACCAGCGCGTTCTTCTCTCACCGCGATCCCGCAATGGTGGAATGGCTGACTGGCCGCAAACTTGATGTTTAAGCCGCGATAAAAGAGGTATTCATTCAATGCAAAAACGTTATCTAGGTAAATCCGGACTCGAAGTCTCCGCCCTTGGGCTCGGTTGCATGGGCTTAAGCCACGGCTACGGCCCGGCGACCGATACCCGTCAGGCTATCGAACTTATTCGTGCTGCGGTTGAACGTGGCGTCACCTTCTTCGATACCGCCGAAGTGTATGGTCCGTATCTGAATGAAGAAGTGGTCGGCGAAGCCTTAAAACCGTTTCGTGACCGCGTGGTAATTGCCACTAAATTCGGTTTTACCTTCGGCAATGATAATAAGCAGCAGATTTTAAACAGCCGTCCGGAACATATCCGTGAAGCCGTTGAAGGATCATTACGTCGTCTGAAAACAGATGTTATTGACCTGCTGTATCAACACCGTGTTGATCCAGATGTTCCTATTGAAGATGTTGCAGGAACGGTGAAAGACCTCATCGCAGAAGGTAAGGTCAAACATTTCGGCCTGTCTGAAGCAGGAGCACAAACCATTCGTCGTGCACATGCGGTACAACCTGTCACCGCCCTGCAAAGCGAATATTCCATGTGGTGGCGTGAGCCTGAACAGGAAATTCTGCCGTTGCTGGAGGAACTGGGAATTGGTTTTGTCCCCTTCAGCCCACTAGGTAAAGGTTTCCTGACAGGGGCGATTAAGCCGGGAACCACTTTCGGCAAAGATGATTACCGCAGCACCGTACCGCGTTTCGCAGCACAAGCCATTGAAGCCAATGAAAAACTGGTCACCTTGTTAGGTGAACTGGCTGCGGAGAAAGGGGTAACGTCTGCACAAATTGCACTGGCATGGCTATTAGCACAAAAGCCGTGGATTGTTCCCATCCCTGGCACCACTAAACTGCACCGGCTGGAAGAAAACCTGGCCGCTGCTGACATTGTTCTTTCGCAGAAAGATACGCAGCAGATAAGCGAGGCGCTGGAAACAATTAAAATCGTCGGTGAACGTTACTCGCCTGAACATCAGGCACGCGTAGGCCGCTAATACCCAAACGGGTCCAGGATAAAGGACCCGTTATTCGGTGTAGCGAAGCGCATCGATCAACAACGCAAAAGCTGGCGGATGCTGCTTGCGGCTGGGGTAGTAAAGATAATACCCAGGAAAAGTTGGACACCACTCCTGTAACACCTGAATAAGCTTGCCTGACTCTATATACTCCTGAACCATGTCTTCAGGGACACAAGCGATCCCAAACCCTGATAACGCGGCATCAATTCTTTCTGGCAATGGACTACACGTCAGTTGCCCATCAACCTTAACGCGAAGCGGTTTCCCTTCTCGCTCGAACTCCCAGTGGTAAAGCCCACCGGCAGTTGGCAAACGCATGTTGATGCAGCGATGATTTTGTAGCTCGTGAGGCGTTTCAGGCGCAGGGTTTGCAGCAAAATACGCCGGAGCTCCCACCACAGCCATCCGCATATCTGGTCCAATCCTGACTGCAACCATATCTTTATCAACATTTTCACCCAGTCGTATCCCGGCATCAAAACGGCCTTCAACAATATCGACAAAACCGTTATCCACCACCAGTTCGACATTGATTTCGGGATACTCTCTGAGAAAAGGTTTTAGCTTCGGCCAGACCAGACTTCGCGCGGCATGTTCCCCGGCAGATAACCGAATATTCCCGGAGGGCGTGCCGTTCAATTGAATAAGTGATTCCAGTTCCTGTTCAAGCTCGTCAATACGCGGTTCAAGGCAGGCAATGATTCTCTCCCCCGCTTCTGTGGGAGCCACACTGCGGGTAGTCCGTGTCAGGAGGCGGATATTGAGCCTTTCCTCCAGAGCCTTCATTGCATGGCTAAGTGCAGACTGAGAGACGCCGAGTTTGCCCGCTGCTTTGGTAAAACTTCGCTCTCTTGCCACCACAAGAAAGATTTGCAGTTCGTTGAAGTTTTCTTTGAGCATTGGCGATTTCCTTGTAGAAGCATCCTCTTCACACACACTCATGAAGGGGGGCATAGATGCTATTATTTTAACCACATTATTAGTAACAATGATAATCTGGCTGTATCGAAAATAATTCTAAACTTTCAGGAGATTTATTATGAATAAACGTATCCTCACGATTGCGCCATTCTTCTTACCGATATTCTGACACACATCATTAACTTTCTATTTTTACTCTTTTCTCCACCATAAAATCAATAAAAGCACGAACTTTAGAGGGCATTCTCACCCGTGATGAAACATATATATAAAATCCAGGAAATGAAACGGCCCAATCCTCAAGAATCGGCTGTAACTTGCCCGCATTGATATGTTCAGCGATTGCAAAATCCAGATGTTGAATGATACCCGTTCCATTCAGCGCCATTCGTATCATGCTTTCGTCATTATTAGAAATATACTTACCTGACACCTCTATTTCGAACTCTTCATTACCCCCCACAACATTCGAAAACTCCCATGCTGAGAGTGCACCGCTACTTTTATGCCGCAACCGAAGACAATTATGGTTACTCAATTCCTGAGGAGTTTCAGGAATACCGTGTTCTTTTAAATAATCTGGCGATGCCACAGTAACCAGTTTAATAAGCGGAGAAACAGGAACGGCAGTCATATGCTCATCCAGTCCTTGCTCAAGACGTATGCCCACATCACAGCCGTCCGCAATAATGTTAGATAAACCGTCATCCATAATGAGTTCTATCTTTGTTTTGGGGTAACGAGTAAGAAACTCGCCAATATGAGGTTCAACAAGCATCCTTGCTGCAACACGGGAGGAATTTATTCTCAACAGTCCTGTAGGTTCAAGTTGGGTATCACCGACATCTTTCAACGCATCATCAATTTGCCCCAAAGCCGACACCAGCACTTCATACAGATGCTGTCCTTCCTCAGTAAGCGACATATTGCGGGTCGTACGGTATATCAGCTTGGTGTTAAGACGTTCCTCAAGAGATTTTAAATTCTGGGACAATGCGGCCCGCGTAATACCCATTTCAGAGGCTGCTCTGGAAAAACTGCCGGCACGAACAATCAGCGCAAACCAGGCAAGAGAAGGCAAAATTGAAGGCTCTATTTTCATCATTGTAAACCTTAACTTAACACTGTGATAGATATTAGACCATTGATGATAACCAATACAAGTCATACTATTACGCCGTTCGCGATATGAACACGAATGCCAGTTGCGGATAATAGAAATGATATTTAAATCTGTTTAGGCAAATCCCTGGAGCTTGAAATGAAAACTGTTTCGATAAAACACACTTACTGGGATATAGCTGCTGATATCTATTTCCCTGACGATTTTAATAGTGAAAAAAAGTATCCTGCCATTATCAGTGCCCATCCAATTGGAAGCTGCAAAGAACAGACATCGGGTAGTGTGTATGGTGCCGCCCTGGCAAAAGCTGGCTTTATCGTCATTGCTTTTGATGCCAGTTTTCAGGGAAGCAGCGGTGGAGAACCGCGTTATCTGGAAGATCCAACAATGCGAGTAAAAGACTTCAGCATTGTCGTTGATTACCTTACCACCTTACCTTACGTTGATGCCGGGCGTATTGGTGTACTGGGTATTTGTGGTGGAGGTGGATATGCCATTAATGCCGCAATGACAGAACGTCGGATTAAAGCCATTGGTACTGTCACGGGTGCAAACTACGGGCGTCTTATGCGTGAGGGATTTACAGCGTTTAATCCTATCGGAGCACTCGAAGCAATGGCGCAACAAAGAACAGACGAAGCTAACGGCGCAAAACTTCGCGTAGATGATTTGCTCCCTTCTTCTCCGGAAGCAGCTCTTGAAGCGGGATTAACAGAAATAGACCTTTTTGAAGCAACAGAATATTATCGTTCGCCACGAGGCTGTGCGCCTAATGGGGTAAATCGTTCGCTATTTTCACATCAGACTGTTGCCGTAGGCTGGGATGCTTTTCATCTTGCAGAAGTCCTGTTAACTCAACCACTAATGGTTGTAGTGGGCGATAGAGTGGGCGCTTTTGGTGCCTATCGTGACGGCTGCGAAATTATTGGTCGTGCAGCCTCAAAACATAAAGAGCTGGTCGTGGTTGAAGGTTATTCACATTACGACCTGTATGATAAGCCAGAACCTGTGAAACAGGCGCTCGATAAATTAATTCCTTTTTACAAAACACATTTGTAATAACCTTGCAGGGAGATTCATTATCTCCCTGACATTTATCCTTTATTGACTACACGACAATAATAAAATTACTCAAAAAGAATTCTATTAAAGGAAAAAAGCATCAAAAAGTAGCAACTCAACTTATTAAGATTATACGCATTAAAATCAGATAAACATTTGAGGTATTGTTATGACAAATAAACACCCATCATTGTTTTCTCCTTTTATGCTGACAGAAAAAATAAAGCTACGTAATCGTATCGTTATGGCTCCTATGACAACCTGGTCAGCTAATCCTGATGGAACCATCTCTGAGCAAGAACTCGAATTTTATAAACGTCGCTCACAAAATGTTGGTTTAGTAATAACAGGATGTACCTATGTCACGCCAAGCGGCATTGGGTTTACTCATGAATTTGCCGCGTATGACGACCGTTTCATTAACAGCCTTGAAAAGTTAGCAGCTGCAGCCAAAAGTGGCGGTGCTCCGGCTATTTTGCAGATTTTCCACGCCGGTAATAAAGCCATCCCGGAGCTTGTGCCAAATAACGATGTTATTAGTGCCAGCGCATCAAGCGTAAAATCTGGTGACTTTATGAAGAGAGTGGTACAAAGCAGGGAAATGACTGAAAACGAAATTCAGGAAACCATTAGAGCATTCGGAGATGTCACAAAAAGGGCGATTAAAGCAGGTTTTGATGGCGTTGAACTTCATGGTGCGCACGGATTCCTTCTGCAGAATTTCTTCTCCCCTCTATTTAACCAGCGTAATGACCGATGGGGAGGAGATCTTGAAGGACGTATGCGCTTCCCGCTGGCCGTATTACAGGAAGTAAAAAATGTAGTCTATGAATATGCGACAAAGCCCTTTGCTATCGGTTACAGAATATCTCCTGAAGAATCTGTAACAGGGGGGCTGCGGATAGAGGATACTTATAAACTTCTTGATCGACTCATTTCATCCGGTATTTCGTATATACATACCTCGCTGGTCAGTATTAACGATAGCTACCCTGTTGAGTCGCCAAATGGCCCCCGAACTATTGAATTGATTTTAAATCATATTGCAGGCAGAGTGCCGGTAATCGCCGCAGGTAAAATACGCACACCGTCTCAGGCTCAAGAAGCAATTTCCGCTGGCCTGCCACTTGTTGCGATCGGTAAAGGGCTGGTGATAAATCCAGAATGGGTGACTTTAGCTGAATCAGGTAGAAGTCATGAAATTCAAACAGCCCTTAATCCACAACGCGTTCCTGAATTAACCATTCCGGATAAACTATGGGATCAAATTCAGGCATCGAAAGGAACTGGCTGGTTTCCGTTAATGGATTAAATATCGATTACTCTCCCGAGAGTAAAACTATCAAATCAATGAATAACCGATACAGCCTCGCAAATTCTTTCAGATAATTAACCCGTCACTGCGGCACGTTCTCTCGCAAGGCGTGCCTGCAGTGTAATCCAGTATGTATCCGGCATAGTTGACGGTTTAATAGACTCAATTCCTCTCCCTGGTTACCTACAACGATATCTTGTATAACACCCCAGGAGATACGACGTTACGATGAGATGCGATATGCTCCTCAGCGCCAATCAACGCCAGGACTGGGCCAGTCTTGAGATCAGACTCATTCCCGTAACTGATTTCAGGCGACATATATCAATGACGTTGGGGCAATAAAAGATAGCCGATGTAATACATCTATTCAAATTTGTGATACATGTCAAAAAATTGGTTGACCAAACTCGTTATTTATATAAGGGCACTTACGAAGTGCACTCTTTTTTAAAGCGAGGAAGTACCAATGAAAGAGAATAAAGTACAGCAAATCAGTCATAAACTGATTAATATCGTTGTTTTTGTCGCAATTGTAGAATACGCCTATTTATTTCTCCATTTCTATTAATAACGGCAATAAACTGTTCACTTCAGTGATATTTAAAATATGCATCCTCTCCCTTTTTTGTAAGTAATTATTATATCCGTGGGAGAGGAATACACATTGTCAGGTAATCAATCATGCTGCAATAAATCATCGGCCAGTAAAGTGGAGATAGCCTCCATTCTCGAAAAATCCATACTCTCAGCGAAACCATCATCAATCACTCATCCAGGCGTTTATGGGAGCGTCGCCAATGGCTGCTAACAATGCCAGACTTCCCCGTTGCGGAAATTCCACATCCCACAAATAGTCACAGTGATTGGGTGTTGAAATGATCCGGATGAGCATGTATCTTTAAGGTTATGTTATAACATAACAGGTAAAAATGATGAAACCCAATATCCATCCTGAGTATCGTACTGTGGTGTTCCACGACACCAGCGTTGATGAGTACTTTAAAATCGGCTCGACTATCAAAACAGACCGTGAGATTGAGCTGGATGGCGTAACGTATCCGTACGTAACAATTGATGTCTCTTCGAAATCGCACCCGTTCTATACAGGGAAGCTGAGAACAGTGGCATCAGAAGGAAATGTTGCACGGTTCACCCAACGTTTTGGTCGTTTTGTTAGCACGAAAAAGGGGGCATGATGAAAGTCCTTAACTCTCTGCGTACCGCAAAAGAACGCCATCCAGACTGTCAGATTGTGAAGCGAAAAGGACGGCTGTATGTGATTTGTAAATCTAATCCACGTTTTAAGGCCGTTCAGGGTCGTAAGAAAAAACGTTGATTCAAAATTCGACGAATTAACGATATTTGTCTGATTAATAATCAGACCGGATTAATGTTGGTGTATTTATTACACCAGCATTAATTTTCCTGGGGATGTATCTTCCTGTTCATTTAAGGTCAACTGCCTGACGTTTCTCTCCGAATATTCCATTATATTAATGTTGACTTGTTGACCAGTTTCGCCCTGTATGCTGGCATCAACTCTATTTTAGACTGAACACGCCACTCAGTTTCCTCCCTTTGCGACGCAGCCTGCATTTACACTCAAACTGTTAAGATGATAAATGTGGTAAATCTGTTGGTACTGACATAAAAACGTTTACGCCACAGGAACGGCCAGATCCATCGGTAACCCCATCGCCGACGTTCGAGTGCCAGTTAGAGTAACGCGCACAGATGACTGAATGCAGTGCCCTGGCAAAGAGGCCATCGTTCCTGTGACAACTGGCAGTCTTCGTTTAACTTCACTTAATTTGGCTCTTGGGGGGCTTACCGGACAGATGACGTACTTACACCTGTTTAATTTTTCATCACTTATTGGGATGAACACCCATAACCATTTTGTGCGGCATGTTAATCCATTAAAACACCTTACTGATTGGCAAATCATCTTTAATTATGACTTATGATAGTTTTATATTCTATTTCTTGTCATTTAAACTTGTTTTTTTACTAGTCCATTACACAACACATTAAGACTATTCCTAACACCTCAGGGCAAAGTTCCTGGCTAATATAAAATGCAAGTAAGAATTGAACGTTATATTGCCAATAACCTTATGAAACTGAATGTCTTTTTCTTCTTATCAAAAAAGCAATATTTTCATTTTTTGTAAATATTGACTTAACCATGGAATTCATTTTCTGTTCACATATTGACACTCATCAGGAAAAAAACATAAATTTAAACCTAATCGAAATAATTAAAACTTAATCTCGTTTAACCTATATTGATATGTGCTACGTATCTTATTTACTTCCGATTTACTAAAGAAACTGAATGTACCTGTAAAAATTACAGGTTTGGAAAGTAGTGACATGGCAAAATGATTACAGCAGGGACTATGAGGTTAAAAACCATATGGAATGTCAAAACCGTTCTGATAAATACATCTGGTCTCCCCATGACGCCTACTTCTATAAAGGACTATCTGAACTGATTGTGGATATCGACAGATTAATTTATCTATCGCTGGAGAAAATCAGAAAAGATTTCGTGTTTATCAATCTCAATACGGATTCTTTAACTGAGTTTATAAACCGTGATAATGAGTGGTTATCCGCGGTAAAGGGGAAACAGGTCGTATTGATTGCGGCCAGAAAGTCAGAAGCCTTAGCAAATTATTGGTATTACAACAGCAATATTAGGGGCGTGGTATACGCTGGACTGAGTCGTGATATTAGAAAAGAACTGGCCTATGTGATTAATGGCAGGTTCCTGAGAAAAGATATTAAGAAAGATAAAATCACTGACCGGGAAATGGAAATTATCCGCATGACGGCTCAGGGAATGCTGCCTAAATCGATTGCCAGAATTGAAAATTGTAGTGTGAAGACAGTGTATACCCATCGGCGGAATGCAGAGGCCAAGCTGTACTCAAAATTATATAAGTTGGTTCAGTAAACTCCAGGCAAGTTAGTTTTAAAAATGACTCACCGGGACTTCATGTCCTCAATTCAACTCGGGAAGAAAAGCAATGAAAAAAAAGGTTCTGGCAATAGCTCTGGTAACGGTGTTTACCGGTACAGGTGTAGCGCAGGCTGCTGACGTAACAGCTCAGGCTGTAGCGACCTGGTCAGCAACAGCCAAAAAAGACACCACCAGTAAGCTGGTTGTGACGCCACTCGGTAGCCTGGCGTTCCAGTATGCCGAAGGCATTAAAGGTTTTAACTCACAAAAAGGTCTATTTGACGTGGCTATCGAGGGTGACTCAACGGCTACCGCCTTTAAACTGACCTCACGCCTTATCACCAACACCTTAACCCAGTTGGATACCTCAGGTTCCACACTGAATGTGGGCGTGGATTATAACGGCGCGGCAGTCGAAAAAACTGGCGATACCGTGATGATCGATACCGCCAACGGCGTACTGGGCGGCAACCTTAGCCCACTGGCTAACGGTTACAATGCCAGCAATCGTACCACCGCACAGGATGGTTTCACTTTCTCCATCATCAGCGGCACCACCAATGGTACCACCGCAGTAACCGATTACAGCACTCTACCGGAAGGCATCTGGAGCGGCGACGTTAGCGTACAGTTCGACGCTACCTGGACCAGTTAATCTCTCTGATGTACCAGCAGGGGTACCCCCCTGCTTTATTCCTGGACGGAATTGTTATGAAAAAGCACCTTCTGCCTCTCGCTCTGCTGTTTTCCGGAATATCACCGGCCCAGGCGCTGGATGTCGGCGATATATCATCGTTTATGAACAGTGACAGCAGCACGCTGAGCAAAACGATCCAAAACAGTACCGACAGTGGCCGCCTCATCAATATCCGTCTCGAACGGCTCTCTTCACCGCTTGACGACGGGCAGGTTATCGCAATGGACAAGCCGGATGAGTTGCTACTCACTCCCGCCAGCTTGCTGCTACCCGCCCAAGCCAGCGAAGTGATCCGCTTCTTCTATAAGGGACCAGCAGATGAAAAAGAGCGCTACTACCGCATTGTCTGGTTTGATCAGGCCCTCAGTGATGCGCAGCGCGATAATGCCAACCGTAGCGCTGTGGCCACTGCTTCCGCCCGCATCGGCACCATTCTGGTCGTCGCACCCCGCCAGGCGAACTACCACTTTCAGTACGCCAACGGCTCCCTGACAAATACAGGAAATGCGACGCTGCGGATCCTCGCCTACGGCCCCTGCCTGAAAGCCGCCAATGGTAAGGAGTGTAAAGAGAATTACTACCTGATGCCGGGCAAGTCGCGTCGTTTTACCCGCGTGGACACGGCGGATAACAAAGGACGGGTTGCACTTTGGCAGGGTGATAAGTTCATTCCCGTGAAATAGATAGCTGTGCAGATGGATAACAACAATGCCTTTACGACGGTTCTCCCCAGGACTGAAAGCCCAGTTTGCCTTCGGCATGGTCTTTTTGTTCGTTCAGCCCGATGCCAGCGCTGCTGACATAAGTGCGCAGCAAATAGGTGGGGTGATTATTCCGCAGGCCTTCAGTCAGGCGCTCCAGGACGGCATGAGCGTCCCGCTTTATATTCATCTCGCCGGTAGCCAGGGTCGCCAGGACGATCAGCGAATCGGCAGCGCTTTTATCTGGTTGGATGATGGACAGTTACGCATCCGAAAAATACAGCTGGAAGAGAGTGAAGATAACGCCAGTGTCAGCGAACAAACTCGACAGCAGCTGACGACTCTGGCCAACGCCCCGTTCAATGAGGCCCTTACCATCCCCCTGACTGACAACGCGCAGTTGGATCTCAGCTTGCGCCAACTGCTGCTGCAGCTGGTGGTCAAGCGCGAAGCGCTGGGCACCGTACTACGCTCACGTAGCGAAGACATCGGGCAGTCCAGTGTTAACACCCTCAGCAGTAATCTGAGCTATAACTTCGGCGTCTATAACAACCAGTTGCGTAACGGCGGGAGCAACACCTCCAGCTATCTGTCGCTGAATAACGTTACTGCGCTGCGCGAACATCACGTGGTGCTCGACGGCTCACTGTACGGGATTGGTAGCGGTCAACAGGACAGTGAATTATATAAAGCGATGTATGAACGCGATTTTGCTGGTCACCGATTTGCCGGTGGAATGCTCGACACCTGGAACTTGCAGTCCTTAGGGCCGATGACCGCCATTTCAGCAGGGAAGATTTACGGCCTTTCCTGGGGAAACCAGGCCAGCTCCACCATCTTCGACAGCAGCCAGTCGGCCACGCCAGTGATCGCCTTTTTACCGGCGGCGGGCGAAGTACATCTCACCCGTGATGGGCGGCTACTAAGCGTTCAGAACTTCACCATGGGCAATCATGAAGTGGATACCCGGGGTCTACCGTACGGTATTTACGATGTGGAAGTTGAGGTAATCGTTAACGGTCGCGTGATCAGCAAACGCACCCAGCGGGTCAATAAGCTGTTTAGCCGGGGGCGTGGCGTCGGTGCACCGCTGGCGTGGCAGATATGGGGCGGTAGCTTTCATATGGATCGCTGGTCGGAAAACGGGAAAAAGACGCGACCAGCCAAAGAGAGTTGGCTGGCAGGTGCCTCGACCTCCGGCTCACTGAGTACGTTTAGCTGGGCGGCAACGGGATATGGATACGATAATCAGGCGGTGGGTGAAACCCGTCTGACGCTGCCGCTTGGGGGGGCGATCAACGTTAACCTGCAAAACATGCTGGCCAGTGACAGCTCATGGAGCAACATCGCCAGCATCAGCGCCACTCTACCTGGAGGCTTCAGTTCGCTGTGGGTTAACCAGGAAAAAACCCGCATTGGCAATCAATTGCGACGTAGCGATGCCGACAACCGTGCAATCGGCGGCACACTCAACCTGAACTCACTGTGGTCGAAGCTGGGTACGTTCAGCATCAGCTACAATGATGACCGCCGCTACAACAGCCATTATTACACGGCAGATTACTATCAAAGTGTCTACAGCAGTACCTTTGGTTCGCTTGGCCTGCGGGCCGGTATTCAGCGCTATAACAACGGCGACAGCAGCGCCAATACAGGGAAATATATCGCTCTCGATCTCTCGCTACCACTGGGCAACTGGTTTAGCGCAGGGATGACCCATCAAAACGGCTACACCATGGCAAACCTGTCAGCACGCAAACAGTTTGATGAAGGAACCATTCGCACTGTTGGTGCCAATCTATCACGAGCCATCTCCGGCGATACCGGTGATGACAAAACCCTCAGCGGTGGGGCGTATGCACAGTTCGACGCTCGTTACGCCAGCGGAACGCTGAACGTCAATAGCGCGGCGGACGGCTACATCAATACCAATTTGACCGCCAACGGCAGCGTCGGCTGGCAGGGTAAAAACATCGCTGCCAGCGGGCGGACCGATGGCAACGCTGGGGTGATATTCGACACTGGCCTGGAGAACGATGGTCAGATCAGCGCCAAAATCAACGGGCGGATTTTCCCGCTTAACGGCAAGCGTAACTATCTCCCGCTCTCTCCCTATGGAAGATATGAGGTGGAGTTACAGAACAGCAAAAATTCACTCGACAGTTACGATATCGTCAGCGGTCGCAAAAGTCATCTGACTCTCTATCCAGGCAATGTCGCTGTCATTGAGCCAGAGGTGAAGCAGATGGTTACCGTCTCCGGTCGTATCCGTGCGGAAGACGGCACACTGCTGGCTAACGCACGGATTAACAACCATATCGGCCGAACCCGAACCGATGAAAACGGCGAGTTTGTCATGGACGTGGATAAGAAATACCCCACTATCGATTTTCGCTACAGTGGCAATAAAACCTGCGAAGTGGCACTGGAACTCAACCAGGCGCGCGGTGCCGTCTGGGTCGGTGATGTGGTCTGCAGCGGCCTCTCATCGTGGGCGGCGGTGACGCAGACAGGAGAAGAGAATGAGAGTTAACCTACTGATAGCGATGATAATCTTTGCGCTAATCTGGCCTGCAACCGCGCTCAGAGCGGCAGTGAGCAAAACAACCTGGGCGGATGCTCCGGCACGCGAGTTTGTGTTTGTCGAAAACAACTCAGACGACAACTTTTTCGTCACTCCTGGCGGGGCGCTGGATCCGCGCCTGACCGGTGCCAACCGCTGGACCGGTTTAAAATACAATGGTTCAGGAACCATCTATCAGCAAAGCCTCGGCTACATTGATAACGGTTACAACACCGGCCTTTATACCAACTGGAAGTTTGATATGTGGCTGGAAAATTCACCAGTTTCATCTCCTTTAACTGGCTTGCGCTGCATCAACTGGTACGCAGGGTGTAATATGACCACCAGTCTTATCCTGCCGCAAACCACCGACGCCAGTGGATTTTATGGCGCGACGGTGACCAGCGGCGGCGCGAAATGGATGCACGGCATGTTGTCAGACGCGTTTTACCAGTATCTGCAACAAATGCCCGTCGGCAGCAGCTTTACAATGACCATCAATGCCTGCCAGACCTCTGTGAACTATGACGCCAGCAGCGGCGCACGCTGTAAGGATCAGGCCTCCGGCAACTGGTATGTTCGCAACGTCACCCATACGAAAGCAGCAAATCTACGGTTGATAAATACCCACTCGCTGGCGGAAGTATTTATCAACAGCGACGGAGTACCGACTCTGGGCGAAGGGAACGCCGACTGCCGGACGCAAACCATCGGCAGCCGTTCAGGATTAAGTTGTAAGATGGTTAACTATACCCTGCAAACAAACGGACTCAGCAACACCTCAATCCATATATTCCCGGCGATCGCCAACTCGTCGTTAGCCTCGGCCGTCGGGGCGTACGATATGCAGTTCAGTCTGAATGGCAGTTCATGGAAACCGGTGAGCAATACTGCCTATTACTACACCTTCAACGAGATGAAGAGCGCAGACTCGATCTATGTTTTCTTCTCGAGCAACTTCTTTAAACAGATGGTGAACCTCGGGATCAGCGATATCAACACCAAAGATCTATTCAACTTTCGCTTTCAGAACACCACATCACCGGAGTCTGGCTGGTATGAATTTTCTACCTCCAACACGCTGATTATCAAACCCCGTGATTTCAGCATCAGTATTATCTCCGATGAATATACTCAGACACCGTCGCGGGAGGGATATGTTGGCAGCGGCGAGTCGGCACTCGATTTCGGCTATATCGTAACCACCAGCGGTAAAACAGCTGCCGACGAAGTGCTGATCAAGGTGACCGGACCCGCGCAGGTGATTGGCGGGCGCTCCTATTGTGTCTTCAGCTCCGATGACGGTAAGGCGAAAGTACCGTTCCCGGCGACGCTTTCCTTTATTACCCGCAACGGAGCTACAAAAACCTACGATGCCGGGTGCGATGATAGCTGGCGGGATATGACCGATGCGCTGTGGTTGACCACACCGTGGACTGATATCTCTGGCGAAGTGGGGCAGATGGATAAGACCACAGTCAAATTTTCGATTCCAATGGATAACGCCATTTCTCTGCGTACGGTAGATGATAACGGCTGGTTTGGCGAAGTCAGCGCTTCAGGAGAGATTCATGTTCAGGCGACGTGGCGTAACATTAACTAAGGCCCTGCTGACAGTGGTCTGTATGCTGGCGGCACCTTTGACACAGGCGATTTCGGTCGGCAATCTGACTTTTTCACTGCCGTCCGAGACTGACTTTGTCAGCAAACGTGTCGTGAATAACAACAAAAGCGCGCGGATATACCGTATTGCCATCAGTGCTATTGATAGCCCGGGCAGCAGTGAATTGCGCACCCGACCGGTGGATGGTGAACTACTTTTCGCCCCCCGCCAGCTGGCGTTGCAGGCTGGTGAGAGCGAGTATTTTAAATTTTACTATCATGGCCCACGGGATAACCGCGAGCGCTACTACCGGGTCTCATTTCGCGAGGTCCCCACTCGTAACCTGACAAAACGCAGCCCAAGCGGCGGTGAGGTCAGCACGGAGCCGGTGGTGGTGATGGATACCATTCTGGTAGTACGACCACGTCAGGTTCAGTTTAAATGGTCCTTCGATCAGGTGACCGGAACGGTAAGTAACACCGGCAACACGTGGTTTAAGCTACTGATTAAACCAGGATGTGATTCGACCGAAGAGGAAGGCGATGCCTGGTATCTACGTCCGGGAGACGTGGTTCATCAGCCTGAGTTACGTCAGCCGGGGAATCATTATCTGGTCTATAACGACAAATTCATTAAGATTAGCGATTCCTGTCCGGCTAAGCCCCCTTCGGCGGACTAAGACTTATCCATCGGACGAGGGAAGAATTCCACCTCAGAGACTCAAAAATCGTTTAAATGATGTGGAAGCGATCGTCAATGTCACCGATGAGCTTTCTCATATGCACACCACAGTGTTCAGGAGACACGGAAAGGTACCAGGCGGCCTGCTAACGAGTGGTTTCTTCACTAATTAGGACGTAAAATCGGTAACGGCTGGAAATCATTCAATACTCACACTATCGAAAGTACACCAGCCAACCGCGATACGTCCCTGCATACGACGTACCGCAGTTCTCTTTACGATTTATAGCTGTACTGGTGAATTATGAGCAATCTGAATCCATGCATGACGTGTGGTGCCTGTTGTGCATTTTTCCGCGTCTCTTTTTACTGGGCCGAAGCCGACGATGCTGGCGGTACCATTCCCGCCAGGCTCACTGAACAAATATCCCCTTTTCACCGATGCATGAGCGGTACTAATCAGAAAAATCCCCGATGTATTGCCCTTGCAGGAACACCGGGCAAAAATGCCTGCTGCACGATATATGAAAATCGATCGTCCACATGCAGAGAATTCGCCATGTCTGGTGAGAACGGAGAAGTCAATGAGGCTTGCAATCGTGCAAGAGCTAAATACGGGCTAACACCGTTATAAATATACAATAATTAATTGCATTGCCCCGCCAGTTGTAATAGCGGGGCTTCGTTTTTCAGGGACAACAAAACCTGAAACTTCTTCCATTTTCCAGCAACAATGCCTCTTCTTCTGTAGCGTTCTCCGGATCTACATCATCCTGAAGTAGCGCGATATGATCACTGACTGTCCGCATCAGAATATGAAAAGCAACGTTTTTAACCTATAAAAATGGCGCTATATTTGCGCCATTTTTATCATTCAAAGCATTATCTATTTGAGCCTAAAGGGATCTCAGGATCTGGCTCATGGGTAATTCTGTTTCGTAAATCTCTGCGAATAATTTCAATAGACCAGAACCAGACTAAATGTCCAAAAATTTCAGAGACATTCTCATACCACGGAAGATCAAAGAGAGGTGGCGTAAGTCCCATGAGAGGGAATGAAATCATATGAACAAAAAGTTGCGCTAAAGCACCTGCCAGTAAGCCCTGCCAAAGTTTAATTTTCGGAAATACTTCGGCGACCACACAGTAACCAACGGCAAAAACTATCGAAAAGATTATGTGCGTTACACCAACCCAGTTAAAGACATGCCCGGCGAAGGTATAAACAGCCGAATTTGGATCTGTCAGTCCCAACCAATCCCGAAGAAAAATGTACGGAGGATTGAGAAAGTTACGGGAGCAATCAATTTGGCCTGCAGCCCTGATTAATGATTCCGGACCACACGCTGCATTAAACATATCAACCGGACTACGTGGTGGCAATGGAACTTCTGCCCCCCACTTAACAAATGCGGAAACAACGCCAGCAATCAGCCCAATGAATGCAGCAAGACCATAACGTCTGCGGTTTGGTGGAGTTTGTTCAAATATATTCATATCTACCCTGCTTGTACCATTATGTTATACACCTCTTTAGGAGTATTCATAAAACAAGGAAAATGTAAAGAACTGTATTGTTTTGTATAACCACATGGTTACCTAATCGCCAATTAATATAAGCTCCATTATTTCTCCATATTTTTATGCTAGAAGTGACAAGGAGAAATGTAATGTTTCTCTCAGAGAATATAAATCATTCCTTTTGCCCACCTTAATGGTGGGCTTTTTTATGCAAAACCTGAACGTCCTGTGGTATTCCTCTGGCATAATGATTTTCGCGATTAACCAACAACCAGACCAGCAAATACGCCACCACCAGCACAGCAACATCCATCAGGTTTGCCACATCCCATGCGTGCGGCTCAAAGCCGCCATGGCATATTAATCCGCTTGCCATTTTCGAACAGCTGATTGGTTTAGTCCGGTGTTTCCCTGCTTGCACTTAAAAATGAGCGGATGGGAAACTCTCGAAATGGTTCGTCGATATGCTCACCTCGCACCTAATCACCTTACCGAACACGCACGGTAAATAGATTCGATCCTGAACCCATCGGTCCCAAATCTGTCCCAATAAAAAATAAGGAAGGTATTAACGATGTGTAACCTATTGATTTAAATGGTGCCGATAAGAGGAGTCGAACCTCCGACCTTCGCATTACGAATGCGCTGCTCTACCAACTGAGCTATATCGGCCCTGAAAGGACATGTTCACGAACGTGAATCACGGTGGACAAGGTTAAAACTAACCGGGCGATGCGTCAATGGCCTTGTGAATCAAATGGCTACTTTTGCATCACCCGGTTTTATTTACGCACGAATGGTGTAATCACCAATGCCGATCCACTTATAAGTGGTCAGAGCTTCCAGCCCCATTGGGCCGCGCGCGTGGAGTTTTTGTGTGCTTACCGCAACTTCCGCCCCCAGACCAAACTGGCCGCCGTCGGTAAAACGCGTAGAGGCGTTAACGTAAACAGCGGAGGAATCCACTTCGTTAACAAAACGCTGGGCGTTGCGCATATCGCGGGTCAGGATCGCATCGGAGTGTTGCGTGCCGTGTTCACGAATATGGGCAATGGCGTCATCCAGATCGCTAACGATTTTGACGTTCAAATCTAATGACAGAAACTCATCGCCATACTCTTCGGCTTTAACAGCCACCACCTTCGCGGGGCCTGCCTGCAACTGCGCCAGCGCGGCTGCATCAGCGTGTAACGTCACGCCGCTTTCCGCCATTTGTTTGCTTAATGCGGGCAGGAAGCTATCAGCGATGTTTTTATTCACCAGCAACGTTTCTACCGTATTACACGTGCTCGGACGCTGAGTTTTCGCGTTGACAATTACTTTCAGGGCTTCAGCGATCTCTGCGCTTTCATCAACGTAAATATGGCATACGCCTATACCGCCTGTGATCACCGGGATTGTCGACTGCTCGCGGCACAGTTTATGCAAACCAGCCCCACCGCGCGGGATCAGCATGTCGATGTATTTATCCATACGCAGCATTTCACTGACCAGCGCACGGTCAGGATTATCAATTGCCTGCACGGCACCCGCCGGTAAGCCGCAGGATTTCAGGGCGTCCTGAATCACCGCTACCGTTGCAGCGTTAGTGCGACAGGTTTCTTTGCCGCCGCGCAGGATCACCGCGTTACCGGTTTTCAGGCACAGGGAAGCAACATCAACCGTCACGTTCGGGCGCGCTTCATAAATCACGCCTATCACCCCCAGCGGTACGCGACGACGCTCAAGACGCAGGCCGCTGTCCAGTACGCCGCCATCGATTACCTGCCCCACCGGATCGGCGAGATTGCACACCTGGCGCACATCGTCGGCAATGCCTTTCAGCCGTGCGGGCGTCAGTGCCAGACGGTCAAGCATCGCTTCGCTAAGGCCATTGGCACGCGCGTCTGCAACATCCTGTGCGTTAGCGTTGAGGATGCTTTCGCTTTGTGCTTCCAGTTCATCGGCGATTTTTTCCAGCACACGATTTTTTTCGCGGCTGGAGAGTTGCGCTAATTTATACGAGGCTTGCTTCGCGGCAATGCCCATTTGTTCCAGCATCGGCCAGCTCCTTAACGGGTAATCATGTCATCACGGTGAACGGCAACCGGGCCGTATTCATATCCCAGTATTGCATCAATTTCTTGCGAGTGGTGTCCGGCAATACGGCGTAATGCATCGCTGTTGTAACGACTGACGCCGTGGGCGATATCGCGACCTTCGAGGTTGCAAATACGGATAACTTCACCACGCGAGAAATTGCCAGTCACGCTTTTAATGCCTTTCGGCAACAGGGAGCTGCCGCGTTCCAGAATGGCGGCAGTTGCCCCTTCATCTACCGTGATTTCACCCGCAGGCGGCGCACCGAAAATCCAGCGTTTACGGTTTTCAAGCGGAGTCGCCTGGGCATGGAACAGCGTACCGACGGAAATGCCTTCCATCACATCACCAATAACGCCCGGCTTGCTGCCCGCGGCAATAATGGTGTCGATACCCGCACGGCAAGCCACGTCCGCGGCCTGCAATTTGGTGCTCATGCCGCCAGTTCCGAGGCCTGAAACGCTATCACCGGCAATCGCGCGCAGTGCGTCATCAATGCCGTACACATCTTTAATCAGTTCTGCCTGCGGATTGCTGCGCGGGTCAGCGGTATACAAACCTTTTTGATCGGTCAGCAGCAACAGTTTATCGGCACCCGCCAGAATCGCCGCCAGCGCAGAAAGGTTATCGTTATCACCGACCTTAATCTCTGCCGTAGCGACAGCATCGTTCTCATTAATTACCGGAACGATATTGTTATCGAGCAACGCACGCAGGGTATCGCGGGCGTTCAGGAAGCGTTCACGATCTTCCATATCAGCACGGGTCAGCAACATCTGCCCGACATGAATGCCGTAAATTGAAAACAGCTGTTCCCACAGTTGAATCAGTCGACTCTGCCCTACCGCCGCCAGCAGCTGTTTTGAAGCGATAGTCGCTGGCAATTCCGGGTACCCCAGGTGCTCACGTCCGGCGGCAATCGCACCCGACGTCACAATAACAATCCGATGCCCGGCGGCATGTAACTGCGCGCACTGGCGAACAAGTTCAACGATATGGGCACGGTTCAGGCGGCGCGATCCGCCTGTTAGCACACTGGTGCCGAGTTTTACCACCAGCGTCTGGCTGTCACTCATGATTCTCTGCCATTCAATTTTAGGAAAAAATGATATCAAACGAACGTTTTAGCAGGACTGTCGTCGGTTGCCAACCATCTGCGAGCAAAGCATGGCGTTTTGTTGCGCGGGATCAGCAAGCGTAGCGGCAGTTGTTTACGCTTTTATTACAGATTTAATAAATTACCACATTTTAAGAATATTATTAATCTGTAATATATCTTTAACAATCTCAGGTTAAAAACTTTCCTGTTTTCAACGGGACTCTCCCGCTGAATATTCGCGCGTTAATTAAAATCAGGAATGAAAATGAAAAAGAGCACTCTGGCATTAGTGGTGATGGGCATTGTGGCATCTGCATCCGTACAGGCCGCAGAAATATATAACAAAGACGGTAATAAACTGGATGTCTATGGCAAAGTTAAAGCCATGCATTATATGAGTGATAATGACAGTAAAGATGGCGACCAGAGTTATATCCGTTTTGGTTTTAAAGGCGAAACACAAATTAACGATCAACTGACTGGTTATGGTCGTTGGGAAGCAGAGTTCGCTGGTAATAAAGCGGAGAGTGATACTGCACAGCAAAAAACGCGTCTCGCTTTTGCCGGGTTGAAATATAAAGATTTGGGTTCTTTCGATTATGGTCGTAACCTGGGCGCGTTGTATGACGTGGAAGCCTGGACCGATATGTTCCCGGAATTTGGTGGCGACTCCTCGGCGCAGACCGACAACTTTATGACCAAACGCGCCAGCGGTCTGGCGACGTATCGGAACACCGACTTCTTCGGCGTTATCGATGGCCTGAACTTAACCCTGCAATATCAAGGGAAAAACGAAAACCGCGACGTTAAAAAGCAAAACGGCGATGGCTTCGGCACGTCATTGACATATGACTTTGGTGGCAGCGATTTCGCCATCAGTGGAGCCTATACCAACTCTGATCGCACCAACGAGCAGAACCTGCAAAGCCGTGGCACAGGCAAGCGTGCAGAAGCATGGGCAACAGGTCTGAAATACGATGCCAATAATATTTATCTGGCAACTTTCTATTCTGAAACACGTAAAATGACGCCAATCTCTGGCGGCTTTGCCAATAAGACGCAGAACTTTGAAGCGGTCGCTCAATACCAGTTTGACTTTGGTCTGCGTCCATCGCTGGGTTATGTCTTATCGAAAGGGAAAGATATTGAGGGCATCGGTGATGAAGATCTGGTCAATTATGTCGATGTTGGTGCTACGTATTATTTCAACAAAAATATGTCAGCGTTTGTTGATTATAAAATCAACCAACTGGATAGCGATAACAAATTGAATATTAATAATGATGATATTGTCGCGGTTGGCATGACCTATCAGTTTTAATGGATATTGCCGGATGTGATGCATCCGGCACATTTCATTCACGCCGTTAACTTCACCGGTTCATCACGAAAATCATCTGCCGGTTCCAGCTTCAGATTCAGCGTCGCCAGCAGCTCACGCAGTTTCTCATGAAACTCACGCAGGGTGTGCTCCAGTCGTTCAACCACTTCAGTGTCTTTTACCGGAACACTCGTCCAGTCGCCTGCTTTATCGAACAGACCAAACTGGTAACTGTAGGTAAAACGGGATTCCTGCGCTTCCAGTTCCATCCACCAGCCCCAGAATTCACGCACTTCCGGTGCCGGTTTCACGTTGACGCATACAGCCAGACAATCGAAAAAGAATCGATTATCTTCGCACTTACCTTCACGAATATACGGGCCTAGTGCGGTAAATTTTTTGACTAATCTGCTCTTCGGGTGTCCACTCGGTAACGTCATTGCAATCTCCTGTTGTGATGCAACTGTTTTACCAAATTGGTAAAATTTAGCAAATTTTTAACACAAACGTTTTTCGATCCAGTCTGTGATTTCCTGAAGGCCTTTGTCAAAATTCCGATACACCGGGTTAAATGGGATCTCTAATAATTTACCGTCAGCAGATGACGACGTGATTAAGCGTGAGTCCTCTTCCGGGCTGAACGGATCGTTCTTCCAGTAGCCTGATAACATTGGCGTTGGGCAGCGACGTCCCAGCAATCCTTGCACTTTTAATGAATAGCGATTCAACTCCACTCGCAACGCTTCATCGGAAGCATCATGCATCCCTAAACGACTGGCCAGAACGTCAAGATACATTTCCGGCACCTGTTGCTGGCACTTAAAATCACTCAACAGGGTATGAACTACCGGACCAAGACAGGCAACCACTTTCAGACGCGGCGATTCAAGGTATGCCAGACGCACGGCAACGTTAGCGCCGAAACGGAAACCAAAGGCCGCGACGCGAGTGTGATCCACCCACGGTACGTTAGGCAGCGCCTTTAAAACGTGCTGATGCAACAGGCTGGAGTCCTGGGTGAGCTTCCATTTTGAAGAAAAGCCCACCGACGGCATATCAATAGTCAGCATAGCAATGCCGCGCGGCGCAAAATAACGTTCATACAGGCTGTAATAGTCCGTCTGCATCGCATCCAGACCACCACACATTAATACTGTCGGGAACGGGCCATCGCCTTTCGGCATATGCAAAAAGCCGGTGATGGGCGCACCGCCGGGTACGGTAAACTCCATCTGCCGCATCGTGCCCGGCAGACGCTGAGCGGCCTCTTCATAGGCGCGGTTTGACAAAGCCTGCGCTTGCTCGGCCAGGTCATCTCCTTTCAGATGAGGATAGGCAGCAATGTTGTACAACGTAGCCGCATGCAGCCAGTGTCGACCGCTGAGTTGCGGATCTTCTTCCGCACAGGCTTTTTGTTGCCACACCATCGCCTGGGTAGCCCACTCATAAATCCAGTTGCCGCCGCGGTAGCCAATCACCGTATCGTATAAATCATCGTCGGTACGTTCGGCATCGCTCATCACAATACGCGCCTGGACATCGAGGATTTCACGGGGGTCAATGCCGCGCCAGATCCACATCAGACGGTTAATCATGCGATACCAGTGAGGGATGGTTTTACCATCAAGGGCCGACTGCACAGGCGGTTGTGCGCCGTGACTAAAGCGGCGGACTAGCGTCGAGGTTTCAGGATGTTTAAAGCGGGGTTTGAACAGGGTTTCGCTCAGGTTTGCCTGTGTCATGGATGCAGCCTCCAGAATACTTACTGGAAACTATTGTAACCCGCCTGAAGTTAAAAAGAACAACGCCCGGCAGTGCCAGGCGTTGAAAAGATTAGCGACCGGAGATTGGCGGGACGAATACGACGCCCATATCCCACGGCTGTTCGATCCAGGTATTTTGCGGGATATCAACAACATAATCATCAACCAGCGGACGACCAGCCGGTTTTGCGAAGATGGTGACAAAGTGCGCTTTTGGATACATTTCACGAATCGCAACCGCAGTACCACCGGTATCTACCAGGTCATCAATAACGATGAAGCCTTCGCCATCGCCTTCTGCGCGTTTCAGCACTTTAAGCTCGCGCTGGTTGTCGTGATCGTAGCTGGAAATACAAACGGTATCGACATGACGAATACCCAGTTCACGCGCCAGTAACGCACCCGGTACCAGACCGCCACGGCTTACGGCAATAATGCCTTTCCATTGTTCAGAAGGCATCAGTCGGCTTGCGAGTTTACGTGCATGGATCTGCAACATGTCCCAGGTGACGATGTATTTTTCGCTCATGTGAAGTGTCCCAGCCTGTTTATCTACGGCTTAAAAAGTGTTCGAGGGGAAAATAGGTTGCGCGAGATTATAGAGATCTGACGCACTAAAAACCAGTATTTCACATGAGTCCGCGTCTTTTTACGCACTGCCTCTCCCTGACGCGGGATAAAGTGGTATTCTCAAACATATCTCGCAAGCCTGTCTTGTGTTGACAACATTTTCTGCTAACCCTGTGACCTGCAATACTGTTTTGCGGGTGATCGACAAGGAGACTTAACGTGTCTGAACTGTCTCAATTATCTCCACAGCCGCTGTGGGATATTTTTGCCAAAATCTGTTCTATTCCTCACCCGTCCTATCATGAAGAGCAACTCGCTGAATACATTGTTGGTTGGGCAAAAGAGAAAGGTTTCCATGTCGAACGCGATCAGGTAGGTAATATCCTGATTCGTAAACCTGCTACCGCAGGTATGGAAAATCGTAAACCGGTCGTCTTGCAGGCCCACCTCGATATGGTGCCGCAAAAAAATAACGACACCGTGCATGACTTCACTAAAGATCCTATCCAGCCTTATATTGATGGCGAATGGGTTAAAGCACGCGGCACCACGCTGGGTGCGGATAACGGCATTGGTATGGCCTCTGCACTGGCGGTTCTGGCTGACGAAAACGTGGTTCACGGCCCGCTGGAAGTGCTGCTGACCATGACCGAAGAAGCCGGTATGGACGGTGCTTTTGGCTTACAGAGCAACTGGTTGCAGGCTGATATTCTGATTAACACCGACTCCGAAGAAGAAGGTGAAATCTACATGGGTTGTGCGGGAGGTATCGACTTCACCTCCAACCTGCATTTAGATCGTGAAGCGGTTCCAGCTGGTTTTGAAACCTTCAAGTTAACCTTAAAAGGTCTGAAAGGCGGTCACTCCGGCGGTGAAATCCACGTTGGCCTGGGTAATGCCAACAAACTGTTGGTGCGCTTCCTGGCGGGTCATGCAGAAGAACTGGACCTGCGTCTTATTGATTTCAACGGCGGCACACTGCGTAACGCCATCCCGCGTGAAGCCTTTGCGACCATTGCTGTCGCAGCTGATAAAGTCGACGCCCTGAAATCTCTGGTGGATACCTATCAGGAGATCCTGAAAAACGAACTGGCAGAGAAAGAGAAAAATCTGGCATTGCTGCTGGACTCTGTTGCGAACGATAAAGCTGCCCTGATTGCGAAATCTCGCGATACCTTTATTCGTCTGCTGAACGCCACCCCGAACGGTGTGATCCGCAACTCCGACGTGGCAAAAGGTGTGGTCGAAACCTCCCTGAACGTCGGTGTGGTGACCATGACCGACAATAACGTAGAAATTCACTGCCTGATCCGTTCTCTGATCGACAGCGGTAAAGACTACGTAGTGAGCATGCTGGATTCACTGGGTAAACTGGCAGGTGCGAAAACAGAAGCAAAAGGCGCATATCCTGGCTGGCAGCCGGACGCTAACTCTCCGGTAATGCATCTGGTACGTGAAACCTATCAGCGTCTGTTCAACAAAACGCCGAACATCCAGATTATCCACGCGGGCCTGGAATGTGGTCTGTTCAAAAAACCGTATCCGGAAATGGACATGGTGTCTATCGGGCCAACCATCACCGGTCCACACTCTCCGGATGAGCAAGTTCATATCGAAAGCGTTGGCCATTACTGGACACTGCTGACTGAACTGCTGAAAGAAATTCCGGCGAAGTAATTATTTGATTTGCTGCCGGATGGCGTTTAATCGCCTTCCGGCAGTTTCATCCTTCATTATCCTTCGATAAAAGCCATCCCTGTGAACGTTCGTCGCGGGTTGCCTCGTTCAATCTGGTGATGGAACATTCGCCGCTGCGATTTCAGCGCCGCGCTATTTTCCTGTTGCTGTTGTTCCAGCTTCCAGGCAATCAGTAATCGCGCCAGCCGTTTGTTAGCATGCTGACTGCGCTCTGACTGAACCTTCACGCTAATACCGGATGCCAGATGCGTGGCGCGTACCGCCGAGTCGGTTTTATTGACATGTTGACCGCCCGGCCCTGACGAACGCAGCGTCTCATAACGGATTGCATCCGATTGTTCCTGCTCATCAGCGGTAAAACGCCCAATGCCCAGAAACCAGTTTTTGCGCCCATGATGAGGCCGATACGGACTCGGACAAATCCACTGGATAGTGCCGCACCAGCTTTCGCTTAGAGCCCATGCGTTATCGCCATCCAGAGAAATCAGCGCCGAACGCAGTGCGTCAGAGTAGCGACCCGTTTCTGTTTCCAGCACCGTTACCGCGACGTCCTGTCGGGTAGCTTCTTTAATCAGCCTGTCCAGTGCTTTTTTCACTGCGAGACAACATTCTTCCGGCCCCTGAGCAGAGGAGAGTTGTAGCAAGATCATCCTTTTTTCCCTCCACTGTTTTTGAGCGTCAGCACCGGGCGCAGTCGCGCGACAGGAATAATTAACCCAGCCAGCACCAGACATTGCACCACGCTTTCAGCCGATTTATAGGCTTGTGGCGCTTCTTCAAAGATGAGTTGTTTATCGCGACAAATTACCCGACTGCCAAGTTCAGTCCGCGAGAGTTGCGTCGCCGTGTATTTCGCTGCCAGACGCCCTTTACACTCGGTGCGCCCCCATTTACGCCCCGCCCCATGCGCCAGCGAGTGGAGCGTTTTTTCGTTCGCAACAGGTTTAACCAGCCAGGAGTAATCGCCGCGTGAACCGGGAATAATCACCAGACCGTTGTCATCCGGCGTGGCGCCTTTACGATGCAACCAGCCCTGTTGATCGCCGATTTGGCACGCGCTAACAAAGTTATGCGCCACATCCAGAACCGGACTTCCGGTGGCCTTAACTTGTTGCATTATGCGCAAAGCGATCAGCTGGCGATTAATACGCGCAAACGCCAGCGCATCGTCATGTTCCGCAATATACCGTAGCGCGTCGTCACTGCCTTCAGGCAAACCATGATGCGAAAACGAGGCAATATGCCGCTGTAAAATAGACTGCCCCAATCCCCTCGAGCCGCTATGAACCAGCAGTTGCAGATGCTGCGCATCCAGACCAGCCAGTGCAAACAGTTCCGCGTCGATAATTTGATCAATCTGTTGCAGTTCTGCGAAGTGGTTACCGCCACCGATGGAGCCAAGCGAGTTGCGCCACGGATGCTGTGCAAATGCTGACGGCAGGTTTTCCTCCAGCCAGCTTTCTTCAGCAACGTCATCCAGATCTGATAATCGCTTTTCAAACTTATCGGCGTTGTATTTGCGAGCGAGAATATCTGTTTGCCATAGCGCCATGCCGCAGCCGATATCATTGCCGACCAGTGCCGGGTAAAAACGACCAACAGAGAATAACGCTGCGCCAATCGGGTAGCCGCGTCCGGGGTGTAAATCTGGCATCCCTACTACGCGCTGCATGTTGGGTAAATTTGCCGTGGTGTGTAATTGTTGGATCGCTAAACTCTCGATCCACAGGTCATCAGATGCGATGGTAAATACCGCATCGGATAAGGGACGAATATATTTGCCCATGTACCATTCCATTTATGAATAAAAATCAGGAAATGGCAGACAAATCCAGGGCAAGAAAAAAAGAATTAATCCTGGAAAGGTCTGCAAAGAGTCATTGATAAAGGATTTGTCATGATTTACCTCCTTGCAGTTTGTGGAATAAGAAAACGCGCACATACTAGACGGGCGTTATTTTCATTGCAAGCTGGACTTAATGTTGCGGTTTATATCGCATATAAAAATTAGTAAACCACGTTCCCCGGCATTCAACGCGCTGCTGCTTAACTGTCTGAAAACCATAACGTTCAAAAAAGGGCTTTGCGGTTATGCTGGCGTCCACCGTAAGTTCGGATTCAGACTTAATCAATGGTTTTAACAAAGCGCTGGCAACCCCGCGTCGGGTGTATTCCGGTTCAACAAATAACATATCGATATAATGTCCAATGCAGGTAATAAAACCAACCGGTTGTGCATTAATGACTGCAACCCGCACTTGTGATTTCGCGAGTTTCTCCTTCCAGCGAGATTCGTCAATCTGCGCCCAGGCGGCAATTTGCTGTGGAGAATAGTGCTGACTCGCCGTCATCGTAACAGCTCGAAGGAAAATAGCGCATAGTTGCTGAAAATCACCAGGCTGATAGTTTCTTATTTGTATGTTATTCATAATCCCAGCACCAGTTGTCTTTCCATTTGCGGGTCCAGCAACGTCACATGCAGCCCCACCAGTCGCACACCGCGCCCGCCGCGGCGTTCATCCCAGGTTTTACGCGCGGTGGCGATTAGATCAGATTTATTCAGCCGCGGCCAGACGTGTTCCTGGGTGGTTTGCTGAAAATCGTCGAACTTTAATTTCACCCCCTGGCGGGCAATCAGCAAATCAGGTTTTACCTTTGCCAAACGACGCTCCAGTTCAGGGTAAAGCCGCTCGATGATCGCTTCACATTCAGACCAGTGATGAATATCTTCCGCCATCGTACGTTCTACACCGACGGATTTTCGCAACCTTTCGCTGTTAACGTCGCGCTCGTCAATGCCCTGACTACGCTCCCACAAAATGCGGCCAAATTTGCCAAAACGTTTGAGCAGAGTCACCAGATCACACTTTTGCACATCACCGCAGGTTCGTAGCCCCATCGCTTCCAGTTTAGCCGCTGAGACTTTGCCGACGCCGGGAATTTTTGCCAGCGGTAAGGTTTGCAGAAATGCCGGAACCTCAGCCGGAGTAATCACAAACTGACCGTTGGGTTTATTCATGTCGGAGGCGATTTTGGCGAGAAACTTGACCGGCGCAACGCCCGCAGACGCCGTCAGTTGCAGCTCGTTGAAGATCGTCTGGCGGATTTCCTGGGCGATGAGGGTCGCAGAACCGTGGCAATGGACGCTATCGGTGACATCGAGATAGGCTTCATCCAGTGATAACGGTTCAATGCGCGAGGTATAGCGCGAGAAAATTTCGCGGATATGATTTGAGGCTTCTTTGTAGGCGTCAAAGCGCCCTGGAAGCAAGGTGAGATGCGGGCATAATTTGAGCGCCATCCCTGTCGGCATAGCGCTACGTACGCCAAATTTACGCGCGGGATAATTGGCGGTGCTGATTACCCCCCGTCGTTCGCGGCTGCCGCCAATAGCAATAGGGATATCGCGCAGGGCGGGATTGTCGCGCATCTCCACCGCTGCGAAAAAGCAGTCCATATCCACATGAATGATTTTACGCATTGCTCACCTCTCAACACTGGTAAAGTATACAGTGATTTCAGGGTTTGAGAAATGCGTAAAGATTCAGCATTTAACGCGCTCGCTGCGAAAGCACCTGCTGCTTATCCAGCTTTTGCACCAGCGGCTGCACCACTTTATCCCCATGCTGACCAAAGTATTGATACAGCGTATCGGACGCACTTTTGGTCAGCACCATAATCTCAATGCGCCGGTTGCCCGCGCTTTGCGGATTTTTGGCATCCAGCAGCATCTGGTCCGCCATTGCGCTTACCTGCATCACTTTATTTTCCGGCATTCCGGCCTCTTCCAGCACCCGACGAGCCGAAAGCGCGCGATCGCCCGAAAGGTTCCAGTTGTTGTAGATATTGTTTTTGTAGGCCATCGCATCGGTATGCCCGGTAATAATAATTTTGTTATCGAGCGAGTCGAACACTGGCGCAAGCTCCACCAGCAAAGTTTTAAAGAACGGCATAATCTTCGCGCTGCCGCGTTCAAACATATTGCGGTTCTGGTCGTCTTTAATCAGCACGCGTAATCCCTGGGGAACAATCTCCATCTCCAGATTCGCTTCCATATGCGCATCACGGGCGATGGTATTGATACTGGTCGCCAGCTCGCCAAGCTCGGTGGCGGATTTCTTCTTCAACAGCGCCGTTTTCTCGTTGACGTCGCGCGCTTTTTTCTCCGTCTCTTCCGGCACCGCCACGGTGGCAGGTTTTGGCAGATGAGACGGGCTGATTTTATTTAACGGCGACAACCCACCACCGTTAAAAATCGACTGCCCGTGCAGCGCGGCGATAATGCTTTCACGCTCGGATTTACTGACGCTGTTGACAATCAACTTTATCGTCGTCACCAAGGGGGCCGAGCGTATTTCCGAGGTTTCTGCCCGCTTTACCCTGGACGCGATGCCCGGCAAACAGATGGCGATTGACGCCGATCTTAACGCCGGGTTGATCAACCAGACGCAGGCGCAAACCCGGCGTAAAGATGTTGCCAGCGAGGCCGATTTCTACGGCGCAATGGACGGGGCATCAAAATTTGTGCGCGGGGATGCCATCGCCGGGATGATGATTCTGGCGATCAACCTGATCGGCGGCGTCTGTATCGGCATCTTCAAATACAACCTGAGCGCCGACGCCGCCTTCCAGCAATATGTGCTGATGACTATCGGCGATGGGCTGGTGGCGCAAATCCCTTCCCTGCTGCTCTCCACCGCGGCGGCGATTATCGTCACCCGCGTCAGCGATAACGGTGATATCGCCCATGACGTGCGTAATCAGTTGCTGGCAAGCCCGTCGGTTCTCTACACCGCCACTGGAATTATGTTCGTGCTGGCGGTGGTGCCGGGAATGCCGCATTTCCCGTTCCTGATGTTCAGCGCCCTGCTTGGTTTTACCGGCTGGCGGATGAGCAAGCGCCCGCAAGCGGCGGAGGCGGAAGAGAAAAGCCTCGAAACGCTAACCCGCACCATCACCGAAACCAGCGAGCAACAGGTCAGTTGGGAAACCATTCCGCTGATCGAGCCCATCAGCTTAAGCCTCGGCTACAAGCTGGTGGCGCTGGTCGATAAAGCCCAAGGTAACCCGCTCACCCAGCGGATTCGCGGCGTGCGGCAGGTGATTTCCGACGGCAACGGCGTGCTGCTGCCGGAGATCCGTATTCGGGAAAACTTCCGCCTCAAGCCCAGCCAGTACGCCATATTCATCAACGGCATTAAGGCCGATGAAGCGGATATTCCGGCAGATAAACTGATGGCCCTGCCCTCCAGCGAAACCTACGGCGAGATTGACGGCGTACTGGGGAATGACCCGGCATATGGGATGCCGGTCACCTGGATTCAGCCTGCGCAGAAAGCGAAGGCGCTGAATATGGGGTATCAGGTGATCGACAGCGCCAGCGTGATTGCCACCCATGTGAATAAGATTGTGCGCAGCTATATTCCTGACCTCTTTAACTATGACGATATTACGCAGTTGCATAACCGCCTGTCGTCGATGGCACCGCGACTGGCGGAAGATTTGAGCGCGGTACTCAATTACAGCCAGTTGCTGAAAGTGTACCGGGCGCTACTGACTGAAGGCGTTTCCCTGCGCGATATCGTCACCATCGCCACCGTGTTGGTCGCCAGTAGTGCGGTGACTAAAGATCATATTCTGCTGGCGGCCGATGTGCGCCTGGCGCTGCGGCGCAGCATTACCCATCCGTTCGTTCGCAAGCAGGAGCTGACGGTGTATACGCTGAATAATGAGCTGGAAAATCTGCTGACCAACGTGGTGAATCAGGCGCAACAGGCCGGCAAAGTGATGCTCGATAGCGTGCCGGTGGACCCGAATATGCTCAACCAGTTTCAGATCACGATGCCGCAGGTGAAGGAGCAGATGAAAGCGGCGGGGAAAGATCCGGTGCTGCTGGTGCCGCCGCAGCTGCGCCCTTTGCTGGCGCGCTACGCAAGGTTGTTTGCACCAGGGCTGCATGTGCTGTCGTATAACGAAGTGCCGGATGAGCTGGAGTTGAAGATAATGGGGGCGTTGAGTTGATTGAGGAATCTTTTCCATGCTTTGCAGCACCTGACACCATTAATTGACGTCACACTGCAAAGAGACTACGATGACACCATACAATGACGTCATGGATTGATAGTATGATTAAGGTCAGCGCGCTAGGCTCTCGTCATAGAAAAACATTCGACGATGTAATGACGGAGCCGCCAAAATCTGGAATTAAATGGGATGATGTTGTTGCACTCATTAAAGCTGTGGGTGGAACAATAAAAAATAACAACGGCTCCAGACGAAAATTTCAGATTGGAACGACCAAATTCAGCACACATGAGCCACATCCAAAGAATGTGATGGATAAAGGCGCAGTAGCAGGTCTTAAGGAGTGGTTTGTTAACTGTGTAGGGGTAGATTATGAATAAAGCATCGAACATTATCACAATTAAAGGTCAACCAGCCGCAGTGACATTTGAAGCCGATATCAACGCATTTCGCGGCAAGTTCCTCAATGTAAACGGTTATTGTGACTTTGTAGCCACAAGTATTGAGGCATTATATCGTGAAGGCGAAAGCGCGCTGGATGAGTGGATGGCGGATTGTGAAGAGGACGGTATTGCCCCTTTTCGTGAAGAAGAAGAGCAAAAACGCCTGACGCTTCGTGTTCCTCATCACATTGATTCGCGGCTGACCATCGTCGCCAGACAACATTCTATTTCAAAAAACCAGCTCATTATTGATGTCTTAGAACGTGAGTTTTCAGCCCAGATGTAAACAGGTCGGATGCCGCGTGGCATCCGACCTTTTGCCAGTTCGTCAATATTACCCATTTACAAAATCGTCTCTTCCGTCAAAATCCTGCGCGCGCCCAAAAAGTGGTCCTGCCAGAAAGGTTCGGCTAACCGGCTTACCCGTATGGTTTCCCCCGTGCGTGGCGATTCGATAAATTGCCCGTCTCCCAGATACACGCCCATATGATCGGCAATCTCACGGCTGTGAATATGGAAAAACAGCAAATCTCCCCGGCGCAGGTCGTTATTCGCCACAATCGTTGCCCGATGGTAGTGATACATCTCATTGGCCGTACGCGGGAGCTTCGCCTCGAGGATCTTGTTGTAGGCATAAAAAACCAACCCGCTACAGTCGAAGCCTTGATCGGGCCGCGTGCCGCCCCAGACGTAAGGCTTACCAAGCTGCTGCTCCAGGCGGTGAATCGCCACTTCGGTGATGTTGTGTAGATGGTCGCTGCTTAAGAAATGGTTGTTCTCCGCCAGCGCCTGCCAGCGTCTGTCACTCGCCTTGAGCGGCGCAGGAAACCATTCTGGATGCTGTTTTATCTGTTCGCGGTTGTGCTGGCGCAGCGCCCTTCTGCTTTCGGCGTTGCCTTCCACAATGTAGCTGGCCTGCTTTTTCAGATGGGTTTGGTACTGTTTTAATAAACGCGCACGGTTTTGCATCCGCTGGCGGGCGGCGTAGCTGAAAGAGATATGTGATGTGGTGGCGCTGGCAAATGAAGAAAACGGCAAGCAAAGCAACAATAATCCCGACAACACAAAAGAGGGAATCGACGGCAAAGGCATTCTCAATAATGGCTGGTCATGCATTGATGTTGCAGTGTATCCCGGCCCGTACCTGAACAAACTTAATAAACCATTATTATAAAATTAATAAATATATTTCAGTTAATTATGTAAAAACATCCGTTTATTAAATTACTCATGGATTGTCGCTGTTGCTCATTTGAGCTACAATTCAAGCTGAATAAATATACAGCACAGGAGATACCCCAATGGCTGCTAACGCGTTTGTTCGCGCCCGAATCGATGAAGATCTGAAGAATCAGGCGGCGGACGTACTGGCCGGGATGGGGCTGACCATCTCTGACCTGGTTCGCATAACCCTCACAAAAGTCGCGCGTGAAAAGGCATTGCCGTTTGATTTACGCGAGCCTAATCAATTAACCATTCAATCAATTAAAAACAGCGAAGCTGGCGTTGATGTTCATAAGGCCAAAGACGCCGATGATTTATTTGATAAATTAGGAATTTAAATATGATTCAAAGGGATATTGAATACTCGGGACAATTTTCAAAGGATGTAAAACTTGCACAAAAGCGTCATAAGGATATGAATAAATTGAAATATCTTATGACGCTTCTTATCAATGATACTTTACCGCTTCCAGCTGTTTATAAAGACCACCCGCTGCAAGGTTCATGGAAAGGTTATCGCGATGCTCATGTCGAGCCGGACTGGATCCTGATTTACAAACTTACCGATAAACTTTTACGATTTGAGAGAACTGGAACTCACGCGGCGCTATTTGGGTAAAGCCCGCTGCCGATGAAATTTGTAAACCCTGCGCCGACAGGCTTGCGTAAAACGCTTTTGGTGATAATGTGAGCCTTCCAAATCCAGACTATTCCGATTTGGGATTCATTTTGCCGTCCTGGCGTGTGTAACCGTTTTATCAAGGAATAAGCAGTATGCGTAAAATCGCATTAATTCTTGCGATGTTGTTGATCCCGTGCGTTTCGTTTGCCGGTTTGCTGGGCAGCAGTAGCTCGACCACGCCAGTGAGCAAAGAGTATAAGCAGCAGTTGATGGGATCCCCTGTCTACATCCAGATCTTCAAGGAAGAACGTACGCTCGATCTCTACGTCAAAATGGGCGAGCAATATCAACTGCTCGACAGCTATAAAATCTGTAAATATTCCGGCGGATTAGGGCCAAAACAGCGTCAGGGCGATTTCAAAAGCCCGGAAGGGTTTTATAGCGTCCAGCGTAATCAGTTAAAACCAGACAGCCGTTACTACAAAGCGATTAATATTGGATTCCCAAATGCCTATGACCGTGCGCATGGTTATGAAGGGAAATACCTGATGATTCACGGCGATTGTGTTTCCATCGGCTGCTACGCGATGACCAATCAGGGTATTGATGAGATCTTCCAGTTCGTTACTGGTGCGCTGGTGTTTGGTCAGCCGAGCGTGCAAGTGAGTATTTATCCGTTCCGCATGACCGACGCCAATATGAAGCGCCATAAATATTCCAACTTTAAGGACTTCTGGGAGCAACTGAAGCCGGGCTACGACTACTTTGAGCAAACCCGTAAGCCACCGACCGTTTCTGTGGTCAATGGCCGTTACGTGGTCAGCAAGCCGTTAAGCCACGAAGTTGTGCAGCCACAACTGGCATCAAACTACACGCTCCCCGAGGCAAAATAAGCGCCATTCACCTGGCATAATCTTTTGCCAGGTTTCATTGCCCGTCAGCGGCTGTGTCGCAATCACCGTGACCACATCATTCGGTGTGGTCTGCGAGCTGAAGTCGATTTCCACATCCTGATCCAGCAACGTTGCCACGCCAAACGGCGCGCGGCGGGTGATCCAGTGTAAATTAGTCGAGCAATACGCCATTACATAGCGCCCATCCGAAAGTAGCATGTTGAAAACGCCCTTCTGCCGCAGTTCATCCACCAGTGAGGCGATATATTTAAACACTGCCGCCATGTTGCCCGGTGTGCGCGGGTAACGCTGCGTTAATTTATGCAGGAGCCAGCAAAAGGCTTTTTCGCTATCGGTTTCACCGACCGGGCGGAAGTTGCCGGTTTCCAGTGATTTGTAGCCCGTCAGTTGTCCATTATGGGCATAAGTCCAGTTACGCCCCCATAACTCGCGGGTAAACGGGTGAGTATTTTCCAGCGCCACCTCGCCCCGATTCGCCTGGCGAATATGAGCCACCACCGAACAGGATTTTATCGGGTAGTCCTGGACAAGTTTGGCGATGGGGGAATTAAAGCTGGGTTGCGGATCTTTAAATGTGCGACAGCCTTTACCTTCGTAAAAGGTAATGCCCCAGCCATCTTTATGTGGCCCGGTTCCACCACCACGCTGTACAAGTCCGGTGAAACTAAAGCAGATATCGGTAGGGACATTGGCACTCATCCCGAGCAATTCGCACATGGGTAACCTCCACAACAGCGGGAGCGCATGGCCCCCGGCGAAGATTGATTTAAGAATTTTCAGGTCGGATGTGGCGTGAACGCATTATTCGGCCTACGGTTCGGGTGCAGATTGTAGGCATGATAAGACGCGTCAGCGTCGCATCAGGCATCAGAGCACAAATGCCGGATGCGGCGTAAACGCCTTATCCGGCCTACGCCAGACTTACTTAACCATCTCTTTTTCAATTAACTGGATCAGGATATGGATCACTTTAATGTGGATCTCCTGAATGCGGTCGGCATAACCAAAGTGCGGAACGCGAATTTCAATATCCGCCGTGCCAGCCATTTTGCCGCCGTCTTTACCGGTCAGGGTGATCACTTTCATCCCCTTCTCACGCGCCGCCGCGATCGCTTTGATCACGTTTGCAGAGTTACCGGAAGTGGAGATCCCCAGCAGTACATCGCCTTCGCGACCTACCGCTTCAACGTAACGGGAGAAAATATCATTGAAACCAAAATCGTTACCGACGCAGGAAATATGACTAACGTCAGAAATGGCAATCGCCGGGTAGCCCGGACGGTTTTCACGGTAGCGACCGGTCAACTCTTCGGCAAAGTGCATGGCGTCGCAATGGGAGCCGCCGTTGCCACAGGAAAGCACTTTGCCACCGGCTTTAAAGCTGTCTGCTAACAGGACCGCCGCGCGCTGAATGGCGTGAATATTGGCGTCATCTTTTAAAAAGTTAGCCAGCGTTTCCGCCGCTTCGTTCAGTTCATTACGAATAAGATCCTGGTACATGAGGATATCCTTCAGCATAAATGTAATAGACAAAATGCAGTGTACCGGATACCGCCAAAAGCGAGAAGTACGGGCAGGTGCTATGACCAGGACTTTTTGACCTGAAGTGCGGATAAAAACAGCAACAATGTGAGCTTTGTTGTAATTATATTGTAAACACATTGCTAAATGTTTTTACATCCACTACAACCATATCATCACAAGTGGTCAGACCTCCTACAAGTAAGGGGCTTTTCGTTATGATGATTTTGAGTATTCTCGCTACGGTTGTCCTGCTCGGCGCATTGTTCTATCACCGCGTGAGCTTATTTATCAGCAGTCTGATTTTGCTCGCCTGGACAGCCGTCCTCGGCGTTGCTGGTCTGTGGTCGGCGTGGGTACTAGTGCCTCTGGCCATTATCCTCGTGCCATTTAACTTTGCGCCTATGCGTAAGTCGATGATTTCCGCACCGGTATTTCGCGGTTTCCGTAAGGTGATGCCGCCGATGTCGCGCACTGAGAAAGAAGCGATTGATGCGGGCACCACCTGGTGGGAGGGCGACTTGTTCCAGGGCAAGCCGGACTGGAAAAAGCTGCATAACTATCCGCAGCCGCGCCTGACCGCTGAAGAGCAAGCGTTTCTCGACGGTCCGGTAGAAGAAGCCTGCCGGATGGCGAATGATTTCCAGATTACTCATGAGCTGGCGGACCTGCCGCCGGAGTTATGGGCGTACCTTAAAGAGCATCGTTTCTTCGCGATGATCATCAAAAAAGAGTACGGCGGGCTGGAGTTCTCGGCTTATGCCCAGTCTCGCGTGCTGCAAAAACTCTCCGGCGTGAGCGGGATCCTGGCGATTACCGTCGGCGTGCCGAACTCATTAGGCCCGGGCGAGCTGCTGCAACATTACGGCACTGACGAGCAGAAAAATCACTATCTGCCGCGTCTGGCGCGTGGTCAGGAGATCCCTTGCTTTGCACTGACCAGCCCCGAAGCGGGTTCCGATGCGGGCGCGATTCCGGATACCGGGATTGTCTGCATGGGCGAATGGCAGGGCCAGCAGGTGCTGGGAATGCGTCTGACCTGGAACAAACGCTACATTACGCTGGCACCGATTGCGACCGTGCTTGGTCTGGCGTTTAAACTCTCCGACCCGGAGAAATTACTCGGCGGTGCAGAAGATTTAGGTATTACCTGTGCGCTGATCCCGACCACCACGCCGGGCGTGGAAATTGGTCGTCGCCACTTCCCGCTGAACGTACCGTTCCAGAACGGACCGACGCGCGGTAAAGATGTCTTCGTACCGATCGATTACATTATCGGCGGACCAAAAATGGCCGGGCAAGGCTGGCGGATGCTGGTGGAGTGCCTCTCGGTAGGCCGCGGCATCACCCTGCCTTCCAACTCAACCGGCGGCGTGAAATCGGTAGCGCTGGCAACGGGCGCGTATGCGCACATTCGCCGTCAGTTCAAAATCTCTATCGGTAAGATGGAAGGGATTGAAGAGCCGCTGGCTCGTATTGCCGGGAACGCTTATGTAATGGATGCTGCGGCATCGCTGATTACCTACGGCATTATGCTCGGTGAGAAACCTGCCGTGCTGTCGGCTATCGTTAAGTATCACTGTACCCACCGCGGGCAGCAGTCGATTATTGATGCGATGGATATCACTGGTGGCAAAGGCATTATGCTCGGGCAAAGCAACTTCCTGGCGCGTGCTTACCAGGGCGCACCGATTGCCATCACCGTTGAAGGGGCTAACATTCTGACCCGCAGCATGATGATCTTCGGACAAGGAGCGATTCGTTGCCATCCGTACGTGCTGGAAGAGATGGAAGCAGCGAAGAACAATGACGTTAACGCGTTCGATAAACTGCTGTTCAAACATATCGGTCACGTCGGTAGCAACAAAGTTCGCAGCTTCTGGCTGGGCCTGACGCGCGGTTTAACCAGCAGCACACCAACCGGCGATGCCACTAAACGCTACTATCAGCACCTGAACCGCCTGAGCGCCAACCTCGCCCTGCTTTCTGATGTCTCGATGGCGGTGCTGGGCGGCAGCCTGAAACGTCGTGAGCGTATCTCGGCACGTCTGGGGGATATTTTAAGCCAGCTTTACCTCGCCTCTGCCGTTCTGAAGCGTTATGACGACGAAGGCCGTAATGAAGCCGATCTGCCGCTGGTGCACTGGGGCGTACAGGATGCGCTGTATCAGGCAGAACAGGCGATGGACGATTTACTGCAAAACTTCCCGAACCGTGTGGTTGCCGGGCTGCTGAATGTGGTGATCTTCCCGACCGGACGTCATTACCTGGCACCGTCTGACAAGCTGGATCATAAAGTGGCGAAGATTTTACAAGTACCGAACGCCACTCGTTCACGTATTGGTCGCGGTCAGTACCTGACGCCAAGCGAGCATAACCCGGTTGGTTTACTGGAAGAGGCGCTGGTGGATGTGATTGCCGCCGACCCGATTCATCAGCGGATCTGTAAAGAGTTGGGTAAAAACCTGCCGTTTACCCGTCTGGATGAACTGGCGCACAACGCGCTGGCGAAGGGGCTGATTGATAAAGATGAAGCCGCTATTCTGGTAAAAGCTGAAGAAAGCCGTTTACGCAGTATTAACGTTGATGACTTTGATCCAGAAGAGCTGGCGACGAAGCCGGTAAAGTTGCCGGAGAAAGTGCGGAAAGTTGAAGCCGCGTAATTGAATAACGGAGCCTTTCGGCTCCGTTTTTTTATCGGCTAATTATTTAAAATTAAAGCCATCCGGATGGTTTTCCAGGCTGCCAGTCAACGCCGCGAACAGCACCGTTTTGCCATCAATCGAAAGCGCATCGTTCACATTCAACCAGGTGAGTTTCTCTTGCGACGTTTTCTCATCAATAGTCGAGAACAGCCCCGTCATCTGATTAGATTTCTCGGACCACATCACAGCGATACGTTGCGAGCCACAGTCATGCGGTTTGCACGCGCTCATCACCTGATACGTCTCATCTCCCAAAGTCACGGTTTGTGCGGGAGTATAAGTACCGCCTTTCATCACCCAGGCAGGCAGCTTATGCCCTTGCACCATCTGATTAAACGCCGCTTTGGTGGTTTCGCCCTTTGCAAGACTGCTAATGGTTAAATCATCCTGCGCCATTGCACTGGTGGCGATGACCAGAGCGGCGACTGTCGTTATTGCCTTAAACATCATTCCTCCCGGGCTTATCCTGCCCATGTGATTAACTCCCTAAAGCCTGGCGATAACACGATAATTTGCAAATCAGATATTTCCAATATCAGCATTTGTTATCAATTTATTCTGCGCTAAGGCAACTGCCTGATAAGGTGTTAGAGTTATAAAACCCTTCGCATAAAGGAGTTGTACACCGTGCCTGGTTTGAAGATTACGCTTTTGCAGCAACCACTGGTGTGGATGGATGGTCCTGCCAACCTGCGCCATTTTGATCGTCAACTGGAAGGTATTACCGGGCGCGATGTGATCGTTCTACCGGAGATGTTTACCAGCGGCTTTGCCATGGAAGCGGCAGCTTCGTCGCTAGCACAAGATGACGTAGTGAGCTGGATGACAGCCAAAGCGCAGCAGTGCAATGCGCTGATTGCAGGCAGTGTTGCATTACAAACGGAGTCTGGTTCGGTTAACCGCTTTTTGCTGGTTGAGCCGGGCGGCACGGTACATTTTTATGATAAGCGTCATCTGTTCCGCATGGCAGATGAGCATCTACATTATAAAGCGGGCAATGCGCGAGTGATTGTGGAATGGCGCGGCTGGCGTATTTCGCCGCTGGTGTGCTACGACTTACGTTTTCCGGTGTGGTCGCGCAATCTCAACGATTATGACCTCGCCCTGTACGTCGCCAACTGGCCTGCTCCGCGCTCTCTGCACTGGCAGGCATTGCTGACAGCCCGCGCGATTGAGAATCAAGCGTATGTGGCGGGATGCAATCGCGTCGGCAGCGATGGCAACGGCTGCCATTATCGCGGTGACAGCCGGGTGATTAATCCGCAAGGCGAGATTATCGCTACTGCCGACGCGCATCAGGCAACGCGCATTGATGCGGAGCTATCGATGATGGCATTGCGGGAATATAGAGAAAAGTTTCCGGCATGGCAGGATGCGGATGAGTTTAGGTTGTGGTGAGTGGGGGTTGTGTTTAGGGCCGGGGAGAGTCGGGGAAGACTACGAAAGCCCGCTCCCCGCAAGGACTGATGCCAGGTAGTTTCTGTGAGCCTGTTTACCATTCTATGTAAATGCCTTTCTCAGAAGTGACCGTCAAGGCGGTCACCGAATTCGATAATAAAGCCAGAGCAAGATTACGAAAGCCCGCTCCCTGCAAGGACTGACGCCAGGTAGTTTCTGTCCATGGCTGCTTTTCGCATCTTACGTCTTAACCCTGCCTTGAATACCTTATCATTCGTCAAAATATTAATAGCGATGTGCCGTAGCCCTGAAAATAATTCTGCGGCGTTTCCTCTTCTTATTTTGCAGTCGTCTTCATTCATTACCACGTCCAGACGCCAGTGCAGCTTATTCTCCACGTGCCAGTGGTTTCGGATTGCTGTGGCGAACTTCTCTGCGGTTAAATCAGCAGAACTGATATAATATCTGACCGTCATTTCTGGCTTTTTCTTTTGTTCTGCTATTATGGACCGAAAGGAGACTGCCACGCATAATTTCTTCAGCCCTTTCCATTCAAACGTGAAATCAATAAGTTCATCAGGGACATCGCAAACAATGTGAAGACGGATTTCTTCTCTGCCGTGACTCTTTTCACTAATTGCGTAACTGTCATGCTCTGGATTATTTAATTCTTTCAGTGGGAATTTTTCCTCAAAGGCTTTATTAAGCCGCCCCTGATTTCCTTTTACAGCGAATAAATAATCACCGCCCTGTTTTTGTATCTTCTCTGCAATATCTTTCTGGCAACCCATCGCATCAGTTGTGATGATTTTTTCTTTAATATCCAGCATGTTAAGAAGTTCTGGGATAGCTGTAATCTCATTAGATTTCTCATCCGTCCTGATCTGTCCGATGACCAGACTGTGCATTGTTGAGAACGCACTAATGACATGAATCGCTCCCCTGCGGCGACTCTTGTCATAAGAATGCCGGAGCGTTTTTCCATCAATTGCAATAACGTCTTTATCATCTGAAGAATGGCAGTCACGCATCCAGTTAATAAAGCACTCGTGAAATTTTGCAGGCTGATACAGGATACAACTCTGGCGATGGTATCGTGAACAGGAATACCATTTTCAAAATCACCATATTGCTTCAAAAAATCGAGATGTGTTTACCAAAAATCCTCTATATCTTCCCAATTTTCTGCACCAGAAATAACGGCACAAATAGTCAACAGTAGAATATCTGACAATTTATGTTCCACTTTCCAGGCTTGTCTGTAATCGGGGATAATAGAAATATGTTCCATCAATTTTTTAAGTTCCATTTTGTTCTCCTTATTTATGTAAGGAGTATTTGATTATGTATAAGCTATGAAAAATAGCGTTAGGTAATGAGGAATGTCTCAATTTTTAAACATAAAATGTAAATTGTTTAGTACAAAAAGTGTACTTCTGATGTTCTTTCCCTGCCCCAGCGGGTCACGCTGTTTTTTCAGCAGCCAGGACTCATCAAACCACAGCGTGGTGGTGGCTCCGGTGGCATCAGTGTAATCGGTTCTGCGCTCCTCTGGGAAGTAGCGGAAGGTGTCGTTATACAGTCCTTCCTGTGTGCCTGTGGCAGTCACCCGGCCTTCATCGTCATATCGCAGGTGGAAATGTGTCGGGCCGTTGTCGCGCCAGGAACTCAGCCAGCCCTGTTCGGTGTAGGTATAGTGCAACGCACCATTAAAGCGGGTCTGTACATCACTCAGCCGCTGCTCATCGCCGTGGCTGATATAGTCATAACGCACCAGTTCGCTGTCACTGCCACTTTTTCCCGGTTTTGCGAGACGTCTTCCGGGAAAGAAACTTGTCGCCATTTCGCGATCGTTGTATCGCTATGCTGCGTCTGCAAAATCAGGCGTCGGGATTGGCATTCTGTCTCCCACGCTGGTTGCGTACTACTGATGGTGTGGTGTTTATTGACGATCTTATTCAACCGTAAGATCAGTTATCCCGGATTTTCACTTATAAGTACTGGCGGAGATCCGGGAAAAAGAAACGAACATTCACTAATATTTATATTTTCTATCTTCTGATAATTTTATTTTTATTCTGTTACAGAAAACACCTCGTGTAAGAATCCAATCAATTGTATTCTTACTGGTTTCTAACATATAAGTAAACAAATCATTGTATTTATCGAAATCAGTTTCAATAATATTTGAATATTTCTCGTTACTTTCTTTAAAAAATGCCTCTTTTACATTAGAAATCCCATAACTTACCTGTTCATCATCAGGAATAGGCGTTGACATATAGACCACATATTCTTTGTCCGAGGGGAATCGTACAACACGTTTTGCAATACCGATTGCATCTGTTCTCTGAGCAAGTACATTGATTAAAAGCCGCCAATCACCTAAATCCTGAAGATTGATATTAGGCTCAAGAGACTTAACATAAGCGTTTAGCTCTATAAATATAGAATGTATATCAATATGGTCATCAATACGTGGAACTTCGTTAGATATTAAAACTCTGATTTTTTCATCCATCAAATCACCTCTCGAGAAACTTAGCAATCAGCTCCCCCGCTGTTCTTTTCGGGGATATAGCGTTTATCATTTTCTCTATTATGAGGTAATTCATACCCCTGTGTTCTCAAATCCCGACCCCTCTTGGCTTCAATCTCCTTCATTTCTTCCTTAGTAATACCTTCAGGGGTACTAACCACAGTCGCTTGAGCTTTTTTAAACTTAGAATATTTTCTAACATTTTACACTCAGCTAAAAATAAAATCCGGAAGGCGCTGGGGGAAGCTTTCCGGCTATTAATCACTTAATAATTAAACTCGAAGCTTTCTTCTGCCAAGTTATGATTTTTTCGATATTGAGCCTCCCATTCAAAGTAACCTTCGGGTTCTTGGGAACTAATGCCTTTCTCCCAATAGAGCTCCCCATAAGCAATTAGCATAGCCCAGTGGTATTCAACCTCATGACTATAAAAGGTCACATCATTATAGCTTTCTATTTTTAAATTCTTGAAAAGAACAGAAGAAAAAAATAGATTATCAGATTCTTGTTCATTTTTTCCAGCATATTTCATCATTATTGCCTTAATTATTTCCACCCAAGTAAAGAAATTAAAAATAATGACTTCACCTTGATTTTCATTATCTTTAAATACAATACCATCAGTAATGTTGCTTTTATCAATCAATTCTAACAACCTCTCGAGTTAAACCTGTCAAATAACGCAGCTGCTTTATCTGAAAAAATTGCTAACTGACTTCCTATAGGTTTGGGTGTAGCTCCTCTTCTTACTGTTCCAGGGTTTGCTACCATAGGCCCACTTACGGCATCAAAATTATGTGAAAGTGTACCTTGTCGTCCCTGAGTCACAAAATCAGACCACTCCCCAGATGCAGAATCAAATATCTTAATATCCAATTTAGCTAGCTCTGAGTTTGGTATATCAAATTGGGTAATTGAGGGATGACCACGCTTTGTTGCCCAATCTAGAGCTTGGCCTTTATCTGTAGTCACATAGAAGCCGCCTTTTCCTGCAGGATTAAAATCTAAACCAACACGCCCCTTTGAAGGTTCTATGGGCCCTGTAATATCCCCCGCATGGTAGAAAGTAGTAACATCATCTTTAGCAGTCAACCCTAATGGATCAGCCCAACTCAGTGTATTCGGAGCATAAGCATATAAGTTTAACCCACCCCGAATCGAAATCGGATCCTGGCTTACGAACCTCCCGCACTCCGGCGCATAATACCTGAACAGATTATAGTGCAGCCCCGTCTCTTCATCATAATACTGCCCCGGCAGTCGCAGCGGCTGCTCAAAGTACGCCCCGCTGTTGCTGATGTCCCCCCGGTTTTCTCCAAATCCCGCCTGGTAGCCCGCCCACACCAGCGTCCCGTCCGCCGCGGTCACCTCCTGTACCGTGCCCGTCAGGTCCGTG
>Ga0129309_1000254_pt1 | contig 47131 bp, 42 predicted proteins | sample L1105metagenome_FD_94439 | JGI IMG/M metagenome (GOLD analysis project Ga0129309, IMG submission 94439) | Ring-tailed lemur group fecal microbial communities from Wisconsin, USA - L1105 metagenome | ecosystem: Host-associated > Mammals > Digestive system > Large intestine > Fecal | place: USA...
TCAAGCTGATATGCAAGCCATACATTAAAGATGATCTCTGCAATCCTGCCGCAAAATCGTTCCTGAAAAGCAGACAGTCCTTCCACGCCCATTCGTCTTTCAAGTTCAAATAAAATATCAAACAGCCACTGACAGTAATCATTCATCAGCTCTTTCTTCATGATCATCATATTAAACATATAGCCGGATGTCTGCCGGATCACCTGATCAAATGTCTTCACATAATCCGGATATTTTTCCTGTATGATCTTACGGGTTTCATCCAGATGCTCCGCATAATGGGTATGGGAATAATGAGAATACAACGTTTCGATATAATATCTGCGCTTTTTTGGAACGATCACGTCATATCTTTGCAGTAAGATTTTGGCTTCTTTCTTCGTCAGAATGTTTTGAAACGGATCTCTGCCCTTCTTTTTGACGGAAAAGTACCGCCGGTAGTGTACGAGACCCAGATAGTCATAATCCAGATTCTTCCACGCCCAATATAAACCGGTCAGTTCACAAAACCGTGCATTCTTATTAGAGATATTTGCTCCGGTATTATCCTTTTGATATCCAAGGTCAAGTGGATTCCCCATCTCGTCTTTCTTTCCTTCCGCACCTACATGCAGCGGAAGATACAACTCATCCTCCGGCATCCGATATGCCCTATGAGTTGCTATGATTACTTTTATATCAGGATTTTTCTTATCCATAACGTTATCCTCTCTCTGCCTAAGCGCTTCCTTTTCTTCTTAATACAACATCAACCGTCTGCAATAAAATTTTAATATCCATGCCGATGCTCCATTCGGAAATATATTTTGTGTCCAGCCTGACAATCTCTTCAAAATCCGTAATATCATTTCTTCCGCTAACCTGCCATAATCCTGTAATACCGGGTTTCGCCGCAAGACGTGCCCGATGGTGCATCTCATACTGCTCCCACTCGTCAACAGTTGGCGGTCTTGTCCCAACCAGGCTCATCTCTCCTTTTAGCACATTCCAAAACTGCGGAAATTCATCAAGCGAAGTTCTTCTGATAAAATTCCCAATTCCTTTTATGATACGCGGATCATCTTCTATCTTAAACATCAGTCCATCCATCTTATTATATGCCATCAATTCCTTTTTTCGCTTCTCTGCGTCCAGATACATGCTTCGAAACTTATATATCTTAAATCTTCGGCCATTTTTTCCAATCCGAATCTGCGAAAAAAAAATTGATCCGGGCGATTTCAGATAAATGATCGGTCCAATGACAATGGTCAAAATACCGGTAAAAACGATCCCAATCAGTCCTCCAACAATATCCATCATCCTTTTTACAATCATCTGCCGATTAGAAGAGATCTTCATACTTGTCGAAATTACCGTATGTCCTTCCATATCTTCTACGATTCGATCCTGCATGCTGTTCCTTACCTGTGCAAGCCGTACATGGACAGTCAGTCCCATCACCTCACACTGTTCGATCATATCCTCCGGCAGATTCATCAGATATGGTGCATCAAACAACACTTCATCCGTACAATTCGACCAGATTGCAGCAATCGAATCTTTCTTTCCATAATACAGCGGTATGCCGTTGTATTCTTTTTGTATGGTTTGCGTCTGATCATACAGACCGATTCCGGTCAGCTCAAATTCACTGTATGGATTCTTTAAAAAAGTATCCGCAATTTCTTTATAATTTGTAAATGACGCAACAAGAAAAAGGACACGTCTTCCTTTCAATGATGCAAGCCGCCCTCTCAGCCATAGTTTTAATATCATTCTGCCGCTATATAAAAATACAATTGCAAAAAAAGGATACATCAATACAAACATACGGGAATAGACTGCAGATATCTTTAATAGAAATAAATACAATACCATACCAATGGTTACAAAAGAAACCATCTTGACCACTTCCAGGAATTCTTTCCAATATCCGCGCTTTAAGACATTATGATAATTTTCCCGAAAAAAAAGAAAGCATATTGCAAATAGTACAATTACCAATGCTACACTTCTATATATACCCGTATTCGCCGGGCTGAAATCATGAAATCTGATAAAATATGTAACCAGATAAGATGCTATCAGTAATATCATATCCAGTAAACTGAAATCCCAATGCTTTAACCAGCTTTCTTTCTGCCTTCGATACATTCAGCATTCTCCCATCTTTTCCTGTAAAATATAAAATTATTATAGCTTTTATAACACAAATTTACAATAGCTGCCACTAACATTTAAGATTTATGTAACACTTTCATAATTTTTGAATCATCCCACATCTGTTCTTAAAACAAATCGGCGCTCAGACAAGCTGAGCACCGATTTGCTTTTGTTTGAAATACTTTTGAATCATATCTTCCCACAGATGATCCAGTCCCTTCTCCAGCATAAATGTCTTTAAAGATACACCTGTTGTGCAGGATAAACTTCCTTCTTTGAAATAAATATTCAAAAACAGTCCCCTGACATCTTCTGCATGAATCGGAAGATTGTTCTGCAAGATCATTTTTTCCGTATTCGATTTTGACATCATTAATATAATCTGCATGTTTTCCGGTGTTTTATGTCCCCGTATCATGGAAAACACCATCTGCTTCTGCTCCTTCCAGAGAGCATACTCCCTGCCTTCCAGCATCTCCCGCTCATCTGAATCATAAAAATCCATATTCAGTGAACCATCGATGACATAGGAAACACCCATCTTGATTTTTGCTTCATAAAGCCAAAATGCATCAAACGTTTCCCTGGAAAACAGATGCAGCATAAATTGTTTTACATCTTCTATCTGCAGTGCGATCATGCACATTCTCCGTTCTGATTATTGTTTTTCCAGTTCCTTAATTGCCTTGGATGCCGCATCTACGGTATCCTGATCCGGAATCATTGTGTACAGCCTGCTGTTCGGCATAGAATACAGTCCGGTCGTCATGACACCTTTTCCATCCAGGTATTGCCTCTCCATCGTAAAATTCTCCATCTTGCTCAGCTGCATCTGGATCAGCTCGGCAATCTCATCCGCTGAAATATTCGTCTCAAAGGTTCCGTCAATCTTCTCTAATAACTCCTGATAGTTAAACAATACATCCGGATTCTTTAACTTCTGAATAATTGCAAGAATGACATCCTGCTGGTTCTGAATACGATGTTTGTCTCCTTCTTCATAAGAATGACGTTCACGCGAATAAGCCAGTGCCATCTCGCCGTCCATATGATTCATTCCTTTTTGAATCGTAATATTGCCAAGATGCAGCTCTCTGTCGCTCTCAACATCGACACCGCCCAATACATCGACAATCTTGATCAGAGAAGTAAAGTTGATTCTCACATAATAATCAATATCAATATCGAGCAGATTCTCTAACGTCTTAACGGTCTCATTCACACCATAGATACCGGAATGCGTCAGCTTGTCCTTCGCATTGTGTGATGCCAGCGTCACGTAGTAGTCACGCGGAATACTGGTCAGAATAATCTTATGCGTATTCATATTAACGGTCATGATCATATTCACATCACTTCTGGATACGGTAGATACCGGTCCTGACGTATCAATTCCCGTGATGCAGACATTAAACACACCGTCATCAATGCCGCCGGTATTGGCCAGATTCTCGGTCTTTCTGCTGATCTCCACCTGATAGATCACGCGGGTATCCTCCGAAAATGACTCATGTTCTTCTTCGATTGAGCCGCGATATGCTTCATTGATCAACATCGCATCCACGCTTTTATCATATAAATGATCTGTGAGATTCATAAAATCATCAAATGCTTTGTAAGATGCTTTCACCTGTTCATTGACATCATTCTTGGCTTTAACGATATTCTCCTTATCCACCTGATTGTTCAACCCGATCTTCTTATTCTTCAGATCGCCAATCTCCTCATAAGCACTGTCTTTGAGCACGATCACAGATATCATACTCGTCTCCTGATCCGCATCAGCAAAATTGGAAATATAATTGTAGCCGCTTCTGACAAATATCGTAGCCATGACAAGCAGCACAGTCATAAAAATCGCCAGCATTCGCGAAAAGATTGCTCGAATACTCGTCTCTTTTGCCCGAAACTGCAATAAAAATGTCAGCAACAACAAAACTGCCATGATGGCTGCCACCGGAATGATGTATTTCATCGGCAAGAACTTTACTCTCACCATAAAAAACAGACATACCGCTGTCGCAATCAACTGCAGACATACAAAAGTCTTTGCGGATAGTATCTTCTCTAAAATCTTCATCTGTATACTCCTCCATATGTTTTCTATTGTTTTATCTGTCTATTATAGCACTTTCCCATACCTGTTTTCAACATCGTTCTTTTTTGACGTAATTCATCTTGTTCCGCAGTTTTAAGAGTATCTTCTTCTCCATTCTCGATACCTGAACCTGTGAGACACTCATGATCTCTCCAACCTCTTTTTGTGTCTTATTTTCAAAATACCTCAATTCCAGCAATGTTCGCTCTTCTTTTTTCAACTCCTGCATCAATTCTGATAATACGATGCTGTTCATCAGATGTTCTTCCCAGCATGTCTTCTCTTCAATCGTATCAATGATCGCCAGATCATGTCCTTCGCCCTCATAGATTGTCCGATTCAATGATTCCACTTCCCGGTTCGCTTCCAGTGCGACCACGATTTCATCGACCGGGAGTCTGGTCACCTCTGAAATTTCTTCTACGGTTGCCTCCCGGTTATACTTTGCCTGAAACTTTTCCTGTGCAAGGCTGATCCGATATGCATGCTCTTTTAATGACCGGCTCACCTTGATCATTCCATCATCACGCAAAAAACGTTTTATCTCACCAGATATCATCGGAACAGCATACGTTGAAAACTTGACATGATAATTTAAATCAAATTTATCAATTGATTTCATCAGTCCGATGCATCCGATCTGAAACAGATCTTCAAGATCATATCCTCTTCCGGCATATCTTTTTACAATGCTCCAAATTAATCCTACGTTATTCATTACCAGCGTTTCCCTGGCCTCTTTATCTCCTGCTTTTGACCGTTTGATTAATTCTCTTTGCTCCACTGATCTATCCTTTTTTTCATAATCACTTTTGTTCCCTGATTTACTTCTGATTCAACAATCAGCTCATCCATAAAAGCTTCCATAAAAGCAAATCCCATTCCCACTCTTTCCTTGTCCGGTTTTGTTGTAAATAATGGTTCCATTGCCCTTTCAACATTCTCGATTCCTTTTCCATAATCTGTCACCGATACCGTCAGACAATGATCCTCAATCTCCGCTTCCATGATCACTTTTCCGATTTTATCCTCATATCCGTGAATGATCGAATTCGTAACAGCTTCCGACACAGCTGTCTTAATATCAGCCATCTCCTCTAATGTCGGATCTTCTCTCAACAAATATGCTGAAATCACTACCCTTGCCATTGCCTCATTTTCCGACCGGCTGTCAAATTCAAAACGTATCATACTTATCCTCCTAATGTTATTGTCCTATTATTTTATATAAACCGGAGATTGACATGATCCGGTCAATATTTCGGTTGACATTTTTTATATAGATTTTCCCGCCGATTGCGTGAACCTCCTGATACCGCCCCATGATCATACCAACGCCGGAGCTGTCCATAAAATCCGTCTTTAAAAAATCGAATCCGATATTTTCAACCGGATTGGAAACCATCATCATCTGACACTTCTTTTTCACTTGCTGTGCAAGATGATGGTCCAGCTCTCCTTCCAGCCGGACCCATAAGGTATTTCCCTGCATTTTATAACTTGTTGCCATATTCTGACTCCTTTCCTGATTCCTGAATTCAAACTTAATTTACACGACTCAGGATACGAATGCACGCGAAAAAAGGAGAACGAAAATTTCGTTCTCCTTGATTGCTTCTGTTCCATTGTCTGTTGTATGATTTAATTTTGACTTTCCGTTGTCTTCTCTGTCGTCTTTTCCGTCGTATCTTCTGTCTTCTTTTCCGATGACTGCTGTTCTTTCAGCTTATCTCTTCTCGATCTTGCTTCCAGTGGACGATACGTTCCGAGTTCTGCCGCTTTATCGTAATTCTTGATTGCCTTTGCGGTTTTTCCGGAATCTTCATAAGCACGTGCAAGATCGAAGTAATATCTTGCGTTAGAATCATTACCCTTGATTGCTTTTTTAAAGTACTTGATTGCTTCTGAATAATTCTTTGCATTGTACTGAGACAGTCCGGTATTATAAAATGATGTTGCTGCAGTTGCATACGTCTTGTCTTTGATCGTATTGTATAATGCTTTTGCTTCATCCGATGTCAGGATCTTCGTATCGATATCCATCAACGTTTCTGCTGCTTCGGTATTCTTGCCTGCGATATAACTGTCTGCTGCTGCATATAAGTCTTTATTCCCATTCTTATAGGCCTTGACTTCATCCTCTGCATCCTTTGTCTCTTTCTCTGCCTTCTGCAGATCCTCTTTTAAAGTGCTGATTTCTGTCTCTTTTGCTTTCAGCTGATCTTCATATCCCTGTGCTTCTGATGCATACTGATCCTTCACTGAGCTTCTTGCAGTCGGAACAACAAGAATCAACATCGCGATCACACCGATCAAAAAACCAATTCCAAGATAGATGAAGCTCTTCTTATTGCTCGTTACTTCTTCAAAATCGCTGCCGTTCGCTACAACTTTCTTCGGCTTTTCCTGTTTCTTTTTCTCCGGAACCGCTTTTTTCGATGCTTTTTTCACCGACTTTTTGGATGCTTCCTTCGCATCACCTTCTGCATCCGCTTTCGTCTCTTCCGTCTGATCCTCCGGAACTTCCTGTGGAACTTCCTTCACCGTCAGTTCTTCTTTATAGCGCACAACATCCGGATGACCCACACTGAGTGCTTCTGCACGATCTAATGCCTGTAATGCCAGTGCTTCTTTTCCTTCATGAATGCAGATCAAAGCGGAAAGCAACTGTACATGAAGATTGCCCGGAAGAAGTCGTGCAACTTTCTGAATCTGAATATATGCGAGATCATAGCTGTCTGTCTTGCAATAATTCACAGCCAGACCATAACGCTTCATAATCTGATCCAATTTATTCTGCTGAAGAGAACTTGCCTCTCCGCTTTCAGACATAATCACCTTTTTTACTTCTTCTCTATCTAATCCTGATTCAAATTTAACTAATTCCTGTTCAAAATTCAACATGATATTGTCCTCCTGTTATATTAACAAATCTTCTATCATTCCGGCCAGATACAGGGAACCAAGGCAAAATAAATATCCTTCGCCGACTGACTTTGCCCGGCTGTATGCCCGGAAAAGCTCTTCTTCGACCACAACTTCTGTATCTGTATATCTCTCAAATATATCTTTTATCAACCGGGAATCTGTCTTGCGCTGCCCCGGTATGCCTGTTATCGTAATGCGTTCAAATCGAAACGCTGAACAGATGATCTCGATCATCTCTTCGTAGTCCTTATCTGCAACAACGGCAAATAACAGTTTCTTCTTCTGATTGGAAAATTGCATGCGAACAGTCTCAACCCAGGCTCGAACCGCATGGGGATTATGTGCCCCATCCAGAATCACTCCCGGCTCAATCTCTTCCATCCGCGCCGGCCATCTCATATCAGCAATACCGGAACGAATGCTCTCATCAGGCATGTCAGGAATTACTTCCTTCACCGCATGAATGGCAAGATCCGCATTCCACAGCTGATAACCGGCATAAGAAAAAATCTTCAAATCATTAAATCTATGATAACCACTTTCTACGGAAAATGCAATGCATTTCTTGAGATTTTCTTGAATCTTAATATCTTCTTTTGAAAGTTTTATGATTTTAGACTGTTTTTTGCACGCCTTTTCCTCGATCACACGATTGACTTCCGGTGTCTGTGCAAAATAAACGACCGGTTTCCCGGCTTTTATGATTCCGGCTTTTTCAGCCGCGATCTGCTCCAGTGTATCTCCCAGTATTTTCGTATGATCTAATCCAATGGACGTGATGATAGAAATCTCCGGAGTCACAACATTTGTCGAATCATAAGTTCCTCCTAATCCGGTCTCTAATATACAGTAATCTGCATTTTTCTCCGAAAAATACAGAATGGACATTAAAAATAAATATTCAAAGAACGACAATGGTTCTTCTTCTGCCGCCAGTATCCTTTCAAGATAATATGCAAAATCTTCATCAGAAATGTCTGTTCCGTTGACCTTGATTCGCTCATTGATCTTCACAAGATGTGGGGACGTAAAAAGAGCGGTTGTATAACCGCCTTTTCGTAAGATGGAATCCAGAAACGCACACACGGAACCTTTTCCATTCGTGCCTGCCACATGGAAAAACTTCAGCCGGCGTTCCGGATTCCCCATTCTTTTTAATATTTTGACAATATTATCATTCGAAGGGTCCTTTGAAAAATATGGTATTTGATCAAAAAACTGAACCGCTTCTTTATAATTCATGCTTCCTCCTACTTTTGAAGCTGTGCCAGGCGTGCTTCCACCTGATCTGCCATCTGTTGATACTTTTCGAGCTTGTCGCGCTCTGCCTGTACTTTTGCTGCCGGCGCTTTGCTTACAAACTTTTCATTATTCAGCATTCCATTGCAGCGCCTGATCTCACCCTGCAGCTTCTTCTGCTCTTTTGCAAGACGTTCCAGCTCTTTGGCAATATCAACCAGATCTGCAAATGGCATATAGATCACCGCTTCCGGAATTACGGCAGATACCGCATCATCTGCGATGCCCGTTTTGTCTTTCTGGATAATGATCTCACTTGCATATCCAAGCGTTGCAAAGAAGACTGATCCATTTCGGAAGATGTCACAGATTTCCTTGTTCTCCGAAACAACATAAACGGTTGCTTTTTTCTTCGGAGATACGTTCATCTCGGCACGGATATTTCGAATTCCGCGGACAGCCTCTTTGATCGTCTCTACTGCCTTTTCATCTTCTGCAAAATTCCATTCTTCCTTGTATTCCGGCCACTGTGCCAGCATGATGGATTCTTCATCCGTCAGGTTACAATAGATCTCTTCTGTAATGAACGGCATGTAAGGATGCAGCATCTTCAGAGATTCCGTCAGTACCGTCTTCAATGTCCAAAGTGCTGCTGCCTTTGTCTCATCAGCGTCATTGTACAGACGAGGTTTTACCATCTCAATATACCAGTCACAGAATTCTTCCCAGATAAAATCATTGATCTTCTGAACGGCGATACCGAGTTCAAACTTTTCCATATTATCCGTTACTTCTTTTGCAACACTGTTAAACTTTGACAGAATCCACTTATCTGCACTCGTCAGATCATTCAATGTCACACCCGAGAAATCCACTTTATCAAAATTCATCATCATAAAACGAGAAGCGTTCCATACTTTATTCGCAAAGTTACGGCTTGCCTCAACACGTTCGATATAAAAACGCATATCATTTCCCGGCGCATTGCCCGTTACCAGCGTAAATCTTAAAGCATCTGCTCCGTATTTTTCAATAATCTCCAGCGGATCAATACCGTTGCCGAGAGATTTGCTCATCTTGCGGCCCTGAGAATCGCGGACAAGTCCGTGAATCAGTACCGTGTTAAATGGAGACTTTCCGGTATGTTCATATCCAGAGAACATCATGCGGACAACCCAGAAGAAGATAATATCATATCCGGTTACCAATACATTCGTCGGATAGAAATAGTCCATCTCCTCTGTCTTCTCCGGCCATCCGAGTGTAGAGAACGGCCACAACGCAGAACTGAACCAGGTATCCAGCGTATCTTCATCCTGTGTGATATGGGTTGATCCGCATTTCGGACATACCGCCGGCTTTCCGCCCTTCTGAACGATCGTCTCACCGCACTCATCACAATAATAAGCCGGAATCCGGTGTCCCCACCACAGCTGTCTTGAGATACACCAGTCGCGGATGTTCTCTAACCAGTGTAAATAGGTCTTCGTATAACGCTCCGGCACGAACTTTAGTTCACCCTTCTCAATTGCTTCGATTGCAGGCTTTGCAAGCTCATCCATCTTAACAAACCACTGTGGTTTGATCATCGGTTCAATCGTAAACTTACATCTGTCATGCGTACCGACTGCATGTGTATGTTCTTTGATCTTTACTAAGTATCCCTGTTCTTTCAGATCTGCAACGATCGCTTTTCTTGCCTCATAACGATCCATACCGGCATACTTGCCGCCCAATTCGTTGATCGTTGCATCGTCATTCATTATGTTGATCTCCGGAAGATTGTGGCGCTTTCCAACTTCAAAGTCATTCGGATCATGTGCCGGCGTAATCTTTACGCATCCGGTTCCAAATTCCTTATCGACATATTCATCCGCAACGACCGGTATCTGACGGTTGCACAACGGCAGTTCCAGCATCTTGCCAATCAGATGCTGATATCTCTCATCATCCGGATGAACCGCAACTGCCGTATCCCCGAGCAGTGTCTCCGGACGGGTTGTGGCAATCTCTACCACTTCGTCACTTCCGACAACCGGATAATTAATATGCCAGAAATGTCCTGCCTGATCGACATGCTCTACCTCAGCATCTGAGATGGACGTCTGACATACCGGACACCAGTTGATAATTCTCGATCCTTTATAGATATAACCTTTTTTATACAAATTAACAAATACTTCTTCTACCGCTTTGGAACAGCCTTCATCCATCGTAAAACGTTCTCTGTCCCAGTCACAGGAAGAACCTAACTTCTTCAGCTGACTGACAATGGTTCCGCCGTACTCTTCTTTCCATGTCCAGGCATGCTCTAAGAATTCTTCTCTCGTCAGGTCTGCTTTTTCGATGCCTTCTTCTCTTAACTTTTCTACAACTTTTACTTCTGTCGCAATACTTGCGTGATCCGTTCCGGGCTGCCACAATGTATTGTATCCCTGCATCTTCTTAAAACGAATCAGAATATCCTGCAGCGTTTCATCAAGCGCATGTCCCATATGAAGCTTTCCTGTAATATTTGGAGGTGGTATAACAATCGTAAATGGCTCTTTGCTTCTGTCAACTTCTGCATGAAAATACTTCTTATCCAGCCACTTTTGATACAATCTGTCTTCAATCTCGGACGGATTATAATTTTTTTCTAACTCTTTGTTCATCTTTTTGTCTCCTTTTCTATTATAAAGGAACAGCCCTTCATCCATCCGGACGAAAAGCTGCCTGTCATGCCTCTCATACGCATATAATTTTATGCAATCCTTCTTTTTCTGTCAAGCGGTTTCCATCGTTTGAAACAAATATTCATCCAGTTTCCGCATTTTCTCCTGTGTTTCTTCCAGAAATTCCTGCATCTCTTTTTCGACCAGAAAAATTTCCGGAAGGAACAGATAGATATCCGGCTCATGGAAATGCAAAACTTCCATAATGCCGCAATATTCATTTTGAGCGCGTTTATAATTCTCACGATATTCCAGTTTGTGAATGATCTGCTCCACATACGGATAAGCCTCCATCTGATACTCATCCAGATCTTCCAGTGCATGTTTGTACTTTTGATCGTAAAACAAAAGTAATTCCTGACTTTCATCGATACCCTGCCGGATCAGATCCTGCTTCTGTTCCAGCTCTTCACAGACGGCATCTGCCGTCGAAGCATCCAATGCTTTTTTTAAAAAGAATGCATTGAGAAGACATAAGAATAACGGGATCAGTGTCATGATCAGAAAAACCGGCATAATAATATAATGATACTTTTTCAGCATGAGCAGATGAAAACATAACGCACACAGAAACATAATACCGAACGATGCCGTAAGGATCAGTTTATTCTGCTGGCTGTCCCGCTCCTGCTTTTTGATCTTCTGCTGCTTCTTCATCTCCCGGTTCACTTCATCGAGTTCCTGATTCCGATCTGCAATTTCGCTCTCGATCCGATGAATCTGTGCAAAATCCTTTTTTAATTCTTTCCTCCGGAAAAGAATTGGGAGAACATCCTTGCGTCGGATATCATTCCCCGATATCTGCTCCCAGTTCTTCTCCAGTATCCGGCTGAAATTCTGTGCTTTTTCAACCAAAGCCAGAAGCTGTTCATCCGTCATACTGCCCAAAGAATCCATATCCTCTTTTATTCTGCGGGCCTTTTCCATTTCATCTTCATATAATTTTATCAAACGTTGTTTCGTATCCATCACTCTACCTCCTTGCGGTAGTCTCTTTTCCATTGTTCCAGCTTTTTCTTTTTCTGCTGATTGTTTTGAATCTGTCCTTCTTCCCTCTGCTGCTCTTCCCATTCCTGCTTCCATCCATTCCAGCTCCTGATAAACGCCGGATAATCATCCCCGGCCATAATCTTTACCGAAGCAAATTCCCCCTGAAGCATCAGAATGGCATAATAGGCATTCAGAATCCGTTTTCTTCCGCTGATCTCATATGCCTCGTAAAAATACTTTGCCGCCTGCTCAAAATCCCATTGATGTGCATAACAGACTGCCATATTATAACAGCAGGCTTCCGTTCGCCCCATTCGATATGCAATACGGTAATACCGCAATGCCCGCTCATACCTGTGCTGTTTTAAATACTCATCTGCAAGGCGGTTCTTTCGATCCACTTCTGTCATTTTATCATAACGATCGTATTTTTTCATCAAAACATTGATTTCCTGCGGCAAAAAATAATTCCGGCACGTCAAAATCCGTTTTAGCTTTTCTTTTTCCGTCGGAATCCTGTCCCACTCCTGCTCCAGATCGCGGATTCCAAGCTCTGTCGAAATCCATGTAACAAGATTATCCGGTATTCCTTCCTCAACGAAGAATACAAAGTACTCCCGGATATAATAACACAATTCTTCATAGGTAGAAATCTCCTGATGAAAGGACTGAAACTGATAGGTATTTTCCGCTTCTTTTGTCTCACATAAAATTATTTGTCCCATACGAATGCTCCTGTATGTATTCTTCCTTTATCACGGAAGCTTAAATTCTTCCTGATAGATCATTCCTTTTCCTTCTCTGCTTACGCCAAATCCCATATCATGTACGATGATCTTCAGCGTCTTCGTTCCTGTACAGTACATCTGAATCTTTAATTTGGTCGTACGGAGCGGATATTGCTGTTTCATATGCAGCGGCAGTTTGATGCTCAATTTCTGACGGGTAACCGAATGAACACCTTCAATCTCCAGAACATCACATTCATCCGCCAGGATCCTGACGCTGCCTTCCGTTGCAAACCAGAATTGCCCCGGTTGTATGATTGGTACGAATACATCCTTCTGCCCGTGATGAAATGCACGTATCCCCCAGTAATACAGATGGTGGTCATGTGTATAAACCGTATACTCCTGTTCATCTTCCCGAAGCGAATATACCGCTCCATTTGCAAACAAATGATTGCCCATAAAAACTCTTCTTCCGCTGCATAAGGAAGCCAGGCTCATCTTCATCCATTCGCCTTCAAATTCCTCGCCCACTAAAAAGACATTTGCAATATTCTCATGATTCAGCCGATCTGCCGCCTGCTTTGTAAAAAACTTATCCTTACTTTTTTCGGAGCGGAGTTCTTCCACCGCTTCCTGTTCCTTTTCGACCAGACAGGACTTTCCCTGCAGCTTGAATTGAAAGTATGAAAAAGAATGCTTATGAAATTCAAACGCAGCCGTCTCCCGCTTCCAGACCGATTGCTTCTGTTCAAACAGATATGCGGCAAATGCCTGTTCTTTCGAAATAAAGGTAATGCCCGGACGATCATAAGCCAGTGCTTCTTTTGTCATATCTTCTATGACAAGAACTGCCCTGTCTCCTTCCTCTTTGCAGTAATTTTCCGCAAAAAGAATTCTCTCTTCCAGATTGGACGGACAGGAAACACTTGCAAGATCTTCGATTTCTTTGCCATCAAACGTGCTTATATAACATATATCATTTGTAAAATCAAATCCATAATCCATCTTTTACTCCTAAAACCATGGTTCCAGTGCCCTGTCGATCAGATATTCCGTTTCATCAAACTGATCCATAAGATCATATACCTTTTCACTGTGAATCATGGATAACATTTCATTAATCTTATGATATTTTAATCCTTTTCCTTTCATTGTTCCGTTCTCAATCGTGACGGACTTTCGATATTTTTTATCATCACCTTCGATTGTCACATAAACATCCGGATGTTCATCCACAAAAGGGCGAAAATATCCGATATAAATTCCTCCAAGGATCTCCATCATTGGAAGTTCCCATATGATTCCATTCCGCCCGGTCTGACAATGCATCATCACCTGACAGTCCCTGCGGCCCTGATAGGTCACAAACGACATGCAATATAATTTTTGCGGAAGTTTTATCTTGTCGTCAAATCTCAGGAAGAATGCCAGATAAATATCCTGTTCCACGAAGTCCTCGATCATCTGCAATGCCAGGTCCTTTTCCTCTTGCTGCAGCTGAGCCTTTTTCGACACACTGTGCAGCCAGGATAATGGATAATGCAGATTCTCCCATCCGTATGTCTGCAGAAATGTCATCAGATAATCTGCATATTCTTTTGAATACGTCTTGCCGTTTGCGAAATACCATTTTCCAAACTCTTCCAGCACATAATGAGCCAGTTTCTCCGAATGTTCTTCCCGTCTGACATATTCTAAAAAGATACTCTCCAACTCTTCATTCAGTTGTTCCTGTTCCGCCGCCTTAACAATCATATATTCGGTATATCCGGCATCGTATACGCCGATTTCCATTCCTTTTTTCCAGAGTTCAATATGATAATCCGCATCAGACGGAATATGCCGCTGCAGATAGGATAAAATCTGTTCATCATATACCTGCTTCAAAAACAGATTCTCACAGATATATGCCGCAAAAGATGATTTCATTCCATTCAGACGGTTAATCAGATAGGATGCTGCATTCTTCAGCAACTCCGGACGGACTTCTTCGTATCCATACCGTTCCATCCCTTTTACCGCCTCTTCATAATACTCTCTGCTGATAAAATATTCAATCACGGAAACTCTGTTCTTTTCCTGTATCTTCTCCCACCGCACCTGCTTTAACAGTTCTTCCAGACTTGTATACTCTCTGGCTTTATAGTAATAATCCAGCAAAAGTTCCAGAATCATCTCTTTCAGCTCGCCGCTTAATATCTGAGAATTCTGCATGCGGAGTGCGACCTGTATATCCGACTTCTCAAACGATGTTTTCTTTCGAAAATCTCCCGCTTCCTTTAACAGGAGTTTCTCATGGATGACACCGCCTTTTTTGCATAACGGAACATATTCTTCTTCGTGAAACACCGGTTCCATCTCCCAGGAAACCGATTGTATATATGGATTCCGCTCTTTATCATAAAACACAAGCAGATACCGATCCGAATAAAGATCACAATATGCAATTCCATTCTGTAATTCATAAAAATCCGGCTGTTGCTTTTCCAGATGCTTTACTACGACGCTCTTCATCATCGGGTTCTTGCATATGATTCGTTTTTTAAAAATAATATTTGGAAATACCCGAACTGCAGCCTGATTTTTCTTCAGCAGCGGCAAATATTTCTTATATAAGTAGAGATAGAGATCCGAAATTCTGCCCTGCTTGACCGATTCTATGACAAAGCTTTCGATCCTCGGATGATAGGAGCGGACAATTTCTCCATATTCTTTTTCATTAATGCTTAAATTAGTATAGAGATAAGCATTCTCATCCTCCGACAGACTGCTGCTGTAAGAAAAATAATGCACAACTGCAGGATCGATCACTTCAAATGTACTCCAATCCATCGTACGGATATATGCCTCGAACAACCCTCTTTCTTTGATTGATCTTTGAACGGCTTCTTTTATGTATTTGTGATATTCCGTTTTGCAGTGTCCGGTATGAAGCAGGTTCCGACAGATGCTTAATAAAAACTTTTCTTCCGGATATGTCTCATAGATCCCTTCCAACAATGAAAATGCGTCCGCCTGAAATTCCGGTATACGGCGGACAATCCTCGCATACTGATCACAGACCTCTCTGGATACGATCTGCTGCTCCCAGCCAAACTTCATCACATCAATTGCAAATGCATCCGGATCTTTTAAAAGCATCGGATTGCGGTTCCAGATAGAGATGACCTCATATTTCAAAATCGGAAGCAGTGCTTCTTTCTTTGCTGTATCTTTTATCAACTCCAACTGCTTTTTTAATGAAAAAGCAATCTCTTCATCTAAATAAAGGAAAATCCAGGTATAATACTGCAGGAAATCTTCATCGTTCTCTGCATTTGCACGAATCACCGACAATGCACTTTGATTGGTCAGCGGATTTTTCTCATACAATGCTTTCAAATAATAAAAATAGCTTTCTACAAAACCGCCTTCTTCCCACGGCTTTTCTTCCGTCAGCTGTTCCATTCTGTTCCCGGCCTCTTCTTCTCTGCCATCCAGAACTGCCAGTTCAAAGCGAAACAGATTCGCCAGTACAGACTCTTCCTCTAACGTCTGCTCATATGCTTTCTGGCAAAAGTCATGAAGATTCATCCGTCCGCATCGAAAAGCCAGATAGTCTTCCATAATCATTTCGCTTACGCTTTTTTTGCTGATCGGAGCAACCGCCTCCGTCTCTGCTTTTTTCTGATCCGTATCCGGATTTTCTAAAACTTTCGGTTCTTTTGCACCGGCACAGACAAGAAATTCCTCCAAAATCTGATTCTGATCCTGTCCTTCCAGCAGCATATCGTACTCGACCCGCAGTTTGGGTTCATCCTGCAGATAATATTCCTTAAACGTTTTACCGAAAAAAATCCGCTTTGCTTCTTCTGTATCTGATTTTGCTAATTCTAAAAATAAACTGAGATTTTCCTTCATAGTTGATATTTCCTTTTTCAGTAGTTATAATAAGTATACCAAAAACATGAAAATATGAAAAGAAAAGAGTTAGATTTATGAACACAGCAAAAGAACATTTTCACGGAAGTGATCTGGAAAAAATAGAAAAAACATTTGGAATCAAAAAAGAGGAGATTACAAGTTTTGGAGCGAATGTCAACCCATTAGGCATTTCACCGATGCTCCGCAGCAACCTCGCGGCCCATATTGACGCGATCACTTCTTATCCCGACAGAGAATACACGGATCTGAGAAACGCGATCAGCATTTATACCGGAGCACCGCTCGAGACGATCATGGTTGGAAACGGCTCCACCGAACTGATTGGGTTATTTATCCAGATACAGGAACCAAAGAAAGCGTTGTTGGTTTCTCCTACTTATTCTGAATATGAAAGAGAGATTATCCTCTCCGGCGGAACATGTCAATACCACTTCTTAAAAGAAGAGCATAACTTTCGCATTGATGTGGACGCACTCCTTGCGGATCTTACGGATGAGATCGATCTTCTGATTCTCTGCAATCCGAATAATCCGACATCTACCGCAATTTTCCATGACGATATGGAGCGCATCATTGCTCATTGTCAGACTTCCGATATCTTTGTCATTATTGATGAAACTTATGTGGAATTTTCTCCGAAGATGGAATCTATCACCTCGATTCCATTAACCCAAAGATATTCTAACATGGTTATCCTGAGGGGAATTTCCAAGTTTTTTGCCGCACCGGGACTGCGGCTCGGCTATTCGATCTGTAATAATCCGAAACTATACGAACGCATGAATCAGATCAAGAATCCATGGACCATCAACTCCCTTGCCGGAGTTGCCGGTGAGATCATGTTCTCCGATCATCATTATATTCATGAAACGAAAGCTTACATCCATGCGGAACGGGAATACATCATCTCCGAACTGGATACTATGAATGGATTAAAATATTTTGATTCTTATGGGAATTTTATTCTTGTGAAAATTTTGAAAGAAGAAATCTCTTCCTATGATGTGTTTGTGCATTGTATCAAAAAAGGATTCATGATTCGGGACTGTTCCGATTTCCCAGGACTTGATGACCATTATATCCGCTTTTGCTTTATGAGCCATCAAAAGAATGCAGAACTTATCGAAGCGTTGAAAGAGATTTTATGTTAGTATTTTGCAGAAAACTTCTTCTTTGTGACGTGTGACAGAGCAGTTGAACAACCAAAGCAATTCATCTTTTACGAAGAGTCCGCCTAAAACGCACTTTCGCTTGAACGGTTAGGCGGACCTGGCAATCTGCGGAGCACAGTACCCTTCCGCAAACAGGTACAAATGCAAGCAAGCTTTCCTTGTACCTGTTCATGCGGAAACATCCATCTGACGATGTCTGTCTGTGCTCCTGGTCTTAGAAGCTGAATCGCTGGTTGTTCTAATGCTCTGCACAAATGTCACATACGAAGAAGTTTTCTGCGATCAGTTCTCGATCTGAAGTCTTTGGCAACACTCCATTGAATTATATGGCAAACGAAAGTGTATCCTCCATACAATCAGCCAACAAACTACTCTTCCGTCTGCTTTACATATTCCTCCAGAATTGCCGCAGCCATTCCAACCTTCTGGGTACAGGGACGCTTTTTATAATACTCAGCCGTTCTCTCTTCCGGTACATGGCTAAACGTATCTCCGGTAAGTCCGAGAAGTTCTTTGCATATGATTGATCCGTTTTCTTCCTTAAATCTGCCGGCAAGCTCCTGAATCCGTTTGTAATGTTCCGACTTACTCTGCATATCCTTCGGAGAATCATATCCATAGAGCAGACCTGCTGCCATGCACATGCCGGAAACTGCTCCACAGACTTCTCGCATACGTCCGATCCCCGCGCCAAAAGAAGAACTCAGTTTCAGCGCGGTTGATTTTTCCATTCCCAGCTCTTCCGCATAGCTTAAGAACACGGACTGGGCACAATTGTAACCTTCCAAAAAATACTCCATGGCTCTTTTTCCATGTAAGCTGTTCTCATAATCAATGCTCATCCTGTTCTCTCCTATTGTATTAATTTCAGCTGACAATCCGCATTCTTTTTCTGAACGCTCTCATATTCGCTGTCCGATCCGGCTGATTCCGTCGGATATACTTCCAGATAATATTCTTTGCCCTTTTCCAGATTATCAAACTGATACTTTGCCTGCTTATCCGAGATGCTCATAACAACCGGATCCTGTTCATACGCTGCATCCGTCAGAGAGAACTCCATCTTCAGCGAGTTGTCAAAAGACTCGATATCTTCAAATTCAAATACAACCGAAGTTCCGGATGCTTTAAAATTAATTCCATTTTCTATCTCGGAAAAAGAAAGGGTCTGCTGTTCATCTTTAAATTCCGTCACTTTCTCCTTTGCTGCTTCCGTTTCTTCTGTCGCTGCATTCGTTTCCGTCTGTGTTTCTTCTTCTTTCTGTGCTTTCTGATCTCCGCAGCCGGTCAACGCAAATGCAGCACCGGCAGCCAAACAGAAGATCATCAGATATCTCTTAAATTTCATGGCTCTTCCTCCTAATCTATCAACTTGATCTTCGGATAATATTGAAGTTTCGCTTTTCCTAAAATAGCATCCTTCTTTACGTATTTGTCATTCCAGAAACGGGAATCCAGTGAATCATTTCGATTGTCGCCCATCATAAAGTAACAATCTTCCGGCACTGTATACGGGCCAAAGTCTCCTTTCATCGGTTCTTTGATATAATCTTCTTCTAACGGAGTTTTGCTGTCATTGATATAGACTTTGCCATCTTTTACTTCGACTTTATCTCCCGGTTCTCCGATCACGCGTTTGATAAACAATTCACTCGGATCATCCGGGTATTCAAATACGACAATATCTCCCCGCTTTGGATCGCTGAACCAATAAGAAGTTCTGAGTGCGATCAGCTTATCACCGGTCATGATCGTATTCTCCATGGATCCGCTTGGAATCCTGGAATTCACAATTAAAAATTCACTGACAAAAACCGCAAGGATGATTGCCAGTACGATACATTTTATCCAACTTACAATTTCACTTTTCATAAAACCGCCTTTCTTTTTAAAAATATCTCCACATTCTTTCCCCAAAAACAGGACTTTACAAAACAGCAGGTATCACACGATACCTGCTGCATATATTCAGATTAAAATTACTTCTCAAATCCACGATAAATAATCTCGTGTCTTCCCGGACCATTCGAAATCAATGTAATCGGATATCCCAGTCTTTCTTCTACAAATTCGATATAATTTCTGCAGTTTTCCGGTAAATCTTCATACTTTGTAATACCTCGAATATCGGATTTCCATCCCGGCAATACTTCCAGAACCGGTTTTGCTTTTTCAAGCTGTCTTGTCGGTGGAAAATCTGTCGTAACTTTTCCGTCGATTTCATATCCGACACAGACCGGAATCTCGTCAAGGTATCCGAGTACGTCCAATACCGTAAATGCTACATCCGTTGCACCCTGCAGTCTGCACCCGTACTTAGAAGCCGGAATATCAAACCATCCCATACGTCTCGGACGTCCTGTCGTAGCACCGAATTCACCGCCGTCACCGCCGCGTCTTCTTAATTCATCCGCTTCCTCACCAAAAATCTCACTGACAAATACACCGGCGCCCACTGCACTTGAATATGCTTTTACAACGGTAATGACCTTCTTGATCTCATATGGAGGAATTCCTGCTCCGATTGCTCCATATGCGGCAAGTGTAGAAGATGAAGTAACCATCGGATAGATACCATGATCCGGATCCTTTAATGTACCGAGCTGACCTTCCAGAAGAATGTCTTTTCCTTCCTTGAGTGCATCGGAAAGGTAAGTCGATACGTCGCATACATATGGTTCTACCATCTTTTTATATTCCATTAATGTCCGGAACAATTCTTCTTCGTCAATTGCAGGTTTATGATACAGATGTTCCAATATGACATTCTTCTGTTCACAGACATTTGCAATCTTTTCTTTTAAATATTCTTCATCGAATAATTCGCTGACCTGAAAACCGATCTTTGCGTATTTATCAGAATAAAATGGTGCGATTCCTGACTTTGTAGAACCAAACGACTTTCCGCCCAGACGTTCTTCCTCATACTGGTCAAATAACACGTGATAAGGCATTACCATCTGTGCACGATCCGATACTAAAATCTTCGGTGCCGGAACTCCTCTGTCTTCGATGCTCTTAATCTCATCGAATAATACAGGAATATTCAGTGCAACTCCATTGCCAATAACGCTGACTGTATTATCATTAAATACGCCGGATGGCAGGGTATGTAATGCAAACTTGCCATAATCATTGATAATCGTATGTCCGGCATTCGCTCCGCCCTGGAATCTTACTACAATGTCAGAATCCTGTGCCAGCATATCCGTGATCTTACCCTTTCCTTCGTCGCCCCAGTTCGCTCCTACTATCGCTTTTACCATGAGTTAATCCTCCTAATATATATAAATACGTGTTGTCTATCTCATTCTGCATCACTTTATCAAACTAAAATCATGCAACACATACACAGTATATTCTATAGCTTTTTACTATGAGTGTCAAGCATCGTTCCCTTTAAATGCGTGATGACCTGCTCTGCTGCTCTGCCGGAAAAGCCTCCATGCGTCAGCTCCCATCGAACTGCCTTCTGCTCCAGTTCTTCCTTCGGAATATGAATTCCTTCTCTCTCTGCAAGCGTATGAACAATCTGCAGGAACTCCTTCTTCGCCGGAGATCCGTAATAAATAGCAAGTCCAAACCGGGCAAATAAAGACAACTTCTCCTGCTTGGAATCATTATGATGGATATCTTCTCCGACTCTTCTCTGATCTTCCCATGTCTCCTTTACCAGATGACGGCGGTTTGATGTCGCATAGATCAGAACATTGTCCGGCTTGATCTCAAGTCCTCCTTCGATGACCGCCTTCAGATACTTATACTCTAATTCCGATTCTTCGAAAGAAAGATCATCCATATAGATAATGAATTTATAATTGCGGTCTTTAATCTGTGCAATCACGCTGTTCAGATCCTGAAATTGATGTTTATAGATTTCGATCATCCGAAGACCATCTTTATAATATTGGTTCAAGATTGCTTTAATACTCGTCGATTTTCCGGTTCCGCTTTCGCCGAACAGCAATACATTATTCGCTTTTCGACCCGCTACAAATGCTTCGGTATTGTCGATCAGCTGTTGCTTCTGTGTTTCATATCCGACGATATCATCCAAAACTACGCTGGAGCTATTTACGATTGGAATAATTTTGGCACCGTTTTGCTCATGCTGAATGCGAAATGCCTTGTGAAGACCAAACTTTCCTACTCCGTATTCTTCATAAAAGCGGCTGATCTCCTGACACATCACATCCGGTTCTTCCGTAGAAAGCTTCACCGCCAACCGGTCAATGCGGTCGCGCAGAATGCTGTTGAATGTAATTCCCCGTCCCTGTGCCGGAACAAACTGTTCAAACAACGAGACAAATGGGATTCCGACGTATTCTTCGATCACGGACCAGTCAAACTGCATATAGTATTGTATGATCTCCATATCATGTCTTAACAGAGATGCCATGCTTCCTTCCATCTCACCTTTCTTTTCACAGAAACGGCTGTAGGAATTTTCATCATTCGCCAGTAAAAATGTCAGATAGATATGCCACAGGTTCCCCTGAAATCCACGGTTCTGAGCCGTCTCGATCAGTCCGGAGATGCCTTCAAACACCTGCTTCCCTGCCTCATCTTTCTCCATCGTATCATAATGTCCGATCACATGCGTCATCACAGAGAAGATTCTGTCTTTCAGCATTCCCCGGTATATCACTAATTCATATGCTTCCATTGCTGCCTCTTTTCTAGAAATTTCCCAAAACTTTAAAGTCATTTACTTCTTCACGTATTCCTTTTAATGCGTTTTCCACTTCCGGATCCATCAGATTGCCTAACACATCAATATAAAATCCATATTCCCACTGTCTGTTCGGAAGCGGTCTGGACTCCAGATTCGTCATATTGACGCCATTGAACATAAAATGTCCCAGGATGCCATGCAGACTTCCGATTTCGTGAGGCAGCGAAAAGCTTACGCTCAATTTTTTTGCATCCCGTCTGAAAATCTTTTTCTTGGAGAAGATAACAAATCTTGTACAGTTATTGGATTCCCGATTGATCTCTCTCGCATAGATCTGAAGACCGTAGAGTTTTGCCGCACGCTCACTGCAGATACACATATGCCGTTTGATGCCTTCATCGGCAATCTTTTTCGCAGCAATTGCGGTATTTAATGCATTGGCCTTTCCCCAGGAATAACAGTTAATGAATTCATCACACTGCATCAGCGCCTGCGGATGGGAGTAAACGGTCGTTACTTCCTGCAGATCTGTATCCGGAAGACCTGCGAGCATGTGTTTGCAGGCAACCTGCTCTTCTCCCACTACGAATACATCGTGGGCAAGCAGAAGGTCATAGATTCCGCTGACCGTACCCGCAGAAGTATTCTCAATCGGAAGAATTCCGTAATCCGCCTTTCCTTCATCTAAAGCGATCAATACGTCTTCGAATTCTTTTACGGAATAATTCTTCATATCCTCGCCAAAGAATTTGACCATCGCCTCTTCCTGATACGCACCCGGTATTCCCTGATATACCACTACCGTGTCTTTATTGATCGGGAGTTCATCCACAACCGTATAATGATCCTTAATATAGTCATCCACTCTTCGGATAATGCTGTACTGATAGCGTCTGCTTAAAGACATCATCTGCATAAATAATTCCTCAACCGCATTATCGTATTGATGATTTTGTATAATTGCCCTGGAACGTGCGATCTTCGCTCTTTCACGACTGCGGTCTAAAACCGGCTTGTCCGTTCCGATCTTATACTGTGCAACCTCTGCGGCGCAATCCATACGACGTTCAAATAAACCAATGATCTGTTCATCAATCTTATCGATATCAGCACGAATTTCTTTTAAATCTCTCATATTCCACTCTTTCCTTTGCATTCATCTCTTAATTGTAAAATTGTTTTATTCAGAACCGGATGACAAAAATCCGGTGCAATTTCAGATAAAGGACTCAGCACAAAGTCCCGGAGCGGGATCTCTCTGTGCGGAATCGTCAGATCATCCGTATCCATGATCAGATCATCATAAAACAGAATATCCAGATCCAACGTCCTCGGTCCCCAGTGAATCTCCCTTGTTCTTCCGGCATGCTGTTCAATTTCATGAAGAGCATCCAGCAATTCCTCCGGATAAAGTACCGTCTCAAGTTCTATGCAGGCATTCAGAAAATCATCTTGTTCCACCCCTCCATACGGCTCCGTTATAAGAAAATCAGAAACTTTGCCGACAAGGATCATCGGATGCTCATCGAGTTCCCGAATTGCACCCTTCAGGTATGCTTCTTTATCTCCTATATTCGAACCGATACTCAGATAAACCCGGTGACGTCTCCGCGTGATCTCAACGGATACCGTGTCAAGCGGCAGACCGACCGGTGCCCATGGCTTCTTGATCTCTGTTTTTAGTGCCATGATCTGTGGGAATTCCATAAGCAGCATACGCGATACTGACTCGGCCAATGTCTCCAGCAGCTGAAAAGTATGATTCTTTGCAAAATCATAGACTTTTTGGCATACCGCACCATAATTGACCGAATCATGCAGATTGTCACTGATCCCGGCATTCCTCATATCAACTTCCAGTTCAAATGAAAACAAAAACTTCTGTCCCAGTGTATTTTCTTCTTGAAACACTCCATGATTGGCATAAACTTCCAAATCATAGATACGAATATAATCTGCCATATGTTCTCCTCTATTGCTGATCACAAATTGCCTCTGTCATCTTTAAAGCACGATAATTTCCTTCTACATTATGCACGCGGAAAAACCGGCAGCCGGACATATAGCCCATAACGGTTGTAACGATTGTTCCCTCTTCTCTCTGATCGACCGGCAGATCAAGCGTCAGCCCGATCATTGACTTTCTGGAAGTTCCAAGCAGCACAGGTACTTCAAACCGGTTCAGCTGATCTAAATGCTTCATCAACAGACGGTTTTGTTCCAATGTCTTTGCAAATCCGATTCCCGGATCCAGCATGATCTTATTCTTCTCAATTCCTGCCTCTTTTGCCATATCCATCGTCTCTCTCAGATCCTGAACAACATCGTTCAGATAATCCGTATAATCCATCTGCTTACGGTTATGCATCAGACACGCTGCAACGCCTGCGTCTGCAATTACTTCTGCCATCGTTCCGTCCCATTTGAGGCCCCAGATATCATTGATCATATCTGCTCCCGCTTCAATTCCCGCTCTTGCAACGGCTGATTTGTAAGTATCCAGAGAAATAACCGTATCAAATCGGCTTTTTACCGCTTCAATGACCGGCACAACCCTCTGAATCTCTTCTTCATCCGTAATTCGCGTATAATTCGGTCTCGTCGATTCGCCGCCGATGTCGATGATCGCAGCACCTTCCCTGATCATCTTCTCAGTCTGAAATAAAGCTGCATCTAATTGATCAAAATTGCCGCCATCCGAAAAGGAATCCGGAGTTACGTTCAAGATTCCCATAATATATCCTTCCTGTTCCGTCTGAAAATTCTTTGTTCCAATTATCATATGACCACCTCTAAATTCTTCTTTTCATCGGGCCAGTTGCATTCAGCCGCCGCAGGACACCCCTTGCACGGTCTTGACAGCTTATCCGCCCGATAAATGATCTTTTCAAATTCCGTATTTGAACTTTTACAGACGCGATGATTCAAGATCGCACCTGCAATCATTCTGATCTCTTCGGCACAATATCCACAGTCTTTTAAAATTCCTTCGGCAAGCACCGCACTTTCTATCTCATGCGGAACTCCTCGTGTATACTGCTCTGCCTTTCCGATATCATGTAAAAAAGCAGTTGCATATACGAGATCCTTCGAAATATGCAGCTGCTCCTCCAGAACCATAATATATGCAATCCGTGCAACCGCCAGGAGATGATCCCAGTTATGATGACAGAAGATACGTTCTCTTTCTTTCTCTTCGATCATCTTCATATAATATTGAAATTTACTGTGCCCTGCAATCTTCTGATAACGTTCCATCCCTGCGTATTTCCTCGATTTCTTTCATAAATGACAAAGAACCGAATATTAAGATCAGATCATCCTCTCCGGCATCTTTACATGCCTTTCTGACCGCATTTCTTACACTGCCCGATACCGTAACATTGCGATACCATCTTCTCGCACATTCTGCCAGAAGCTCTGCCGGAAGTGCTCTTGGACTCGTGGAAGCGATTGCATAGAGATCATTCGAAAATGGAGCCATGATCTCTAAGATCTTTTCGTATTCTTTATCTTTTAACACTCCTATTATATAGAAAATCTTTTTATTTGTAAAATTCTTTTCTAAAAACACGGCAAGCTGTTTTGCCGCATCCTCATTGTGGGCACCATCTCTGATGATATACGGCCGTTTTCCGATCAGTTCCAGACGTCCCGGCCAGCTGGTATGCCGGAGTCCGTCTTCTATTTCAAAGATACCCATACAAAAATATTTTTTTAATTTCTCTAATACCTCAATCGCGGTAATCGCATTATAGATCTGATGATCTCCCAAAAGCGGGATCGTAATCTTTTCATAATAATGTCCAGATTGACTGCGGTAGGAAAAACTCTGTCCGGCAAGATTCTGCTTCAAAACCCGGACTGCAGAACCGTCTGCCACCGTCAGATCCGCATGCTGTTCCTCCGAAACATGCTTTATCACCTGATACACTTCATCATCGGACGGATATAATACAACTTCCGTATGTTTCTTTATAATTCCCGCTTTTTCATATACGATTTCCCCGATCGTATCTCCGAGAAACTGCATATGATCCATACTGATCGAAGCGATCACTTCCAACAGCGGCTTTTCTACCACATTTGTCGCGTCCAGACGTCCGCCCATCCCGGTCTCCAACAACACAACGTCCACCTGTTCTTCTAAAAAATATGAAAACGCAATTGCAGTCTCCACTTCAAAACTCGTCGGATGCGGAAATCCCCGGCTGACGATCCTGTCTGCTGCTCTTTTGATCTTATCCACATGCAGACATAACTTTTCTGAAGAAATCCACTGTTCATCCACCTGAAATGCTTCTCTTACATCAAACAGCACAGGAGAATGATATCTGCCTGTATGATAGCCGCTTCGTCTCAGAACACTTTCCAGCATTGCAAGAATGCTTCCTTTTCCATTCGTTCCCGCAATGTGGATCACTCTCAGCTTTTCCTGCGGATTCCCAATTTCATCCAGGAGTCTTCTTATACTGTCAAGCCCCGGTATACTGCCGTATTTTTTAATATCTTCCAAATAATCAATCGCATTCATCATATCACGCTCCTGGTCATGCCATCACAAGATGCATAAAGTATGCTGCATAACAGATCAGCATCACAATACCGCCTTTTTTATCCAATTCACACTTTTTCGCTGTTAGTAAGAATAATAGTACAACGGTAAGAATGCACACGATAGAATCCGGATAAAATGCAGCTTCATACGGAATCGGATGGATCAATGCCACTGTTCCGATCACAAATAATATATTAAACAGATTGCTTCCGATGATATTTCCGACAGCAATATCTGCCTTTCCTCTCCGGGCAGCGATCACGGAAGTAACAAGTTCCGGAAGAGATGTTCCAAAAGCAACGATTGTCAATCCGATGATCCGGTCGCTGATTCCGATGACTTCGGCAATCTGTGTAGCTCCTTGTACGGTCAGATTGCTTCCTATTACAATACCGGCAATTCCAATGAGTACGAGCAAAAGCAATCTCGGCATCGTATCTTTTTCCGTCAATTCCTCCTCTTCTTCATTCTCTTTTGTCTTTGACAGACGAATCAGATAGACAAAGAATCCGAGAAAGACAGCCCACAGGATCACTCCATCCAGACGTCCCAGAATATTTCCTGCGACTCCCAAAACCGCCATTAAAGCAGAGACAAAAATGAGCAGCGGCATCTCGTATTTTACGGTTGTCTTTTGAATTTTTAATACCGAAAACAAAGAAGAGACACCCAGAATCAATAAAACGTTCATAATGTTGCTGCCGACGATATTTCCTACGGTAATCCCCACGTTTCCTGAAAATGCCGCCGTCAGACTGACTGCTGCTTCCGGTGCACTTGTTCCAAATGCCACGATCGTCAGTCCGATCACGATCTGCGGAACATTAAACTTCATGGCGATCTTTGAGCTGGCATCCACAAACACATCCGCACCCTTTATTAATAATACAAATCCAATGACCAACAATACGAAACTTAATATCATCTCACATCTTTCCTTTCTTTTTCATCTTTGCAATCTCCGCGAGGCATAACATAATAAATGCGGCCGCTGCCATGACGGTAACCGGCAGTATCGCTGCTGACTGCTCTCCCAACATCAACTGAAGTCCCTGTTTCAATGTTATGATTCCGAAAAGTGAAAAAATAACAAACGCGAGTGTATTTAGGAACATTCCATCCGTCATTTTGCTTTTTAATAAGTAACCGATCATCATACCGATCATATCGGCTGCAAACAATCCGATAGAACAGGCGAGCCATACCGTAACTGCTGACCGGAGTCCTTCATTTGCTCCAAATGTGATTGCCGTCAACTGCGTTTTATCACCAAGCTCTGCTACAAAAAAAGTGCAGAAAACAGTCAGCGGTGCGAATTTGAACCTGCCCTTTTCCGATGTGTCTTCTTCCTCTTCTTCTCCTTTCAAAGAAGTAAAGGCAAAGAACAAAAATGCAAATGCCGCGATCATTCGAATGACCCAGGTTGGAACCAGCTCACTAACCAGACCGCCTGCTAAAACCGCAATTCCATTCAGAACCAGAACCGCAGCTGCTGTTCCAAGTATGATGTCCCGGATCTTATACTTTGATGTCAGTGCAACAAGCATTAATTGCGTCTTATCTCCCATTTCTGCAATAAATTCCGTAAAAAGTATTTTGAAAAATAATGCCATAATCCTACCTTTCTCTTTTGTACACAAAACAACATGGAGCGTTTTTATTGCATCGGAAATTCAACGAAATTTTCAATACAATAAAAATGACCCATGTACAGTCGGACTATCCGCTGTACATGAGTCTCATTCATTAAGATTTGCCAGACAGTACCCTCGCTCTACTGCCAGAATGTTGACAAATCACGTATTCTGATACGCAAACTACTCCCTCATGAGTATTTTTCTCAATTATAAAAGAATCGTTTTGCAAAGTCAATCCTTAAATTTCGTTTTTTATTCTTTCATCGATACATGATGGATTGCCTCTGTCGTCTGAGAGATTGCACGAAGTTCGTATCCCCGATTGTGAAGTTCATCGATCAGATCTGACAGACCTTCTGTCGTATGCACCGTCTCTGCCAGGTCATGCATTAACACGATGACCGGACTCTGTCCATGAACATCTTTTAAGATATTTTGATTCAAAGCATCTGCTGCCATCTGAACCTTTAACGCATCCCCGCTTACGGCATTCCAGTCATAATACTCGTATCCCTGTTCTTTCACCCATTGAATATATGGTCGGATATCGCTGACGATGGAATTGCTGCTGCCGCCGGGAAACCGGAAGGCAGTCGGGTGTCTTCCGGTAATCTGATATAGATAGGCATCTAATTTTTTTATATCTGCAGCAAAATCATCGACAGAACGATAAATCTTCTCGTAATCGTGGCTGTAAGAATGCATTCCTAACGTATGCCCCTCATTCAGAATCCGCATATAACGTCTCTTTGCTTCTTTTCCTTCTTTTCCGACTACAAAAAAGGTAGCCTTTACTTTTTTCTCTTTTAAAACATCTAAGATTGCGTCCGTATTGTCGGATGGACCATCATCAAATGTTAAATATGCATATTTCCCGCCTGCCGATGCATTGCTCTTGATCCATTCATGAATCTCAGCATCCTTCTGTCCCGCCAGGTAAGTACCGGTAACACGGCTAAACCACCAGCTTCCAAGTATGATCGCCGCCATGCATACGGTCAGACTCCCAAAAATCCGTATTTTTGACATGATAATCCCTTTCCTGATCCTTCTTTTCGTTAGGATGTGCAAAAATACAGATCGTATTCAGGATTTCATTCTAATTGTACGATGACTGTGACTGCATCTGAGACTTCTTGCCCAATGTAACGGTTACTGTCTTTTCATTGTAATCTCCCATCTGGCTCTGTCTTTTTACTTTTACTTTTGCTTTTGTTCCGGCAGCCTTTTTGGCAATCTTATTCTGAAGACTCTCCATCGTCGTAACGGAACTTCCGTCAAATTCTACGATAATATCCCCTGCCTGTATGCCGGCACTTTGCGCCGGTGAGCTTTTTGATACTTCACTGACATAAATGCCGCTTGGCATACCGTATGCTTCTGCCATATCCGAAGAAATCGTTCTTCCCGTAATGCCAAGATATGCCTGTTCTGATTCCGGAATCGTCTTTTCACTGATCAGATCGTCGATAATCGTCTTCGCTGCATTGATTGGAATTGCATATCCCATACCTTCCACTTCTTCCGAAGAATACTTGACTGTATTAATTCCGATCAGTTCGCCTTTGCTGTTTAATAATGCACCGCCGCTGTTGCCCGGATTGATTGCTGCATCTGTCTGGATCAATGTCATCGTTTTATCCGTCAATTCTACTTCGCGGTTTACCGCACTGATATAACCCGCCGTTACCGACTGTCCATATCCAAGTGCATTCCCGATTGCAATCGCCTGTTCTCCAACAACCAGAGCATCCGAATCACCTTCTGTGATAATTTTAATCTCATCCAATGTTTTCGAATCTACTTTCGTCAATTCAACGGTTACAACGGCCAGATCTGAATCCGAATCCGTTCCTTTCACTTCTGCTTCAACCGTGGAATCATCACAAAATCCAACTGCAAGAGACGTTGCGTCTTCCACCACATGATTGTTCGTTGCAATATAGATGTATTTTTTGTCTTTTCCAACGATCACACCGGATCCGCTTCCTTCTGACTCACTCGAAGACTGTTGTCCAAAATACCCATATCCTGTCGTCTGAAATGTTCCGGTGATTGAAACAACCGATGGGAGAACATTTTTCGCAACTGCAGATACGTTCGACTGGGTATCGTCGGAAGAATTTGTCGATACCGTCTGTGTGGATGCCAACTGAGTGGAACTCTTCGAACCAAGTCCGGCTTTTTCAAGTCCATAATTTACTCCGGTAAAAGCAGCTCCCGCAACCAGCCCGAAGACCAGCCCATATGCGGCCATCTTTGCCAGTTTTTTCGAGAAATTCATTCTTCTTTCTTTTTTCTCTTTTCTCTTTTGATATTTTTCATAGACAGCATCATGATCAGAAGATGAATCCTCTGTACTTCCGGTCTGATCATTCTGTACATTTTTGTAACTATAATGATAAGTTGTATCCTGCTGAACCATATCAGAATCATGGTTCTCATTTATGATTTCATCCGATGATTCTTCCGGATGAATAAAATCATTATCATAAAAATCGCTCATAATGAAATTCCCCTTTCTTTGTCAACCATATTATATGGTATTTTTTTCGTTTTCATTATCATAACAGCTAAATGTGTAAAATTTATGTTTTTGCAATATTTTTTTAAGAAAATATGATTGTTTCTAGTGGTACAATCAGGTAGAATAAGTTTGAACAATGGAATAACGAATTGGAGTACGATTATGAAGGATGAACAAAAGAAAGTAACACCAACAACCGGAAAACCAACGAAAAAGAGACGGCATAAGAAGAAACGGCGATCAATTTTATTTAAATTTATCTTACTGATTGAACTTTTATTTATTGCAGCGGTTGCTCTGTATGCCGTTCTGATCAAAACGATCGATACGATACAGACAACCCCGCTGAATACGGCCGAGTTAATCACCGTGCATAACGATCCGAATATGGAAGATTATACGAACATCGCATTATTTGGTGTTGATACCCGTTCCCAGGATCTTTCAAGTGAAAAAAGCCGCTCCGATGCCATCATCATCGTGAGCATCAACAATCACACAAAGGAAGTAAAGCTGACTTCGGTCTACCGTGACACGTATTGCAGCGTCAACGGAACTTATACGAAGATTAACCATGCATACGCATACGGCGGTCCTGAACTCGCGATCAGCACGTTAAACCGCAATTTTGATCTTGATATCACCCAATACGCAACCGTTAATTTCAAAATCATGGCGAACATCGTTGATGCGATTGGAGGGATTGACCTTAAAGTCGAAGAAGATTTTATTGACGACCTGAACAAATACATCAAAGAAGTGAACAAACTCAACGGCGGAGATTCTCCTACCTTTACTTCAGCCGGAACTTATACCCTGGACGGTAATCAGGCAGTTGCTTATGCACGTATCCGCCATAATCAGAACGGGGATATCAGCCGTGCAGGCAGACAGAGGATGGTTCTTCAGGCGATCATGAAAAAAGGACAGCGGCATCCGATTTCTTTCCTAAAAGCAATGAAAGAAGTCCTTCCGCAGATACAGACGAACATCGATTCAAAGACACTGAGAAGCCTTGCTTTAAATGCTCTGAATTATGAGATCAGCCAGCAGGAAGGTTTCCCGTACGAGCATCGGGATACCCGCCTTTCCAACGGCTTATATTATGATGTTCCGGTAACATTAGAGAAAAATGTTGTTCAGCTTCACAAGAATTTGTTCGGCACCGAAGATTATCCGATCAGCGACGAATTGACAACGATCAACAACAAGATCATGTGGCAGACCGGAATCTATGGTGAAAGCAATTAATTCCTTTCCTTAAATTCCGTATTAAAAAATTCCCCTGAGAAATGCTCTCAGGGGAATTTTTATTTACACCAAAACTGACAGACAATTTACCTGATCCTTTTCCATGATAAAATGATCAAGTTCTATTCTCCGGTATCATCACGATTGCTGTCGATCAGCTCAACCGTAACCTTTGGAGAACCAATCATCTGCACATTATTGATCTTATTGAACCGCACTGTTACCGTGTGTTTTCCGGTCGAAAGTCCGTCCAGATCGATCTGCGGATTCAGATCAGCGATACGGACATCCGCCAGTACCGACTTTAAACCTTCGAACTGAAGCTTTAACTTTTTGTCTTCAAATTCAACAGTATAGTTTTGATCATTGTTGACAATCGAAATATCATCCGTCGAAAGCGTAAGGTTTCTTTCCGACATACGGTCAATGTTAATCTTCACCATAATATCAGTATCAGTCTGTGCCAGAGAAATATGATCCGGCAGCGATATCTTCGTCAGATCGATCGTCTTTTCAATCGTTGACTTTTTGCCGCTGATATCGATGGAAGGCAGATCCAGTTTCGACATCTCCTTCAGATCAGTATCTTCTCCGGTTACATAGACATACTTCGGTTCATAGTCAATCGTTCCGACCGTATATCCTTCTGCCGGAGTTCCGGTTGTCTCAACATTCAGATCAATTCTTTTTGTCTTCCATATTTTAATTGTCGTTTTAATTTTATCAGAATCTAATGTAATCCTGTCACTTTCGATCTTATTGCCATCGGAATCACAGCATACCGGCGTCACATTCGTCTCAATATCTTCTTTTGCATTTGAGATATTCACCGTTACTTTCACCTGCTTGATATTCTTTACGATACTGACCGGACCTTTGATACTGATCAGATTCGGGTTCGTCGTTTTGGATCCTACCGTATAGCCATCCATCGGTTCTCCGACGGTTTCTGCAATGACAGGCACCTGAATCTGCTGCATATCCTCAATCTCCAGCGTCATCGTCTTGTCATTTCCAAATATGATCTCAATATTATCCGCATACTTCTTCGCCGTAATCTTAATCGGAACCGCATTGACGCTGGACATCTCCGACAGATCCGCCGTCACCTCAAAATCCGTTTTCTTCATCTTATCTACGATGGACTTCTTACCACGAATCGAAAAAGAAATCCGATCTCCGCTTTTAATCTCGTAAGATTGATTCAGATTATCAATTGCATTTGAATTGATCACCTCGACTTCGACATTTGAAAAAGTCTGCGTCTGTACCGGATCTTCCGTATTGATCACCACAGACCACATACCGATTGCCAAAATTACAGAAAGGATTCTCAGGGACATATTTCCCGAAAGTAATCTGCCTGCTGCTTCACTGATTCTTTCTCTCATTTTTATCCCTTCCTTTCCAGAATTTGAATTTCTTTGGCTCCGTCTCATCCGGTTTCATAACCTGCAGAAAACGTTTCAGCGACTCTGCATCCAGATTCCGATAAATTCTTCCACGTTCTGCAATGGAGATTCCTCCCGTCTCCTCTGATACCGCAATGGAAATACTGTCAGATACTTCACTCATGCCAATCGCAGCACGATGACGTGTTCCGAGTTCTTTTCCGATATCCAGACTGTCAGACAATGGAAGATAACACGTTGCAGATACGATACGGCTGCCCCTGATCAAAACTGCACCATCATGAAGCGGTGTGTTATGTTCAAAGATATTGATCAAAAGCTGACTCGTGATCTTACCGTCGACCGGAATCCCTGTTCTCTCGATCTCCGCCAGACTGTCCTCTCGCTCAAATACGATCAATGCACCTGTCTTTGCCTTTCCCATCTCCACACAGGCTTTTGCAATTGCCTGGATACTTTTGTCATTGAATTCTTCCGCTTCTCTTGACGGCTCGTCAAAATTCAGAAAGTTTAAAAGAATATTTTTCTTGCCGAGAGACTCCAGCCCCCGCCGCAGTTCCGGCTGAAAGATGATCAGTACCGCGATAATTCCGATGCTGAAAAACCTCTCCAAAATCCACATGATCGTATGTAATTGAAAAACGGTCGCAACGATCGTAAATGCAACCAGGACAAGCAGTCCTCTGAATAACGTCCACGCCCTTGTATTTCGGATCCAGCGTATCACCTCATAAATAACAATACTGACGATGACGATATCAACGACATCATTTACTCCAACATGAGGTAAGGAAAATAAACTAACATATTGTTTTATATTTGCTAATATATTATACATTGCAATCTCCCCTATTCTTTTTTCGACTTGCGATGTATCAGACGACTGTTTCTCTGCGTATTAATCTTCTTGACATTAAATTCTTCTTTCATAATCTTGATCTTCGGCACCGCCTTTACATAATAATAATACTCGTCATCTTCAAATTGCAGATTCTCCACACGGGAATAATCCACAACATTCCGGAAGAACTGAAGAACTTCTAATATGATCACCGATAAAACAAAGGATACAATCGTATCCGTAATGGAACTTTCTATCTCTAACAAAAAACTTCCATATAAATAAATCACTGCATAAATAATTCCGGATATCGGTATGGAAATATACCACGCATAACTGAATTTCGCTCTGTACAACTGACGTGCAATCAACAGCGTGATCAGAAAACCTAATATACACAGCACGATTTCTTTATTGGAGATGATCGATTCTACTACCAACTGATATAATTGATAAGTTCCCACACTCTTTGTAATATTACTCATCACATCATTCAGCGTAATCGCATAATAATACACCAGAATTCCTGCCAACATCGGCGGAATCCCCATCGGACCTGCAAAAACACCGACAAAAATCGGTATCATGGCAGACAGGCGTGTCGGCATCAAAACAAATGTCAAAATTGCAAGATAGCCATACTGCATAAAATTGCGATTATAGATGACATAGATCAACAACCAGATCAGCAGCAGTAAAAACATAACATCCACTGATATTGTCATAGAATAGATACAGCATATGACTCCAAACACAAAAAAACTATAAGAAAACGGAACAAACACACAGATAATTGAGATTCCGATGCTGATTGGAAATCTGGTCAAAAGACTATCTGCACCAAATAATATGCCTGCAGAATAAATCATGATCATTGTACCGATAAACTTCCCAATACAGCGGATCACCAGATTATGCTGATCGACAAATGTTTTTACTTTTTCCCTAAAACTCAATAGTCTCTGCATTCATTTCCTCCTCCAGCTTTTCTTCTAATTCTTCTTGTTTGATCTCTTCCGGGCGTTCCTTCAGTTCATACATATAATATAATTTCGTTAAATACTTTTTATACTGACGAATCCTCGGCAATGCTTCTTCGTATTGCTCTTTTGCACGCATACGTGCATATAACCCCTGTATGATGATAAAGGCAAGATACAAGATCAGAATAAAAAAGATATACTTTCCATACCCGTGCTGTTCGATAATCTGAACAACCGTATTCAAAAATAACAGCATGATAAGACTCAGCACTGTTCCAAACGCAATCGTATTAATAAACAGCGCCTGAATCGTCTCGATATTAATATACTGTCGAATATGGAAACGGGCAATTTCCAAATCCTTTTTTCCTTTATCCGACTCATAGATCGCGATTTTCGTCATTAATTTGATTTTTTCTTCATTGACCATACTTCCACCTCATTCTCTCCCTCTGCCACAATCAATATTTTTATTATAGCATAAACCATTTCTGCACTGCAATTGGTATATCAGAGCTTCTCAAGAAGCACTTCCATACTGCCGCCGCAAAACATCCCCTGTGTTTCGTCCCCTGACATATGAACCTGAATCAATTCTGTCTCTTTTTCAACATCATCCATCATAAATCGTCCATGCCTGATCACTTCATTTTCCGCACATCCGCCGCCAATCGTTCCGATTGTTCTTCCATCTTCCAGGATCAGCATCCTGGTACCCGCTTTTCTTGGAACGGAACCATGTTTTTCTACAATAGTAGCCAAAATCCGTTGCAGATCATTTTCCTTTTCTCCCATCAGATAAGGGATCATCTCCGGCTGATATGCTGTTATTCTCTTTTTTTGATTTTTTACCATGATCACTTCTGCCATGATCGATACTGCAATTTCTTCCGGCGACTCCGCACCAATGGAGCATCCGATTGGCATATGGATCTGTTCGACGCACTCAGGTGCATATCCCCGATCCAATAAATAAGTTTTCATCAATGCCACACGATGTCTGCTTCCCATCATTCCCAGATAAGCATACGGTTTTTCAAGAATCTGTTCCAGACATTCCGTATCATACCGATGTCCTCTTGTCACAACAACAAAATACGTATTCTGATTTCCTTTTATCTGTGCAAGTCCGCTTGAAAACGGTTCACAGTATACCTGATCCGCCCCTGCGAATCTGGCATGATCCGCAAATCCGGGACGATCTTCAATCACCGTTACATGCATGCCGATGCTTTTTGCAATCTTTATGAGTGCGACCGACACATATCCGGCTCCGCAGATGACCATGGAAGCCGGCTGGCCAATCAGCTCACAGTATACACGCTGTCCTTCTATTATAAGAACCCCGCTTTGATTTATCTTTTCGATTTCCTTAAGATTTTGTGATAAAAACACGCATTTTTTCGATTGTCCGATAATCTTGCCATCAGATACCGCCAATTTCTCTCCCTGGTCTTTCCCTTCGATCACGATGGCAATTTTATGGATCTTATCTTTCTCCAAACTTTGCAGCCACTCATACATGCCCCGATTCTCCCTTTCTTTATTCTAATTCGAATGCACCTGTATAAAGCTGATAATAGACACCTTTTTGTGCGATCAGATCCTCATGATCTCCACGTTCAATGATCTTTCCATGATCCAATACCATGATCGCATCGCTGTTGCGTACGGTAGAAAGTCTGTGGGCGATCACGAAAACCGTCCGTCCTTTCATCAGATTATCCATTCCTTCTGAAACCAGTGCTTCCGTACGGGTATCGATCGAGGATGTCGCTTCATCCAGAATCATCACCGGATGATTGGCAACCGCAGCACGTGCGATCGAGATCAGCTGTCTCTGTCCCTGTGATAAACTGGATCCGTTTCCGGTCAGCATCGTCTGATATCCATTCGGAAGCCGCTCGATAAATCCATGTGCATTTGCCAGTTTTGCCGCCTCAATACATTCTTCATCGGTTGCAACAAGCCGGCCGTAACGGATATTGTCCATGACCGTTCCGGTAAATAAATTCACATCCTGCAGTACGATTCCAAGAGAATGCCGCAAATCGTGTTTTTTGATTTTATTAATATTAATTCCATCATAGCGTATCTTTCCATCCGGAATATCATAGAATCGATTGATCAGATTCGTGATCGTCGTCTTTCCTGCTCCGGTAGCCCCGACAAATGCAATCTTCTGTCCCGGTTTCGCATACAGAGAGATATCATGCAGCACCATTTTTTCCGGCACATATCCAAAATCCACATGTTCCAGTTCCACACGTCCCTTTAATTCTTCATAAGTGACGGTTCCGTCCGCTTTATGCGGATGCTTCCACGCCCAAAGACCGGTACGTTCCGGTGCTTCTTCCAATTCGCCTTTCTCATTTCTCCGTGCATATACTAAAGTGACATACCCTTCATCATATTCCGGCTCCTGATCGAGCAATTCAAATACGCGTCCGGCCCCCGCAAGTCCCATCGCGATCATCGGCACCTGCATGGATGCCTGACCGATCGTCTGAGACAACTGACGGGACATATTTAAAAAGGATACAATAATTCCGATCGTTACGACGCCGGTACCCGTCAGAGAAATGTTCGTCGCCTGAGAATATACCATTAATCCGCCGATCAAAGCGAGCAATACATACATAATATTACCAATATTATGTAAAATAGGCATTAGGATATTACCATTTGCATTTGCCGTTTTCCCCGCTTTGAATAATTCTTCGTTGATCCGCTGAAAAGCTTCTTTACTTTCCTCTTCATGACAGAATACTTTCACGACTTTCTGTCCGTTCATCATCTCTTCGATAAATCCTTCTTCCGCTGCGAGCGTCTTTTGCTGAACCATCATATATTTGGCACTTGCTCCTGCAAACTTTCTCGTCACATATACGATACTGATACTGATCAATCCCACAGCGATCGTAAGCCAGATGCTGTAGCAAAGCATCATGATCACCATCGCACTGACACTCAGGATTGTCTGAAGCAGCATCGGAAGGCTCTGCCCGATCAGCTGACGGATTGCATCCGTATCGTTGGTATAAGTACTCATAATATCGCCGTGCGCATTTGTGTCAAAATATTTGATTGGAAGTGTCTCCATCTTATGAAACATATCTGTACGAAACTCTTTTAATGTTCCCTGCGTCACTCCTGCCATAATTCTCGTATAGAGAAAGGCAGCCACTACACCTGCTGCATAGATTGCTATCATGATCAGAATCGTCTGTACAAGATCTTCCCATACCGCATCCAGTCCTGCCGTGATCCCGGGTGTAATGACCTGATCGATCAATCTCTGCAAAAACACGGTTGCCACAACTGTGGAAATTGAACTGATGACAATACAGATGCTCACGATGATCAGTTTCCATGAATAATGTGCAAAAATATAGCTCATCAGCCTGCCAAATGTTCCTTTTTTCATCTCCGGTCCCTTTTTCTGATCTGCCATCTATTCCACCTCCTTGCTTTTTGTCTGAGAATCATATACTTCACGATAAATTCCATTTAATTCCAGAAGTTCTTCATGCGTACCCTGCTCCACGATCCTTCCTTCATCCATAACAAGAATCCGGTCTGCATCTTCCACGGATGAAACTCTCTGTGCAATAATCAGCTTCGTCGTATTCGGAATCTCTTCTCGAAAAGCTTTTCGGATCAGTGCATCCGTCTTCGTATCTACTGCTGATGTTGAATCATCAAGAATCAGTATCTTCGGCTTCTTGATCAATGCTCTGGCAATACACAGACGCTGTTTCTGCCCGCCGGATACATTCGTTCCGCCGCGTTCGATATAGGTGTCGTACTGATCCGGAAACTGCCGGATAAATTCATCCGCCTGAGCGAGCTGACATGCATGCACGATTTCTTCATCTGCAGCATCCTTCTTGCCCCATCGCAGATTTTCTTTAATCGTTCCGGAAAAAAGCACATTCTTCTGAAGAACGACAGCCACATCATTCCGCAATGCCTCCAGATCATATGTTCTGACATTCTTTCCTCCTACATACACCGCACCTTCCGTAACATCATACAATCTTGAGATCAACTGGATCAGAGAAGATTTGGATGAACCGGTTCCGCCGATAATTCCGATTGTTTCGCCGGATTCAATGTTCAGATTGATATCGGTCAAAGCGTTCTTTTTGCTTTCTTGCTTATATTTAAAAGTAACATGATCAAATCGAATGCTTCCGTCTGCTACCTCGGTTGCTCCATACTCCGGTGATGTCAGGACACTTTCATGATCAAGGACTTCCACAATACGGTTCGCAGATTCTGCCGCCAGAGAACATAAGACGAACATAAACGACAGCATCATCATAGAAGATAAAATCTGAACACCATAAGTGATCAGAGCAGAAAGATCTCCTGTCGAAAGTGTGCTTCCTCCTGATGCAATAACCATTCTTGCTCCCAAAAAGCTGACGAGGATCATCGCAATATTAATGCAGAGCATCATGACCGGATTGTTCAATGCAAGGATTTTTTCTGCAAAGGTAAAATCCCGGCGCACTTCTTCCGCTGCTTTATCAAACTTTTGCCTCTCATAATCTTCTCTCACATAGGATTTTACAACGCGGATCCCCGCAATGTTCTCCTGCACAGAATTATTCAATGCATCATATTTCTTAAAAATTCTCTTAAAAATCGGAAATACCGTCGATGCAATTCCGATCAGTGCCGCTCCAAGTATCGGAATCATCGCAAGAAAGATGCATGCCATCTTTACATTGATCGTCATGCACATCACAACGGAAAATATCATCATCAATGGTGTACGGACTGCTCCACGGATAATCATCTGATATGCATTTTGTACATTTGTTACGTCTGTTGTCATTCTCGTTACGAGCGAAGAAGAGGAAAACAGGTCAATATCTCCAAAAGAATAATCCTGAATCTTGAAAAACAGATTCTGTCTCAGATTCTTGGCAAGGCCACAGGACGCCGTTGCCGCATAGATTCCGGCCAGTGTTCCGCATGCAAGCGAAAGCATCGCCAAAATAACGAGTATCACACCATATTTTACAATAATACCCATATCCTCTCCGGTCATATGATCGATCAGAGAAGCCATGATCAGCGGAAGAAAACATTCCAATATTACTTCCATTCCTACAAATGTCGGTGTCAGGATCGAAGGCTTTTTATATTCCCCCACACATCCCAGCAGTTTTTTAATCATAAATCATCCTCCTTTATCGAAAGAACCGGATGAAAGCCTTTTTACAGACTTCATCCGGTATACTACAATTTAAAGTATTTTGGTACACCAAATCCTCGGATATACCTGCCATTTACTTTGATCGTACGGTAGCCGACCACATCTTTTGTTCCCTCATCCTCGGTCGGAGACTTGTTGCCTTCGATCACCTTGATCTTATCGTTCTTTACCGAAACAACAATCCCTACATGATCCGAATGTCCGGTACAATCTCCATCTCCATCATCCTGCCAGTCATAGAAGATAATATCCCCTTTTGTCGGAATATAATCATCATCTTCCACCCAACTGCAAAGCTTTTCATTCAGCAGGTTGACATGGCGTTCGCATCCGCATTCCACACCGCTGATGACTTTGTATCCTGCCTTAATAAAGCAGGCACTGGTAAAGATATCACACCACGAATCACTCGTATCCGCATCATAATGAGAATACTTTCCATCTATGTACATATTGTTCTTTTCCCCATTATATGTCTCTATGATGTCCTTATGCCCGGAACTGCCTTCCCGGACTCCCAGCCATCCGATCGCAACATCGACCACTCTCTGCCGCAGTTCCAGCTCTTCATCCGAAACCGAAACGATGGAAACCGACTTTGTCTTTGATGCGGTTTTTCCTTTTTCATCCTTACAGGTAACTTTACACTTATAAGTTCCCGGTTCTGTTGCCTTAAATGTACAGGTCTTTGCCGAAGAATACTTTTTCAATACCTTTGTCTCTCCATTCAGCGTATAGGAAAACTTGTACTTCTTGGAACCGAATCCTCCGGAGGAAGATGCCGAAAGTTTTACTCTCGTATTCACATATCCGACACTCTTTTGTGACAACGATGCGGATAATGGTGCAACCTTAACATTCTTTGAAGCCGATTTTACGGTACTTTTTGCCTTTACATATACATAAAACTTATACGTTCCATTTTTCTTTGGCGTAAACTTTACTTTTTTGCTCGAAGAATAGCCCTTAATCGTATGCATATCTCCATTGAGCTTATACCGATACTTGTACTTTTTCGTTCCCTTGCCTCCTGTCGAAGATCCCTTGATCGTGATTGCCTCTCCCTTTGAGGTGGTTGCCCCGCAATCTACGGAAATCTTCGCCTTTAACGCTGCTGCTGAAATATCCTTCGATGCCGGCATGCATAACCCGATCGCGATCAGCAATGTCAGCATCAACATCTGTAATTTTCTCATATCTCTTATCCTCTTTCATGCAAAATACGCCTGCCGCGTACTTACCACTCTTCTCTTAGTGCCTCATAATAAATCAGATTCTTATAAGAACCATTCTCTTCCTTAAACGCTTCATATTCTGTCTTCTCATACTTCATCCCTGCTTTTTCCATCACGCGGCGGGAAGCCTGATTCTCTTCATGGCACGATGCATAGACTTTACGAAGTCCAATCGTTCGAAACAGATAATCCAATACTTTCTGAACAGCTTCCGTTGCAATTCCCTGATTCCAATACTTCCTTCCAATATTGTAACCTATCTCACAGGTTTCCTTGTCGATATCCATATGATAGGTTCCGATCGTTCCAACAATCTTATCATCCATTGTGATCGCCCATCCGAAAAAAGACAGATCAGACTGATACTGCTGCAGGTGAAGTGCCAGAAACTCTCTGGTTCCTTCCAATGTCTCCCACGGTTTCCAGTCGATATAACGATTCACATCCGGATCACTGCCGATCAGCTGAAACAATTCCTGATCGTCCGTCTTCCTGTATCTTCTCAACTCCAGCCGTTCTGTTTTCAAAGGTACCGTTCCAAAAAATCTCATATCATGCCTCTCTCTGAGTCCTGTAAATAACTCTCATTCTCTATTTTACACATTTCCCTTTCCCATGTCCACACATTTTTAACATTTTTGTAATATATATAGAACAAATCGGATAATCCTACTTCAACTCCGCAATTTCCCACAATAGCAAAACAGGGCAAATCTCCTAATTTCTAAGAGACCTGCCCTGTCTGTACTGTTTTCTAAAACATTCTTCGAATTGTAATGATCTGCTTATAATTTACGCTGTTGTATGTAATACCCCACTTTTCACCTAATGCTGACAGCAATTGACCGCCGCCTGCATAGATTCCAACATGTCCGTCATAACATACAACATCGCCCGGCTGCATTTCCGAATAGCTGACTTCTCTTCCATAACCTCTGATTGCCGAGGAACTGTGCGGTAAAGATACGCCATATCTTGCAAATACCTGCATCACAAATCCGGAACAGTCACATCCATTTGTCAGGCTGCTTCCTCCATATACATATGGGTTCCCGACAAACTGAGATGCGTAACTGAGTACACTGCTATTCGAAGCACTGGATGATCCTGAAGATGAGGACGAACCCGACGATGAACTTCCTGATGAAGAAGAGGAAGAGGACGAATTCGAGGAAGAGGAAGCATTGCTCTGAGCTGCCTTCGCTGCTTCTTTTGCTTTTCTCTTGGCCTCTTCTGCTGCCCTTTTCGCAGCTTCCTCAGCTTCAATCTCTTTCATTGACTTTGCTTCGCCAAACTGATATTCGACTTCAACAAAATCTTCACTGACATACCCCTTGCCTTCGCTCGTGGATACTTTTACCCAGCCTTCTTTCTCTGTACTCTTTACTTTCAGCTGATCGTCTTCATCGGCAAGCGTAATGATCTCTGCATCCGTTCCTGCATCCGCTCTTACGCGCAGCGTCTCCGCTTCTACTTTTGCCGTCTGTGTTACGTGCTTTTCCGCATAAGATTCAATATCAGAGCCGAAAACCAGATAATCATTGCTGGCATATCCTGTGACAGATCCTGATTTGATCTTTGACCAGTACTCGCCTTTCTCAATCACTTCAGCCATGTTGCCCTGCTCCATCTTTCCGATCACCTCGGAATCTTCACTTGCAGATTTACGAATATTCAAATTCGTCTTCACATTGGCAACTGCCTTTTTATCATAATTCACTGTTTCCTTTGTTGTATCCGTTGTTTCTGCTAAGGTCATCGTTCCTCCGGCTGATGTCAGAATCATAGATGCCATAGCAAGCGTTGCAACAGATAATTTGATTCTTCTAAGCATATAAACCTCCTGTCTTTCCTTAGCACATACATAATATACCCCTTTTTATCTTATTTGTCAATATTTTTGTAACATTTTCGTAATATTTATTAACATATTAGTAATAAGTAATTTATGTATACACCGAAAAACAGGTTCCTGTCCGCTGCAGAAATGCGATTATTTTACGTCTGATCTATATTCTTTCCGATTTTCACGCACATCAAAAATATCTTTTTCATCCCCGCACACTCTGCAATAAGGTGAATGCTTCGGGAATTCCGCAATACGCCCTGTCATCGTAAGCCCGTCAAAAACATACATTCTGCCGGTCAGAAGCGTTCCAATTCCAAGGATGTATTTGATTGCTTCCAAAGCCTGCATACAGCCGATCACTCCGACTGCCGGTCCCATCACTCCGACCTGACTGCCGGTTGGTACGCTCCCCTTTTGTGGAATTTCTTCAAAGATACACCGATAGCAAGGGCCCTGACCGGGAACATACGTAAGCACCTGCCCATGGAACTGCAAAATTCCGGCATGACAGAAAGGCTTGCCGGCAATGACACAGGCGTCGTTTATCAAAAATTTCGTTTCAAAATTATCCGCCGCATCGATGATAAAATCATAATCTTCGATAATATCTGCAATATTGTCCGGTGTCAGAAAATACGGATACGCCACAACTTCTACTTCATCATTAAGCTGATGCAGGCTCTCCTTCGCCGACTCCGCTTTATTCATTCCGGCATTCTTCGCCCTATGTAAAATCTGCCGATGCAGATTCGACAGACTGACTGCATCTGCATCTGCAATCCCGATCGTTCCAACGCCGGCTCCGGCAAGATAATATGCCACCGGTGATCCAAGTCCACCTGCACCGACGATCAGCACTCTGGCATTTTTCAACTTCTTCTGTCCGTCCGCACCGACTCCGGGCAGGATCATCTGTCGTTCATAACGTTCCATATCCGCCACATGATTTTCCAATGAATTTTTCATACTCCATAATCTCCATTCATATATTCCGACATCATACATACCCCGTCTGCACCGGCCTCTATACACAGATCCATGTTATCCGGGTGAATTCCGCCTAATGCATAGACATCAATATCCACCGCTTTCGAAACGGCCTTCAGATAATCCAGACCTCTTGGCCGCAGACCGGGTTTGCACTGTGTCGCAAAGATATGACTCGCTGTAATATAAGAAGCACCCATCTTCTGTGCGGTCAGAGCTTCCTCAACCGAATGCGTTGATACTCCCGTCACTTTAAAATATGCCCGTTCTTCCCCGGTCATATTCAAGAAGAAAGGCATCGGCAGATGGATATATGGATGTTTCAGCCGTTTTGCAGCCTCTAAGAAAGAATGCAGCACACATTGTTTCCCATATTTTCTACATATCGCCAGAACCTCAGAAGCCAACTTCTCATATTCCGACTCTGACAGATCCTTTTCCCGCAATACGATCAAATCCACTTCTTTCGATTTTGCCAGCTTCTCTATGCGGCGCAGATAGTCTTCTTTTACAAGCTTTCGATTCGTAATGCAGATTCTCTTATACATACACATAATCATTTAAGACCGGCTGTAAGCCTTCTTCTGCAATATCACCATACATCTGGTCAAAACTACGGCTGTCAGAAATCTCAAATTGTTCATCTCCTGCATCCGCATCATCTTCTCCATTGTATTTGCTCTCATGATCTCCGATTCCTGTCGATACACCGGCAGAAACCTTCGTCGCAGCAATCTTTACAATTCCATCCCGGAAGTGCTTCTGCTCCCGAGAAGATACCGTAATTCCCACAAATGGGAGGAAAATACGATACGCACAGAGAATCTGACACAGCTCTTTTTCATGAACATCCAGCGGATTGATCTTATCATTGTTAATGATCGGACGCAGCCGCGGACAGGAGAGTGAAAATTCCGCATGCGGATACTTTCTCTGCAGATAATACACATGCAATGCCGTGGCAAGTGCATCCTTACGAAAATCGGAAAGGCCGAGCAATGCCGAGAATCCGACGCCTCGCATGCCGCCCATTAATGCACGTTCCTGTGCTTCAAATCGATACGGGAATACACGCTTATGTCCCATCAGATGCAGCGTTTCGTATTTATCCGCATAATAGGTTTCCTGGAATACCGTAATATAATCCGCTCCGCATTCATGCAGATAACGATATTCATCACTGTTGACCGGATAGATTTCAAGCCCGACATTCTTAAAATACTTCTGCGCAAGCTTGCACGCTTCTCCGATGTATTTCACGTTGCTTACCGTACGGCTTTCTCCTGTCAGGATCAGGATTTCTTCTATACCGGAATCTGCGATGACTTTCATCTCTTTTTCAATCTCTTCCCGATTCAATTTCTTGCGGTGTATATCGTTATAGCAGTTAAATCCACAATAAATACAATAATTTTCGCAGTAATTGGCTATATACAATGGCGTAAAGATATAGACCGTATTCCCAAAATGTTTACTTGTCTCATACTTTGCTCTCTGTGCCATCTCCTCAAGGAACGGTGCAGCCGCCGGAGATAAGAGTGCCTTAAAGTCCTCAATACTGCATCGGTCAGAAGAAAGAGCCCGTCTGACATCCACTGCCGTATACGCATTATAATCATACTCTTCCATCTGCGTTAATACTTTTTCCATTACGTCAGACTTGATCTGTTCCATTCCCTCCATATATTCCATATGATTGGTACGAAAAGAAGGATCCTGTTCCAAACGATGCTTTTTCTCCAATGCTTTTTCACTTAATTTATCCGAATCAATAAAAAACTGATTTTCTGCCATAATCTGATGCCTCCTAATCTCTTAAAAATCCGGTCAGCGGATCGGATGCGGATGCTCCCCGTTCAAGGACACGGCCAAGACCTGCAAGATATTCTGCTCTTCCTGCTTCGATCTCACTCTTAAATCCCCCAGCCATAGCCGGAATATCATTTGCAGTCGCATTCGCTGTATTCGACATGACCGCAGCTGCTCCCATCTCCATCTCGTCACA
>Ga0129309_1000257_pt1 | contig 47031 bp, 45 predicted proteins | sample L1105metagenome_FD_94439 | JGI IMG/M metagenome (GOLD analysis project Ga0129309, IMG submission 94439) | Ring-tailed lemur group fecal microbial communities from Wisconsin, USA - L1105 metagenome | ecosystem: Host-associated > Mammals > Digestive system > Large intestine > Fecal | place: USA...
GCTGGCGCATCATGAGGCGGGACACCGCCTTCATGCACAGGAAGGTGCCCTTCAGGTTGGCGTTGATGACGGCATCGAAATCCTCGTCCTTCATCATCATGAGCAGGCCGTCCCGGGTGATGCCGGCATTGTTCACCAGAATGTCGATGCGGCCGAAGGCCTGGACGGCGGCGTCCATGAGGGCCTTCACCTCGCCGGCCTCCGCCACGTTGCAGCGGACGGCCAGGGCCTTGGCACCCAGGGCCTCGCAGGCGGCGGCGGTGTCGTTGGCGGCGGCTTCATTACCGGCGTAGCACAGCACCACGTTGGCGCCGCCTTTCGCCAGCTCCAGGCAGACGGCCCGGCCGATGCCCCGGCTGCCGCCGGTGACTACGGCGGTCTTTCCAGAAAAATTCATGCTTCCTTCTCCTTTACCGCGTTTACAAGGGCTTGCACATCCGCAACGGTCTCCACGGCGTATACCGGCAGCTCCGGAGCCGTCTTTTTCACAAAGCCGCTGAGGGCCTTGCCGGGACCAATCTCCACCAGGGCGTCCAGGCCCATGGCGGCCATTTTCCGGATGGAGTCCTCCATGAACACACTGCTTTGGACCTGCTTGACCAGCAGCTCCGGGATGGTGACGGAATCATCCTTCACATCGCCCAGGCAGTTGAAAATCACGGGGATCTGAGGCTGGGCAAAGGTTACGGAGCGGAAGTGCTCCTCCAGCGCCTTTCCGGCGGGGGCCATGAGGGGCGTGTGGAAGGGACCGCTGACCTTCAAGGGCAGGCACCGGCGGGCGCCCTTTTCCTTGGCCAGGGCGGCGGCCTTTTCCACGGCGGCCTTCTCACCGCCGAGGACCAACTGCCCGGGGCAGTTGTAGTTGGCAATGACCACGCAGCCCAGGGCGGAAGCCTCGTCGCAGGCGGCCTGGAGAGGGACGCGGTCCAGGCCCAGCACTGCCATCATGGCGGATTCGATGCCGCGGGCCGCCTCCTCCATGGCGCGGCCCCGGAAGGCCACCAGCTTCACAGCGGTGGCGGCGTCAAAGACGCCTGCGGCGTGCAGGGCGGAATACTCGCCCAGGGAAAGGCCCGCGGCGGCCGCGGGGACGATGTCCTTTTCCCGCAGCACCGCCGTCAGGCCGGCGGCGAAGGCCACCATGCAGGGCTGGGTGTAGCGGGTCTGGTTCAGGACGCCGGCGGTGTCCTGGAAGGAAACTTCCTTCAGGTCGAAATCCACCTGGGTGCTGTCGATGACGGCGCGGAAGGCGGGAAAGGTCTCGTACAGGTCCGCACCCATGCCCGGGTGCTGGCTGCCCTGTCCGGCATATAAAAAGCCGAGCTTCATTGAGCGGCCCTCCATTCTTTCATGATTTGGTCCATCTGCTCCCGGACGGTGGAGAGGCGGTTCACCTCTCCGGCGTTGGCGCCGCAGAAGAACAGGCCGTTTTCCCAATCGCCGTTCCGGGCGGCGATGAGGGCCTTGGAAATGCAGTAAGGGGTGGTTTTGAAATCGCAGGGGACCAAGCACTTGACGCAGCGGTCCGGACGGGGCTGTGTGCCCGCCTCCACCCGCCGGATGAGGGGACTCCGCAGAGCCCGGCCCGGCATTCCCACGGGGCTTTGGACGATGGTGATGTCCTCCGGCCTCGCGTCCATGAGGGCCTGCTTATAGCCATCGCTGGCGTCACATTCCTCTGTGGCGATGAAGCGGGTGGCAAATTGGGCACCGGCGGCGCCTTCGTCCATGTAGCGGTGCATTTCCGTGCCGTCCTTCACGCCGCCCGCTACAAAGACCGGGATGTCGTGTTGGTATTGTTCCTTGAACGGCGCCAGGGCCTCCAAAACCTCATGGAGCAGGCCGCTGAGAGGCTTGGGCCGTCCGGCCTGGGCCTCCAGAGCGTCCTCCCGGGAAAAGCCCAGATGGCCGCCGGCCTGAGGACCCTCCAGCACCACAAAGTCCGGGACGCGGTGATAGTGTTTGTCCCACAGCTTGCAGATGAGGGCCGCCGCCCGGCCGCCGCTGACGATGGGGGCCAGGGCCGCGTTGCTCTCCGGTACCTCCGCCGCAATGGCGGGCAGGTCACGGGGCAACCCCGCGCCGCAGACCACGGCGTCCACGCCCGCCCGGAGGGCGGTACGGACGCTGTCGGCGTATTGACTGGTGGCCACCATGGCGTTGATGGCCACCAGGCCCGCGCCTTTTGCCAACTCCTTGGCGTGCTTCACCTGGCGCTCCAAAGCCCGGAGATTGGCGGCTTTGGGGTTTTGCTCAAAATCCGGCTCCTGAAAGCCGCAGAACGCGGTGGAGATCGTTCCCATGCCGCCGCAGGCGGCCACGGCACCCGCCAGGCGGTCCAGGCTGATGCCGACGCCCATGCCGCCCTGCAAAACGGGAAGGGCCAGCTCCTTCCCCCGAATCATCACTGCCATTCCCGGTTCGTTGCCTCCAGAACGGCGCGGCCCTGGCTGTACAGCTCTTCAAAAATCTCCCGGACGGGGCGGATCTCGTGGAGCATACCGGCCACCTGGCCGGCCATGACGCTGCCGTTTTCCATATCGCCGTCAAACACCGCCCGGCGCAGACCGCCCAGAGTGTGACGCTCCAGCTCCTCCAAAGAGGCGCCTTGCTTCTCCAGGGCCAGGTACTGCCGGGCCATCTTGTTTTTCAGCACCCGCACAGGGCCGCCGATAGAGCGGCCGGTGACGGTGGTGTCACTGTCCTTGGCCTTTAAAACAGCCTGCTTGTAGTTTTCATGGATAGGGCATTCCACACTTGCCAGCAGGCAGGTGCCCACCTGGATGCCGCAGGCGCCCAGGGCGAAGGCCGCGGCCACCTGGCGGCCGTCGGCGATGCCGCCGGCGGCGATGACGGGCACATCCACCGCGTCGATGACCTGGGGCACCAGGGCCATGGTGGTCATCTCGCCCACATGGCCGCCGGACTCCGTGCCCTCGGCGATGATGGCGTCGGCGCCGGCGTTCACCAGCCGCTTGGCGAGGATGGCGGCGGCTACCACGGGGATCACCTTGATGCCCGCTGCCTTCCAGGCGGGGATGTATTTGCCGGAGTTGCCGGCGCCGGTGGTGACCACCTGAACGCCTTCCTCAACAATGATCTGTGCCATCTTATCGGCACAGGGGTTCATCAGCATTAAATTGACGCCGAAGGGCTTGTCCGTCAGGCTCTTGCAGACGCGGATCTCCTTCCGGAGCATTTCCGCCTCTTTCATGTGGCCGGTGGCGATGACGCCCAGGGCGCCGGCGTTGGAACAGGCGGCGGCAAATTCGCCGGTGGCGATGTTGGCCATGCCGCCCTGGATGATGGGGAACTCCGTTCCCAGAATCTCGTTCAGCTTTTTCATTTTTTCAACCTCATGCGAATTCAATCAGCGCGCCGCCCCAGGTGAGGCCGCCGCCAAAGCCCACCACCAGCGTCCGGGAGCCGGGGCCCACCTTGCCCTGGTCCTGCAGCTCGCTGAGGACCAGAGGAATGCTGGCGGCGGAGGTATTGCCGTATTCCTGAATGTTCTTATAGTACTTTTCCGGCGGAATGCGGAATTTCCGTACCGCCAGGTCGATGATGCGGGCGTTTGCCTGGTGGAACACGAAAAAGTCCACATCTGCCACAGTCATATGGGCCTTTTCCAGCACCTGTTCCATGCAGCGGGGGATCGCCTCTACGGCGAATTTGAACACCTTGGTGCCCTCCATGGCGATGAAGCCCCGCTCACCGGATTCAATGCCCGGCAGACGCAGCAGTTCGTCATCGCCCTGGCTGCCCAGTACGGCCCCAATGGAGGGCCAGCCCTCCCGGCACTCCACCACAGCGGCGCCGGCGCCGTCACCAAAGAGAATGCAGGTGCCCCGGTCCTCCCAGTTGATGACGCGGCTCAGCTCCTCGCAGCCTACCACTAGGCCGAATTTCCGGGGGGAGGCGTTCAGCAGGCACTCCATGGTGTGCAAGGCGTAGAGAAAGCCGGTGCAGGCGGCGTTCAGGTCAAAGCAGGGGGTGTCCGTGGGCAGTCCCAGCTCCCGCTGGAGCATACAGGCGGCGGAGGGAACCAGGGTGTCCGCCGTGACGGTAGCCACGATGCAGGCGCCGATCTGGTCCGGGGAGACGCCTGCGCGGTCCAGAGCCGCTTTAGCGGCGGACACGCACAAAGAGGTGTGGGTCTCGCCGGTGCAGTGGTGCCGCCGCTGGATGCCGGTGCGGCTGGTGATCCACTCGTCATTGGTCTCCACGATACGGGCCAGGTCCTGGTTGGTGATGACCTTTTCCGGGACGGCGCGGCCGGTGCCGCGGATCTTGATTCCGTTCATCCTTCCTCCTTTTGGGAGGCAGGTGCTCCCAGACGTCTGAATTTTTGATAGCGGGAGGCGGCAAGGCTCTTGCCGCTCTCCTTGTCCAGCTCCGCCAGGTGGCGGGTGAGACAGCGGTCCACCTGGCGCATGGCCACGGCGGGGGCAAGGTGGGCGCCGCCCTCCGGCTCCGGGATGACATCGTCGATGACGCCCAGCTCCAGAAGGTCCGGCGCCGTCAGCTTCATGAGGCCGCAGGCCTCGTCCCGGCGCTGGGCGTCCTTCCACAAAATGGAGGCAAAGCCCTCCGGAGACAAAATGGCGTACACGGCGTTTTCCAGCATGAGCACCCGGTCGGCAACGGCAAGGGCCAGCGCGCCGCCGCTGTTGCCCTCGCCGGTGATGACGGCGATGACGGGGACGGTCAGGCGGCTCATCTCCATGAGGTTCCGGGCGATGGCCTCGCCCTGGCCCCGGGCCTCGGCCTCCAGGCCGGGATAGGCGCCGGAGGTATCAATGAAGGTGAAAATGGGGCGGCGGAACTTCTCCGCCTGCTTCATCAGCCGCAGGGCCTTGCGGTAGCCCTCCGGATTGGGCATCCCGAAGTTGCACATCAGGTTTTCCTCCAGGGTCTTGCCCTTCCGGGTGCCGATGACGGTGACGGGACGGCCGTGGTACAGTGCCACGCCGCCCAAAATAGCGGCGTCCTCGCCGCACAGGCGGTCGCCCTTCTGTTCAAAGAAATCCGTGAACAGGGCGCCGATATAATCGCTGATATTGGGCCGCTGGGGATGGCGGGCGATGTTCACCCGCTCCGCGGCAGTGAGGGAATTATTCATGGCGGCCTCCCTTCTCATGAAGCCGCAGCAGCTGGCTCAGGGTATCCCGCATCTTCTCCCGTGGGACCACCGCGTCCACGAAGCCGTGGGCCTCCTGGTACTCCGCCCGCTGGAAGCCCTCCGGCAGGGTCTCACCGATGGTCTGCTGGATGACCCGGGGACCGGCGAAGCCGATGAGGGCCCCGGGTTCCGCCAGGATGATGTCTCCCAGGGAGGCGAAGCTGGCGGTGACGCCACCGGTGGTGGGGTCCGTCAAAACGGAGATATACAAAAGGCCCTTGTTGGAAAACCGGGCCAGGGCGGCGCTGGTCTTCGCCATCTGCATCAGGGACAAAATGCCCTCCTGCATCCGGGCGCCGCCGCTGGCGGAAAACAGGATGAGGGGCAGCTTGTTCTTGGCGGCGAATTCAATGGCCAGGGTGACTTTTTCACCCACGGCGGCGCTCATGGAGCCCATGAGGAAACGGCTGTCCAGCACGCCCACCACACAGCGGCTGCCGCCGATGGTGCCCGTGGCGGTGACCACGGCCTCCGTGAGGCCGGTCTTGTGCTGGGCGGCGTCCAGCTTTTCCTGGTAGCCGGGGAAATGCAGGGGGTCGCCGGCGCTCAGCCGGGGATGCAGCTCCCGGAAGGAGCCGGGGTCCAGAATGGTGCTGAGGCGGTAATAGGCGCCGATGGGCCAGTGGTAGCCGCACTTGGGACACACGGACAGGCCCTGGGCCACCAGACGGCGCTCACTCTCCTGGCCGCACTTGGGGCAGGTGATGAGCTTATCGCCGGGAATGTAATTGTCCCGCATGGCCTTCATGGCCAGGAGCCGGGCCCGGCGCTTTGCGAAAATGGAATTCATGCCTCACCCTCGCTTTCACTGAGCCGCCGGTTGAAATCCAGCAGCCGGGGCAGGTTCTCGTCCAGGAAGGCCGTGGTGCAGCCGCCCCGGACAAAGGTGGGATGGTACAGGATCTGGTAGCTGAGCTCCGCGTTGGTGGGGAAGCCCTCCAGGGCAAATTCCTCCAGGCAACGGCGCATTTTGCGGATGGCCTCCAGGCGGGTGGGCGCGTGGACCAGGAGCTTGGCGGCCATGGAGTCGTAGTAGGGGGACAGGGTGCAGCCGTTGTACAGGCAGGAGTCCACCCGCACCCCGGCACCGCCGGGGAAGTGGAGGAAGGATACCTGGCCGGGACAGGGCCGGAAGTTTTTCGCCGGGTCCTCTGCGTTGATGCGGCACTCCAGGGCGTGGCCATCCAGACGGATGTCCGCCTGGGTCATGTCCAGGGACAGCCCGGAGGCGATGCGCAGCTGCTGGCGCACCAGGTCCACGCCGGTGATGAGCTCCGTAACGCCGTGCTCCACCTGGATGCGGGTGTTCATCTCCATAAAGTAGAAATGCTCTCCGTCGGCGTCCAGCAGAAATTCCACCGTGCCGGCGTTTTCATAGCCCACGGCCCGGGCGGCCCGGACGGCGGCCTGGCCCATGGCTGCCCGCAGCTCCGGCGTCAGGCACCGGGCGGGGGCCTCCTCCATGAGCTTTTGGTTGCGCCGCTGGACGGAGCAGTCCCGGTCTCCCAGGTGAATGACGTTTCCAAAGCGGTCTGCCAGCACCTGAAATTCAATGTGCCGGGGCCGCAGCACCAGCTTTTCCAGATACATCTCATCGTCGCCGAAGCAGGCTTTGGCTTCGGCTTTGGCCTCCGCGTAGGCGGCGGGGAGGTCGGCAGGGCTGTCACAGCGGCGAATGCCCCGTCCGCCGCCGCCGGCGCTGGCCTTCAGCAGCACGGGATAGCCCACCCGCTCCGCCGCGGACAAAGCCGCCTCCACGGTCTCCGCCGGGCCGTCGGAGCCGGGAGTCACCGGCACGCCGGCGGCCTTCATCAATTCCCGGGCGGCGGATTTGGAGCCGGCCTTGCGGATGGTGTCGCCGGAGGGACCGATGAAGGTGATGCCCTCCCGGGCGCAGGCGTCGGCAAAGTCGGCGTTTTCAGACAAAAAGCCGTAGCCGGGGTGGAGGCCGTCGCAGCCGGTGGCCTTGGCCACCGTCAGCAGGGCGTCCTGGTTCAGGTAGCTGTCCGCGGCCCGGGCGGGGCCGATGCACACCGACCGGGTGGCCAGCTGGACATGGAGGGCCTCCGCGTCCGCCTCGGAGTAGACGGCCACGGTCTCAATGTCCATTTCCCGGCAGGCCCGCAGCACCCGCAGCGCGATCTCGCCCCGGTTGGCGATCAGGACCCGCTTCAGCATGGCCGGTAGCGGAAGAGGGGCTCGCCGAAGGCCGCAAGCTCTCCGTTGGCCTTCAGGACCTCCTCAATGACGCAGTCACAGGGGGCGGGGACCTCGCTCATCATTTTCATGGCCTCAATGAGGCACACCGTCTGGCCCTTTTTCACCCGGTCCCCCGGGTTGACGAAGGGGGGCTGGTCCGGGGCGGAGGCGGCGTAATAGGTGCCCACCAGGGGAGCGGAGATGACAGGACTCTCCGGCTGGGGAGCGGGGGCGGCAGCCGCCGGAGCAGGGACGGCCGCCGGTGCGGCAGCGGCTGCCGCCGGGGCGCCTTGCTCCAGTTCTATGGAAAACTCCTGGCAGGACAGCTTCATGGAGCGCAGGGAACTGCGCTGGAAGCGGTCCATCAGGTCGAAAATCTCTTGATTGGTCATAGTGTTCCTCTCTCAGCGGAAAGTTTTCCCCGCCGAAGGCGAAAGGACCTTCGGCGGGGCGGACAAATCAGTTCTGATGTGCTTTCAGATAGTTCATGATGTCGCCCACGGTCTTCAGACCGGCCACATCGGCGTCGTCAATGGAGATGCCGGCGGCCTCTTCCAGAGCCATGACCAGCTCCACGGAAGCCAGGGAATCAGCGCCCAGGTCGTCGGCCAGGCTGGCCTCCAGCGTCACCTGCTCGGCGTCGCAGCCCAGGGTTTCCACAATGATGTCCCGTACTTTCTCGAATTCCATATGAGGTTCTCCTTATTTGTCGAAATCTAAATTATTTTAATTAAAAATATTTAACTAAAATATTTGAACATATTCTACGCAGAGGGACAGCATTTGTCAAGAAAAATTTCGGCGAAATCCGCCGGGAGCATAAATTTTCTGCCAATGACGCAAGATGGGTATTCACTTTTAAGGAGGTTTCCTTTATAATTTCTCCATACAGCGATAATTGACGCGGTTATGTCCGCGGGAGATAATGAGGGAACTACCATGAGAATCATCATCGTGGGCGCGGGCAAGGTGGGCCTTGCGCTGACGCAGCACCTGTCCGGGGAGAACCAGGTAACGGTTATCGACCAGAACCCGCAGCTGATCGACAATATCATCAATATCCATGATGTGATGGGCGTGTGCGGAAACGGCGCCAGCTACGAGGTGCAAAAGGAAGCGGAGGCAGACAAGGCGGAGCTGCTGATCGCCACCACCTCCAGCGACGAGACCAATATCGTGGCGTGCCTGGTGGCCAAAAAGCTGGGTGTCCAGCACACCATTGCCCGTATCCGCAATCCGGAATACGAAAAGCAGCTGCGCTTCATGCGGGAGGAGCTGGGCCTGTCCATGTCCATCAACCCGGAGAAGGCCACCGCCCGTGAGATTGCCCGGGTGCTGCGCTTCCCCAACGCCATGAAGCTGGAGTCCTTCTCCAAGGGCCGGCTGGAGCTGGTGGAATACCGGCTGCCGGAAAAATCCGCCCTCCACGGTATGCAGCTGGCGGACCTGTACCGGAACATCCGGGTCCGGGTGCTCATCTGCGCCGTGGCCCGGAAGGGGGAGACCATCATCCCCTCCGGCGATTTCGTCCTCCAGGCGGGAGATAAAATTTACCTGACCTCCTCGCCCGCCCAGCTGGAGCAGTTTTTCCGGCATTTGGGCGTGTTCCGGGGAAGGGCGTCCTCCGTCATGATCGTGGGCGCCAGCAAAATGTGCTATTACCTGGCCCAGGAATTGCTTGAGATGGGCATGTCCGTGAAAATCATTGATAGGGATGAGCAGCGGTGCATCCGTATGGGTGAGCAGCTGCCCCGGGCCCTGGTCATCGTGGGCGACGGCACCGACAGTGAGCTCCTCCACGAGGAGGGCATCGGCCAGACAGACGCCTTCGTGGCCCTGACCGGCATGGACGAGGCCAATATCCTCATGGCCATGAGCGCCTCCCGCCTGGCGGGGGACTGTAAGGTGGTGGCCAAGATCAACCGCCGCTCCCTGCTGGAGCTGGTGGCCGCCGAGAGTATGATCGACAGCGTGGTGTCCGCCGGGTCTGTGACGGCGGAGCTGATCCTCCAGTATGTCCGGGCCATGCAGAACGCCACCGGCTCTCAAATCAAGACGCTCCACCGCATCGTGGACGAGACGGTGGAGGCCCTGGAGTTCGGCGTCACCACGCCGGCTCCGTACATCGGTGTGCCCTTGAAGGACCTGAAGCTGAAAAGCGGCATCCTGCTGGCGGGCATCGTCCGCCAGAACGGACAGATCATCATCCCCTCCGGCGATGATGTGCTCAATCTCCACGACGATGTGATCGTGGTGACCAAGGACACCTCTCTCCGGGACATCGGAGACATCCTGCAGTAAAGGTGGAAGTCCGTTGAATAATCGAATGATCGCATATATCATCGGCAGAATCCTGCTGACGGAGGCGGCCCTTTTGGTGCTTCCGCTGCTGGTGGCGCTTTTATACGGAGAATCGCCGGTGCCCTTCCTGGTCCCCATTTTGCTGCTGGCACTGTGCGGCGGCGCTATGGGCCGGAAAAGACCCAAAAGCACCGCCCTGTATGCCCGGGACGGTCTGGCGGTGGTGGCGCTGGCGTGGATCTGCATGTCTTTGTTCGGCGCACTGCCCTTTGTGCTCTCCGGAGATATTCCCAATTATGTGGACGCCTTTTTTGAAACGGTCTCCGGCTTTACCACCACCGGATCCAGCATCCTGACGGAGATCGAGCCTCTCAGTCGGGGCGGCCTGTTCTGGCGCAGCTTCACCCACTGGGTGGGCGGTATGGGCGTGCTGGTGTTCGTCATGGCCATCCTGCCCATGAACGACGGCCACGGTATGCACCTGATGCGGGCGGAGGTACCCGGCCCCACGGTGGGCAAGCTGGTCAGCCGCATGAGCGACACCGCCAAGATCTTATACGGCATCTATCTGGCCATGACGGTGGTGGAGATTGTGCTGCTGCTGGCGGGAGGTATGCCCCTGTACGACGCGGCCATCCACGCCTTCGGCACCGCCGGCACCGGCGGCTTCAGCTGCCGCAACCTTAGTGTGGGCGCCTACGACAGCGTGTATTTCGATGTGGTCATCGGCGTGTTCATGCTGCTGTTCGGCGTGAATTTCAACCTGTATTACTTTCTGCTCATCCGCCGCTTCCGGGATGTGCTCCACTCCGAGGAGTTGCGGACCTATCTGCTCATCGTGGCTGCCTCGGTGCTGGCCATCGCGGTGAATATCAGCCATCTGTACCAGAGCTTTGCCGCCAGCCTCCGCTATGCGTTTTTCCAGGTGTCCTCCATCATCACCACCACCGGCTACGCCACGGCGGATTTCAACGCCTGGCCGGCGTTTTCCAAGGCCATCCTGGTGATTTTGATGTTCGTGGGCGCCTGCGCCGGTTCCACCGGCGGCGGTATGAAGGTGGCCCGCATCGTCATCCTGGCCAAGACCTCTGTGTGCGATATGCGCAAGATGCTGCATCCCAATGCCGTGGCCACGGTCCGCTTCGAGGGCAAGCCCATCGGAGAGAAAAATATCCGCAGCGTCCACCTGTTTTTGACGGTGTATCTCATCGTGTTCACCCTTTCCTGCCTGCTGCTGTCCCTGGAGGAGATGGACTTGGTGACCACCTTCACGGCGGTGGCCGCCTGCATGAACAACATCGGCCCCGGCCTGGAGGTGGTGGGGCCCATGGGCAACTTCGCCGCCTTTTCCCCCTGGGCCAAGGTGCTGCTGTCCTTTGACATGCTGGTGGGCCGGCTGGAGATATTCCCCATGCTGCTGTTGTTCGCACCCTCCATCTGGAAGCGGAAGCTGACCGTGAAACGGAGCGGCGGCTTTTAAAAAAGACAACGCGGATGCGCGGCCGCCGGGCCGCGCATTTTCGCGGGATAAAAAAGTTGGCAAAAAATTTGCTTATATAAAAATGTTAAGACTGCGTAAAAGAAAAGGGAGAGGATTCGTTTGCTGCAAAACCTTCTGTTCAGCGTCAATATGATCTTGCCGCTGTTTGTGCTGCTGGGCCTGGGATGCTTTTTGACTCACAAGGGGCTGTTTTCCGAGGATTACATCGCCCGGACCACCAATCTGGTGTACTATGTCATGCTGCCCGCCAAGCTGTTTCTGGATATCTGCAATGTGGACCTGGGCGTAGCTTTTGAGCCAAAGTATATGGCGGTGACCGTCGTGGGCGTGATGATTCAGTTTGTTTTGGCTTGGGTCTGCGGCAATGTGCTCTGCCCGGACAGGAGCAAGCAGAGCGCTTTTTCCCACGCCTGCTTCCGGGGCAATTTCGCCTATCTCGGCATGGCACTGCTGCAAAATATTTACAACAGTGAGTCGGTGCCGGCCACGGCGGTGATTTTGGCGCTGGTGCTGCCGCTGTACAACATCCAGGGCGTCATCCTCATGACCGTCAAGGAAGGGGAGGGTGGCATCCATGTGGGCAAGATCATCATGGGTATTTTGAAAAACCCCATGGTTCTGGCGATTCTGGCGGGCTTGCCCTTTGCGTATTTCCACATTGAGCTGCCCTTTGTGGTCACCAAGAGCCTCAGCTACCTTCAGGTAGCCACCAGCACCATGGCGCTGCTGGTGGTGGGCGCCAGCATCAAGCTGGATGTGATCCAGAGCAATTTGAAGATGCTGCTGCGGGTGTCCGGCGTGAAGCTCATCATTATGCCTGCCATCTGGGGGCTTTTGGCTGTGGCCGCGGGGCTGGCACCGGAGCAGATCGTGACGCTGACCGTGGTGGGCGGTATGCCGGCGGCGGTGAATGTCTATATCATCACCGACAAAATGGGCGGCGACGGCAGCATGGCCTGCGGCGCTGTGGTGGTGACGCACCTGGTGTCCCTGTTCACCATGACCGGCATCGTGTTTATCCTGCGGTCCACGGGACTGATTTGAAAAGTTGGCACGATATTTGCTAAATTATTAGAAAAAGCATTGGCTAAAAAGCATTGACTCCGGTCCGGCCCGCCGTTCCGGAGAAGACGGAAAAGGAGGAACGATTCCAATGGATATGCCTATGGCACTGAGCAACATCCGTGTGCTGGACCTGACCCGGGTCATGGCAGGCCCCTATTGCACCATGTATCTGGCGGATCTGGGCGCCGAGGTCATCAAGATCGAGATCCCCGGCAGCGGAGACGACACCCGGAAGCTCCCACCCTTCAAAAACGGCGAGAGCTTGTATTATTGTAACCTTAACCGTAACAAAAAAGGCGTTACATTAAACCTGAAAGATCCCGCGGGCAAGGAATTGTTCAAGGAGATGGTGAAGAACGCCGACGTGGTGGTGGAAAATTACCGCCCCGGTGTTATGGACAAGCTGGGCCTTGGTTATGATGTGCTGAAGGAGGTCAATCCCCGCATCATCTATGCCGCCGTGTCCGGCTTCGGCTCCTATGGTCCCCTGCACCAGCGGCCCGGCTACGACATCATTGCCCAGGCCATGAGCGGCCTGATGAGCTTGACCGGCGAGTATGGCGGCGGCCCCCTCCGCACCGGCAGCGCCATCGGCGACCTGGTGGGCGGCTTGAACCTGTGCATCGGCATCTTGGCGGCCATTAACGGCCGGCAGATTACCGGCAAGGGCCAGCGGGTGGATGTGTCTTTGGTGGACGGCCTGGTCTCCTGCCTGGAAAACAACACCCAGCGCTATCAGGTGAACGGCGTCCAGCCGGTCCGCATGGGCAACCGCTATCCCTCCGCCGCGCCTTATGATTCCTTCAAGGCCAGCGACGGCGACTTCGTCATCGGCTGCGGCAACGACAAGCTGTTCTCCCTGCTGTGCAACAAGGTCCTGCACCGGCCGGAGCTGGTGGAGGACCCCCGGTACGCCACCCCCGCCGACCGTCTGGCCCACGAAGCGGAGCTGAAGGTCATCGTGGAGGAGTGGTCCACCCAGCACACCATCGAGGAGGCCGTGGACATGGTCCTGGCCGCCGGCGTTCCCGCGGGTCCCATCAATGACATCAAGGCCGTTATGGAGAGTGACCACATCGCCAATGTCCGGGAGATGTTCCTGGACTGCGACCACCCTGTTGCCGGCCACCTGCGCATCAACGGCAACCCCGTGAAGCTGATGGACAGTATGCCCCGGCTGCGCACCGTGCCGCCCGCCCTGGGCCAGGACAACGAGGACGTGTATGAAAACGTGTTCGGCGTCAGCCCGGAGCGCTTGCAGGAACTGAAGGAACAGGGCGTGATTTGAGCGCCCGCCGCGAATACAAAATTTTGGAAAGGAGTTTTTCCCATGAATCTGCCTGAGAAAGTGGAACTGATCGAGGTCTGCCCCCGGGACGGTTTCCAGAATGTTCATGACATCATCCCCTTTGACGCCAAGGTGGCCATCATCAAAAAGCTGGCGGAGGCTGGCTTCAAGCGGGTGGAGGCGGTTTCCTTCGTCAGTCCCAAGGCCATTCCCCAGATGGCTGACGCCAAGGACGTCATGCTGGCGGTGAAGGATACCCTGAAGGAGCACGGTGTCCGCTCTGTGGCCCTGGTGCCCAATGCCCGGGGCGTGGAGACCGCGTTGGAGTGCGGCGTGGATGAGCTGACCTATGTGGTCAGTGTCAGCGAAAAGCACAACATGGCCAACGTCCGCCGGACTCCCGCCGAGTCCCTGGAGCAGTTCAAGGGCCTCATCGGCCAGTACGGCGACAAGATGAGCTTCCGCCTGGCGCTGGCCACGGCGCTGGGCTGCCCCTTCGGCGAGGAGATTCGTACCGAGCGGGTGGCGGAAATGGTCCAGTTCGGTCTGGACCAGGGCTGCCAGGAGGTCATGATCGCCGATACCGTGGGCATGTCCAACCCCAAGCGCACCTATGACCTGATGAGCGCTCTGGTGGCTGAGTTCGGCGCCGATAAGTTCGTCATGCACCTCCATGACACCCGGGGCCTGGCGCTGGCCAATACTCTGGTGTGTATGCAGCTGGGCGTTCACAAGTTCGAGTCCGCCGCCGGCGGCCTCGGCGGCTGCCCCTTCGCGCCCGGCGCCGCCGGCAACGTGGCCACCGAGGATGTGCTGAACATGATGAGCGAGATGGGCGTGGAGACCGGCATCAACAACGATGTGCTCCATGAGGCTGTGGAGCTGATCCAGGCCAACGTGCACGCCAACATCGTCAGCCACCTGACCCCCCTGTACAAAAAGGCTCCCTGCGTGTAAAAATGCAGCGTCAAAAAAGGACTGCCCGTCGGGTAGTTTCCAATAAGACAGTATGAGAACATTACTGACATAGGGTAGCTGCCGTACAGGAGTGCGACAAGAAAAATTGGCGATACTTGGTTTTCAAAACCAGGTATCGCCTTTTTCTATCTTTAACAGAATGTTTGAATCTTATTGGAGGTACATATGATGCAGGAGCTGAACTATATTCGTTGTGGTGATTACTATATTCCCAATATTCGCTTACTGGAGGAAAACAGACCTATTGGTCGGTGGGGACGAATGCACAGAGATTATATCAAGGAGCATAACCCTATCCGATTCAATGATCTATGTCTTGGTGGTGAACTGTGGACTTATTTGGCGGATTTGAACGAGCAGGCACAGAGCCGCCTTGAAGTTATCATTGAGCAAACCACCGGAGCCGCAGGCTGCATCCAGCACGGTAGCAACCTTGCCTTCTTCGGTCAGAAGGTCATTGCATCCTTCAGCCAGCAAGATATTGACCAACAGACGGATTACCTCACGGGGCGTGTAGTGATCACCGGCCTCGGCATTTTCAGAGAATCTGCGGATGATATCTTCAAAAATGTAACCCATCTTCATTCCGTCAATGGACTTGGGATCGAAGTCAATCTCGGAGAACTTCTTCACCACGCCGTACAGACGGTTGTTTTTGTCCATCTTCTCAATCTGCTTCTTGAAATCCAGGTTGTTGAAAATCGTCTGCACATTGGCAGAGAAGCTCTCGATATAGCTGACGAAATTCTCAGCAATGTTGTCGCTGTCATTCAGCAGTCGGGCCAGAGTGAATTCGCTGGTGTTGTAGAAGGGATATCCGGATGCCTTTTCCAACAGCGCAGCAGGCAGTTTTGGATTAGCTTTATACTTATCGACAACGGCCTGCTTGGTTTCTGCGAGCGCACACTCAAAGCGGCGAAGGATATTCGCAGACAGCCAGGGTCAACAATCTGAAAGAACTGAACTCCATGGTGAACTATCTCAAAGCCCATAAGATTTACACCATCGAGGATTTGGAAAGCCGTGTATCCACCCTGAAGAACACTGTGGATGAATTGAAAGTTACCATGGACAAGGAAATCAGCCGCATGAAAGAAATTCGCAAGGTTCCCGAATACCTTTCCGTCCTAAGTGAGCTGAAACCGGTTGTGGACGGATTGCAGAAAATCAAGTTCGACAAGGCAAAGGCGAAGTACAAGGCAGAACACGAAAAAGAACTAAAACAGTATTACGCGGCCAGACGAAAGATTTTGGAGATATTCCCCGATGGCAAGTATGACAGCAGACTGCTGGAAAAGGAGTACACAGCGCTTGAACAGGCTCATGCGGAAACCTACGCCAAGTTTACTGCCATCCGTGATGAATATCGCCGCATTTGGGATATCCAGTCCTGTGTAAACAAAGGTCATGTCAATGCAGAGCAAACCCATGAAAAGAAGAAAAATCAACAAAAACAGGAACGCTGATTCCATTCCTTCGCTTCGATTCATTTCATTCAAAAAAAACAGAAAGGACGAGTTTAATGATCGATCAGAATAACAAGAATTACACCATCGAAGAAAACGGCAGCATTTGTTCCACATCTCGTAAAAAGGGAAAGGAAGTTTGCGACACTCACTTCATCCGTGCCGTGGTACTGGAAGAAGGTACACTCCAACACATGAGGATGGTGTTCCAATGTGTTGCCGATTATGAGGATGCGTTCCGCAGAGCATTGGGTGCAAAGCGAAGCGAGGAGGCAAAGAAAGATCTTTCCGCCAAGAAGCGAACCTTGCAGAAATCCGAAAACCGTCTGGCTGAACTGGACAGATTGTTCAAGCGTATTTATGAGGATATGGTGGGCGGAAAGCTGTCCGAATCTCGCTTTCAGATGTTGTCTGATGATTATGAGCAAGAGCAGGCAGACCTGAGAGCCAAGATTGAAATGCTTGAAAATGAAATACAGAATCAAGAAGATCAAGCGGAGAATGTTGATAGGTTTATCCGACAGGCAAAGAAATACCTGTACTTGGAGAAGCTGACACCCACCATTCTGAACGATATGGTCAACGCCGTATATGTTCATGCACCGGACAAGTCCAGCGGACACCGAGTGCAGGATGTAACGATCAGCTACAACTATATCGGCATACTCCCCGCCAATTTACTCTATGACATTATGAATGGAAAAGCGGCATGATTACTCATGCCGCCTTCCCGAAAACATTATTATACTGTTTTATTGGACCGCCCCATCGGGCAGTCCTTTTTTTTGGCGCGGCCTCTTCCTTTTCGACAGGAAACGTGCTATATTTGTTTCATGTGTTAATAGCGGGGTGAAACGTATGCAACAGGAACTGGATTGGAAGCGGGTGGAGCGTGTGCAGGAGATCTGCATGATGGCGCCTACCCTCCAGCTGGCGGAGAAGGCGCGGGCCATTATTGCGGAGCGGCGCCATATGAACGTGGATGTGTTTGTGGCATCCAACGGACGGCGGGAGATCGTGGAGTGCGCCCAAACCCTGGCCAAAAAGGGCGCCAAGATCATCATCTCCCGGAAGGGCACTCAGCAGATCGTGGAGGAGACCAGCGATGTGAAGGTGGTGGGCCTGAACAACTCCCTGACGGACTATTTGCGGATGCTGAAAGACTGGGGTCTCCACACGCCGGGACTCATTGCGTTCTTTACCTATGACGCGCTGAGCGGCGATGTGATGCAGATGTGTGAAATGCTGGACATCCAGGCCAAAAACTATATTTTCAAAACTTACGAGGACTGCTGGGACTGCGTCCGGTCCGCCATGGCGGACGGCGCCGTAGTGGGAATTGGCGGCGCCTGGACAGAATCGGTCTCCAAAGAACTGGGCTTTTCCCACATTACCATGGAGAATTCGGAGGATACCATCGTCAACGCCCTGGTGGTGGCGGAGCAGATCAGCCGCATTCAGCATGAGGAGGCGGAGAAGCAGCGGGCCATCAAGACCCGGATGGAGACCTACCAGGCGGTTTTGGATTTCACCCACGACGCCATCATGTCCATTGATGACCAGTGCCGGGTTCAGGTGTTGAACCCGGTGGCGGAGCGGATCATGGGCTGCCGGGCGGCGGACGCCATCGGCAAGCCGGTGGAAAAGGTCCTGCCCAATACGATGCTGCCGGATGTGCTGCGATCCGGCGTGAAGCAGACCAACCAGATGATGGAGATCGGCAAGGTCCTCACCAATACCAACCGTATTCCCATTGTGGTGGACGGTCAGATCCGCGGTGTGGTGGCCACCTTCCAGGATATCAAGCAGCTGCAGACCACCGAGCAGAAGATTCGTCTGAAGCTCCACGAAAAGGGCCTGGTGGCAAAATACTCCTTTGATGACATCGTGGGAGAGTCCCGGGCCATTCGGAATACCATCCAAATCGCCCGCAGCTACGCCTCCTCCCAGGCGGCGGTGCTCATCCACGGCGAGACCGGCACCGGCAAGGAGCTGTTTGCCCAAAGCATCCACAACGCCAGCGTCCGGCGGGACGGTCCCTTTGTGGCCATCAACTGCGCCGCCGTCAGCAACAATCTGCTGGAAAGCGAGCTGTTCGGTTATGAGGCGGGAGCCTTCACCGGCGCCTCCAAAAACGGACGGGAGGGCTTATTTGAGCTGGCCCACGGCGGCACCATTTTCCTGGATGAGATCGGCGAGATCCCCCGGGAGACCCAGGTGGAGCTGCTGCGGGTCCTTCAGGAGAAGGAGGTCCGCCGGGTGGGTGGCAACCGGGTCATCCCCGTGGATGTCCGCATCATCACCGCCACTAACAAGGACTTGATCCAGGAGACCATGGAGGGCCGTTTCCGGGAGGACTTGTACTACCGCCTGAACGTGCTGGACCTGGAGCTGCCGCCTCTGCGGGACCGGGGAGAGGATGTGCGGTTGCTGGGGCTGGAGTATTTCCGCAGGCTCTGCGGCGGAAAGACCACGGCGGAGCAGGAAAAGCGGTATTTGGATATGCTGGCCCAGGTGCGGGATTATGCCTGGTACGGCAATATACGGGAGCTGCAAAACTTTACGGAGCGGGTCCACATCCTGCTGGAAAACGGAAACGAAGTGGGCAGCGGTGTCATGACGGAGATCATGCGCCGCCGGTCCGCGGGAGCGCCGCAGCCCCGCCGGGCACCGGTGGAGGAGGCGGACAGCCGGGAGCGGAGCGCCATTGAGGCGGCTTTGCGAAACTGTCCGGACTCCATGGAGGATGCGGCAAAGTCCCTGGGATGCAGCCGGCAGACCCTGTGGCGCAAAATGAAAAAATACGGCATCACCCGCCCATAGGCGGAAGGCAACAAAGGAGCGCGCTGCGTTGCAGCGCGCTCCTTTGCTCTGCGTGCAACGTTGCGTAACGGTGAAACAAATCGCCGGACACGCTTCGCAAAAAACTGTTAAGTCAACGGGAACAACTGTAAAGATGCCGTTTTCAAAATAGATATATCCGTTTAGAAGTTGCAAATAACAGTCAAAGTGAACAGAAGCGGCACTGTTTTTGCTTTATATTTTATCGAATTCGGCCGGAGATACTCTTGAAATGTATGACTGAGGAGGAGATTCAATGGGTAAATATCCTGTTCGCAAGATTGGCTTTATCGTCGGTATTCTGGCGATGCTGATCATCGGCTTCATGCCTACCCCCGCCAGCCCGGCTGCGGTCACAGAGACACCTGTGGTCGCACAGCGCGTGCTGGCGGTCACGGTGCTGATGGTGATCTTCTGGATCACTGAGGCCATGCCGATTCCGTTCACTGCGCTGCTCCCGATTCTGCTGTTTCCCCTGATGGGCATCACCGGTGCCAAGGGCCAGAACGACATCCAGCTGTTCAAGCACTATGCTTATCAGACCTGCTACCTGCTGGTGGGCGTGGGCTTCCTGTCCGGCTCCATGGTGAAGCATGGCTTACATAAGCGCATCGCCTTGGGCATCGTCAGCAAGGTCGGCAAAAAGCCCACCACCCTGATTCTGGGCTTCATCATCGCCGTGGCGTTTGTGTCCATGTGGATGTCCAACACCACCGCCACCGTTATGATGCTGCCCGTGGCTCTGGCTATCGCCACCACGCTGGATGACAACGCCGCCGGATTGAAGAAGGCTCTGGTACTGTCCATCCCCTACGCCGCCACCATCGGCGGCATGGCCACTGTCATCGGTACCACCACCAACCCCACCGGTATCGGCCTGATCGAGAGCACCATCGGCATTTCCCTGACCTTCACCGACTGGCTGAAGATCGGCCTGCCCTTCACCATCGTCCTGATCCCCCTGATGTGGATCTACATGGTGAAGTTCTTCAAGGTCGACAAGATGCCCCCTACCGACATCGCGGTTGCCCGTCAGCAGTATGAGGCCCTGGGTCCCATGAACAAGGGCGAGAAGTGGACCGCTGTCATCTTCCTGCTGTGCGTGGTCCTGTGGGTCACCCGCTCCCAGCTTTGGGGCAAGCTGATCCCCTACGCCACGGATGAGACCGTCGCTATGCTGGGCGCTTTCCTGGTCATGGCGGTGCCTCTGGATTATAAGGAACATGAATTTGTCTGCGACTGGAAGACCGGCTTCAATGACATTCCCTGGAACGCGGTCATCCTGCTGGGCGGCTCCATGGTCATGGGCAACGCCTTTAAGGACGCCGGCGTGGCCGCTTGGGTCGCCAATATGCTCCGGGGCCTGGCTGGCATGAACGCCGTGCTCATCTGCATCATCGTCGGCATCGTCACCGCTCTGCTGACCGAGCTGACCACCAACGCCGTGGTTGTGGCTGCCTTCATCCCCGTTCTGGCTGGTGTCGGCGAGGCCATCGGTGTCAGCCCCTTCGCCATGATGATCGCCTGTATGTTGGCGTGCAACTTCGCCTTTATGCTGCCTCCCGCCACGCCCCCCAATGCCATCGCCTATGGCACCGGCGAAATCACCATGAAGGACCTGATTACCTGCGGCCTGGGTCTGAAGCTCATTGCCCTGGTGGTGTTCCCCATTGTCCTGTACGGTGTTACGATGGGAATTTTCGGAATCGGCGCATAACACATTGCTGTAAATGTTGCAACGCAAAATCCCCGCTGACAAATCGTCAGCGGGGATTTTCTTTGAAATTCCTAAAAATTTTGCGTTTCATGCCGTTAAAAAACCGTTAAACACTTGTAACATTCCGCCAAAAAAGTGAAAGAAAAAACGCGCTTTTTTTAAATGAGAGCGCCCACACCAAGGTCAAAAAAAGCAGAGATTTCCTCTTGACATTGGTGCAATTTGATGAAGGCGACAATTTAAGAGGATTACTTTGTCGAAAAAGACAAACGTTGTTTTTATGTTTGCACCTCAAACTGGCACATAATTTGCTACAATATCAAAGCGATGAAGCTCTGTGGAGCAAACCCCTGAGCCGGACGGAGAGGGAAAGAAGCTGCCCGGTTCAACCGTATTTTATTTAGGAGGAGATTCGATGGGTAAATATCCTGTTCGCAAGATCGGTTTTATCGTCGGTATTCTGGCGATGCTGATCATCGGCTTCATGCCTACCCCCGCAAGCCTGGCCGCGGTCACAGAGACACCTGTGGTCGCGCAGCGCGTGCTGGCGGTCACGGTGCTGATGGTGATTTTCTGGATCACTGAGGCCATGCCGATCCCGTTCACCGCACTGCTCCCGATTCTGCTGTTCCCCGTGATGGGCATCACTGGCGCTAAGAGCCAGAACGGCATTACCCTGTTCGCCCACTATGCATATCAGACCTGCTATCTGCTGGTTGGCGTTGGCTTCCTGTCCGGTGCCATGGTGAAGCACGGCCTGCATAAGCGCATCGCTCTGGGCATCGTCAGCAAGGTCGGCAAGAAGCCCACCACCCTGATCCTGGGCTTTATCATCGCCGTGGCATTCGTGTCCATGTGGATGTCCAACACCACCGCTACCGTTATGATGCTGCCCGTGGCTCTGGCTATCGCCGCCACGATGGGTGATGACGCCAAGGGCCTGAAGAAAGCCCTGGTGCTGTCCATTCCCTACGCTGCCACCATCGGCGGTATGTCTACCGTCATCGGTACCACCACCAACCCCACCGGCATTGGTCTGATCGAGAGCACCATTGGCATTTCTCTGACCTTCACCGACTGGCTGAAGATCGGCCTGCCCTTCACCATTGTCCTGCTCCCCCTGATGTGGATCTACATGGTGAAGTTCTTCAAGGTCGACAAGATGCCCAACACGGACATCGCTGTTGCCCGCCAGCAGTATGAGGCCCTGGGCCCCATGAACAAGGGTGAGAAGTGGACCGCTGTCATCTTCCTGCTGTGCGTGGTTCTGTGGGTCACCCGTTCCCAGATTTGGGGCAAGCTGATTCCCTACGCCACTGATGAGACCGTCGCTATGTTCGGCGCTTTCCTGGTCATGGCTGTGCCTGTTGATTATAAGGAAGGCGAATATGTCTGCGATTGGAAGACCGGTTTCAATGATGTTCCTTGGAACGCGGTCATCCTGCTGGGCGGCTCCATGGTCATGGGCAACGCCTTCAAGGATGCCGGCGTGGCTACCTGGGTTGCCAACATGCTCCAGGGCCTGGCTGGCATGAACGCCGTGCTCATCTGCATCATCGTCGGTATCGTCACCGCCCTGCTGACCGAGCTGACCACCAACGCCGTGGTTGTGGCTGCCTTCATCCCCGTTCTGGCCGGCGTTGGCGAGGCTATCGGCGTCAGCCCCTTCGCAATGATGATCGCCTGCATGCTGGCGTGCAACTTCGCCTTTATGCTGCCTCCCGCTACTCCCCCCAATGCCATTGCCTATGGTACCGGCGAGATCGAGATGAAGGACCTGATCAAGTGTGGTCTCGGCCTGAAGGTCATCGCCCTGGTGGTGTTCCCCATCGTGCTGTATGGTGTCACCATGGGTATCTTCGGTATTGGCGCCTGATTTCCCAAATTCGCTGCATACAGAGTTTCTACCAAGAAAGGTCCCCGGCTTTTGCCGGGGACCTTTTCTTGCGTATGCGGTTTGCCGTGGGAAACTTACAGGACCGGCACCTGCCGGCACAGCTCAATGAGGCGGCTCATGTCCCGGAAGGGCTTTTGGCTGCGGCGCCATACCAGGCTCACGTGCACAAAAACCTGCGGCTCCAGGGAAAGAACTGCCAGATCCGGCATGGTAGCTGCCAGAGGACGCAGCAAAAATCCAGTAGCGGTGCCGCTGCGGATGAGGCTTTGGACCGTGGACAGCTGCTCTGTGGCGTGGAGAATATGAGGGGTGACACCGGCGTCTTCAAACTGCTGTATGACCCGCTCCCGCAGGGAAAAATTGCTCTGGAAAAATACCAGCGGCTCATCCTCCAACTGTGGGATGGATATGCGGTCTTGTCCGGCCAGGGGGTGGCCCGGCAGGGCGCACCAGACGATCTCCATGTCCGTGACGGGGACTGCGTCAAACTCCGGGGGCAGGGGAGCGTGATGGGAGACAAAGGCCACATCCAGCACGTTTTCCCGCAGGTCCCGGATGAGAGTTTTTGTGCCCAGCTCCTCCGTGGCCAGCAGCAGGTCCGGGTACCGGCTGGCCAACTGGCGGTAAAGGGCGGGGAGAAGAGTGGTGCCGATCATGGGCGGCACGCCCAGCCGCACCGGCCGCCGCTGCCGGCCCAGGGCCTGCATCCGGTTGGATACATGGTCCGCGTGGCGCAGCAGGCTTTCCGCCATTTCCCGCAGAATGGCACCCTCCTCTGTCAGGGAAAAGCCCTGGTACCGCCGGGCAATCAGGGACACGCCGAACTCCCGCTCCAGGTCCCGGATGGCCATGGATACCGAGGGCTGGGACACGTGCAGGGACTCTGCCGCCCGGGAGATGCTGCCCAGGCGGCAGGTGGCTTCAAAATACCGCAGCTGCTGCAATTTCATCCGGCAAAACCTCCAAAATACAAGGATTTCTTTTATAATATAAAAATAATTGATAAAAATCAAGAAAAACTATATTTGACAATCGGGGAACCTGCCCATACAATGAAAACAAAGAAAAAGGAGGCGCGGCCATGGAACTGACTTTTAGAATCGGGGGGCGCACCCAGACGGTGGATGTACCGGACAAAAACCTCTTGGGGGTTTTGGAGCCCAACGAGGTCCGGGCGGAGCTCACCGGTGAAGCTGCTGTCCGCCAGGCACTGGCGGAGCCCATCGGCACGCCCCGGCTGCGGGACATCATTCGTCCCGGCGAAAAGATCGCCATCGTCACCAGTGACATTACCCGGCCCATGCCTACCTGGACCGTCATGCCCGCCCTGCTGGACGAGCTGTATGCGGCCGGTGCCGCGCCGGAGGACATCACCCTGGTGTTTGCCCTGGGCAGCCACCGGGGCCACACGGAGGCGGAAAAGGCCCACCTGGCCGGAGAGCGGGCCTGGCGGGAGATCACCTGTGTGGATTTGAACGTGGAGGACTGTGTCCATATCGGCACCACCTCCCGGGGCACCCCGGTGGACATTGACCGCCGGGTGGCGGAGGCGGACCGCCGCATCTGTCTGGGCAATATCGAATACCACTATTTCGCCGGCTATTCCGGCGGCGCCAAGGCCATCATGCCCGGCGTGTCCACCCGGGCGGCCATTCAAGCCAACCACAGCCGCATGGTGGAGAGCGCCGCCTGTGCCGGCCGCCTGAAGGGCAATCCCGTCCGGGAGGACATTGAGGAGGCGGCGGCCATGGTGGGGGTGGATTTCATCCTCAACGTGGTGCTGGACGCCCACAAGGAGATCATCCGCGCCGTGGCGGGAGGCGTCACCGCCGCCCACCGTGCCGGCTGCGCGTTTTTGGATACCCTGTACCGCAAGGAACTGCCCCGGCGGGCAGACATCGTGCTGGTGAGCCAGGGCGGCGCCCCCAAGGACCTGAACCTGTATCAGACCCAAAAGGCTCTGGACAATGCCAAGCACGCGGTGAAGCCCGGCGGCGTCATCGTCCTGATGGGCTCCTGCAAGGAGGGACTGGGGGAGAAGACCTTTGAGGAGTGGATCACCTCCGCGCCCACCGCCCACTCCCTCATCGAGCGCATTCAGCGGGAATTCCGCCTGGGCGGCCACAAGGCCGCCGCCATCGCCATGGTGCTGGAAAACGCGGACATTTATCTGGTCAGCGACCTGCCGGACGAGCTGGTGCGGAAGCTGTTCATGATGCCGTACCATACTGTGGAGGAGGCTTACGCGGCCGCGGCGGCCAAGTGCGGCCCGGACGCCGCGGTGCTGGCCATGCCCTACGGCGGCTCCACCCTGCCCTGGACAGGGGACCTGGAAGTGTGAACATTGTCCGGCGCGCCGGACTGCGCATATAAAAAATAAAACGGAAAAGGAGACTGCAACAATGGACTATGCAAAGGAATCCCTGCGCCTGCACGCGGAATGGAAGGGCAAGCTGGAGATCACGCCCCGGGCGCCTGTGGGCAGCAAGGAGGATCTGGCCCTGGCTTACACCCCCGGCGTTGCCCAGCCCTGCCTGGAGATCCAGAAGGACATTTCCAAGAGCTACGACCTGACCCGCCGCTGGAACACCGTGGCCGTGGTCACTGACGGCACCGCCGTCCTGGGCCTGGGCGACATCGGCCCTGAGGCGGGTATGCCCGTCATGGAGGGCAAATGCGTCCTGTTCAAGGCCTTCGGTGATGTGGACGCCATCCCCCTGTGCATCAAGAGCAAGGATGTGGATGAAATCGTCAACACCGTGTACCTGCTGTCCGGCTCCTTCGGCGGTGTGAACCTGGAGGACATCGCCGCGCCCCGCTGCTTCGAGATTGAGCGTAAGCTGAAGGAAAAGTGCGACATCCCCATTTTCCATGATGACCAGCACGGCACTGCCATCATCACCCTGGCGGGCCTGACCAACGCGCTGAAAGTGGTGGGCAAGAAGCTGGAGGACGCGCGCATCGTCCTCAACGGTGCCGGCGCCGCCGCCATCTCCATTACCAAGCTGCTGCTGACCGCCGGTGCCAAGGATGTCACCCTGTGTGACCGCAAGGGCGCCATCTATGCCGGCCGCGACGGTCTGAACTGGATCAAGGAGGAGATGGCCCAGGTCACCAACCTGGAGAAGAAGGCCGGCTCCCTGGCCGATATGCTGGTGGGTGCCGATGTGTTCATCGGCGTGTCCGCGCCCAATTCCGTCACCACCGACATGGTCAAAACCATGAACAAGGATGCCATCATCTTCGCCTGCGCCAACCCCACCCCCGAGATCTTCCCCGAGGACGCCAAGGCCGGCGGCGCCGCCGTCTGTTCCACCGGACGCAGCGACTATCCCAACCAGATCAATAACGTCCTGGTGTTCCCTGGCGTGTTCCGGGGCGCTCTGGATGCCCGGGCCAGCGACATCAACGACGCTATGAAGATTGCCGCTGCCCACGCCATCGCCGGACTGATCTCCGACGAGGAACTGAATGCCGACTATATCATTCCCGACGCCACCGATCCCCGCGTGAAGGACGCGGTGGCCAGCGCTGTGTGCAAGGCCGCCCATGACTCCGGCGTTGCCCGCATTTGAGCTTCATCACGGATTCATGCAGCAAAAAAGGACCGCTTAGCGGTCCTTTTTTGCGTTTTATAAAAGATTTTAATCGCACCGTTCCGGACAGATGAAGCGGTCCATCAGGCGGACGTGGAGATAGGCGACCAAGCCCGGCCAAAAGAACAGCCATAAGAAGCTCAGGGCCAGGAACAAGACCGGGGATGCCAGCAGCAGTACAGGCGGCAGCGCCGCCAGCAGCAAAAGCAGCAGAGACTGGGGCAGGCGGGCAATGGCGGTGAACAGGGAGCGGCGTGCCAGAGGCAGAAGCGGCTGCTCCGGCTGAGCCTCCAGAAGGGGGAACAAGAGCAGTGCGGCCAACAGCAGACAGAGCGCCAGGAAAAACAGCCCTGCCCATAGCAGGGTCCGGGCCGCCGCCGGCAGAAGGGCGATGACCCGGCCGTCCAGATACAAAAAAGCCGCTGCGGCCAAAAAGACCAGCCAAGCCAGGGTGGAACGCTTGAAGCGGCTTCGGAACAGGCGGAAAAAGCCCGCAGTGCCGGCACCTTCCCCCGCGGCCAGGCGGGCACAGGAGCCGTACAGGGCGGTCAGTGACGCACCAATGGTCACCAGCGGAACAGAGCACAGCAAAAACAAAAGGCTCAGGACCAACAGGTCGAACAGCGTGGACAGCGTCCGTATCAAGGGCGTGTCCGGGTCAAAGAAATGGGACATGAAAAAACTCCTTTAGGCGATTTCCTCAGAGAACATCTGGCGCCGGTACCAGAACAGGAACAGGCAGTGGGCGGCAAACGTCAAGACCCAGGAAACGGGATAGGACCAATACAGGCTTTGGACCGTACCGAAATAAGCGAAAACCGTATAGATCCAGACCACCCGCAGCAGGCAGGCGCCCGCAAGTGTGGTGATGGTGGGATTCAGGCTCTTGCCCATGCCCCGGAGGGCGCCGCAGGCCGTTTCCATCAGACCGCCTACCCACTGGAAACGGCTGATAGCCATAACACGGACCATTCCGGCGGCCATCACGGCCTCGTAGGCAGCGTCGGTGGACTTGACGTAAATGCCCAGAAGCTGGGTGTGGAAACACATCAGCAAGCCGCACAGCACAAGCCCCAGCCCCAATGTCAGGGTGATGCAGACGCGGAAGACCTGCCGGGCCTGCCGGAAATTCCGGGCGCCCAGACTTTGACTGGTGAAGGTAATGGCTGCCTGGTAAAAGGCGTTCTGAGCCACATGGATAAAGCCCTCCAGACTGGAGGCGGCGGAGTTGCCGGCCATGACGGCGGAGCCGAAGGTGTTGATTTGGGACTGCACCATGACATTGGCAATGGAAAACACAGTGCCCTGCAAACCGGCGGACAGGCCGATCTTCATCATGCGGACGGCCTTTCCGGAATGAAAACGAACTTGCCGCAGGTGAAGGCGGCAAGGACTTTCAATGGTGCACAGGCGCACAGTCACCAGAATGGCGGACAGCAGCTGGGAAACAGAGGTGGCGATGGCGACGCCGGCCACATCCAGGTGAAATACCACGACCAAGAATAAATTCAGGGCGACATTCGCGGTGCCGGATACCAGCATGAACAGCAGCGGATAGGTGGTGTCACCCACGGCGCGCAAAATGGCACTGCCGAAATTATACACCACCATTGCCGGCACGCCAATGAAATAAATACGCAGATACAGCGTTGCCAGCGGCAAAACGGCCGGGTCCGTATGCATGAGCCGCAGCAGGGGACCGGACAGGCAAAGCCCCACGGCGCTGGCCAGCACACCCAACAGCAGGCTCAAAATGGCGGCGCAGTGGACGGTTTGGGAAAGCCCCTCCTGGTCCTGCGCGCCGTAATAGTTGGCGGCCAGATAGTTGGCGCCTACCGCCACGCCGGTGAACAGGGTCACCAGCAAAAAAATCAGGGAAGTGGTGGAGCCCACGGCCGCCAGGGAATTGCTGCCGGCATAGCGGCCCACGATGACGGAATCCGCCGCGTTATATACCAGCTGCAAAATGCTGGTCAGCATCAGCGGAATGGAAAAACGAAGGATGGGGAGGAACAGGGAGGGTTCCTCTTGTGAGGTCGAAATTGAATGTTTCAAAATGTTTCTCCTAGATATCAAGCGATTATTTTGAAAAACGATGATTTCAAAAAGTAGTATACCGGAAAAATCACAAGAGAGACAGTTGTAAAATTGTCGAAAAAAGTTCGGAAAGTTTGGATAAGTTTGATAACAGCCATAACTTTTGGAAGAAAAATTGACAAGAAAAACGTTTCGCTGAGCAAATGGGAGTTGAAAAGCGCACAAAAAAATATATTTCAGAAACAAAAAATACAAAAATGGAGTAAATTGTGTGTAAAAAGCCGTATTGACACAAAAAAATGAAGAAATTATAATCAAAACAACGGGATAAATATATCGAAATGTTTCAGAAACAAAATGCGAAGGGGCGGAATGAATGAAAGTGACCACCAGAAAAATCGCGGCGGCCGCCGGAGTGTCTCCAGCTTCCGTTTCAAGATATTTCACAGGCGCGGAAGAAGTCAGCCAGGAAATCGCCGGCCGGATCGAGGAGGCCATGCAGACGCTGGGCTGCAGAGAGGTCCCCCGCAAAGGACGGGGAAAGGTGATCCTGGTGCTGCTGACGCACCTGCGCTTTTCCTTTTACAGCAAGGCTGTGGAGGAACTGCTGGACCAAAAGCGGGAGGGCTGGACCTTTATCCTGCTGCGCTATGATCCCTCTGCGCCGGAGACAGTGCGGAACTTCGTCAGCCGTATGCGTCCGGCGGGCGTGATTTATTTCGAAGAAGAGATCGACAACGCTATTTTGAAATACCTGCAGGGCTGCGGCATCCGAACGGTGATGTGTGGCGGCGTGGCACTGAACCACGAATCCGATATGGTGCATGTCAACGACATCATGGCGGCCTATGAGGGCACCGGCTACCTGCTGGGCCTGGGCCATCAGAAGATCCTGTTTTTGTCTGATGAGGTCCGCAAGATCGGCGCGGGCTTTCAGCGGCTCACCGGCTGCCGCAAGGCCATGGAGGAACAGGGCCTGGAGCTGGCGCCGGAGGATGTGGCCTACGGCCCGGTCACCTTTGAGGCCGGCTATGAAGCCGTGAAAAAGGCTCTGGCCCGGGGACAGCGGTTTACGGCGGTATTTGCCTTCAGCGATGACTTGGCGGTGGGCGCCATGGCGGCGCTGTATGACGCGGGGCTGCGGGTGCCGGAGGATGTGTCCGTCCTGGGCTATGACGATCTGGAAATCGCCGCCAGAATCCGGCCGGCACTGACCACGATTCATCAGCCCATTGATGGATTTGTGAAAAAGACCCTGGACCTCTTTGAACAGCCGGCCCAGGAGCTCAGCTCCGAGATCCTGCTGCAATACTCCATCGCGGAGCGGGGCAGCTGCCGGCGGATAGACCGGTGAAACAACGTCCTGTTTCCTTCACGAGAGGATAGAAAATAGGAGAAGAACAAAAAAGGAGAATGGTTATGAACAAGAAGATCACAGCTTTGATTCTGAGCCTGGTCATGGTCTGCTCGCTGCTGACCGTCACCGGCTGCGGCAGCAAGAAGGAAGAGGCCTCCAGCGGCCCTGCCAAGCTGACGCTGTCTTTGTGGGACGAGGCCCAGCTGCCTGTCATCCAGGAGAATGTGGACAAGTTCAACGCCGCCCACGAGGGAGAGATCGAAGTCACCATCGAGCAGATCCCCTGGGATACCTATTGGACGAAGCTGGACGCCTCCTTGGAGACCGATGAGGCGCCTGATGTGTTCTGGATGAACGTGTACATCCACAAGTATCTGGACGCCGGCGTGCTGGAGCCCCTGGACAGCTACATCGAGGCCGAAAACTTTGACCTGAGCGTCTATTCCCAGGGCCGTGTCAACGCGTTCAATGTGAATGATTCCCAGTGGGCGCTGCCCAAGGGCCTGGACACTGTGGTCGTTGCCCTGAACACCGAACTGTTTGAGCGCTACAATGTGGCCCTGCCTGAAGACGGCTGGACCTGGGATGATATGCGCGCTATCGCGACCCAGCTGAAGGATGCCATCGCGGCAGCCGGCGGCAGCGAATATCCCATCGTCATGGAGCTGGACCCCCAGCCCTCCTGGATCAACTTCCTGTATCAGAACGGCGGCTACTACATCAGCGAGGACGGCAAGACCTGTGGCATTGCCGAGGACGCCTCCAAGGATGCCATCCAGCAGGTGGTGGACCTGATGGACAACGGTCAGATGGCGCCTTACGCGGTCCTGTCTGAGACCAAGGGTACTGATTTGTTCATCTCCGGCCAGGCCGGTATGGTATTCATCGGCTCCTGGAAATCCGGCGTGCTGGAGAACAGCGAGCTGGCTTCCAAGGGCAGCATCCAGCTCATCCAGATGCCCGCCATGGCGAAGAGCAACTCCAGCACCATGGGCGGTCTGGGCTATGTCATGTCCGCCAACTGCAAGAACAAGGATGCCGCCTGGGAGCTGATCAAGTATATCACCAGCGAAGAGGCCGAGGCATATGAGGCGGAAAAGGGCATCGATATCCCCGCCAACCTGTCTGCCCAGAGCGCCTATGTGGCCAACTTCAAGAATATCAACGCCCAGGTGTTCATGGATGCCTCCGTCACCGGCTTCCCCTTCCCCTCCAACGGTAACTTTGACTGGACCTCTTACGCCCAGGATTCCGTGCAGGAAGCCTTCGCTAAGACCAAGTCCGTGGACGAGGCGCTGGAGAGCGGCGCCGCCCAGGCCCAGGCGGTCCTGGACCAGTTGTACAGCTGAGCAGCTGCAAGATAACCCATTTGACGCCATCAAGCGCAGCGGCTCCGCAAACGCGGAGCCGCTGCGGTAAAAACAGGACGCGTGCGGTCAAAAGCGCGCTTCCGCTTTGCCGGGAGCGTGGTTTTGAGCCCGGGACGGCTGTCCCGGGGAATACACGGCTTATTTTTTCAAACTGGGGGAGGATTCCATGAACAACAAGCGAAAGGGACTGAACCGGATGAAGCTGCACGAGATCGGTGCGGCGTATACGTTTATCCTGCCGATGCTTGCGGGACTGATGATCTTCAGCATCATCCCGTTTGTACAGAATATTCTGTACAGTTTCCGGAAAATGGGCACCTTCGGCGAGGGTACGTTTATCGGCCTGCAAAATTACCAGAATCTCCTGAAGGATGAAACGTTCTGGCTGGCGCTGAAAAACACGGGATTTTATGCCGTCGTGGGTGTGCCTCTGGTGGTCATTTTGTCCATCTTTCTGGCGAACCTCCTGAACAAAAACATCCGGGGCCGCACCGTTTACCGGACGCTGCTCTACATCCCCGCCATCACCATCCCGGCCGCCATCGGCATCCTGTGGCGCTGGATTTTGAACTACCAGTACGGCATTTTCAACTACATTCTGGAAAAGCTGGGCTTCCACAAGGTCTCCTGGCTGGGCGATGTGAAATATGTCCGCTGGGCCATCATCCTGGTGGTGGTCTGGTCCATGGTCAGCTATTACACCATTATCATGCTGGCGGCGCTTCAGGGCATCGACCGCTCCTATTATGAGGCGGCCCGGCTGGACGGAGCCACCAACCGGCAGCTGTTTTTCAAAATCACCCTGCCCATGCTGACGCCCATGATCTTCTTCTCCATCATCATGGTCACCATCGGTATTTTGCAGATATTTGACTTCATCTATCTGATGGTGGACCGGGATACCCTGTCCTATACATACAGCATGAGCCTGGTCACATACTTCTATGAATGCGCGTTCAACAAGAGCAGTATGCGGGGCTACGGCGCTGCCATCTCCGTGGTGCTGGCGCTGATCATCATGGTCATTACCATCATCCAGATGATCGGCAAGAAGTACTGGGTCAATTCCAACGAGTGAGCAGGAAGGAGACAAGCATGAACCATACCAATCTTGGCAGAGAGAGCCTTCCCACCCGGATATTCAACCATGTGTTTTTGATTTTGGCATCCTTTGTGTCCTTTGGCCCCTTTGTATGGATGTTCCTGACCTCCATCAAGACCTATGAGGAGACGATTCGCATCCCCCTGAAGTTTTTCGCGGATGTGCCCCAGTGGGTGAACTACTCCATCGTTTCCAACAAGCTGAATTTCCCCCGGCTGTACCTGAACACCATCCTGGTGACCGTCATGATGATCGTGGGACAGCTGCTGATCGTCACCATCTGCGCCTATGCCTTTGACCGGCTGCGCTTCCCCGGCAAGAACGTGCTGTTTTTGGGAATGCTGGCGCTGATGATGGTGCCCGGCCAGATCTTCATCATCCCCCGGTTCAAGCTGATGGTGAAGCTGGGGCTGACCAACACCCTCATCGGCCTGGTGCTGCCCAGCCTGTTCAATATTTTCGGCATGTTCCTGATGCGGCAGTTTTTCTCCACCCTTCCCAGGGAACTGGACGAGGCGGCCCGCATCGACGGCTGCGGCTATTTCCGCACCTACTGGAACGTGCTGCTGCCCCTGGTGAAGCCGGGGCTGACCACCCTGGCCATTTTGACCATGCTGAACGCCTGGAAGGACCTGATGTGGCCCCTCATCAACAACTCCCGCGCGGAGATGATGACTCTGGCGGCGGGCCTGGCCATGCTGATCGGCGAGCACACCACGTATTACGAACAGGTCATGGCCGGCGCCGTTATCGCGGTGCTGCCGCTGATCGTTATGTTTGTGATCTTCCAGAAGCAGTTCGTGGAAGGCATTGCCCACAGCGGCATCAAAGGATAAACGATTATTTAAAAGAAGGAAGGACGAAAATCATGCTGTACAGATATCCCATCAACGATGTTCATATCCATCTTTTTGATCCAAAGGATATTGATGAGTGCATTTCCATGGTGGATTGGTGCGGCTATACCAACTGGGCGTTCCTGGCCTGCACGGTCATCCGCTCCCCCTTTGCCCTGACCCAGAACCTGCTGTGCGCTCTGGTGAAGCTGAAGGAAAACGGCCGCTGCCAGGCCTTCGGCTCTTTCCACTATAACGGTGACGAGGTGCCTGACGCCGACGAGCTGCTGCGGCAGATCGAATGGTTCGACAAGGCCGGCTTTGACGGCATCAAAATGCTGGACGGCAAGCCCGGCGTCCGCCTGCGGCAGAACCTGCCCCTGGACGCGCCCAACTATGACAAGATGTTCGACTACGCCCAGCGGACCCAGTTCCCCATCCTGTACCACATCAACGACCCCGTGGAGTTTTGGTACGAGGATAAGCTCCCTCAGTGGGCGGTGAAGCAGGGGCTGTTCTATGACAAAAAATTCCCCCACAAGTTCGAGATCGACGAGGAGACCTTCGGCTTCCTGCGCAAGCATCCCAACCTGAACCTGTGCCTGCCCCACTTCTTCTTTGTCTCCGACCAGCCGGGCCTGTGCTGCGAGATGCTGGACCGCTATCCCAACCTGTTCTTCGACATCACCCCCGGCTGGGAGATGTTTGAGAACTTTGCCAAAGACCGGGAATACTGGCGGAACTTCTTCAGCGAGTACTCTCATAAGATCCTCTTTGGCACGGATACCTTCTCTGACCACTGGAAGGAGACCGTCACCTGCTTGCAGCGGGTGCTGGAGACGGATGAGTCCTTCGTGGCCTTTGAGGAGAACTGCATCGGCCTGGACCTGCCGGAGGAGACGCTTCACGACCTGTATTTCAACAACTATCACAAGTTTATCCGGCGCCTGGACAAGAAGATCAATGTGGAGATGGTCCTGGAGTACGCGGATACCCTGTATGACCGTATCCCAAGGGACGAGAATTATCAGATGCTCCACGACACCATCGACTATCTGAAGGCGGAGATCGCGAAGTACCGGTAACGGACCGGCCCAAGAGGGGAGAGACAAGCGTTGAAACTGTGTGTGATCGGCGGAGCAGGAGCCCGTTCCGCCTTTTTAACCAAATCCCTGGTGAAAAGCGCCCGGAATATCCGGGTGGACCATATCGTCCTGCTGGACAATGATCCCCGCAAGCTGCGGACCTACGGCGAGATCGCCCGCCAGGTGGCTTTCCGGCTGGACCCGGAGCTGACCTTCGAGGTGACGGATGACGCCCGTGCCGCCCTGACCGGCGTGGACTACATCATCACCACCATCCGTGCCGGCGGCGACGCGGGGCGGCTCTTTGACGAGCAGACCTGCCTTCGCCACGGCGTCCTGGGACAGGAGACCACCGGCGCCGGCGGCTTTGCCATGGCCATCCGCTCCGTGCCCACGCTGCTGTATTACTGCGCTCTGGCCCGGGAGATGGCCAACCCCGGCCACCTGATCTTCAACTTCACCAATCCCAGCGGCATCATCACCCAGGCCCTGCGGCTGAAGGGCTTTGACAATGTGTACGGCATCTGCGACGCCCCCAGCGGCTTTATCAAGCAGCTGGAAGAGATCCTGGGCGTGGAGGACGGCGCGCTGGACATCGAGTGCTATGGCCTCAACCACCTGTCCTGGTTCCGCAATGCCCGCCTGAACGGCAGGGATGTGCAGCTGGAGCTGCTGGACAACCACCGCACCTATGAGCACTCGGAAATGCGGCTGTTCACCCGGGAGATGGCCCGGCTCAGCGGAAACGAGATGCTCAACGAATACCTGTATTTCTATTACCGCCGGGAAAAATCCCTGTCCATGATCCAAAAGGCGGAGCATCCCCGGGGCGAGATGATCTATCTCATCAACCGGGAACTGGAGGAGCAGCTGGACCAGCTGGAGTTCCCCCGGGACTTCGAGGAGGGCTTCAACCGCTATATGACCGCCTACGGAAAGCGGGAGAACGCCTATTTCTCCGTGGAGAGCGGCGCCTGCCGGGAAAAGGTCTGGAATCCGCCCACCATTGACGAGTTTCTCTCCGCGCCTGACGAGGGCGGCTATGCCGCCGTGGCGCTGCGGTTCATCCGGGCCATCACGGAGGGGGAGCCCTGCCGGATGATCCTGTCCGTACCCAACAACGGCGCCATCGACGGCCTGGCGGATGACGACGTGGTGGAGATCACCTGCGATATCCGCTCCGACGGCGCCCACCCCATCCACATCGGCCGGATTGACGAGTTTCAGCTGCAGCAGATCAAGCGCCTGAAATACTTTGAACGCTGCACCATCCGGGCCATCGTGGAAAATGACCGGGATGCGGCGGTGAAGGGCCTGTTCCTCCATCCCCTGGTCAACGACATGGAGATCGCGGAAAAGCTGGTGGACATCTTCTTTGACAAGTATGCGGACTTTATCCATATGAATGGAACGGCGGGAAACTGAAGAACAGGGGAAATGCATATGTACGATTTCAAGACCTTCGCACAAATGAATCTGGACCTGATCTTCAAAGGCTTTGACCGGATGCCGCAGCCCGGCGAGGAGGTCTTTGCCAAGAGCTTCACCATGCAGCTGGGGGGCGGTCCCATTGTCTGCCCCATCGTGCTGGATAGGCTGGGCTGCAAAGTCCGGCTGGGCACGTTCCTGGGAGAAAACGAGACCAGCGCTATTTGCCGCCGCTTGCTGGAGCAGCGCCGCTTTGACAAGTACGATGTGTTCCACACGGAAAATCCGGACCCGGTGGTGGTCACCAGCGTGTTTTCCTGGCCCCATGACCGGGGGTTCCTGGCCCATAATGAGCAGGTCTACGAGAGCTGCCTGGACGGTGATACCGTTTATCATTTCCTGCGGGACGCCAAGGTGGTCTTTGCCCCCATCGGCCATCCGGATGTGACCCGCCGCCTCCACGAGGAGGGGGTGAAGGTGGTATATGACAACGGCTGGAGCGACGAGCTGTCCATTGATGGCTGCAAGGATTTTCTGCCGTATATCGATGTGTACACCCCCAATGACCGGGAGGCCATGAAGATTGCCGGCACCGACAGCCTGGAGGAGGCCATCCGGTTTCTGGCCCGGTACACGCCCCATCCCGTTGTGACCCTGGGAAAGGGCGGCTGCGCCTGGTGGGACCAGGGCACCATCCGTCATGCCCCTGCCGTGGAGGACTTCGTGGCGGTGGATACCACCGGCGCGGGAGACAATTTCCTCACCGGCATGATCTACGGCCTGCTGCGGGATGAGCCGCTGGAGCGGTGTGTCCGCCTGGGCAATATTTTTGCCGGCTGCTCCACCACGGCCATTGGCTGCTTCGGCGCGGAGATCACACCGGCGCTGATCCAGCAGTACCTTTGAAGACCTGCGGGGAAAGGAACCACCATGGCATTACATGTGGAGATCGTATCAGACTTTGTCTGCCCGTACTGCTATTTGCTGGAAGCGCTCCTGCACCGGGTGGAGGAGCACATGGACCTGGAGGTCCGCCGCCTGCCCTATGAGCTGACGGAGCCGCCGGCACCCCGGGAGGATACGTATCACGATCCCCAGCGGCGGGCCCGCTATGCCCAGCAGCTGGACCCGGTATGCCGCCGGATCGGCTTGAAGATGCACCTGCCGCCCCGGGTGACGCCCCGTCCTTATACGGACCTGGCGTTCCGAGGCTGGCATTATGCGCAGGAGCAGGGGAAGGGCGACGTTTACCACGCCCGGGTGTTCCGCGCGTATTTTGAGGAGGAACTGGACATCGGTGACCGGGAGGTGCTGGCGGCCCTGGCCGGCGAGGCGGGGCTGGAGCCGGCGGATTTCCTTGCCGCCCTGGAGCGGGATGACTATGCGGCCCGGGAGGCCGCGGCGGTGCGGTACGCCAAAGAGACGCTGAAGATCCGCATGGTCCCCACCGTTCTGGTGGGTGAACGGCGGCTGGAGGGCTTCATTTCTTCGGCGGAGGAGCTGGAGCAATGGCTGCGGGAAGCGGCAAATACTGAAAAAGAGGCTGTGCAAAGGCACCGCACACAGGGATAACAGGACAAAAACCGTTTACGAGTACGAGCATGAAACGAGGCCGTCAGATTTTCTGACGGCCTCGTTTTGATTGACGGTGTTCATGCTGTACCTTGATGTCATTTGTAAAACGAAAAAAATCCGGTTTCCACCACGGTTTACGCCTTCTCCCCGTGCTCCCTGCCTGCCAACTGCTTTCGGTAATGCTCCGGCAGGTTCAGCACAATCGTATGGGCCAGAGTTCTGGATTCCTCCACTGCCATGCCCAATCCCAAGGCAGGGAGCCGCTGGTTGAGCTCCTCCACGCAGCGGAACAGGTCCCTGGCCAAAAGGAAGCCTGTATCTGTCAGATAGATCTTGCCGTACCGCTCCCGCACCAGCAGGCCCATCTCCATCAGATTGGACATCATATTGGTGACGGAGGCCTTGGAGCAGTTCAGAGCCTTTGCGATGTCCGCCGTCCCCACATCCGGCTTTGCCTGTCCCAACTCATAAATCACCAGTAAATACCGCAAGTGTGATTCCCGTAATTCCATGTTCTGATCCTCACCCTCATGGCGGAAAGGAGACACGAACAGCTTCCCTTTGCCGTGTCTCCTTTCCCGTGTTGTCTCCTATTCAATTATTTGGAGCGGCAGCTTCCGTGACAGCCGCCGCAGGAGCCGCAATCTCCGTTGCAGTGTCCGCCGGACTTGTGGGATCTCCACAGGGAGCGGACAGCCAGGGCCACAACGATGGCCAGCACTGCCAGAACGATCACATTTCCCAAAATACCAGACATCGTCCTGTCCTCCTGTTTACTTTGCAGCCGCAGCGGCCACGGAGGTCAGGTTCCGGGTCTCGTGTTCCCCCTGATAACCCTTGCGCAGCAGCAGATAAATGATACCGATCAGGGCGGCGGCGGCCACGACGGTCCACAGGCTGAACACCGCCTCGCCGGTGACAAGGCCGCCCAGCTGGTAGACGATCATGGATACCACATAGGCAAAGCCGCACATGTAGCCGATGGCCCCCAGGGTCCACTTGGTATTGTTCATCTCCCGCTTGATGGCGCCCATGGCGGCAAAGCAGGGGGCGCACAGCAGGTTGAAGATCATGAAGCTGTAAGCCGTCACAGCGCCGAAGTCCGCGCCGATGGCCGTCCAGATGTCGTGGCTGTCCTCCAGCAGGTCGGCGGTGCCGGCATACTGGTACAGCACGCCGAAGGTGTTGACCACCTCCTCCTTGGCAATGAGGCCGGTGATGGTGGCCACGGTGGCCTTCCAGGCCATGTCGCCCATCCAGCCCAGGGGATAGAAGATCCAGGCAACGGCGCCGCCGATGGCGGCCAGCAGGGACTCGTTGTTATCCTCCACGGCGGCAAAGCCTGCGTCGGTGAAGCCGTAGCCCTGGAGGAACCAGAGAATGATGGAGCTCAGCAGGATGATGGTGCCTGCCCGCTTGATGAAGGACCAGCCCCGCTCCCAGGTGGCCCGCAGGACATTGCCGGCGGAGGGCAGGTGGTAGGTGGGCAGCTCCATGACGAAGGGAGCGGGCTCCCCGGCGAAGGCCTTGAATTTCTTCAGCATGATGCCGGAGATGATGACGGCGGCGATGCCGATGAAGAAGGCGGAGGTGGCCACCCAGGGGGATTCACCGAACACGGCGCCGGCGAACAGGCCGATGATGGGCATCTTGGCGCCGCAGGGAATAAAGCCGGTGGTCATGATGGTCATTTTCCGGTCACGGTCCTGTTCAATGGTCCGGGAGGCCATGATGCCGGGCACGCCGCAGCCGGTGGCCACCAGCATAGGGATGAAGCTCTTGCCGCTGAGGCCGAAGCGGCGGAAAATACGGTCCATGATGAAGGCGACACGGGCCATGTAGCCCACATCTTCCAGGATTGCCAGCAGCAAAAACAGCACCAGCATCTGGGGCACAAAGCCCAGCACCGCGCCCACGCCGGCCACGATGCCGTCCATAATAAGGCCGTACAGCCAGCCGCTGACGCCCAGGGAGGTCAGGATGCCGTCAAAAAAACCAGGGACGATTTCCCCGAACAGTACGTCGTTGGCCCAGTCGGTACCGAAAGTGCCAATGCCTACGCCGCCGTCGGCGATGGAGGTGCCCATGGCGATGGAGTAAATGCAGAACATGATGACGGCGAAGATGGGCAGGGCCAGGATGCGGTTGGTGACGATTCGGTCAATCTTGTCGGAGACGGAGAGACTGCCCTTGGGTGCCTTCTTTTTCACTGCCTTCGATACCACACCGTTGATGTAGGCGTAGCGCTGGTTGGTGATGATGCTCTCGGCGTCGTCATCCAGCTCCTTCTCGCAGTCGGCAATGTGCTCCTCCAGATGCTCCGCCAGGGCTTTGTCCAGCTTCAAATCTTCCAGGACCTTTTCATCCCGCTCAAAGAGCTTGATAGCGTACCAGCGGAGATACCCTTCATCCACCTTGCCCTGGATGGATTCTTCAATGTGGGCCAGAGCGTGTTCCACGCTGCCGGTAAACACGTGGGGCAGTTCCCCGGCCTTGCGGCCCTGGGCCAGGGCCACCGCCTTCTCGGCGGCCTCCAGGCCGCCTTCGCCCTTCAATGCGCTCATCTCCACGACCTCGCAGCCCAGAGCCGCGCCCAGCTTGGCAAGGTCGATGGTGTCGCCGTTTTTCCGCACCAGGTCGATCATGTTGACCGCCACCACCACCGGCAGGCCCAGCTCAATGAGCTGGGTGGTGAGGTACAGGTTCCGCTCGATATTGGTGCCGTCCACAATGTTGAGGATGGCGTCGGGCTTCTCATTGACCAGATAGCTCCGGGCCACCACCTCCTCCAACGTGTAGGGGGACAGGGAGTAAATACCCGGCAGGTCCTGAATGACCACATCCTTGTGGCCCTTGAGCTTGCCCTCTTTCTTTTCCACCGTGACGCCGGGCCAGTTGCCCACGTACTGGTTGGAGCCGGTCAGGGCGTTGAACAGGGTGGTTTTCCCGCAGTTCGGATTGCCCGCCAGCGCGATTTTGATGTCCATAGCGCTCTCCTTTCAAAATGTTAGCTATAACTAACTTTCGTACTGAATCATAGGCGGCCTTGCACCGCCCCGGTTTTACTGGACTTCGATCATCTCCGCGTCGGCTTTGCGGACAGACAATTCGTAACCACGCACATTCAGCTCCATAGGATCGCCCAGGGGCGCCACCTTGCGGACAAAGATCTCCACGCCCTTGGTGATGCCCATGTCCATAATACGGCGCTTCACCGGGCCCTCGCCGTGGAGACTCACCACAGTGACGGTCTCGCCCACCTTGACATCTTTCAGTGTTTTCATGTTCGCTCTCCTCCTATATGAATTTTATTTCATATGAACATCACAGCATTTATGCCTCACAGCACGGAAACCCTGACCCATCCATGGAATCAGGGCGTTGTTTCAAATCATAATGCGGTTTGCCATGGTCCGGTCCAGGGCGATCCGGCCGTCTTTTACCTGTAAGATCAGATTCCCGGCGATCTCGCTCACCACGGTCACGTCGCTGTCCACCACAAAGCCCAGTTCCGCCAGATGCTGGCGCACTTCATCCTTGCCGGTGATCTTGCGAATGGTGACCGTCTCTCCTGTTTTTGCCATCGTCAGCGGCATCATGCCATCGCTTCCTCTCAAAGTTAGCTATATCTAACTTTCCTGTGAAAAATTTGGGTTAGTATCTTCTAACCCTTAAACCGGCTCCAGTTTAACATCGCTAACTCCAACTGTCAAGACTGGTTTTTGAAAAACCTGCAAATTTGGTTAGTTTTTGCTAACCTATATGCGGATACCTGCTTACAAGGAGGGAGCCTTTATGAATATTCACGAATCCGCCGGGGACTATCTGGCGCTGGACGGCCAATTAGCGGGGTTCTTCGCTCTGGCCGACACCCTCCACCCGGAGGCGGCCGGGATGCTCCAAGAAATGCGGCGGGCCGGGAAGGAGCCGGTGCCTACCGGCGACCACGCCAATGCCGCCTGCCACATCGCCGGTCAGCTGTCCGTCGGGGAATTCCGTGCCGCCTGTCTGCCGGAGGCCGCGATCCGGTTGTGACCTCCCATATCTTACCTTGACAAACGGCAGCAGGTATGTTATTTTAAGGTTAGTATTAACTAACTAAAATCACCCCCCGGCAGGGGACTTTTTTCATCTCGCAAGTTAGTGTTAACTAACTATTTTCGGCGGAATCGAAGGACAGGAGAATTTTATGAACCGTAGTTTTGAATCGCTGATGGTGGAGCAGTGTGCCCCCACGCTGGCCGGCATCAAGCCTGCCAGCCTTTTCCGGTGCGGCAGGCGGGCGGCAGAGGATATCCGGCAGACGGTGGAAAACTGGGATCACGCGCTGGGATATCTTGGCCTCCGGGTACGCGTCTTAAAAGAGTGTCCCAGCACCGGTGACTGTATGGTCTACGTCTACCGGTCCGCCTGGGTGGACCGCCTGCTTTCCGAGGAGGACCATCTCCGCTTTCTGGACAGCTGCGGCTATCAGCGGGGAAGTACCGAGCGCCTGTTAGACCAGCTGTCCGGCAGGCTCTGCCTGGAACAAGACTATCCCCATGAGATTGGGCTGTTTCTGGGGTATCCCCTGTCTGATGTGATTGGGTTTATTGAGAACAGGGGCTGGAATTACACCTGCTGCGGCTGCTGGAAGGCCTACGGCGATCCGGAAAAAGCGCAGGCCTACTTCGACCTTTGCCGCCGGTGCACCACCCGGTACTGTGCATTGTACGCTGCGGGCACCTCCATTCTGCACCTTGTCGTTGCTGCGTGAAACCGTGTTTTTCGTTCTGCCTCTTTATGATACAGCGTGCCGCCTGGGCTTGGGACGGCACGCTTTCTTCACACCAAGCATAAATAAAAAGGAGTAGCCCCGCATGGATGACACACCATGCGGGGCGAATGAGGGGAAAAAGGAGATAAGTATCAAAAATAGGATTTACAAAAACAGGGTCACCATACAGCCAGCTTGCGGCCCAGTTCACGGCATACTTCCTGCGCATCCGCGTCAGGAGCTTCGTTCACGATCAGGCCTTCCTCCTCGCAGAGGTTGGCGTTGGCCGCCTCACAGCGGGCACACCAGTCCCGCATCCACTGTCCGTCGCCCCAGCCGTAAGAGCCGAAGAGTGCGATCCGCTTGCCGCCGAGGGCTCCCTCCAGGCCGGAAAACATGGGCTCAAATTCCGCTTCTTCCAGGACTTCACTGCCCATGGCGGGACAGCCGAAGGCCACCGCGCCGAACTCGGAAAAACGTGCCGCGGAGAATTCGGACGGCCCCATCAGCTCCACTTCCGCGCCGGCCTCTTTGGCCCCTTCCGCGATACAGTTCGCCATGGCCTCCGTATTGCCGGTGCCGCTCCAGTAAACAATTGCCAGTTTATTCATAGCCATTTCGTTCCTTTCTGACGGATTCATGAGAGGGTTGCCCAGACAGCCCTACGAGGATCAGGTATAGAACTGTCCGGGCATTTGCGAGGCTCAGAAGCACTCCTTCCCAAAAGCACTTCCGTGGGGCTGGGCGGAAATACAAGGAGGTGTTCCTCCAGGGCCTGCGGAAAGGCTTGCAGGTGCCCGCAGGCAGCTCATGAAGTTAGTTATAACTAACCAATATTCAAAATCAAACGGGCTGCCCAGTCGCCCGCCTCTTGCGGTTAGTAACTACTAACCATGGCTGCATGGTAACATACCGGGCATCTGTTGTCAAGTGTTTTTTCGCTGCCGCCATTTTTTCGATTATGTGCGCCGGCCGCCCAAAAGAGACCGCACTTCCCACAAAATGCTTCGGCGGATAAAACAGGGACCGGCAATCCTGTCAAAGTGGAATGCGGTTTGGCGGACAGCCTCTTATTGTCAAGAAGAAAAGGCGGAGAAAAAAACAGGAAATTTCTATGAAACTTTCCCATTTACAAATGGCGGAGTGTTTGCCATGATAGACACCGCGCGGTTTTCCAGAAGTTTCTGCGCAAAGTGGCAAATGCAACTAGATAATCTATATCTTGTGTGCTAAGATACATACAATGCGAAAGATATTGTGGTGAACGGGTTTTTACGGAGGGAATGACATGATCGTTATCAAGAGAAACGGCACGGAGGTTGATTTTGACATCACCAAAATCATCGCCGCCATTACAAAGGCCAACGACAGCGTTGAGGAAAGCGCCCGCATGACGCCCATGCAGATCCGGCGCATCGCCGAGTTTGTGGAGCTTCAGTGCTTGAAGATGAACCGGGCGCCCTCCGTGGAGGAGATCCAGGACCTGGTGGAGTACCAGATCATGGCCCACGGCGCCTTCGAGGTAGCCAAGAGCTACATCACCTACCGTTATACCCGTTCTCTGGTCCGCAAGAGCAACACCACGGATGAGAAGATCCTCAGCCTCATCGAGTGCTGTAATGAGGAGGCCAAGCAGGAGAACTCCAATAAAAACCCGGTGGTGAACTCCACCCAGCGGGATTATATGGCCGGCGAGGTCTCCCGGGACCTCAGCGAGCGGCTGCTGCTGCCGGCGGATATCGTGGAGGCCCACCGGGAGGGCATTATCCACTTCCATGACACGGATTACTATGCCCAGCACATGCACAACTGCGACCTGGTGAACCTGGAGGACATGCTGCAAAACGGCACCGTCATCACCGGGACCCTCATTGAGCGCCCCCACAGCTTTTCCACCGCCTGCAATATCGCCACCCAGATCATTGCCCAGGTGGCGTCCAACCAGTACGGCGGCCAGTCCATTTCCCTGGCCCACCTGGCGCCCTTCGTGGACGTCAGCCGGAAAAAGATCCGCAAGGTGGTGGAGCAGGAGATGGCGGCCATCGGCGCGGACCCCGGCGAGGAGAAGATCACGGAGCTGGTGGAGGCCCGCCTGCGGGATGAGGTGCGCAAGGGCGTGCAGACCATCCAGTACCAGGTGCTGACGCTGCTGACCACCAATGGACAGGCACCCTTCGTCACCGTCTTCATGTATCTGGGCGAGGCGAAAAACGACCAGGAGCGCCGGGACCTGGCCATGATCATTGAGGAGACGCTGGAGCAGCGCTACCAGGGCGTGAAGAACGAGGATGGCGTGTGGATCACGCCTGCCTTCCCCAAGCTCATTTACGTGCTGGAGGAGGACAATATCCACGAGGATGCCCCCTACTGGTATCTGACGAAGCTGGCGGCCAAATGCACCGCCAAGCGCATGGTGCCCGACTACATCTCCGAGAAGAAGATGAAGGAGTACAAGGAGGGCAACTGCTTCCCAGTCATGGGCTGCCGCTCCAACCTCAGCCCCTGGAAGGACGAAAACGGCAATTACAAGTTCTACGGCCGCTTCAACCAGGGCGTGGTGACGCTGAACCTGGTGGATGTGGCCCTCAGCTCCGGCGGCGACCTGGACAAGTTCTGGAAAATTTTTGACGAGCGGCTGGACCTGTGCTACCGTGCCCTCATGTGCCGCCACAACCGTCTGAAGGGCACCCTGTCCGACGTGGCGCCCATTCTGTGGCAGTACGGCGCCTGCGCCCGGCTGAAGAAGGGCGAGACCATTGACAAGCTCCTGGTGGGCGGTTACTCCACCATCTCTTTGGGCTACGCGGGACTTTATGAGTGCGTGAAGTACATGACCGGCAAGAGCCACACGGACCCCTCCGCCACGCCCTTCGCCCTGCGGGTCATGGAGCATATGAACGAGGCCTGCAGCCGCTGGAAGGCGGAGACCTCCATCGGCTTCGGCATTTACGGTACGCCCCTGGAGTCCACCACCTATAAATTCGCCAAGTGCCTGCAAAAGCGCTTCGGCATCATCCCCGCATTACCGACAAGAGCTATATCACCAACAGCTACCACGTCCATGTGACGGAGGAGATCAACGCCTTTGACAAGCTGAAGTTCGAGGCCAAGTTCCAGCACCTGTCCACCGGCGGCGCCATTAGCTATGTGGAGGTGCCGGATATGCAGAACAATCTGGAGGCGGTGCTCCAGGTGATGAAGTTCATTTACGACAACATCATGTACGCCGAGCTGAACACCAAGAGCGACTACTGCCAGGTGTGCGGCTGGGACGGCGAGATCCAGATCGTGGAAGAAAACGGCAAGCTCATCTGGAAATGCCCCAAGTGCGGCAATACCGACCAGGACAAGATGAACGTGGCCCGGCGGACCTGCGGCTATATCGGCACCCAGTTCTGGAACCAGGGCCGGACCCAGGAGATCCGGGACCGGGTGATGCACCTGTGACCTCCCGCCCAAACGGCCTGCCTTTTGGGCAAAGCGATGCGGCTCGCGCCCACACCCGCAAATCGAAACGTGTTTTTCCCGAGGCGCATGTCCTCGGGAAAAACGGTTTTATGAGATTTCCGCCTGGAGGCGGAAAGGAGACGGAGGCGGAAATATGTATTACGGTGAAATCAAAAACTGCGACATCGCCAACGGCGAGGGGGTGCGGGTGACACTGTTTGTCTCCGGCTGCACCAACCACTGTGAGCACTGCTTCCAGCCCCAGACCTGGGCCTTCGATTACGGCCAGCCCTTTACGGAGGAGACGGAGCAGTATCTTTTGGAGCTGCTGGCGCCGTCCTATATCAACGGGCTGACGCTGCTGGGCGGGGAGCCCTTTGAGCCGGAGAACCAGCGGGCGCTGCTGCCGTTTGTAAAGAGGGTGCGGCAGACGCTGCCGGGAAAAAACATCTGGGCCTACACCGGATTTCTCTACGAGGAGCTGCTGCGGGCGGGGAGCCACCCCCGGTGCGAGGTAACGGACGAACTGCTGTCCCTGGTGGATGTGCTTGTGGACGGCCGGTTCGTGGAGGCTTTGAAAGACATTTCCCTGCGGTTCCGGGGCAGTTCCAACCAGCGGCTCATTGATTTGAATGCCACCCGCCAGGCGGGAAAAGTGTGCTTGCTGCCGGAGCGAAAACGGTAAAAATTGAACACAAATAAAGGACACCCCGGCCGCTGTGAGGCCGGGGTGTCCTTTTCCTATATAAATTGTATGAATTTGTATAAAATGACGAAAAAGATTGCGCCGGTTTCCTTGACATGGAAAAAGCCTGCATCTATAATGAGGTATCTTCTTTCGTAAGCAGGACTGCTGGAGGGGAAAACAGCCGCTTGACAGGGAGACAAAACGCTGTGCGGGATAAAGATTTCCCGTGCGGGAACAAATGTCTTTGTAAAAAGGATTGGTAAAAATGACAATGTGTTTGACCAGCGTCATCCCTGAAGCAGGAGGTGCGGCGCAATGAAACGAAGCCAGCTGGAATATCTGTTTGAAGACCGCCCCGTACAGGAGCATGTGGCTCCGGCGGATTATGACGCCCTGGATGTGGTCAGCGGCGGCAGCCATATTTATGGCCAGATCATGTGGCCGGACGGCGGCTATGCCGAACCCAGGCCCTGCGTCATCCTGACCCACGGCTATCCCGGCACTGCCCGGAACGATGACCTGGTCCATGCCCTGCGCCGGGTCGGGTGCGTGGTGCTGACGCCGCACCACCGGGGCGCCTGGGGCAGCCAGGGCAATTATCTGGTGTCCCACTGCGTGGAAGATGCCTTGGCCGTGGCGGAGTATGTGCGCACACCGGGGTTTTGCGAAAAATTCCATACGGACCCGGACTGTGTGTTCCTGGGCGGACACAGCATGGGCGGCAACACGACGCTGAACGCTTGCCGGAAGCTGCCGTGGCTGCGGGGAGTGATCCTGATGACGCCCTTCGATTCCACCCGCCTGATCCGGCAGGGACAGCCCGACCGGCTGCGGGAGCTGCTGCCCGCCGGCTATAACCTGACCGGCTACGATGCGGAGGTCTTTTTCCGGGACATTGAGGCCCATGTGGGAGAGTACGATTTTGAAAAATCCTTTGAGGCGGTGAAGGACCAGAACCTCTGCTGTGTGGAGGGCGCGCAGGATACCCTTGCCCCACTGGAGGATATGTTCCTGCCTCTGTGGCGTATGCTGGAGGCCCATCCCACCGCCGCCATCCAGCGGATGACGGTGCTGCCCACGGGCCACGGCCTTTGCGGTTGCCGCGTGGCGCTGATCCGCTATGTGGCACAGTTCATCGCGGATGTGGTGAATGGGGAGGCATGAGACCAACGCCGGAGGGCTGCCGCCCTCCGGCGTTTTTGTATAAGAAAACCACGCGATAGTCGCGTGGTTCAAAAAAGCCTAAGGCGATGAGGAAGAAAAAGAAGCTCCCTGCTATAATGGAAGTGCGGTCAGCCAACTGCACAAACAACATAACA
>Ga0129309_1000261_pt1 | contig 46207 bp, 51 predicted proteins | sample L1105metagenome_FD_94439 | JGI IMG/M metagenome (GOLD analysis project Ga0129309, IMG submission 94439) | Ring-tailed lemur group fecal microbial communities from Wisconsin, USA - L1105 metagenome | ecosystem: Host-associated > Mammals > Digestive system > Large intestine > Fecal | place: USA...
CGAGAAGGTTCAGATTCGGCTTTGGATCTTTCATGGCAAAAACCAGGAGTGCCTGATTGATGTTGGCAACAGCCGGGCGAATCAATTCATTCTTCCGAGGGCAGATTCGATCGATATTCCCTGTCATCTCATCAGGATCGATCACGCTCATCTCCACTTCATCTCCGACTAACGGCTTAATCTTTTTGTTCCGAAATACACCCTTGGCTTTGCATTCATAAATTCCCTGATCCTGCACATGCACATAATAAAATCCTGCAATTCCTTTTATAATCTTTCCCTGCATCTTATTCACTATCCTCTTCCTCAAGAGGATCTTCTGTCACTTCCTCCGTTGTAGCCTCTGTCGGCTGCGGTCCCAGGCTGATCACCACACTGACTGCGGTTCCTCTGCTCACACTCGTTCCTGCAGAAATTCCCTGGTTAACCACATAACCTTTTCGTACGGAATTGCTGTATTCTTTCGTCACAGTTCCCAAAGACAATCCCATATTGCGCAGCTGCTTCGATGCTTCTGACTGCGTGTAGTTTGTCAGACTCGGAACTTTCACTTTACTGCTTCCTTTGCTCACCGTAATGGTGATCGTTGAATTCTTCGCCGCTTTGGATCCTGCCGCAGGACTTTGTGAGATCACATAACCTGACGCCACATCATTGCTGTATTGCTCCTTTACGGATACTTTAAACGGAATATTTCTCAATGTTTTCACCGCGGATGACTGACTTTCTCCTTTGACATTCGGAACCGTCTTTTTCACTTCTCCGGAATTAACCGTAATTTCCACCGTGGTTCCTTCTTCCACTTCACGACCTTCTTCAATGCTCTGGCGAATCACGCATCCGAGTCCCACATCATCGCTTTCTTCATAGACGATCTTGCTCTTCAACCCTTCTTCTTCCAGTTTTTCTTCCGCTGTCTCTGCCGTCAGTTTATAGAGATTTGGAACAATTGCGGTCTTATACGTCTCTGATTCGGACGCAGTTGTTGTCGTTTTCTCCGTCGTTATGCTCGTCTTTGAAATCTTAAATAACCCGGCTGTTTTTCCAACGAATGAAAAAATACCGATAGCAATAATAATTGCGACAACGATTGCAAGAATCATGATCAGCTTTTCCATCTTACCGCTGACAAGATCTTCTTCCTCTTCATCATCGTCACTATCTACCATTCCTTCTGCTTCTGTCTCTTCGTCATCTCCCTTTTCCGAACGATCTGCAATCTCCGACTTGATATGATTGATATCCTGTTCCCCGATCATCATCGTCGGAGAATCGTCAACAAACACAGGCATCTTAACGTAGTCTCCATTCGGATCATCAAATACCATCTTCAGATCATTGACAAGTTCCCGTGCACTCTGGTATCGTTCTTCCGGTTTTTTCGCAAGACATTTTAAAATGATCTTCTCAAGGCTGATCGGTATCTCTTCATTGATCTCCTTCGGCGGAATCACATCATTCTGCAGATGCATCAGTGCAATCGTTACCCCGTTTTCGTGATCAAACGGAACCCGACCCGTTACCATCTCATACATCGTGATTCCTAATGAATAAATATCACTTCTTTCATCTGAAAAACCGCCGCGTGCCTGTTCCGGTGACAGATAATGCACAGAACCGATCGTTGTTGCCGTTGTTGTATTGGAATTTGCCGCCTTTGCAATTCCAAAGTCTGTTACTTTAATGGCTCCATAACTGGAAACAAGAATGTTCTGCGGTTTGATATCTCGATGGATAATCTTATGTTCATGTGCACAGCTGATCGCTTCTGCAATTTGTATGGAAAAATCAACTGCTTCCTTTGCGGACAGTTTCTTTTCATTTCGAATATGTTCTTTTAACGTAATTCCATCTCCGAGTTCCATCACAATGTAATGAATGTCTCCTTGTACCCCAACATCATATACATTGATAATATTCGGATGAGTCAGTCCGGCTACCGCCTGAGCCTCTATATTAAACTTTTTCAAAAAATTCTCATCAGAACTAAATTCAGATTTTAACACTTTAATCGCAACAAATCGACCGAGTCTGATATCCTTTACCATATAGACATCCGCCATACCGCCGGCTCCGATCTGCTTTATAATTTCATAACGGTCACTTAATCGGGTTCCCGCATTTAACATTGTTTTTCACCTCGGCTTTCCTTATTCATAAGGATAACTGCAATATTATCCTTGCCGCCTCTCTTCTTCGCTTTATCTATTAATAAATTTGTCTTTTCTTCCAGATTTTTTGTTTCATTAAGCACAATCTCTTTGATTTCTTCGTCGCTGAGCATGCCATGTAAGCCATCCGAGCACATCAAAATATAATCCTGTTCCTCCAATGGCAGTATAAAATTATCTACTTCTAATGACTGTGGTGCACCAACTGCACGCGTAATTACATTTTTATTGGGGTGGTTTTTCCCCTCTTCTTTATCAATCACTCCTGCAGTGATCAATTCCTGCACATAGGAATGATCAACCGTGATCTGTCTCACTTCCTGATTCCTGATCAGATACAGCCGGCTGTCTCCTACATTAACGACATATAAGATTCCATCTTTTTCGGAAGCTGCGACCGTTGTGGTTCCCATTCCGGCATAATCAGCTTCCCTTTTTCCTTTTTCCAAAAGGTCATAGTTCAATTGTTTTAATACATTTGTTAAAAACGCGACAACATCCCATCCTGTGGATTTTCTCGCATGTTCTACTAATTTGTCCGTTACATAGCGGGATGCATATGCACCTGCATTATGTCCTCCCATACCATCCGCAACAATATATAAATTTCTTAACATGCCAAGCGGCTGATCTGTGTAGAAAATCATATCCTGATTCTCTGTTCGGACACATCCGATATCACTTTTTCCATAAGATTGCATATTACCCCTCCATGTTTTCTACATAACTTTTTCTAAGCTGTCCGCAGGCTGCATTAATATCCCGACCCATCTCCCGCCGGACAGTGGCACGGATATGGTTCTTTTCCAACAGATGTTGAAATTCATAGATAGATTCCTTCGATGACTGTTCATAATCTCTCTCATCAATCGGATTGACCGGGATCAAATTCACATGACATAGTCTCCCTTTTAACAGACGAATCAGCATCTTCGCATGCTCCGGCCGGTCATTGACACCTTTGACAAGACTGTATTCAAATGTGATCCTCCTGTTCGTCGCAGCAATATACGCATCACAGGCATCCATAATCTCTTTGATCGAATATTGATTCGCGATCGGCATCAATTCTCTTCGCATTTCATCATTTGGAGCATGAAGAGAGATTGCCAGTGTAATCTGTAATTTTTTTTCAGCTAATTCATAAATCTTCGGTACCAACCCGCAGGTAGAAACGGTTATATTTCTCTGACTGATATGCAGCCCCTGTTCATTCGTCAGTAATTCCAGGAATCGGATCAGATGGTCAAAATTATCAAATGGCTCTCCGGTACCCATAACTACGACATTGGACACGCGTTCTCCGGTCGTATGCTGTATATGATAGATCTGATCCAACAGCTCAGATGGTTCCAGCGACCTTGTTAATCCGCCAATCGTCGATGCACAAAATCTGCACCCCATCCGACATCCCGCTTGTGACGAAATGCATACGGAATTGCCGTGCCGATATTTCATCAGGACAGTCTCTATAATGCTTCCATCGTATAATTCGAATAAGAATTTTGCCGTGCCGTCTATCCGGGAAGTAAATCTTTTTACTTCTTTTACGGAAAGCATGCCGGCACCTTCTCTGATCTTCTGTTTTAGATTTTTCGGAAGATTCGTCATTTCGTCAAGATTCCTGGCCAGCTTTTTATGCATCCACTCGTAAAGCTGTCTGGCACGGAATTTCTGTTCTCCAATCTCTTCCATATACTGTTCTAATTCCTGCAGCGTCATCGATTTTATGTCTGACATTGATTTCTCCTTATCATTCATTATGCATCAGCATATTTTTTCATTTTGGCAATGAAAAATCCATCACATGGATGAACTCCGGGAAGAAGTTGAATATATCCTTCTTCTGCCGTTTCGATCTGCAGTCCGTCCGGCATAAGCATGTCAAACGGAACCGGTTCCAGACCCAGCTCATCTTTCAGCCAATGCACATTGTCGATATTCTCTTCCTTTGTAACGGTGCATGTGCTGTACATAAGAACTCCTTCCGGTTTCAAATAACGTACCGCCACTTCCAGTATCCGGCGTTGGAGCTTTGAAAGTTCCAGAATCTGTTCTTCGGTTATGTTATATTTGATGTCGTGCTTTTTTCCAATGATTCCAAGTCCGGAACATGGCAGATCCGCGATCACAAGATCTGCTTTCCCTTCCATTGATGCATCAAATTCCAACGCATCTGCAACCTGAATCTCCATATTGCTGCACGATAATCGTTCTTTATTTTCAAGGATCAGATCTGTTTTGTATTCCGTCAGATCCCTTGCGATCACATGTCCTGTTCCATGCATCAGGTCAGCGATATGAAGACTTTTTCCTCCCGGTGCGCTGCATACATCCAAAACAGTCATGCCTTCCTTCGGATCGGCAATACGCCCCACAAGCATTGAACTCTCATCCTGAATCTGAAACTTTCCTTCCTGAAAAGCAGTGATTCCACTCACATAGTCAAATCCGGATATCTTCAACGCTTCCGGCATAAAGCTGCCCAGTTCCACATGAATCTGCTCCTGCCGCAAAAGACCAATCAGGCTTTCTTTTGTTCCATTCGAGTACTGCACACGGATTGTAACCGGTGATATATCTAAAAAACTTTTTAACATCTTTTCAACGGTTTCCAGATCATATTCTGAAAGCCAGCGGCGTATCAGCCATTCCGGCATGGAATACCGAATGGAAAGTGCTTTTACCGGTTCTGTTTCCGGATCAGGATAAGTAATCTGTTCTGCATTGCGGGCAATGTTGCGAAGCACGCCGTTCACAAATCCCGTCAGATTACGGAATCCGCGTTTTCTGGCAAGCTTAACCGCTTCGTTGCACACCGCAGAATCCGGTACATGATCCATATAGAGAAGCTGATATACGCTCATCCGCAAAATTGCGCGGATCACCGGCTTGCATTTATTCACTTTCACCTTTGAAAACTGATTAATCACATAATCCAACTGAATCTGATATTCGATCGTTCCCTGACAGATTCTGGTCAGAAACGCACGATCTTTTTTATCCAGATATTGATAGTTTTGCAGAGTATTGCCAAGTACAAGATGACTGAGTTCTTTTTTCTTATCAATATCCACGAGAATATCCATCGCAAGTTCTCTTATCTGGCTCATCGTATCCTATTCTCCTAACTTCTCTCCGACTTCTACTTTATATCCAAGCAAAAATGCAGATACCGGCATTCGTTTTTTCCCGGCAAGCTGAATCTCATTGAGCGCCAGAGCCTTTGCACCGGTCTGAACAATGATCGCATCTTTTCTGACCGCAAGGACCGTACCAGGCTGAGCATCCGAGTCGTACTCTGTCACATCAGCATCCCAGATCTTCAGACTTTTCCCATGAAGCTTTGTATAAGCACTTGGCCATGGATTCAATCCGCGGATCAGGCATTCGATCTCTTTCGCCGGCTTTGAAAAGTCAATATTACCCATCTTTTTATCTAACATCGGAGCATAGCATGTCCTGCCATCTCCCTGAGGAGTAAAAACGGCAGTGCCATTTTCCAATTTTTCTAAAGTAGAAACCATCAGCTGTCCGCTGACTTTCATTAATTTGTCGAATAAACTTCCTCCGGTCTCCTTCGGATTGATCGGAACAACCGCTCTTTCAATCATATCGCCGGTGTCAAGTCCTTCATCCATACGCATCGTCGTAATACCGGTTTTCTTTTCTCCGTTGATGACGACCCACTGAATCGGACCGGCACCCCGGTACATCGGCAATAACGATGCATGACCATTGATACAGCCATACTTCGGAATCTCCAGAATTGACTTTGGCAGAATCTGTCCAAATGCAACCACGACGATCACATCCGGTTTCAGTTTTTTTAAGATTTCAACAAACTCCGGATCTCCGGCCTTTACCGGCTGATAGACCGGAATCTGATACTCCAGTGCTTTTTCCTTAACCGGTGGAAATGCAAGTGTCTTTCCTCTTCCTTTTGGCTTATCCGGCTGCGTTACAACAGCAGCTACATCATGATGATCGATCATTGCCTGAAGAGTCGGCACCGCAAAATCCGGTGTACCCATAAATACAACGCGCATCATATCTTACTCCTGTTCTTGCTCCTCTTCTTCCTCGTCCTGCAGTTCCTTAAGATCCACTAATGGTCCATTTGCAACATCCGGATATAAAATTCCATCCAAATGGTCACATTCATGACAGATTGCTCTCGCAAACAATCCTTCCGCTTCCACGGTAAACGTTTTTAATTCTTCATCCAATGCTTCGCAAATGATATGATCCGGTCTTGTTACCTCAGCAACTTTATTCGGAATGCTCAGGCATCCCTCATCTCCCGTCTGCTCTCCCGACTTTTCCGTGATAACCGGATTGATGAACACATACGGTCCTTCTCCAACATCGATCACGACGATCCGTTTTAAAATTCCGACCTGTGGAGCTGCAAGGCCAACTCCCTGCGCCTCATACATTGTCTCGAACATATCATCGATCATGATTTTTGTTCGTTCTGTTACTTTTTTTACAGGCTTTGATGTCTTTCTTAAAATATCATCGCCCATTACCCGAATATTTCTAATTGCCATTTTCATTCCTCTCATTCTAATGATATATTTTTATCTTTTCCTTTTTTTCAAACATATCGAATATATCATAACACAAATTAATATCCAATCATAGGGTTAAAGTCAAATGTCACCTGAGCTTTCTCGAATATTTTCCTGTCTTCCATGTATTTTTCCAGATGGTTTTTCACAGAAACTAACTTCTCATATTCTTTATGTTTCAGATATATGACATAACGATATCGGTCTTTCACCTTCGTGATCGCTGCCCTGCTTGGCCCATATAGCGAAAGTCCGTCCGTATTTTGATAACGATTCCTGATCTCTTTTCCGATCATAACAGCGGCCGCCTCTCCAATCTCCGCATCCTGACAGACAATGAAAATAACCATCATCTGGCACATCGGCGGATACATCAACACGTCCCGGTAAGCAATTTCCTGCTCAAAAAACAATCGATAATCCTGTTTTGCCGCCGCCACAATACTATAATGTTCGGGATTATACGTCTGTATGACAACATCTCCCGAAAGTGATCCGCGCCCCGCACGTCCTGCTGCCTGAGTGAGAAGCTGAAATGTCCTCTCTCCGGCACGGAAATCATTTGCATATAACGACATATCCGCTGCCAAAATCCCAACCAGCGTTGTATTCGCAAAGTCATGCCCTTTTACGATCATCTGCGTTCCAATCAGAATATCTGCCTCCCCATTGGAAAACGCCGCCAGAATTTCTTCATAGCTGTGCTTTTTTCTCGTTGTATCCATATCCATACGCAAAGTTTTTGCATTCGGAAATTCTTTTTGAACCAGATTTTCTACTTTCTGGGTGCCAATTCCAAATGCTCCGATATACGGGCTCCCACAGTTTGGACAGACTTCCGGCATCGAAGCCTGCTGCCCGCAGTAATGACACACCAGCCTGTTTCCCCGATGAACGGTCATCGAAACGTCACAATGGCGGCATTTCAGCACATGCCCGCAGCTTCTGCATGATACAAATCCGGCGTACCCGCGCCGGTTCAAAAACAACATAACCTGCTGATGTTTTTTTAAACGGTCTTCGATCATCTCCTTTAATCTCCGGCTGAAGAGGCTTCGATTCCCGCATTTTAACTCTTCCCGCAGATCTTCCACATATACATGTGCCATCGCACTTCCCGGATTGGCACGATGATTTAATTCCCACAAATGATAAATCCCATTCTTTGCTTTTTGGTAAGATTCAACACTCGGTGTTGCCGATCCGAGAATCACGGATGCATGTTCCATCGATGCCCGAGCAATCGCAGTCTCTCGTGCATGATATTTTGGTACGCTCTCACTCTTATAACTGCTTTCATGCTCTTCATCAATCACGATCAGACCCAGGTTTTGGAATGGCGTAAATAACGCCGATCGCGGTCCGATCATAATATCAATCTCTCCATTCTGTGCACGGAGCATCTGATCATAACGTTCTCCCTGAGACAATTTCGAGTTCATGATCGATACCCGGTCTCCGAACCGCTGATAAAAACGCTTCACCGTCTGGTACGTCAGTGCGATCTCCGGAATCAGCACGATTGCCTGCCTGCCCTGCTCCAATACCGTATCGATTGCAGCCATATATACTTCTGTCTTACCGCTTCCGGTTATTCCATGAAGCAGATACGTTTTATAATGCTTTTTTCGAAAATCAGATTGAAATTCATCTGCAATCCTTTGCTGTTCCGGATTGAGCTGCTTTGCCGGCTGCACATGTTCCTGCAACGAAATCGGATTACGGTAAAGATTTTTCGTTTCAATCCGAATGATGTGCTGTTCTTCCAGCCGTTCTAATGTCGAATGGGGAATTTTCAACTGCCGTGTGACAATCTCCCATGATAATTCAGAATGTTCGATCAGTTCCTCCAATAACCGAACCTGTGCCTTCCGATGTTTCCTTTTTGCTTCATCCAGGAAAGCCACAGAATCCGCAGAATTCTCCAGATAGATCGTTTTCTGCTGCTTTCGTTCTACTTTGCTGGATGAAGGAAGCACCGTCCGCAATGCCTGAATCATAGTCGAACCATATTGTTCCCTCATCCAATACGCAAGACGGATCATCTTGCTTTCAATCGATACTCCCTTTTCCGAAATTCTCAAAATCGGTTTTATACGTGCCTCATCATAATCAGCATCCTGCGACAGACGAATCACGTATCCGCTCTGCTCTCTGTTGCTCCGTCCGAACGGAACGATCACCTGCATCCCGGGTTCTATTTTTTCACGCAACACAAAAGGCACTTCATACTGAAATACCTTATCAAGTGCCTCATGTGATATATTTATAATAATGTCCGCATATAATCTCGACATCTGTTCACGCTCCTGTCTTCATAGGATCCCGGAGCGGAAAATCCGCTCTTCCTCTCCTACTCTGCAAGATGTCCATTCGCAACTAAAACATCAACTACCTGCTGTACGTATTTTTTACAGATCTCATCTGTCTCAGCTTCTACCATAACACGGATAAGCGGCTCCGTACCACTTTGGCGGACCAGAATTCTTCCATCCTCACCAAGTGCTTCTTCGACTGCTTTTACTGCTGCAATCACATCCGGATCCTCCTGGGCAGCTGCTTTATCTTTTACTCTTACATTCTCTAACACCTGCGGATAAATCGTGACATCTTCTACCAGCTTGCTCAGAGGCTGCTTCTGTTCAATCATCGCTTCCATGATTTTGATGGATGTCAGCACACCGTCTCCGGTTGTAGAATGCTTGCTGAAAATAATATGACCGGACTGTTCTCCGCCGAGACTGTAACGATTCTGAACCATGCATTCATTTACATATTTGTCACCGACAGCTGTCTTTTCATATTCGATTCCGGCTCTGTCTAATGCTTTATAAAGTCCTAAATTCGACATTACGGTTGTTACGATTGTATTTTTATTTAATTTGCCCTGCTGCTTCATATAAGTTCCACAGGCATACATGATCAGATCACCGTCAATTACATTGCCTTTTTCATCTACGGCAATACATCTGTCTGCATCTCCGTCAAATGCAAATCCGACGTCCAGTTTATTCTCTTTTACATAATTCTGCAGAACTTCAATATGGGTAGAACCGGCATTGCGGTTGATATTGGTACCATCCGGCCAGTCATTGATCACGTAGGTATGTGCTCCCAATGCATTGAATACGTTCTTCGCAATTGCATATGCACTTCCGTTCGCACAGTCAAGTCCGACTCTCATATGCTTGAAAGAACGCGTAGCCTGGGAAATCAGATAACCGATATACAGATTACGTCCCATCGAATAATCCGTCGTAGCTCCGATATTCACTCTCGTTGCAAGCGGAATCTCTCCAAAAGTGCCATCAATATAAGCTTCAATCTTCGCTTCCACTTCTGCTTCCATCTTATGTCCTCTTCCGTTGATCACCTTGATTCCATTATCATAAAATGGATTATGGCTTGCAGAAATCATAATACCAAAATCAAAATCTTCTGAGCGGACAACATAAGACACACTCGGTGTTGTTGTTACATGAAGAAGATAGACATCCGCACCGGATGCCGTCAGCCCGGAAACTAACGCATATTCAAACATATAGCTGCTTCTTCTCGTATCCTTGCCGATCACGACTCTCGCTCTATGTCCGTCCTGACTAAAATACCAGCCCAGAAAACGTCCCACTTTATATGCATGGTCGACTGTCAGTGTTACATTTGCTTCCCCTCGAAAACCATCTGTTCCAAAATATTTTCCCATCTTAAATATCTCCATTTCATTTCTATTTTATGAATTATCACTTTCAGATTCACTCCGGTCAAAACGGATCTGCCCTGTTCCAACCGGTCTATTGTAGAATTATACCATTATTTTTTTTTTTGTTCAATTAAGAATCATTGACTTCATAAAAAATTCAGCTTATTATAAGGAAAAATGGTAGAAAGGACTGCGTATGAAACGAAAAGATGAACGCTTTTTAATGAGAGTTGCTGACATGTATTATAATGACGAGCTTTCTCAGGAAGTGATCGCGGAGAAATTAAATGTTTCCCGTACAACGATTTCCCGTGCACTTACAAATGCAAAAAAAGCAGGCTATATTAAAATTGTACTTGACTTTCCATCTGCTTCCTCCATTGATCTTGAAAAACAGCTCGAACAAACATACAACATTCGGGAAGCAGGCATTGTTCTGACGGACGAGACGGATGATCCGGTCTATGAAGTCTGCAAAACTGCTGCACGCTACCTTGCACGTGTATTAAAAAATGATATGATCATCGGACTCACATGGGGCAGGACAATGAAACAATTGATTGATGCTTTTGACAAAGAGCAGCTGGGCAAAACACTGAAGATCAAAGGCGTGCAGGTTGTTCCGTTTTTGGGTACCAATGCTCCTGCCACAGAGGAATATGACATTATCCGTCTGACATATTCGAGTTTATTATCTTCTCAGTTATCGGAATTGATCCGCGGAATCAATTACAGTCTCCCCGCACCCATGTATGTTCAGAATCCGGAGCTGAAAAAACTTCTGCTTCAGGAACCGGAGATTTCACGCACGCTTGACAAAGCACGGCAATGCCAGGTTGCATTGTTCAGCATCGGAGATCTGAGTGAACAGTCGGCCGTCGGATGTCTGTCGGATGATGTAGCAGAAACCCTTTACGAATTAAAAGAAAAGGGCGGTGTCGGTGAAACTCTCGGCCGTGTCTTTGACCAAAACGGCAACACGGTGGAAAGCGGCTTTAATGACCGCATTATCGGTCTTTCCCTGGAAGATTTGAAAAAAATTCCAACCAGAGTCTGCATTATTTATGATGATTATAAAGTAGAAGCGACAAGAATTGCTCTAAAGAATGGATTGATCAATGTCTTGATTACCGATGATAAAATTGCCGGGAAATTGCTGCTTGATTCATAAGCAGAAAGAACTTCTTCTTTGTGACGTGTGCCGGAGCATATGAACAACCTAAGCAATTCATCTTTTCCACAGAGTCCGCCTAAAACGCGCTTTCGCTTGGACGGTTAGGCGGACTTGGCAATATACGGAGCACAGTCCCCTTCCGCAAACAGGTACAAATGTAAGCGAGCTTACTTTGTACCTGTTCATGCGGAAACATCCATCTGACGATGTCTGTCTGTGTTCCTGTGTATAGAAGCTGAATCGCGGGTTGTTCGAATGCTCCGCACAATGATCACATTCGAAGAAGTCTTTCTGCTATCAGATTGCAGTCTGAAGTCTTTAACGACTCTCCAACTAATCGCAATCCCGAAGCCTTTTCGAGAATCGTAACCGTCACAGCATCCGAAAGACGAAAGTGCTCTCTTACGGCAATATCTGCAGGAGCGCACAAAAGTTCTTACGGGTTCTGCCCCATACACAGAAAAGCTCTGCAGACGGCGGATGCCGGATGCCGTTCACGCTCATAACGGAATCGAAAGCTTGCTTGCGTATTCCGTTATGCGTGAATGAGGGAAGAGCTTTTCGTATATCTTCCACCACTCGCCATCCAAAGCGTCAGCGGTTATGGCGAGTGTCTGAGGTAAAGCAGAAAGCGTTAGAACTTTCAGCGACGAAGCCATTGCAGAAGGGAACACTTTCGTCTCATACAAAGGATCCAAACACATCAATCTTCCTGCAAAATCCCACTTTCATCCACGACCCGTACAACTTCTTCCAGCTGTTCCGGCGGAAGTACCAGTGCGAATCTCACATATCCTTCTCCAAGCGATCCAAATGAAATTCCCGGTGTACAGATAACGCCCGTACGTTCCATCAATTCAACACAAAATGCTTCGGAAGATGTGAATTTATCCGGAATCGGAGCCCAGACAAACATCGTTCCCTGGCTGTCCGGTACATTCCATCCGATCCTTCGAAATCCACCACACAATGCATCTCTTCTCTTTTCATATTCCCTGCACTGTTCCTGAACGATATCAAACGGACCATTCAATGCCGCAACTGCTGCCTTTTGAATCATAACCGGCATACCAAAATCAATTTGTGACCGCAGCAGTTTCAGTGCATCGATTACCTCTTTTTTTCCAACTAAGAAGGAAATGCGGAGTCCCGTTACATTAAATGATTTTGATAATGAGAAAAATTCAACCCCAACATCCTTCGCACCCTCATAAGACAAAAAGGATTTGCCCTCTTTTCCATCATAAATGATATCTGAATATGCATTATCGTGAATCACTAAAATGTCATATTTTTTTGCAAAGGCAATCGCTTTTTCATAGACGGCGTCATCTGCAACCGCACAAACCGGATTATACGGATACGAAATCACCAGTATTTTCGCTTTGCGGGCAACTTCTTCCGGTATCTCATCGAAATCCGGTAAAAATCCATTCTCTGCTTTTAATGAATAGAAGAACAAGTTTGCATCGCCAAGATATGCTCCTGCTTCAAAAATCGGATATCCCGGATTCGGCAACAATGCATAATCTTCCCTGCTCAACAGTGCCATTCCAATGTGTCCGATTCCTTCCTGGGTTCCATGAACCGACGTAATCTCATCCGTTGAAATCTCTACACCAAATCTCCGTTTATAATAACGCTGCACGGCTTCCAGCGTTTCCGGAAAATCCTATAAAGAATACACATAATTTTTCGGATCACTGCTTGCTTTTGCCATTGCCTCTACGACATGTGCCGGAGGCTCAAAATCCGGAGTTCCAATTGATAAATTATATACTTTTTTGCCGGATTTCATTAGCCGGTCCTTCTTTTCATCTAATGCGGCAAAAATCCCTGTCTGAAAATGGGACAGCCGCTCTGCCTGTACTTTCATTCTGCTATTCCTCCTTACAACGAAAGTTTCCTATACAACAAAGAAAATACCCCATCATATCATCATACAACGGGGTATCCTGTCATTTACTTTTTCGGCTTATAAGAACTCTTAAGCGATACAATCCGATTAAATACGAGATGATCATCCGTAGAATCCTTCGAATCAACATTAAAATAACCATTGCGGACAAACTGGAAACTGTCTAACGGTTTTGCATCTTTTAATGCAGGCTCTACATAACAATTCTTTAATACCGTCAGAGAATTCGGATTCAGGTTCATACTTCCGTCTTCATTGTATACACCCTTCGCTTCATCCACAAGATTCTCATACAGACGAACTTCTGCAGGGACTGCTGAAGGTGCATGAACCCAATGGATCGTTCCCTTTACTTTCCTTCCGGTAAATCCGGAACCACTCTTCGTCTCAGGATCATAGGTACAATAAACTTCCGTTACGTTGCCTTCTTCATCCGTCTTATAGTCATGACACTTGACAAAATATGCATTCATAAGACGAACTTCGTTGCCCGGATACAGACGGAAATACTTTCTCGGCGGATCGATCATAAAATCATCGCGTTCAATGTACAATTCACGTCCAAACGGCATCTGTCTCGTTCCCATATCAGGATTCTCTACGTTGTTCGTTGCTTCCAGATATTCCGTCTCATCTTCCGGATAATTCGTAATGATCAGTTTGATCGGATCCGTTACCGCATACATACGCGGCTTTGTCACTTTCAAATCATCACGCAAAAAGTGTTCCAGCATCGCATAATCAACGGAACTCTGGCTCTTTGATACACCTACCTGTTCCATAAAGGTCTTGATCGCACTCGGCGTAAATCCACGACGTTTTAAAGCGCTTAACGTAACAAGACGCGGATCATCCCAGCCGTCTACAACGCCTTCTTCTACTAATTTCTTAATATAACGCTTACCTGTTACGACATTCGTCAAATACAGTTTTGCAAATTCAATCTGCTTTGGCGGATTCTCAAACTCACACTCCCGGACAACCCAGTCATATAATGGGCGATGATCTTCAAACTCTAACGTACAGATGGAATGCGTAACACCTTCAAGGGCATCTTCAATCGGATGAGCAAAGTCATACATCGGATAGATACACCATTTATCACCGGTATTGTGATGATGCATCCGGGCAATACGATAAATGATCGGATCCCGCATATTAATATTGCCGGATGTCATGTCAATCTTTGCACGAAGGACCTTGCTTCCATCCGGAAATGCTCCATCCTTCATCGCCTGGAATAATTCCAGATTCTCTTCAACGGAACGCTCTCTGTATGGGCTGTTTTTCCCCGGTTCTGTTAATGTGCCTCGGTACTCACGAATCTCTTCCGGAGTCAGATCACATACATAAGCCTTTCCTTTTTTGATCAGCTTAATCGCACATTCATACATCTGATCAAAATAATCGGACGCATAAAAATACTCTTTTCCATAATCGGCTCCCAGCCACTCTACGTCTTCCAGGATTGATTCTACAAACTCCGTTTTCTCTTTTGTCGGATTCGTATCATCAAATCGCAGATTAAACTGACCGTTGTACTTTTTCGCCAGTCCATAATTTAATAAAATGGATTTTGCATGTCCGATATGGAGGTATCCATTCGGCTCCGGCGGAAAACGGGTAACAACCTTTGTACATTTTCCCTCTGCAATATCCTGATCAATTATCTGTTCGATAAAATTCTTAGAAATGGTTTCTTCCATTAATCTATATCCTCCCGTTTCATGTCACTTATATGGAATATTAACATAAACCGTTTTTGAATTCAAGTACACCCTTACAGGAAATCCTGTCTTATCTGTCAGGCATTGAATGATGCAGCCATTAAAGGCTTGCAATCATAACCTGCATCGTTCCATCAAATACAGTCTCTTTCTGGTCGGAACAGATGACAAAATTATCACCCTTTTTTACATCGATCGCATCAATCATGCCGCTGCCTTCGATGACACTGACCAGCTGGAACGGTTTATCATTCGCAATTACATTTTTCCCGTTCAGTTCGTATTTGTGAACAGCAAAAAATTCGCTTTCAATCAGTACGGTTTTTGTACCATGATCCAGTTTTTCACTTGCAAATTCTCTGTTCTGACTGATGTCAGCAGGTACTCTTGTCACATCGATCGACTGCTTTACATGCAGCTGTCTTTCCTTGCCGTCTTTGTCTTTTCGATGATAATCGTAGACGCGGTAAGTAATATCCGAAGACTGCTGTGCTTCATAGATCAGAGAACCGCTGCAAATTGCATGCAGAGTTCCGGAAGGAATGTAGAAAAAGTCTCCTTCTTCAATCGGAAAAGAATTCAACAGATGATCGTAATCATCTTCCTCGATTGCCCGTACAAATTCTTCTTTCGTCTTTGCATGATGACCCATGACCATCTGTGTTCCTTCATCTGCCTGCAGCACATACCAACATTCTGTCTTGCCAAGAGAATTCTCATGTTCTCCGGCATAAGCATCATCCGGATGAACCTGAACAGAAAGATTATCATTTGCATCGATGTATTTTACTAATAACGGGAACTGATCTCCTTCAATATTGCCGAATAATTCCCGATGTTCTTCAAACAATTCCGCAAGCGTCTTTCCTGCGTATTCGGTATTCTCAATCGTACAGTTTCCATTCTTATGTGCGGAGATTGTCCACGCTTCTCCCGTCTTGTCACTCGGTATCTCATAGCCGTATACGTCACGGAGTTTCTTTCCGCCCCAGATCATCTCCTTAAATACCGGCTTCATTTTTAAAATATGTCCCATGTTGCTTCCTCCTTGTCTATTTCTCTTCTTTGCCTCTCAGGCGATTTACCTTTCGCTTAACGTTCCTTGTCAATACTTCTTTAAACGATAGAGAACGCAGCATCCTGTCACCCGGTATATACTGATTGACCGCACGCAAAACAGCCTTTGTATTCTGTGTTGCAAATGAAAAGTTGCCGTTGCCCTTCGTATGGATTGCAAATCTTGGGATCTTCTTTCCCTTCATCATAACCGATGCTGCAATATAATCGATTTCTTCCCACGGAATCTGTATATAATCGTTCAGATTCCGATCGCTGTAAAATTCAAATGCACGATCTCCAATCATCACCTTTCCGTACGTCGTAAGTCCATGATAAGAAGTCGCTTTTTCCGTAATATCTACTTTCGTATTCAATGATTGAACCATATCTATTTCTCCATTTCCATGTATTGCAAAAGATATTCCTGATCTTTTACAGATAATCCAGTGCTTCTCTGACATTCGAAACACCGATCAGTTTTATGTCACTTTTAATGCGCATATTCTGCATATCGGATTTTGGCATAATGCATGTATGAAATCCCATCTTCTCTGCTTCGATGATTCTCTGTTCTGCCTGAGAGACACCCCGAATCTCCCCTACAAGACCAACTTCTCCAAAGATGATCGTATCTGCAGGCAAGGCTCTGTTCTTATAGCTGGATGCAATCGCCAGAATGATTCCAAGATCAATTGCCGGTTCCCCAAGCCTCATTCCTCCGGCCAGATTGACATATGCATCACATCCGCCCAGCTGCAGCCCAACCCGCTTTTCTAAAACTGCCATCAAAAGATTCACCCGATTATAATCAATTCCAACCGCCGTTCTTCGCGGCATATTGAAGTTCGTCGGAGATACCAGTGCCTGGATCTCGATCAATACCGGACGGGTTCCTTCCAAAGAACAGACCACGACCGATCCCGGTGCATCGAGCGGTCTTCCATTCAGCATGATCTGCGAGGGATTTTCCACCTCAGTCAATCCGTTCTGCCGCATCTCAAATACTCCGATCTCATTGGTCGAGCCAAAGCGGTTTTTTACGCTCCGCAGTATGCGATATACTGCCTGTCTGTCTCCTTCAAAATAAAGAACCGTATCAACCATATGTTCCAGTGTTCTCGGTCCTGCAACCACTCCCTCTTTTGTAACATGACCGACAATAAAGATTGCGATATTATGTTCCTTTGCAATCCGCATCAGCCTTGATGTCACTTCACGAACCTGAGAAACACTGCCTGCTGCAGATGAAACTGCATCCAAATACATCGTCTGAATAGAATCCACAACAAGAAATTCCGGCTTTGCCTTTAAAATCCCATCCGCAATCGTATCCATATCCGTCTCACACAAAAGCAGCAATTCACCGCTGAACTCTCCGATCCTGGAGGCACGCATCTTAATCTGATGCAGAGATTCCTCACCGGATATATAGAGTACTTTTCTTCCGGCATTCGCCAGATTCCTGCATACCTGTAACAACAAAGTCGATTTTCCGATTCCCGGATCTCCGCCAACCAGAGAAAGGGATCCTTTTACGATTCCTCCTCCTAAAACTCTGTCCAGTTCTGTAATGTGTGTCGGGATTCTCTCTTCTTCTTTTGTTGATACTTCTACGATATTCGTAGGAGAGGCCAAAGCTCTTCTCGCTTTAGCCCCCTTTTTATTCAACGTCTCCAGTCGTTCTTCTACAAATGTATTCCATGTTTTACATGCCGGACATTGTCCCATCCACTTTGCAGATTCATAGCCGCATTCCTGACAAAAATAAATTGTCTTTGCTTTTGCCATATAACCTGCTCCTATAATTTGACAATTCTGACCGATACATCCTGGTCCGGATTCAACTCAATACTGATATTAAGCTTTCCTCCCAGATTCGTCTTCATCCTTCCGACATTCGTATCATCCACATAAACTTTATATTCTTTTTCCGGCTCTAATTCCAGAGTGATCTGTGCATCATTCGGGCCTTCCACGCTGAATGTAACCACCGTATCCGCAGCTGAAAAATTATGTACTGCCGTACCCGGAACAGACTCATAAACCATCATACCGTTCTTCTCCAGCTTTGTGATCGTATTGTATGTTTTTACTTTATACAGATCCCCTTCAAACATGAAATCAGCCTTTTTCGTCTTCTTTGTAAGGGAATAATCTCCAAAACTTAATGCGTGATCATCCGTAATGGTAATCAACTCTTTTACTACTGCCATGCTTTTTTCCTCCTAATTGTCAAGCATTTTCCAAAATATTGGTTGTACAATACAGCGACTTCTCACTTCCGTATGTCGTTATCCCGGCATCGCTGAATTGTCACATCCATATTATAACGTATTTTCCCTGTTAAGGCTACCTTTCCTTTTGAGAAAATAACAACCGATTATCTTTTTTCCTCAACATCACATCCGATCCTTCTGCAATCGTCTCACTCAGGATCAGATCTGCCAGTTCGTCTTCAATCTCCGTCTGAATGAGTCTGCGAAGCGGTCTTGCCCCGTACTTTTCGTCATATCCCTTTTCCGCCAGATAATCATAGACGTATCTGGAGACATTCAGCGTAATGCCCAGATTATCCTGTACGCGATCCGCCAGCTCCTTCATCATGAGCTTGGCAATCTCACGCACTTCCGCTCTTGTCAGAGAATGAAATACCATGATCTCATCAATACGGTTTAGAAACTCCGGCTTAAACATCTGTCTCACTTCCTGCATAACTGCCTGTTTCATCTGCTCATGATCCTTCTCCCTGTCATCGGAAACTCCAAATCCCAGTCTCTTCGGTGCGACGATGCGGTTTGCACCTGCATTTGATGTCATAATAATGATCGTATTCTTAAAATCGATCTTCCGTCCCTGAGAATCCGTGATATGTCCGTCATCCAGCACCTGCAGCAGGATATTAAATACATCCGGATGTGCTTTTTCGATCTCATCAAATAAGATAACGGAGTATGGTTTTCTTCTGACTTTATCGCTGAGCTGACCACCTTCTTCAAATCCGACATATCCCGGAGGAGACCCGATCAGCTTCGATACACTGTGCTTTTCCATGTATTCTGACATATCCACCCGGATGATCTCCTCTTCGCTCCCGAAAACTGCTTCCGCAAGTGCTTTGGATAATTCCGTTTTTCCGACACCGGTTGGCCCGAGGAACAGGAACGACCCGATTGGGCGGTTCGGAGACTTTAATCCGATTCGATTTCTCTTGACCGCCTTGGATACTGCTTTTACTGCTTCTTCCTGTCCGATCACCCGCTCATGCAGGATCTTCTCCATGCTGCGCAGCCTTTTCTTCTCACTCGCCTGCATCTGCCGGACCGGAATATTCGTCCACAGCATAACCACTTGTGCAATATCATCCGGCGTTACCGTCATAAGGCTTTTCTGACCTTTCTTCTCCCATGCATCCAGCTTCTTCCGATACCGTGCCTGAAATTCATCAAACTCCTGCTTTTGTCTTCTTGCTTCCGTGATATCTCCATCGATTAATGTTTGCTCAAAAGAATCTGACAGCTTTTCTAAATAATCTTCCAATATCTTTAACTCTTCCGGTTTTACATGCAGTCCCATTGTCTTTCTTGCACCTGCCTCATCGATCAGATCGATTGCTTTATCCGGAAGATACCGGTCAGGTACGTATCTTTTCGACAATTGAACTGCAGCCAGAATACTTTCTTCCGGTATCTCTACCTGATGATGCTGTTCATACCTGCTTTTGAGTCCATTCAAAATCTCAATGCATTCTTCCAGAGAAGGCTCGAGAACTTCGATTGGCTGAAACCGTCTCTCCAGTGCCGCATCTTTTTCAATATATTTTGTATATTCTGCTCTCGTCGTTGCCCCAATCAGCTGAATCTCGCCCCGTGCAAGAGACGGCTTCAAAATATTCGATGCGTCAATCGCACCTTCCGCACCGCCTGCACCGATGATCGTATGGATCTCATCGATAAACAAAATGATATCTCCGGACATCTTTACCTCATTGATGATCTTCTTGATCCGTTCTTCAAACTCACCGCGGTACTTTGTTCCTGCTACCATGCCGGAAAGATCCAGGCTGACCAGCCTTTTCCCTTTCATATGTTCCGGCACATTTCGCTCCGCCAGCAACTGGGCAAATCCTTCTACAACTGCCGTCTTGCCAACTCCGGGTTCACCGACGAAACATGGATTGTTCTTCGTCCTCCGGCTTAATATCTGGATCAGACGTTCCGTCTCTTTCTCTCGGCCGATGACAGGATCCAGCTTCCCTTCTTCTGCCATCTGTGTCAGATCCGTACTGTATTGCTCCAAAGTTCCCGTCTGACGTGCATTCTGGGATGTCTTTCCCTGCAGTTCCGCCTTTGCCGAATTCTGATCCAATCCTGCCGCCAGAAGACAATCGATGAAAATTTTATTGGTATGTACGCCCAATTCCTCTAAAATCTGACTGGCAACACACTCTTTATCTGACAACAGACTGCACAGAATATGTTCCGTTCCGATTACCTGAAATCCATATCGCAATGCCAATTGCTCACTCTTTTCCAAGATAAACATCATACGCGGTGTAAAGTCCGAATCAGGCTCTTTTGTATCATCCGCAAACACATCATCTTTATGGATCAACAAGATGACATCTTCCTCTTCTACCCCATGATTCTTAAGCACCTGAGAAGCCACCCCTTCTCTCGCCCAGATCAGTCCAAGCAGAAGGTGCTCCGTGCCTGCGTATTCATGCCCCAATTCCTCTGCTGCTAGTTTTGCATGCTCCATCGCACACTCAGCTGTTATGGTAAATGGTAAACCCATATCATTTGTCCTCCTGAATATTCATAATCTCATCATATAATTCATTGATAATATCATGCATCTCTTCTTTCGAGATCTCTTTGCATATCGCCTGCGCGATCGTCATTCGAAGTTCCAGGTTCATGGCTTCCACTTCTTGACTTTTCTCTCTCGTCTGCACACGGACAACCGCTCCTTTTCTGCGGTCCAGGGTCAGATATCCTTCCTGTCGGAGCATTCCGTATGCTTTATTCACTGTATGCATATTCACACCGAGAAGATCCGCCATCTGACGCACAGACGGAAGAGATTCTCCGCTTCGCAGTTCTTCTGTCGCAATCCCCATCACGATCTGGTTGCGAAGCTGCATATAAATTGCCTCATCACTATGAAAATCAATTTCAATAATCATGCTTAACCTTCTTCCTGAAATTGTAATATGTTCCTTCTGTTATACAAATAGTAGCACAAAAGTTACATTTTCTCAACCGGTTTTCATCCGGATTTTCCTTTCACAATTTTATTGACAAATATACAGCCTGACCTTTACAATATAGAACAGTTTGAAACATTTTCATCTTCTGAAAGGAGCACATGATCATGATATTTATTGAAGATATTACAATTGAAATCCTGACCAAAGAGCGACCTCGTCGTCTTTATATCTATGTTCCCGATGAGGTAAATGAACATCCGGAATATACTTATCCGGTTCTATATATGTTCGATGGTCATAATTTATTCTTTGATGAGCACGCCACCTATGGAAAGTCCTGGGGTTTGAAAGATTTCTTAGATCAACACCATATTCCGGTCATCGTTGCTGCGGTAGAATGTAATCATCAGGGACATGGTCGTCTGGATGAATACAGCCCTTACCGTGCCCGTTCCGGTTATGGAGAAGCCAAAGGATGCGGCAGTATCTACATGGACTGGCTTGTTACGGAATTAAAACCATTCATTGACAGCCATTTTCCGACAATCCCGGACAGACTCCATACATACATCGCAGGAAGTTCTATGGGAGGTCTGATGTCTCTCTATGCCGCCACGGAATATTCCGATGTATTCTCAAAAGCAGCCTGTCTTTCTCCAAGTGTCTGGTTTGGTTACAAAAAAATGCTGGCTATGATTCATAATGCCGGTATCCGTCCGCAGACTTCCGTCTATATGGATATTGGAAGCGAAGAATTAAAAAATCGCCCAATCATGCTCTATCGCATGTTGGACGTAGAAAAAGAATTAAAGAAAAAAGGAATTCCTGTCCGCTTTCGCATCATCGAAGACGGTACTCATACAGAAGCAAGCTGGGAACGTCAGCTGCCTGTTGTATTTGATTATCTGATGAATGATTCCCGGAACAGACAGTCCTTCGAATAAACAACAACAGATAACCGGATCAAACCCATAACATTCGTTTGACCCGGTTATCTGTTGTTTGGCTCTTTATTGAAATACCAGAAAAAGAAATTCAGAAACTTTCTCCGCAGACGTAAAATCGAACCAATTATCTTTTCGGGAATATCAAAATTCCCTCCGTTCCGTTTCTAACACATTATTCTCAAGATTCCCCGCCGTTTGTAAACTCCAGCCTCTTTCATCACTGCAGCACAACTGCTTCTCAGCTGTATGCTGCCATTTCCGTTTTATGTTTCCTACTTTTGCTTCTTTTTCCGGTATAAGCAATACACTGATGACCATGCGAACATCATTATTGCCTTATATTTATTTTAGCAAATTGATATTTTATTCACAATATGGGCAGTGAATTGGTCAAAAAAATATACAAAAAAATTAATTGACAATTTTTTCATCTCTCTTCATAATAAATGTGAGGATTTTAACAAATGAGGAGGGTATACTATAATGAATCAATTTGTCGCTTACTGTAATGAATTATTTACAGCAGAAAAAATCAGCTTATATCAATTTTGCAAAATTCACAACCTGGAAAGAACAGGAATCCGAAGATTACTGAACGGCACCAGAATTCCAAAAGACGAAGTATTTGAAGCTTTTGCCGCTTCGCTGACTCTGACACCAAAAGAGTCACAAAAACTACACAAGCTGTATCTTTGTGAAAAACTCGGATCCGTTCGTTATGAAAATCGTATTTTTATAAAAGATTTTCTGAATGAGATTGGTGCGCATCAGGACTTTCGAATCACTTCAAGGGCAATTGCCCGACATGTGAAACTGTCTTTGGAAGATCAAACGATGGTTATCAACAATCCTTTAGAGCTTTCTCATCTTTTTTATTTTCTAATCGAAACAGAAGAAAAAGAGGTTTACTGCAATCTTTCTCTCAGTGGATCTTCTCCTCTTCCATACGATTTTTTTGTGTTGAAATCATCCGCTGTTTTTTATCACATTTTAACACTGTTAAAAAAATCCGACCTCAACACCAACGAAAACCATAATTTAAATATTTTGAAAAAAACAGTTTCCCTTGCATTGCAATCTCACGCCGGTTATGTACCTTTATACGCATATGGCAACCCAGTCGATCAAAACAGCACCCTGCCATATCCTTATTATCTTCTGACTTCTAAGCATGTTCTGTTCATTTCAGAGGATTGTAAACAGGGATTACTGTTATCTGATCCATTGCTTGTAAAACAATATCATATACAATGCAAAAGTATACAAAATCATATGCAGCCGCTTATTATGCATGCTCCAAGCCCAACACAGATTTTACAGCAGCGGTATGATTCTTTGCAAAGATCATCTTATCCTTTATATACGTTTGACTTTTTCCCATGTCTGTTTAAAATCTATTCGGAAGAATTATTTGTGCCACAGCTGACGGAACAGTTCAAGGATAACACACAATTAGCACAGGTAATGAATTCTCTTTCTTCCGCAACTGAAGCATATCCTCCATATGAAGCATTCCTTCCTTATGAAAGTCTGGTCTGCTTTGCGGAAACAGGAGAACTTTCTGAAAGCATCCGGCATATTTTAAAACCATTTTCATCGGATAAAAGAAAAACGATTTTAAATCGGATAAAAAGTTATTGTGAAGAAGGCTCTTACCAACTGCATATTCTGCCCAAAGGATACCTGAAGATTTTCCCAAAAGTCAGTCTGGAACTTTTCAGCGATCATCGGATCTATATCCTATCCATGGATCAGGAACAATTATTTTTATATCTTTATTTTGACGAAAACAGTATCTATGATTCATTTCTCGATTACTTTGAAAGTCTTCTTGAAAACCCGGATGTATCTACACCGGAAGAAAGTGCCCATATCATACAGAAAGTAATCGATCAATATCTCGTATGATTGAAAACATGACAAAATCCTGTCTGCTCTTATTTGGATCAGACAGGATTTTCTATTCCCATATCAGATGTGAATCTTTTTGTATCGCCTGTATAGATTGAGCCACTTATATAACAGTCATTTTGTCTGCATAAGAAAGTTCTTCACTTCCTTTGTGTTGTCAGTCACTCCGTAATACTGATAATGTCTGTGCAGTTTTACATTAACTGCTTTAAACAACTGCTCCAGTGGCCAAAGCCTTCAAATGCTTCATAGAGCATTCTCATTTTGACTTGTACTATTTATATTCTAGCACCAAATCAATTCATATTAAATTGACGCATAATTTTAACCAGATGCCACGGTGAAATTTCGTTTTTCTCTATTGACAAAAATATCCGTTTCCTTTAGAATAATTTACAGAAGAAATGGGTTCTCACCGTACAGTATTTTTACTCAAGCGGGCTGCTCGTTTCTTTTTTTATTGCCAACAAGTCATAAAGATATTTCTTACCATCTGCATCATGGCGCACCAACATCCTTGCGAAAAAAACATTGTACCGGCAAACTTCACCGCTCTTATCATCATATACCGGCAACGCAAACCGTACATCATATCGATACCATCCATACTTCGCATTTTTCTCATGCTTCTTTTTCGTGTTCTCGGAATAGTCCTCATTTGTAGCAATCTGAATCAGTTCGGGAATCCCCTGCACCGCATTTGCCTTCGCCTTTGCAACTGCACCTTTCAGAACAATCCTACTTTCCGAACCTGTATATTCATCCGGGAAGCTGCTGGAAATAAAGATTTTCTCAGAAGTTTCCTCAATCTCGTAAAATTCCCCAACATATTCTTTGAGGTAATTTTCTATCTCTTTCCAATCTTCCCTTTTCTTACCTTTAAACTGAATGTCATTGATTAAGACAATCTTTTTCCCATTCAGTCCATTGATGATATCTACATTTCTATCCATAGTATCTCTCCCTAAAATCACTCCCACTGTCTATTTTATAAAAATCTGATACCAAAATATTTCTTCCTTCAATTGATCCTTGTGTCATTAGTTTTTCAATTTTTTCTCTATTTTCGATACTTTTCAATTAACATTGCCTTTAATATGGTGCTAGAATATAAATAGTCTGTGCTTCAAACCTTGATATCAGCCACCAATCTCTATCACGCATGGACAATAGATGGATTTATCTATCTGACCGATATTGTGGATTTTCATTGTGATCACATGTCTCCAAATGATTACGAAGAACTGTATCATAAGCTTCAACAGGATTTTATTTATCTTTTCTTTCTGACTTCATAGTGAATATGCGGATTATCCTTATACTCTTGTGGTATCACATTAACAAAATATTCGTTATATGCATTGACGAGCTCTTTTTTTTCTTCATCATTTACATTATCAAGAATATTTCTATTTTTAATAGCAATTTCTCTAAATCCATTTAAATCGTTTTCCTCTTTTAATTTTTTTACCATTTCTTTAATAATATTATTCATTTTGCCATCTTGTATGATAATTAGGAAGCTAATACAGGAAGCTCTTCCTTATCTTTTATTCTTTCCATTAATGCCAATTCAAGAGCATCAGCTGCCATGTTATACGCCTCTTCCATGTTATCTCCCTCTGTTATGCATTCTTGATCATGTCTTTCGACTCCATCGGCATTTTCTGCTATCTCCTTTCCCTTATCTTAAATAGATTTTAATACGTATTATTGTATATGCCAAGGTTTTTAGATAATTAGATTGCTGTTTTTATGTTTGATATTTTTGCACGAAAAAAGACATCCAACCGGGTGGATTTGGGATTATTACCCCATTGTAAACTTTCCCCACAAGGTATATGTTTCAATACAACTCTTGTTACTATTTAACTGGCTGGATACACAAAATCGGAAAGAAGATATACCGAAAGAGTACGGCGGTAAAATTATACGGCATATGAAGCAAGGCAGCAGCAGAGGCAGAGAATCTATTCTGATATGCGAGGAAGAATAGCGCCAAGTAAAGAAACTTATAAAAAATATCAGTCAGATATTGAATTTAAACAAAAAACTGATACAATTAGATCAAAATTGAAAAAGGCTGGAATTAAAGGCGATCTGTCGTTGCGTCCTGACCGGCTCAATCTTTCGGAGTTCACATTTGATGATCAGCATATTAGTTCGGAGAGAGAACATAGTGTTTCTCGTATGAAGGCTGTGCGGTTTATGCAAAAGGCGGACATTGCATTAATTCGCTGGAATGGTCAATTCATTAACTATTATGATCCCAAAGGTGTGGTATATGTGGATGTGCGGAACAAAAATATACGAACGGCATTCAGGAAAGAAGAATTTAATGAAAAAGTATTAAAATTACGGGAGGTGTTGAAAAAGAATGGAGCAGCAAATGATTAGGTGCCCTTTGATGGGAAAAGATATTGAAGAGGCGGTGTGTTTTGATATACACATGGTCGCAGAGGGGATGGCTCCGGTAAATACAGCCCCCAGAGAAGCTGTAAGGGATTCAAATTACAAAGAAATATGCTTAAAATGCAAGAATCATAGATAATAATACCACTCAATATCAGAATGGGGGTATTAATTATCTTTTTCTTCTTCCTTTTTAGTTTCTTTTTCGGGTTCGTCATCTACACTATACGGGCACATTCCACTGTCGTCCAAAATAAATCCTCCATCCTCTGTTTTTGGCATTTTAATTCCTCCTTTCAATCACGCTATATCTATAACCATAGTTTTTCGAGTTCTTTTTGGGCCACTTGCTATTCAATTCATTCCATTTTTTATTTAGTGCATTAACTTTCTCTTGATACTCTAATAGACTTAATTTCCCTTGTTTGTATTTTTTCTCATACTTACGAAATTCCTTATCCGTTATTGTTTTGTTGTCATTTATCGCTTTTTCATAATCAATTGAAAAGTCATGATTCACCTCTGTTTTCTTTAACAATTTCAATTGGTATGTTTTTAACGCACCTGTCGCTCTAATTGCATCAAGTCCCTGTTCTGTCATAATGGATAGGATACATCTGCTGGACTAAAAGTACTACTTGATGGATGGTTATGCGTCAATATAGCACCTTGCATTCTGCTTAACTGTTCTTTTGAAAATTTAACATAATTGGAAGCACCGTTACTTTCACGAAATATAACATACCCCTTCTTATCAAATAAGGTCGCTGTCTCCACACTATCTTTGTAAATTTCCTTCTCTTCCGCCTTTATCGCAGAAAAATATGCCTTGCTTTCAAGCACCTTTTTCTCTTTAATTATAGCGCACTGCACATATATCAATATGATTTCTAGAAGCTATTCTTTCTCGCATATCAGAAGAGATTCTCTGCCTCTGCTGTTTCAACCCCATCTTATTCGAAAACTTTGCATATTCATAAAGTTGGTTCTGATACTTTATCTTTTCATTTAAGATATCATCCTCATCTGCTCCTGCCTGCTTTAACAGATCGACTTTTTCGCGCTGTGCACGCATGGCAGTTTCCATTTTCCTCTGCTGCCTTGCTTCATATGCCGTATAATTTTTATCGCCGTACTCTTTCGGTATATCTTCTTTCCAATTTTGTGCATCCATCCGTTAAATAGTAACAAGTGCCTTAACCGCCTTTGCATTTCTTGCTTTTGCTCCCGTCAATGTTTCGGAAAGCACATGATCAAACTGCAATTCCTTAATTTTGCATCTGCATCAAGTTTCGCCTGCTCTGCTTTCTGCTTCCAGTCATCTGCCGCCTGCTTGATGCCTTCCACATCCATGTCCTTAAACTTCTGAATTGCCACATTTGCATCATTCAGTCTCGTTTCAAAATCCTCTGATTTTAATTTGTAACTGTCTCTCTCCTGCACAATTTTTGACATCTTCTTCTATTCTGCAGCAATATCTTTCCTGTTCTCGGCCATAATTTGATTGATTACTTCCTGAGAAAGATTTAGCCCTTTTTAAAATTCTGTTTTCACGTTCCTATACTTCTTTCGCATTAGATTGTTTTAGGCGTGTAACCATCCGCCACGAACCGACTATTTAAGGTCTGATCACCTTTTCTTTAAAATAAGTACAAAATACCATCCAATATTTCATCAGACAGTATTTAATACGTATGAAATTCTACCTTTATGTTTCCTTGTTTATCGGACCATTCTGCCCAAAAAATAAAATCATCCCATTCATCCGAAATCTTATCTTTCTTCCACTCTTTTTCAAATTTTTTTAAAAATTTTTTCGGAATCAGCCAACCCCGCATGTCTTCACATTCCATGGTTCCTGTTTTATGGATATTTCCTTCTCCACATTCTGCATAAAATATTTTATCCTGTTTTTCAGCCTCTTTCTGCACCAACTTCCAAAACTTTAGAAATTCATTGCTTTCTTGCGTTTTTAACCCTAGCATTGTTCACTCCGCCCTTCAGTATTGTAATAAATTTTCCACTTTCTTTCCGAACTGCTTATCTGACATCTTTATTATACTGCTATTTTCTACTTTTTGATACCGTTTATTAGCCCACACTGTCTTCTGTACCACACTCCGGTTAAATCCAACAATATTTCCTCTGCTATCCAGTACAACATGGACTTGCGTTCTTGCCAGCTCATACCTCCTGCCGGCCTGTTTACAAAAATCTTTTAGTAAGCGTTCCTGATTTTTAAATGCACAGATTCCCGTTCAAACTCCTGCTGTAACGCGTTTTTCAGTGCTTCATCGTTCGCATTTTTGATTCCCGCATCAAATCCTGCAAGTTTTCTTTTTATTTGACGGATATTCCTTTCTTTCAATCTCTGCATCTGCGAGATCTCGTATACAGTATATTTTTTCCATTGTATTCATACTTCTTTGCATTATACTCTTCCAGCATTTCTTTCGTATACGCTGGTTTTGATATGCCAGGAACAAAAGGTTACTATTTAACATCAAGCACCTTTCCCACCGATAGTAATGCCTGAATTTCAATACAACTCTTGTTACTATTTAACTAATATTCTCCTTTCGAAATTTTTATAGAGATTCAGTTTACTTTGGACGGTGGATGAATCTCTATATTTTTATTTCTTGATTTTTTTATAGACTTCGTCGATTCCCATACGTAAAATATCCGATTCTGATACTTCTAATTTTTCAGAACAAAATTTTAGCTTTTCAACATCACTTTGAGACATCCTAGCTCTTTTTACAATTGTTTTTGGTTCCACTGTGGGTCTTCCAATATTTTTCTTTTCTACTTGAATCACCTCTTGACTCTTGCCTTTTTACCAATTAAATGCTATTATTTAATTGGTATCGAGCGGTGGCAAGTACCGCCCGAGTTTTTTAGTGTTTGGCTCTGTTTATTTATTGAGCAGAGCCTTTTTAATCTTCAATTGTTTTTTGGATATTCTCAATAATCTTATCCAATCTCTGATTTTTCTTCTCCAGTTCAGGTTCTTCTTTTACTTCTTTTATGTTATCTAAAAGAAATCTTAAAAATCCTGTGAACTGCTTGTCAGTCATTCCCAATGCAGGAGAAAATAATCTTTCATTATGCTGCGATTTTTAATGTGTTAGTTGTCTGGATGAATTCTTTAATCTGCTGATATCCCCAGCCGCAATCAACAAGTCCACTTACAAGACATTCCATAGATTGTACCGCCTTTAATTCTTCTTCAGATAGATAATCTCTAATATTATCCTTTTTACCAATTCCAAGCTCTTCCCGCAACTGTTTTGCGTTTTTCCCGAACAGAACTTTGTAAATGCAATTGGTATATGTAGAATAAGCGTGTCCATGCATCCGTTCATTTTCCACTGACTGCTGCAACGCTTTTGTCGGAGATTGTCGGACAGCGATTCCTTTCTGTCTTTCAATTAATTTACCTTGCAGCGTTTTTTCCATTGCATTAAACTGCTTAATATAGGCTTCTTTGAACCGCATTTCCTTTTCTCCCATCACAAGAATGGTAAATCCGTCTCGCGTCATATAGTACATAGGATAACTTCTCTTATTGTTTTCAACCAAATATTTAGAGAGCTCAAAATTGAGCTTTCTAAACTCTTCGCTACAGTTGAGTTCTTCGATGTCCCTCAATACGTTCTTATGCTCTTTTCCGAATCTTTCCGCAACATCCAGACTACTTACTACTGTTGCTTCTGCTTTGTTAATTTTCTTTACTTCTACTAACATCATCTAGTCCTCCTGCTAAATTTATTCCTATGACTAATATGAGAGATTTTTTATTATTTAAAGAATCAAAAAAAGACACCGCTTTTTGCAATGTCCTCGCCTATATTCATCTGTGCGTTGCAGTATTTAATCTCTTCTGCAAGAACCAGCGGTGGTTTATATCCCTCTATGATCGCTACGGCTGTATCATACTGGTTTCGTTTAATGGCTTTATATGTACTCACCTGAAATTGACGTTTTAATTCTCTATGGATATCACTGTATATTTTTCCACGGATAGAATTATTCTTATATGCATTGCTTCCTTTTCCTCCTAAAATCTCCACACCTTTTCTTCTGACCGCTGATGTAATCTTATTCTCTTCGATTCCCAAAATTGGTAAATCTCTCTTGAAATTCTGCAAGTCTTTATCAACGGATTCTATCTTTTCATCAACCTGCTGTATTTTCCGGTCATGCATGATGATGGCCTGTAGTTCCGGTGACATCTTCTGTAAAATATCATTTTTATATTTTTTCTCTACCTGAATAAAATACCGTCGTACCTGCTTGCCTTTCTCGTTCCGCTCAAGCATTGCCATTTCTTTAGCAATGTCGAGTTTAATTATATGTTCCTTTTTAGGTGTCCCGCCAGATACCGTACAAATTTGTACGCTGTCATAGTCATCGTTTTCTATTGCTTCACATTCAGAAAATCTTCTTTCAATCCATGTTCTATATGGTGTTTTAACTTCCAACACTTCATGCAGTTCGGTTCCGTATACTACTTTCTCTCCTGTACTTGTTTCATATACCGGTACTAGTTCATTTTCGATTACTGTTAAAGTTTGCATTTAATTTACCTCCAAAACCTATCCTTCTTCGAACAATCTATTAAAATCTGTTCCTCTGATAACATCCAAAGCTCCAAGATTATCTTTTATGATATAGTCACCGATCTTTCCTCTCTGTCTTCCTCCATAAAAATAGACCGTACAGCCATAAACGGTTTCATGCCCATCTACAATTGCACGATCTATCACGACCTTTTCTTTCTCTAACTCCTTTATGAACCATGCAGGAGCGATCATATCAATATCTCTAGTAATCTGTACAGCAAGTACTGTCTGTAGTTTTCTAATATATTTCACATAGAATCGCCTCTTTCTTGATTCTCTCTAATAATTTTCCTCATGTATTCCTTATATTCGTCTATTGTGCCAAAGCAATCATAGTGAATAGGTATCCATTTTCCGGTAATATCGTGGCATTTGTTTTTTAATTCTCGAATCTCTGGGTCATTTTTTAGAATATCAAATAAATCAGCCATTAATAATCTCCTTATATGCGTCAATCAAAGGTTTTAAAAGTTCTTCCTGTTCATACAGTCCAAGAACATCAATGCTGCTAATATTAGCAAAGATTTCAAGTGCTTGTCGTTTTCCACTTTTCCAATATTCTGGAGCATGTCCCACTGGCACTTCAATATTTCCCTTACCCAGTGCACTGACTATATCAGATTTCAATACAACTCTTGTTACTATTTAACGCAGGAATCTCAGGAGCAATATTACTGGCTGTTGCTATTTCAATACAACTCTTGTTACTATTTAACAAATGGAACGATAAAGATATCCGTGAAAAAACGTGATTTCAATACAACTCTTGTTACTATTTAACACATATCTTTACATTACATATTTTTACAATTAAAAAAATTTCAATACAACTCTTGTTACTATTTAACTGGAATAAGATAAAGAGAGATGCGGGCGGGTTGATTTCAATACAACTCTTGTTACTATTTAACGTTGTTGCGAGGCTTGTAAAGTCTCGCCCAGCCAATTTCAATACAACTCTTGTTACTATTTAACTGAAGGTTACCTTTCACTGGTACGAGAGAAACAAGATTTCAATACAACTCTTGTTACTATTTAACGGGAACAGTGGTTTTAAAGATGGGAGGGATAAAAGATTTCAATACAACTCTTGTTACTATTTAACCCGAAAATGTCTCTTGCAGGATATGGAAGTTCCAATTTCAATACAACTCTTGTTACTATTTAACGTGGTTACTCAGACGGAGCGAGAGGAACTACCATATTTCAATACAACTCTTGTTACTATTTAACTGGAGCACGGCCCTCTGCGTTAGCGGAATACATAAATTTCAATACAACTCTTGTTACTATTTAACTCCTCTTTATCAACCGGTTTCATCTCCCGTTTATAATTTCAATACAACTCTTGTTACTATTTAACATTTTAGATACTCTGTTATCAATTCTGATACCAATTTCAATACAACTCTTGTTACTATTTAACGGAAAACGGAAAGCTTTATATCCCGGGAGAAAAATTTCAATACAACTCTTGTTACTATTTAACTTAATCGGGCACCCTTATCTTATCACCTCCTCTTATTTCAATACAACTCTTGTTACTATTTAACAATAAGGAAGTCCACAAAGACAAGGAAACAAAGAGATTTCAATACAACTCTTGTTACTATTTAACGCCACCTCACCGCCGTGTGGTGGTAGTTTCCCACTATTTCAATACAACTCTTGTTACTATTTAACCAACGTAAAATCAGCATTCCTAATTATAAAAATATATAAAAACAACGTTTTTATCACAAAATTTTGAATTTTTACCAAGTTCAGACCTTTTTTCTTCTATCTATAACAAATCCTGATTTTAAGCACTTTATCCGTCTTTCTTTAAACTACGGCTGGTAAAATTAATCTCAAATCATTAAACTCTCTCCCGTATCTCCTTTAGAATTTCCTAATATTTCTTCTCCAAATACACTATCACTTTTTAATTTCAAAATACAAATAAAATCTTCTTCTTTTTTTATTGAATGATTCAGTTCATTTTTCAACCGAATCAACTTTGAAGGAGTAATTTCTCCTCGAAATACTGAATATTGAAAATGTGACAGATATTTTTTACATATTTTAAAAACTTTTTGTACCCTTTTTTCTCCTACATCATAAAATACAAATGCATAGTTATAATTAGGTTCTTTTTTCATCTACATCCCTTCTTTCAATGAAAATGGAATAAATTTTTTATCTTCTAAAATATCTTTAATCAGTTTATAACAATCTAATTTGATTGCGGTACGATATGTAACTTTTCTCTTCAGTTTTGGATGTTGAAAGGACATCTCCATTCTTTTCTCAAATGCTTCAATAAATATTTTCCGTCCTTCATCATTTAGCAAACAATAATTAACTTTTCGTTCAAAATGTTTTTCCACCTGTAATCTTCGATTATTTACTAAATCAAAAATTGTCCGGAAAACAATAACAGGTTTAAAAACTTCACTTATATCTAAACTTAAAGAAAACCTTCGTTCCATTGGTTGATGTAAAAAACTGATTCTCTGATCTAAATGTGTTCTATAGATAGCAGAAATTGTTTTTGTATACAACAAAGTATTGCCAAAAGATATAAGTGCATTCATAGGATTATCAGGCGGTCTTTTTACTCTTTTATTCATAACAAAATCCGCCGGAAGAAAATATTGAAACGTTACATAAAATTTTGCCCATGCTTCTCCTTCATAACTCATTAATTCCTGGATTGATTCAGCATTTTGTACATGATCAGGAAATGTCTTTTTTAACCAATCAATAGTTTCCTTCACTTCTTTTTTATTATGTTTATAATAATGATATAGGACTTCTGACATATTAATCCCAATTCCATTTACAATAGCTTTTGCTATTTTCATGCGATCATTCTGAAATTTTTCAACCTGCTTTATTAACAATTTTCCACTTAAATACTGGTCTTTTGGATAATATGTGCCGCTATATGAACCATAGTAATTGAAAAAATGTACCACTACATGATGCTGACTTAAAAAATCCAATAATTTCGAATTGACAGATACCTCATTCAAACAAAAAATTTCTTTCGTATTCTCAATCGGAATATATACGTTTTTTCCATCCCTGCGAAAACATAATGAATTATCTTTTCTCGTTAATTCCCCCATAGAAATAATATATCGTGTGCTTCCCATATGTCTCCCTTCCTGCTAAATATAGCAATATTCATAATATGAACATTTTTTACAGCTCGCCTGATTTAATGTTTCTGGAATTTTATCCGATTCTATCAAACTTTCTATCTCCATAATATATTGATCCAATTTAACTTCCTTCTCTTCAGTTAAAGAAATCATTAAAGTTTTCTTCTTTGATTTCTTTTTTTCTACAAACTCCAACTTGCCTTTTCTAATTATCCCTTTATTTTTTAATATTTTCAAATAATATAAAACTTGCCATATTGCTGCTTCAACATCAGCATCTGATTTTTTCACTTCTAGCAGATAATCTTTCGTTATTTTATCTAATTTGATATGATCGATTAGTATTTCACTATTATTACCTTCCAGTTTTTCTTCATGAATTGCTCTTCCAATTTTTACAATTTCACTATTATCCTCAAGATTCATTCTATTTCCATGCAAATAACATTGTCTTTTACAATGAAAATAATAATTAACCAAAGTTCCATTCACCCGCATTACATACCTTCTTTCATATTTTTATTTATAAAATCAATTAGTTAATCAAAAAAACAATCCTCCATCTGTTTCAAGCTTCGTCCGATCAAGTTTTCCATACTTAAAATATTTTTCTCCGTCATAAATGCATCTCAATTCTCCAATCATATCGTTAAATGCTAAATCATCATTTTTCTTAATTTGATATGTAAAATAGTTCAACTGACTACGCACTTTTGACAGCTCAATCTGTTTTTGAGCATAGTCCATCGTTTGATCATAAAGTAATTCTTTATACTGTTCCCAAACATATATTCCATCTAAAACAGATCCATCTTCAAGTTTTAATCGGCGGCACAAAACAATATTCATATTCCAATCATCTTCTTTTATCAAACGCATTCTCTTTTCAATTTCGGGAAAATTCAATTTTGCGACTTCATTTTCAAAAAAATATTTCAATCCCATTCTACCTGTACATTCATTTTGATCCATTTTCATCGTTTTAAGAAGTTTTTTATAATAAAAAGAGAAATTCTTATTATTTAATACATCTCGCATTTCTACATTTTTTAATGTCAACGTATCGTCCATCCTATAATCATCTCTATAAATGATATTACTATCGTCTAAGTCGAAAAAATAAACTTTTCCTGATCTCTTACAGGAACGATTGATTCTGCCTATAAATTGTTCTTCACTGTCTATAATAGAAATATCTTTGTACCCAATGTCCATATCGATGTCAACACCTGCCTCTATTACCTGAGTTGCTACTAGTATAACTTCTGACAATATGTTCTCCTGAATTGGTTTTAAAATTTTCTCTCTTTCATAAATAGAATCATCCCCTGTAATACACATAATTGGAATTTTAGCTTCATTAGATTGAGATAATTTCTGATAAAATGCATAGGCTGTATTTTTTTTCACAAATTCAACCAAAATTTTCTGATTACCACTGCAGTTATTTGAAACATGTTTTAATAATTTATCAATCGTCATGTCATGCTCTAATAATTCATATGAAATGTTTACCCTGTTTTTAAACAAAACATGCTGAAAATACACACTACTATCCGGCAGCAAATATACTACCTCACAGTTTTTTCCTCCTAATATTTCTAAATTTGGTAATGTTGCTGACATTATAATGATTTTCATGCCAAATAGATCCACACAATTCTTCAAAAAAATAATCATTTCAGCCCAAATCGTATTTTTATAACTTTGAATTTCATCTAAAACAATTACAGCATCTATCAATTGAAAAAATCCAAATATATCTTCTTTTTTATGACCAAAGAGTAAATTAAAAAAACTTACATGTGTTGATAAAATGAAATCATAATTTAAAAACTGACGATCTAATAATGATTCTTGATAATACTTTATAGAATCTTCACCTGGATTCTCTTTTTCCTTAATCGGAATCAAAGAATTCACTACAGCAATTTTTTCTTGCAGTTTTTCATCAGGAAATAATTCTCGTAAAGTTTTCCTATTTTGCTCAACCAGAGTATTGAATGGATAAATATAAAATAATTTTTTCTTATTCTTCATAAGATGAAAGCTTAAGTTAATCGCTGTATTGCTTTTGCCTCCACCTGTTGGTGCCTCCAAAAAGAATAATGAATTCTCCTCCTCTATATGTTTTTTTAATTCGTTTTCTGCATCTAAAAAAATCTCACTTCTTAATTCATTGATGTCTGTAATCTGATCCAGACGTCCCTCTTTCTGTTTTTTCTGATATTTTTGGATTCTATAATTTTGGATTGACTTTGCGATTGAGGTATTTTGATATGCGTTCCAAAAATCTTGAATATGAAATGTATGTCCAATATCATTGCTTTTTATTTTTTGCATAAACTCAGTTGTTGCATAATAATCACTGGCAACTAGCAGTGAATATACAAGTCGATAATAGAAGAATTTTGAAATACTTTGTTCTCTGGATAACTTATTTCTCTTTTTATATATTCGCCTAGGCATCAATTCTTTTTCAATTGTATCCTCCGCAATGCAGCGAATTCCTTTATAGCCAAGCAAATGATATTCACGTAAGTTTCTGATCAGATTTTTCATTTCCTCACTACTATTTAGATAATCTGTAAAACTCTCTAAATTCCCGTGATGTTTTGAGATAATATATGCATGTTCTATTATCATTAATTTCAATTGCTGCTTTTCTTTTTTATCAAATTCGGGATTTTTATTTATTTCATCCCAAAAATAATCAATATAAATAATCGAAGATAATAACGAATGATTGGTACCGGAAAGTCCCGGAAATTTCTCCGGGGCTTTCTCGTTTTTCATCGTTTGCTTTTGATAAGTAGGATTTAACTTGCCAAAATCATGAAACACGATCACTTGAAATAACATTTTTCGTATAAACTGGAAAGATGATTCAAAGTCATGAAAGTTCATTTTTATAACAAAACGCTGTAAGATTTTTTCTATTTCTTTTTCTTTATATATTTTTTCAAAATAAAATTTACAGCGATTTATATGTTCTTCAAGCAGTTCACGTTCTTCGCCACAAGTATGTGCATATATTAGATATTCATATGTTAAAACTTCTTTTTCATCAATAAAATACAATATTTTTTACCCCATCTGTATAAACCGGAACGCTTGCTTCCAATAAACCTGTATCTGTTAACACAAACTTTTCTAAACAATAGTGATTGGTAGATTCCTTTAATGCAATCGGCAAATATTCCTCATATTTATAATTAAAATAAACATCCCAGTCAAAATCCAACGTTTGTGCAACTCCCAAACTATGAAGTTTCTTCTCTTTTGCATCAATTTCTTCCAAAGACACAATACTCTCATTTAGCAATTGAGCCGGATGATCATTTGTTCCTAAATTCGGCATATAAACACATCTATGATCCAGGATTGCATCTGCCAGCTTTGCACTCTCTTCATCATTCATTTGAATGTAGATTGTCCATTCCGGATCCTCGATCCATTGTTCTTTTACAATCAGATTCCCACCCTGTTCTTTCGAAGCATATCCTACAGAATTATTATAACTCTGCATTTTTTTATAAAAATGGCCATCTTCCTTTCCTGGAATGATCGATATTTTTAATTCCTTTAATCGTTCATAGTATTCCGGATAAACAGACTTCTGCCCTTTGCAAATTCCCTGTTCATATCCTTTATAGCCCAATATAGCGCCAAACATTCCCAAAAGAACAGGTTTATGAATATTTCCATAAGAAAAATAGTAATAGCTATTGACTTCCGGATTTTTAAAGAAAGCAGTCTTTCCTTTTAAAATAAATCGTAAAGCCTCCATTTTTATACCTCTTTTTGCGTAACAATGTTAAAATATTGAACTCCCTCTAAATCATTATGCACTTCTGTCATAACAGGATTATAATATATTTCTATAGATTTTATCTTATTTGTGACTTCACCTAAAATCTCTTTTAAATGAATAACAATTCGATTCTTTTTTTCTCCTTTTTCAAATGAAATATATTCGGTCAAATTTGGTAAATATAAATCTTCTTCCGTCTCAACAAGTAATGCAAATTCATTCTCACATCCCTCTTTTGCATTCGTTGCAAAAGCAGTTGCTGCTACTAGAGCAGTTTCCTTAAACTGTTGAAAATCTTCCTCTGTATATCCTTCTGTTACACCAAGTTCTATAAATTCCTTATATGCCAAAGGATTTACAACAAATGGATAAAAATAATGTGCTTCATCACTTACGATTTTCGTTCCCAGCGTTGAATTTTTTGCTTCTCCTTTTTCTTCTGTTGTTTTGCTTTCATCACGAAATGGAGATAAAATTGCCTGTTCCTGCGGTTCCGTATTTTCATATTTATTAAATCCCTGACCAAATTGTACCGCTCCGGTAATCGAAATATTCATCCCTGATTCCGCAAAAGTTGCACCAAAATTTTTTACATCAATGGCCTGAAACAAATTAGTTAATACTTCTTTTGTATCCTTGCATTTTTTCAAGTCATCAACTGAATATAAATATTCATATCGTTCTTTTAGGCTTCTCGGTATCAAAGATACCTCTCCTTTTTTCTTAGGCGAAAATTTCATTGATTTAATATATAAAACTTTTTTTCCCTGATTATCCCACATTTTTTTCATAGGATATTTTAATGCTTTATCACTTCCATATGTCTCACCGCTCGTTGTAGTTTTCGGATACCCTGTAAAATCTGCATTCCAATTTGCCATAATCGAAGAAATTCCTAACACTCCATACACTCTTTTATTCATTCGTTTCTTCCCCTTTCACATCATCATTTTTTTCATAAATCAACGAACTGGCAGTAAATCCCGCCATAATATACTCAGAATAAATTATTTGAGGTTCATATATCATAATCTTTGATAACAACTGTGATCCTCTATTGGCCCCCTTATATTCCATTCGATAATTATATTTCTTATAAATCTGCATTATTTTTCTTTTTATGACTGTAACATCTTTTGCATCTAAAAAAGGATTAATAAATGAATGATTTTTATTATTCGCTTTGCTTAAAGATAATAAATAATATACTGCCTGTCCAACTCCATAAGCAAATTCTTTATCATCACAAAAATCCCATTCCTGTTCTTTTTTTAGGTTAATATGTTCTCTCAATTGCTGTCTGATATCCCTCATTGCACTTCCTATCCTCCTATTCTCATTTAAATATTCCAAAATCGACCATCTTAAATTAAATTGCTTCTGTGCCCAAAAAGTATCTCCTCTTTGAATTGAATTCTTGATTAATTTTATTGATATCTTATCAATTGTGGCTTCTACACGGCTCGCTTCTCCTTTCCAAAACCATGCAGCTAATACATCTCTGCTCTCTAATAAGCATCTTTTTAATGTTCCATCATAAATATTCAAATCTCCTGCATCTGTTGAAAAATTTCGATTTAATTTACCTTCAAAAAATATAGCATCAATTAAATTTTTTATTTCCCAGAGATTTTCTGTTGGCTTATCATATTTTAATTTTGATTTTGCGACATATCCATCCGGAATTTCAATATGATTTTTTAGTTGAAATGCGGGAGATAGCACTGTTGAAAAATGTGTAATCACATCTGCCTCTATAATTGCCACTTCATTTTTCTCTTTTCTACATCGAAGATAATATCCATTTTCTAAATCATCCGGACTCTCCATATCCGTATATCCTCGAATCATCGGCTCATCATAATCATTATCCACATAAATATTGATTCTTCTCTGTGAAACTTCTCCCATAAGATAATCAAACAACTTCGTTTGAAGCAAAACTTCTTGTTGATTTAATAAATATGGCACTTTTACTTTTCTTGTTTTATTTTCCAAATAAGGTTTCTTGCTGTTCATTCCCATATTGTTATTTGGAAGTCCGACAATCTGTTCCTGATCCATCGTATTAAAATCATTGCTGTTATAAATATTAGGAATCAAATACCTGTTTCCTTCTGTTTTATAATAGTCCTTCGTTTTTTGCCCATCCGGAAAGACAAAAAATATTTTCGCATAATCCTTTTTTTCCAGGTTCATTCCTTCCCAAATATTATGAGATAATACATATGCCTCAATTCGATTGATCAGTTCCACATCCGGCAATCCTAATTCATTTTGTACGCTCTCATATAATTTTTTAGCCTTTGCCTTTTTCTCATACTTTGTAATTGGATTTTTTAGAATAGCATAATATCCTTTTAAAATATCCGCCGTTAATTTTCCAGATACAATATTTTCTTTCTTTACCGCCAAAGCTAAATAATTGTTTGTATGAACTACTTTCTTTGGGTCAATTGGTTTATTCATCTCTACCAGCTTGCTATAATAATCCAACTCCTGTATAAATCGATAATTACTACTCGTTCGCCCCATCAAGATGCCCTTTTTCTTATCATAAAAAATATCCAGCGGTGCACTCATCTTCCAATTATCATCCGATATTTCAATTAGTCGATAACTTCCATCTTTTGGTATATGTGCATCTAATACGAAGCGTTCTCCATTTTCTTCTTCTAGTTGCTGCGCAAATACTTCCAAAGCTTCTTGTAACATCCCGTCACACCCCCTTTTTATTATAAATATTTATAATTTATGAATCCATATCCTCTGCTGTTCATCTCTCCCAAACCTGTACCAACAGCTAAATAAGCAATTTCCTGAGCAGTCGAATTACTCGCCACCTGAATACATATTTTATCCCCTAAAAGATTGATCCCTTTATAAGGCATTTTAATTGGTTTCTTATTTAAAAATTTTATAAAATCATACAACATGAAATCTTCATCTATCTCTTGTCCAGTAAAAAATTTGTATTTTTTTATAAGATTTATTTTTAACCGCTCTTCAAATTCTGGCAACGACATATGCCCTCTCCAATATCCAAAATCATTTTTCATTATCATCGGTGTAATTGAATAGATCTGCTCAATCCTGCCCTGCGGAATTATCCTTAACTCGCCTCCAACTCCGCAAAATTTTGTTGTCTCATAAAATGGCAATTTCCCGGAAAAGTATTCTGCCAAATCTCTTCTGACAGTCCTCAGTCTAATCGTGTAAACCTTGCCTTTCTTATAGATGCCATCACTCTCAATTGGAAACGCAGAATCATATACATATCCTTTATACTCTTTGCTGTTATGAAAATCTAAATATTTTTTACTTTTGGCTAATATACTATCCGTAAAACATGCGTATTCCCCCTGCATTTGCATATATGATAAATTTTCCTGCAAACGCAATCTAGTTTTATATTCATAAACGATCATATTATAATCTCCTCTCGTGTTCATTTTAAATATTGTCACTAATCCATATTTTTACATGTTTTAAGACAGCTTCTGTTAAGGTTTAAACTTTTGTAATTTTATATTATCTGAATCATTTCAAAACATATCCGCATGTTATTGTTTATGTTTAGATTATACACCCGTAAATATTTTTTGTCAATTTATTTTATATTATCTGAATCTGAAGTTTAATTCATTCATGATAATCTTCTGACATAGTACAAAAAATGCAGCACTGTATTTGTTCAGCACTGCATTTTTCTTTACTTAATTTTACTTCCGGATTCTGCATACTCTTCCAATGATGATATCTTATTCTCTATACTTAATACTCCACTCTCTGTCAGGACATTTTGTCCCGGATCATCATCTAAGAAAAAGATATATTGCCACGATTCTTCTTAATTTCGTAAGTTCTCCCTCCTTAGTCTTAAAAATGTATAAAAAATATAAGCTTTATACATACTTTAAGTATTCTTTTTGCAAAATTAATATTTATAGTATATCATTCATTGTTTTCAATATCAATAGACTATTCCAAAACTTTTTTACTTCATAGTATAGTGATAATGGTATTGGAGGTGCCAAACGAATGTCAGATGTTACTGAAAAAATCGGTGAACGTTTGCGTGCAAGACGTCTTTCACTTGGATGGAGTCAGGAATATACTGCTGAACAGGCGAATTTACATCCGACGTATATCGGACAGGTAGAACGCGGAGAAAAGAATGCAACGATAGAAAGTATTATCAAAATCTGCTCTGCACTTCATTATCCTACCGAAGAGCTGTTCAGACATATGATTTCCGAAAGTCCGGACACGACGATTGCAGATGAATGTTACCAGATGATCATGCAGCAGCCATTAAATCAACAGGAGTATTTATTTTCTATTTTAAAAACAATGATTGCCTATAAAAAGATATAAATAAGGGATTAAAAAGGGTACCGCATCAAAACTGATACGATACCCTTTTCTTTTTTCATAAACTATCGGTCTTAAGCTTCGTCAATCGCTTTTCCGATATCATTTCGCATATATTTATTCTCAAAGAAAACAAGCTCCGTTGCCGCATAGGCATTCGCTCTTGCTTCAACAAGGTCTTTGCCCTTTGCCGTCACACCGAGAACACGACCACCGTTTGTTACAAGCTTTCCATCCTCGAACTTCGATCCTGCGTGGAAGACATGATAGCCCTCTTTTGCATTTACATCTTCAATTCCGGTAATCTCGAAACCTTTTTCGTAGCTTTCCGGATAACCTGCAGATGCCAGTACTACGCAGACTGCAGCATTGTCTTCGAATTCGAGTTCGATCTCATCGAGTCTGCCGTCTACGCATGCTTCGAACACATCGATGATATCATTCTTCATACGAGGTAATACAACCTGTGCTTCCGGATCTCCAAAACGTGCATTGTATTCTAGCACTTTCGGTCCGTCTTCCGTCAGCATCAGTCCGGTAAATAAGACACCGGTAAATGGACGGCCTTCTGCTGCCATCGCATCGATCGTAGGCTGATAGATGTACTTCTCACAGAATGCTTCTACTTCCTCTGTGTAGAATGGGCTTGGTGAAAAGGTTCCCATACCGCCGGTATTAAGTCCCTGATCGCCGTCTTTTGCACGCTTATGATCCTGTGCGGAAGTCATGCATTTGACCGTCTTGCCATCACAGAATGCTAATACGGATACTTCGCGACCGGTCATAAATTCTTCAATCACGATTGTATCACCCGCGGATCCAAACTGCTTGTCGAGCATCAGCGTTTTAACGCCTTCCTTCGCTTCTTCCAATGTATTACAGATCAGTACTCCTTTTCCAAGTGCAAGTCCGGATGCTTTTAATACGATCGGCATCTTTGCCGTCTCCAGATATTCCAGAGCAGCTTCCGGTGACGTAAAGTTCTCATATGCAGCCGTTGGAATATGATACTTCTTCATCAAATCTTTGGAAAATGCTTTCGATCCTTCGATGATTGCTGCATTCGCACGAGGGCCGAATACGCGTAAGCCTTCCTTTTCAAATACATCGACTACTCCGCCGACTAATGGATCATCCATGCCGATTACGGTCAGATCGATCTCTTTCTCTTTCGCAAATGCGGCTAATTTTTCAAATTCCATTGCTCCAATTGCAACGCATTCCGCATATTCTGAGATTCCCGCATTACCAGGAGCACAATAAATCTTATCTACTTTCGGACTTTTGGCAACTGCCCATGCAATTGCATGTTCTCTGCCGCCGCTTCCTACGATTAATACTTTCATATGTCTATTCCTTTCTGATGACCTTTCCATCTGCAACCGTAATCCTTCCATTCGCAATATCATCAATCGCTTTTGGCATGATCACCCATTCTGCCTGTTCCATAATCCGCCGCTGCAATACTTCAGGCGTATCACCCTGCTCGACAGTAACCGCTTTCTGATCAATGATCGGACCGGTATCCGTCCCTTCATCCACAAAATGCACGGTTGCGCCGGATACTTTCACTCCGCGTGCAAGTGCCTTTTCGTGAACTTTCAAGCCATAATATCCCGTACCGCAAAAAGACGGGATCAGGGATGGATGAATGTTGATGATTTTATTTTCAAAAGCACGGATAATCTTCTCAGGGATCACAACCAGACAGCCTGCAAGCACGATCAGATCGATCTCTCTGGAAACCAGTTCCTGATATAATGCCTCGTTAAAATCATCCCGCGTATCGAAGTCTTTCGGCGAGATTGCTTTTGCTTCAATTCCTGCCTTTTTCGCACGTTCTAATGCGAATGCACCTTTATTGTTGCTGATCACAACGTCAATCTGTGCATTCGTAATGGTGCCGGCTGCGATTGCATCGATAATTGCCTGAAGGTTTGTACCGCCGCCGGATACCAATACTGCTAATTTTAGCATAAAGTCACTCCTTTTTCTCCGGCTTTGATCTCTCCGACAACACATGCCTTATCTCCGGTCGATGCAAATGCTTCAATCGTCTTATCCACATCTGCAGGATCGACAACTACCATCATTCCAATTCCCATATTGTATGTATTATACATCATCTCTTCCGCAATATCGCCTTCTTTTGCAAGCAGCTTAAAGATTGCCGGAACTTCATAAGAATCCTTGCGGATTACTGCATGCACACCATCTGGAAGCATTCTTGGAATATTTTCATAGAATCCGCCGCCTGTGATATGGCTGCATCCTTTTACCGTAACTCCTGCATTCTTCACGGCTTTTAAGCCTTTTACGTAAATTCTTGTCGGCTCTAACAGAGCTTCGCCCAATGTCTTTCCTAATTCATCATAATAGGTATTCAGCGATTCCTCTGTCATTTCAAATACTTTACGGACAAGAGAAAATCCGTTGCTGTGTACGCCGCTTGACGCAATTCCGATGATCACATCGCCGTCTTTGATGTTTTCTCCGGTAATCATATCTTTGCGATCCACTACGCCGACTGCAAATCCGGCAAGGTCGTATTCATCTTCCGGCATCAATCCCGGATGTTCTGCTGTCTCACCGCCTACCAGTGCTGCTTCTGACTGAAGACATCCTTCTGCAACTCCGCTTACGATCGTCGCGATCTTCTCAGGATAATTCTTCCCGCATGCAATATAATCTAAAAAGAACAGCGGTTCTCCGCCGGAACATGCAATATCATTGACGCACATCGCAACTGCATCAATTCCAATCGTGTCATGCTTATCCATAATAAACGCCAGCTTTACTTTCGTTCCACAGCCGTCCGTACCGGATAATAAAACCGGTTCTTCCATATTTTTAATATTCGCAAGATCAAAAGCTCCTGCAAAGCCACCGATATTGCCGAGCACTTCCGGACGCATCGTCGCTTTCACATGACCTTTCATTAACTCTACTGATTTATAGCCGGCTTCAATATCTACTCCGGATGTCTTATAATCCATGAATCTATTCCTCCTGAAATTTTAGTATTCTTTATAACCAACCTGATCCAGGCGGTCTGCTTTTGTTACAACTTCCTGCTTCATCTCTTCCGCAAAATCCTTGATCTTTGCAAGCAGCGTATCATCTGATGTTGCAAGAATCTGTGCCGCCAGGATACCCGCATTCTTACCGCCGTTGATTGCAACCGTCGCAACCGGCACGCCAGACGGCATCTGTACGATTGAATACAGAGAATCTACACCTCCAAGATCCGATGTCTTCATCGGAATTCCGATAACCGGCATCTTAAACAATGCAGCACACATACCGGGAAGATGTGCAGCTTTTCCTGCACCTGCAATGATTACTTTTATTCCTCTCTCTTCCGCACCTTTTGCCCATTCAAAAAAGATATCCGGTTCTCTGTGTGCAGAGATGATCGTCATTTCAAATTCAATTCCAAA